>Ga0187765_10000511_pt1 | contig 14276 bp, 15 predicted proteins | sample 0216_QUI02_MP05__3_FD_133018 | JGI IMG/M metagenome (GOLD analysis project Ga0187765, IMG submission 133018) | Tropical peat soil microbial communities from peatlands in Department of Meta, Colombia - 0216_QUI02_MP05_10_MG | ecosystem: Environmental > Terrestrial > Soil > Wetlands > Peat ...
CGGCGGCGCTGGCCTTCGGTGTCGGCCGCTTCATCGGCTTCACTTCGACGCAAGCGTTGGTGCTGGCGGGGTGTCTGGCGGTCGCGAGCACGGTGGTGGCGACGCGGGGATTGCAGGATCGCAACAAGCTTCAGCTCGAGGCCGGGCGGTTCGCGCTGGGCTGGCTGGTGATGCAGGACCTGATCGTCATCGGGGTCCTGATCATGCTGCCGGGCGGTCCGCCCGGTTTCGCATCGGAATATGGGACTCTCGCAATCCTGACGCTCAAATTATCCGAAGTCGCGGTGTTCGCCGTCGTGATGCTGGTGCTGGGGCGCCGGGTAATTCCCTGGGTACTGGCGCGCACCGCCCGTGAGGGCTCCCATGAATTGTTCCGCCTTTCGGTGCTCGTCGCCGCTTTGGGGATCGCCTATCTCTCGTCCGAGCTGATCGGCGTTTCGCTCGCATTGGGTGCGTTCTTCGCGGGTGTTGTCATCGCCGACAGCGATGTTAGCCATCAGGCCGCCGGCGAGTCGGTGCCGGTGCAGCAGGTCTTCACCGTGCTGTTCTTCGTCTCGGTCGGGATGCTGTTCAATCCTGCGAGCCTGCTGCACGAACCCCTGCACATCGCGGTGGTCGTGTCGGCGGTACTGATTGGCAACGGAGTGGTGACCGCGCTGATTCTCTTGGCGCTGCGCGCGGCGCCGCGGAGCGCGCTCGAAGTGGCGGCGGCGTTGGCGCAAATCGGCGAATTCTCGTTCATCCTGAGCGGGACGGCGGTCGCACGGGGGCTGCTGCCCCCGGAGGGGCGCGATCTCGTGCTCGCGGCGGCGCTGGCCTCGATCCTGCTGCAGCCGCTGACATTCCGCGCGCTCGAGGCGCTTGGCCGCCATGCGGACCGCATCGCGCTCCTGCGCGCCTGGCACACCGGCAGACGGGAGACGCGCTCGCGCGCGGAGATGCCGGCGCTCGATCGCCACGCTATTATCGTCGGACACGGCCGCGTCGGCAGCGTAGTCGCAGCGTCGCTGCGAAGCGACGGCATTCCCTACATCGTCATCGAGCAGAACTGGCATTTCGCCGAACGGCTGCGCCAGGACGGGGTTCCCGTGATCTACGGCGACGCAGCCTGGCCCGAGGTGCTCGATGCGGCCGAGCCCGAGCGCGCTCGGCTGCTGGTAATCGCGGTTCCCGACAAGAGCGCCGCACGACGCATTTTCGCCGCGGCGCGCCGCGCCAATCCCGCGATCGAAGTGGTGGCGCGCACCCACAGCGCCGAGGAAGCGGAATGGCTCGCACGGCAGGGCGTGGGCCTCGCGGTCATGGGCGAGCAGCATACCGCCGGAGAACTAGCGAGGTACGCACGGAAGCATTATGCGAGGTAGCCAGTTTTTTCTTTGCTGCCCGCCACAAATACCGTTATCTCCCGCGTACGTGTGGCCAAACTTCTCGACCGAACAGAACCCGGAGGGACGACCATGACCATCGCCGATCCGCATCGCCTCATACTCACCGGAGAAAATCCATTCATTCGCTTGAGCGCCAAGGACGGCGATCCCAACAGCACCGATGCGAGCTTCTGGAGAATCATCCTGTGTCCGGCGGGACCCGGGCATGTGCTCTACCTCAAGAGCGAGCTGACGCACGGCCGCTGGCGCATCTTCACCGACAATATCGCCATGGCGCGGTGGTTGCAGACGACGGTCCAGGGGATGCTGAACGCCGAGCTCAAGGACACGAGCATCCCGGCGTTTGACGCGACCTTCTCCAAATCGGGCGATGCCCGCGATTTCTGGACCGAGCGGCTGGTCTCCCATGGAGAGGAGATCGCGCTCACTTGGTACAAGATCGGCGAGCCGCTGCTCATTCACACCGCTCCCAACCAGCTGCCGGATCGGCAGTATGGCGTCTGCACCGTGCTGATCCCGGCATTGGGTGCGCGTTTGAGCCACAACGGCGACATTGCGGGAGGTCACCCATGGCCGCGCCAGCGAGAGGGTCGGCCGTTCAGCACTTGCGCGCTCGCCTTCTCCGAAAGCTGGACCGAAGCGCGCTAGGCCCCTAACAACACGGCCGCCGACGATCTAGGGTCGCACGCTTATGCATTGCCTAGGAAAGTCAATGCGCTGAAGCGCGACGTCGAAGTGGCCGACGGCAGGAGCGAGCTCCACGAAAGATTAAGCGTGGGGTGGAGCTTGGCTTTTCGTTTGCGGAGCCGAGGAATTCCGTCTATTCCCCGGCCCATGAACGAGACCCTCCATCCCGCGCTGTTGCCGCTCGGCTTTGCCGACTTGCTGCCTCCGCTCGCGCGCATCGAGGCGTCGGTCGTGGCGCGCTTGGTGGCCGCGTTGGAGAGCCACGGTTATGAGCGGGTGAAGCCGCCGCTGATCGAGTTCGAGGACAACCTGTTGAGCGGCACCGGCGCCGCCATGGCGCGCGAGACCTTCCGGCTGATGGACCCGATCTCGCAGCGCATGATCGCGCTGCGCGCGGATGTGACCACACAGGTCGCGCGCATCGCTGCGACGCGGCTCGCGAAGGCGCCGCGGCCGCTGCGCCTTTCCTATGCGGGTCAGGTGCTGCGTGTGCGCGGCAGCGACATCCGGCCGGAGCGTCAGGTGGGGCAGGTGGGGGCCGAGTTGATCGGTTCCGATTCAGTGGCTGCGGATGTCGAGGTGATTTCGATCGCTGCCGAGGCACTGCAGATTCTGGGGATCGCCGACCTTTCGGTCGATCTCACCTTGACGACGCTGGTGCCGGCGGTGACGGCGGCGCTCGGCGTCGCCGAGGCCGCGCGGGACCGGCTCCGTGCGGCGCTCGACCACAAGGACGTCGCGGCCGTAGCGGCGGTGGGCGGGGGCGCCGCGGAGATTCTAAGAAAGTTGATCGCGAGCGCCGGCGCTGCCGAAACCGCGCTCGCGGCACTCGACGCGCTTCCGCTGCCGAACCCCGCGGACGCCGAGCGCGCGAGGCTGCGCGAGGTGGTGACGGCGTTGCATGGCGCGCTGCCCAGCCTCAGGGTCACCGTCGATCCCGTGGAAAATCGCGGCTTCGAATACCACACCGGCATCAGCTTCAGCTTCTTCGCGCGCGGTTCGCGAGTGGAGCTGGGACGCGGCGGCCGCTATCGCACGGGCAACGGCGAAGGCGAGAACGCGACCGGGGTCACGCTTTACAGCGACACGATCCTGCGCGTTCTGCCGGAGCAATCCGCCCCGCGCCGTCTTTATCTTCCCTGGGGCACCGATCCCAATGAGGCTCGCCCGCTGCGGGAAGAAGGCTGGATTACCGTGGCGGGCCTGGCGCCGGTTCCCGATGCCGCGGCCGAGGCGCGGCGGCTCGATTGCGGCCACCGGCTCGAGGGTGGGAAAATCGTGGGCTCGGCACGCTGATAGACGGATTGCGCCGTTAAAGCGCTGTTCGGGCGAAGCGAATTGTGAGGACGGTTGGAGGCGATGTGAATTCATGGCGAATGTCGCGGTGATCGGCGCCCAATGGGGCGACGAGGGCAAGGGCAAGATCGTCGATTGGCTCTCCGAGCGCGCCGACGTGGTGGTGCGCTTTCAGGGCGGCCATAACGCCGGCCACACGCTGGTGATCGGCAACGTCGAATATCGGTTGAGCCTGCTGCCCTCGGGCGTGGTGCGGGATGGCAAGATTTCGGTGATCGGAAACGGGGTCGTGGTCGATCCCTGGGCGCTGGTGCGCGAGATCGACGGCATGCGCGCCAAGGGCATCGAAGTGACGCCGGCCAATCTCAAGCTCGCGGAGAACGCGGCGCTGATCCTGCCGTCGCATGCCGAGATCGATCGCGCGCGCGAAGCGGCCCGCGGTCCCCAGAAAATCGGCACCACCGGACGCGGCATTGGTCCCGCCTACGAGGACAAGGTCGGGCGGCGCGCGATCCGAGTGTGCGATCTTGCGGAACCCGAGAGCCTGCCGCTCAAGCTGGATCAGGTGCTGCTGCATCACAATGCGCTGTTGCGTGGCCTGGGCGCCGGCGAGGTCGACCGCGCGGCATTGCTGCAGTCCTTGATCGAGGTGGCACCCAAAGTGCTTCCCTACTCCGACCGCGTCTGGGAGCGCCTCCACGAGGTGCGGCGCGCGGGAAAACGCATCCTGTTCGAGGGAGCGCAGGGAGTGATGCTCGACGTGGATCACGGCACATACCCCTACGTCACCAGCTCCAACACGGTGACGGGCCAGGTGGCGGCCGGCGCGGGCATAGGTCCCTCGGCAATCGGCTATGTGCTCGGTATCACCAAGGCCTATACGACGCGGGTCGGCAGCGGCCCCTTTCCTACCGAGCTCACCGACGCGGTAGGACAACGCTTGGGCGAGCGGGGGCGGGAGTTCGGCGTCGTCACCGGACGCAAGCGACGCTGCGGCTGGTTCGACGCGGTGATGGTGCGTCAGGCGATCAAGGTCGCAGGCATCAACGGCATTGCGCTCACCAAGCTCGACGTGCTCGACGGCCTCGATGAAATCAAGGTCGCGACCTCCTATCGGCTGCGCGGCGAAGCGCTGCATCATTTGCCCGCAAGCAGCTCCGCGCAGGCCGCCGTCGAGCCGGTCTACGAGACTTTTCCGGGCTGGCAAGAGAGCACGCGCGGCGCCCGTTCCTGGGCCGATCTGCCGGCGACCGCGATCAAGTACATCCGCCGCGTCGAGGAGCTGATCGAGGCGCCGGTGGCGATGCTTTCCACCAGCCCCGAGCGCGACGACACGATCTTGGTCCGCGATCCGTTCGCGGATTAGTTTGTTGGTTGCCTGCTCGCTCGCCCAGAACGAAAAGCTGATAGCTGACAGCTCCCCTACCTTCCCCCAGCCGCGACCCTGGGGCGCGGCTTCTTGGTGAGGTATTCCTCGACCTCCTCGTCGAGTTCCTCTAGGCGGTTCTGGAAGAAGTGATCGGCGCCCTTCACCAGGCGGAAGTCGATGGTGATGTCGCGCTGGTGCATCAGCTTGTTGATGAGCTTCTGCACCGACTCCAACGGCACGAGCTGATCCTTGTCGCCGTGGATGATCAGGCCGGAGGAGGGGCAGGGCGCGAGGAAACCGAAATCGTAGAGGTTGGCGGGCGGCGCCACCGAGATGAACCCGTCGATCTCCGGCCGCCGCATCAGAAGCTGCATCCCGATCCAGGCGCCAAATGAAAATCCGGCGATCCAGCAGGCAGACGCGTTGGGGTTGTAGCCCTGCAGCCAATCGAGCGCCGCGGCGGCATCCGCCAACTCCCCTTCGCCACGCGCGAAGCTGCCCTGACTGCGCCCAACGCCGCGAAAATTAAAGCGCAGTGCGGAGAACCCACGGCGAACGAAGGCATGGTAAAGGGTATAGACGACCTTGTTGTTCATCGTACCCCCGTGCTGGGGGTGCGGGTGCAGCAGCAGGGCGATGGGTGCGTTCTGCTGCTTCGAGTGGTGATAGCGACCCTCGAGCCGACCTTCCGGGCCGTTTATGATCACCTCAGGCATCGAGAGGACGACCTCCTCCTTCCGGGTCTCGGGGCCTCCCCAAGTCCCAGCGGCCCACTGGGTATTCCGGCGCAAGTGTCGGCATCATCAGCCCTTTATTCTTGACCAGCCTAGTCGGAATTCCTAAATACACGCTGCCGCGAAGGTCTGGAGCGTTGCAACCGTTCCACTGGCAGCGCAGCGCAGCATCATATCACGAGTGTTTCTCATGCTCTTGAAAAACCTCCAGGAAGAGATTGATACCGTTCTGAAGCACGATCCGGCTGCAAAATCTCGGCTGGAGGTTGTGCTGTGTTATCCAGGTTTCCACTCAGTATTGTTTTATCGGCTGGCGCATTGGTTCTGGCAGCGGGGGTGGTTGCTGCTAGGACGGTTCATTTCGCATTTGGGCCGAATGGTTACCGGCATCGAGATCCATCCGGGGGCCAAAATCGGTCAGCGCCTGTTCATCGACCATGGCATGGGCGTGGTGATCGGGGAGACCGCCGAAATTGGCGATGATGTGACGCTCTACCAGGGGGTGACCTTGGGCGGCACTTCCCTCCATCACGGTAAGCGCCACCCGACCTTGGGGGATGGCGTCATAGTCGGGTCGGGAGCGCAGATACTCGGTGGGTTCACCGTCGGCGCGGGTGCCCGCGTTGGAGCCAATGCGGTGGTGCTGGCGGAGGTGCCACCCGGGTTAACCGTGGTCGGAATTCCCGCCAAGCCCGTGGGGTCGCCCAAGCCGGTCGAATCCGCGGGGGACGTGGACACGTTCCTTCCCTACGGCACACCCTGCGATGAAGTCCCTGATCCGGTGGCGCGTGCGATTAACGGGCTCCTCGATGAGGTGCATCGGTTGCGCGCACGGGTCACGGAGGTGGAGCACCAGGTTGAAACCGAGCGGGCGCCGCTCCCTCTGCCGATCGACGGCGGGGAGCCCGTTGAGCGCGCGCGGCGAAAGAGCTAGTCGAGGACCAGCCATGAAGCTCAGTACCAAAGGCCGATACGCCGTGATGGCGATGGTGGATTTGGCGAAGCATGGCACCGGCGAGCCGATCTCGCTTGCCGAGATCGCCGAGCGGCAGGAGATATCGCTGTCGTACCTGGAACAACTCTTCGCGAAGCTGCGCGCGGGCGCTTTGGTCAAGAGCGTACGTGGCCCGGGCGGCGGCTATCTGCTGGCGCGTGGCGCGAACGACACGCGCATTTCCGACATCATCCTGGCGGTTGACGAACCCATCCGTGCGACGCGCTGTTCGCCAGGTGCGCCGGTCGGCTGCCGCGGCAACAAGAGCCGATGTCTGACGCACGATCTTTGGGAGGAACTTGGCAATCAGATTCATTTGTTTTTGAACGCGGTCACGCTTGCCGACGTGGTCGATGGTCGCGTGCTCGGCCGGAGCGGCGTGACGTTGAAAGAGCCGGTCCGTCTTCCTTCCGAGACCAGCGCCATCGCCGCGCAGTAGGTTTGCGGCGAGCGACCCCTCCATGACCAACGCTGTCTATCTCGATTGGAATGCCACGGCCCCCATGCGGCCCGAGGTCGCGAGCGCGATGAGCGTGGCGCTCGCCCGCTGCGGCAATCCCTCGTCCGTCCACCGGTGGGGACGAGCGCAGCGTCATGCGACAGAGCACGCGCGCGCGGCGGTTGCGGCGCTGGTCGGTGCACGCGCAGAGGATGTGGTCTTCACCAGCGGAGGTACCGAGGCCAACCATCTGGCGCTCCTCGGCTCCTCGCATCGAAGCGTTCTCGTCTCGGCGATCGAGCATGACTCCGTACGAGAGGCGGTGGCCGACGCAATTTCCATTCCCGTGCATTCGAGTGGCTTGGTCGATCTCAGTGCGCTTGAGCGGCTGCTGGCAGCGACCAAACCGCCGGCGCTCGTGTCGCTTATGCTCGCCAACAACGAGACCGGCGTGATTCAGCCAGTGGCATCTGCGTCCGCGGTCGCGCGCCGATACGGTGCATTGCTGCATTGCGACGCGGTCCAGGCAGCCGGCAAGATTCCGGTAGCGCTCGATGTGCTCGGCGTCGATCTGCTCACGCTCTCGGCGCACAAGATCGGCGGCCCGCAGGGCGCGGGTGCGCTGGTATTGGGTCGCGATCTCGCGTTGACCCCGCTGCTGCGCGGTGGCGGACAGGAGCGCGGCCGCCGCGCCGGCACCGAGAACGTGCCGGGCATCATTGGATTTGGCGCTGCGGCCGAACTCGCTCGAGACGATCACGACAGTGAAAAGATCGCGCGGCTTCGCGACAGGGCGGCGGCACAACTTATCGATATCGCGCCGGCCGCGCGCGTCTTTGGTGCCGAGGCCCCGCGGCTCCCCAATACGCTCTGCATCACGATGCCCGGCGTCGCAGCGGCAACGCAGGTGGTGGCGCTCGACCTCGCCGGGGTGATGGTCAGCGCGGGGGCCGCCTGCTCTTCGGGCAAGGTGCGCCCGAGCCACGTGCTCGCGGCCATGGGCGCCGATCCCGAGGAGGCGCAAAGCGCGATCCGCATCAGCCTCGGCTGGAGCACTGATGTTGCGGCGATCGAGCGGTTGGTGGACGCGTGGGGCGCGCTCTATAGGCGTACGCGCGCGGAGGCCGCATGATCGCCGCTGCGCAAAGTGAGCCGATCTACCTCGATTACCAGGCGACGACGCCGACGGACCCGCGCGTCCTCGAAGCGATGCTTCCCTGGTTCACGCAGAAGTTCGGCAATCCGGGTTCGGTGACCCATGCCTATGGCCGCGAGGCCGCGGAAGCGGTTGAAACAGCGCGCACGCAAGTGGCGGCGCTGGTCGGCGCCGAGCCGCGCGAGATCGTCTTCACCTCGGGTGCCACGGAATCGAACAATCTGGCGCTAAAGGGCGCGCTTCGCTTCGGCCGCGATGGCCGAAACGGTCTGGTGACGCTCCCGACCGAGCACAAATGCGTGCTGGAAAGCGCGCGCGCGCTTGAACGCGAGGGTTTTCGCGTGACCATTCTACCGGTGGGAGGCGACGGGTTGTTTGAGTTGAGCGCGCTCGATCGAGCGATCGACGATCGGACGGCGCTGGTGTCGGTGATGGCGGCGCACAACGAAATCGGTGTGATCCAGCCGATCGCCGAAATCGGTGCGCTCTGCCGCGCGCGCGGCGTGCTTTTTCACAGCGATGCGGCGCAGGCCGTCGGCAAGATGGCGATCGACGTGAATGCCGTGGGGATCGACCTCCTGTCGGTCTCGGGTCACAAGATTTATGGACCGAAGGGGATCGGCGCTCTTTATGTGCGGCGCCGCCCGCGCGCCCGGCTGGTGCCGTTAATCGACGGAGGCGGGCAGGAGCGAGGACTCCGCTCTGGTACTTTGCCGACGCCGCTTTGCGTCGGGCTCGGTGCCGCGGCGGCGTTGGCGCAACAGGAGATGGCCGAGGAAGCGACGCGTCTCACCATCTGGCGCCAGCGGTTGCTGGCCGGTCTCAAGACGCGGGTGCCCGAGCTTCGTTTGAATGGCGACGCATTGCGGCGTCTGCCGGGCAACCTGAACTTGTGCTTTCCCGGCGTTTCGGCGCTTGATCTGATGGCGGCCTGTCCGGGCCTGGCGCTTTCGACCGGGTCGGCCTGCACCGCGGCCGAGATCGAACCCTCTTATGTGTTGCGCGCGTTGGGCCTTTCGGATGATCTCGCGCAGGCGAGCATCCGCATCGGCCTCGGTCGTTTCACGCGCGAGGCGGAGATACCGGAAGTGATCGAGGCGCTTGCCGGTGCGGCGCGCAGCCTTGGGGTTGCGGCCGCTGGGCCAGTGGCTATATCTAAAGTGTTGGAAGCGAGGAGTTCGTGACCATGGCGCTTAAACAGGCAATGACGCTCACCGATGCCGCGGCGGCGCGAATCCAGGCGCTGCTCGCGAACCGCGGCAAGCCCGCGGTCGGCATCCGCGTCGGCGTGCGCTCGCGCGGCTGCTCGGGACTCACCTACACGCTGGAATACGCGGACGAGCAGGGCAAGTTCGACGAGGTGGTGCGAGACAAGGGCGTCACCGTGCTGATCGATCCGAAGGCGACCATGTTCATCATCGGAACCGAGATGGACTACGTCGAGGACAAGCTGCAGTCGGGCTTCACCTTCCGCAATCCCAACGAGAAGGGGCGTTGTGGCTGCGGCGAATCGTTCCACGTTTGAAGGCCGTGCGGCTTATTTTTGCCGGTAACATTCGCTCATGAAGCTGTTTCAGATCGAGGAGCCCGAGGGCGCGCCGCTCGAGAGCGAGGGCCCGGGCGCGGCGGTCGGCATTGATCTTGCCGGCTCGGTTGCCGTTTCCGTCGGCGGCAATGCGGAGCTGTTGCGTGGGCGCGATGGAGCGACCTGGTCCGGGCATAGCGACGCCGCGATGTTGCTGGGGTCGCTCAAGGCGCGTGCCGAACAGGCGCTTGCGCGGCCGGTAACCCATGCAGTGATCGCCGGTGACGACATCGACACGGCCGCGATCGATACCGCCGCCACGGCGATCGGCCTTACCGTGCTTCGCCTGATCCCGCGCGCGGAGGCGGCAGCCGTGGCCGGCGGAGCCGATCGGCGTGCGGCGGCGGCGCTCGGCGCGGCGATGCTCGCCGAGGACCTGGCCGCGCGGCTCTCGACCGTGATTTGCTGAGCAGGAATCGACGATGCCGAAGATGATCTTCATCGAGCGCAACGGGACTCGGCGTGAAGTGGACGCGCCGATCGGGCTGTCGGTGCTGGAAATCGCACATCGCAACGACCTGGACCTCGAGGGTGCTTGCGAGGGCTCGCTCGCTTGCTCGACTTGTCACGTGATCGTCGATCCCGAGTGGTTCGATCTGCTGAAGGACCCGACGGAAGACGAAGAAGACATGCTCGACCTTGCCTTCGGTTTGACTCGTACGTCGCGGCTTGGCTGCCAAATTCTCATTACCGAGGAGTTGGACGGGCTCACCGTCACGCTGCCGCAGGGAACCCGCAATATGATGAGCGGCGACTGACCTCCGTGGCGCCGCAGCTCAACTCACTCGGGCTTGCGAAGCCGCCCGCCGCGACGCGGGTCGTGGCGGCGATGTCGGGGGGCGTCGACAGCTCGGTTGCGGCGGCCCTGCTCAAAGACGAGGGTTATGAGGTCGTCGGCATAACTTTGCAGCTTTACGATCATGGCGCGGCGAGTGGCCGCAAGGGCGCTTGCTGTGCGGGGCAGGATATCTATGACGCCGCGCGCGTTGCGGAGAAGCTTGGCATTCCTCACTACGTGCTCGACTACGAAAGCCGCTTTCGCGCGCAGGTGATAGACGATTTTACCGCGAGCTATGCGCGCGGCGAGACGCCGATCCCCTGCATCCGCTGCAACGAACGTATCAAGTTCCGCGATCTGCTGGCGTTGGCTCGTGACCTTGGCGCCGATGCGCTCGCAACTGGGCACTATGTGCGGCGCATTGTCGGTGTAAGCGGGCCTGAACTGCACCGGGCCTCCGACGCCGCGCGCGACCAGAGTTACTTCTTGTTCGCGACCACGCGCGCGCAGCTCGATCTTCTGCGCTTTCCGCTCGGCGACCTTGCCAAGACGCAGACACGGCGGCTCGCGCAGCACTTTGGGTTGCCTGTGGCGGAAAAGCCCGACAGCCAGGACATCTGCTTCGTTCCTGATGGCGACTACGGCGCGCTGGTGCGGCGCTTGCGGCCTGAAGCGGCGGAGCCCGGCGAGATCGTGGACGAGCGCGGCCGCGTGCTCGGCAGGCACCAAGGCGTGGTCCACTACACTGTGGGTCAACGCAAGGGGATCGGCGTCGCCGCGGCCGAGCCCCTCTATGTGGTGCGCCTCGATTCGGAGCGGCGCCAGGTAGTAGTCGGGCCCCAGGCGGCTCTCGCCTTGCGTTATGTGCCGATCGGCGAGGTCAATTGGTTGGGTGAAACGACACCGGTCCGCGCGCGGCCGGTCGCGGTCAAGCTGCGCTCGGCGCAGCCGCCGGTCCCGGCATCACTGACACTCGACGAACAGGGCGGGGGCACGGTCACGCTCGATGGGCCTGGATTTGGCGTGGCCCCGGGCCAAGCCTGTGTGTTCTACGAGGGGAGCCGGGTTCTCGGCGGCGGCTGGATTCGCAAGACCCCAGTGGGCGCAAACCTCTCCGCGCACGAGTCGACGCCGGTGGCATCAAGCTAACCGCTCCCCTCTCAAGAGCCGCATCGCGGGGCGCGCCGAATAGGGTCCGAGCGAGGATCGCCAAAAACGCCTTGATGCGTACCCTTGCGTTTATCGCCGCCTTGGTGCTAATTCGCGTCCCTTGCTGCGGTTGCCGTCGAGCTCCGTAGGCGGGGCTGATGGCGTCAATTTTCGGGAACATACGGTGGCGGGGTAGCTCAGTTGGTTAGAGCAGGGGAATCATAATCCCAAGGTCGGGGGTTCAAATCCCTCCCCCGCTACCACCTAAGCCATGGCAATAGAAGATAAATTACGAAGACAGAAAAGACGATCCGCTTGCGGATTGGTCGGCGTAAGCGAGGGCTAGGCGGCCGGCAAAAAATTCTGCGGCTTAGCCACGCATTTTCCGCGCGCCGTATTTCGCACGGTGCTGCGGCCGCAGAGGCCGGGTCCGCCAATGCTGCGTCTAGGTACCCTCTCATCGGGAGGATGCGCCATGACCAACCTTGAGAATTACAGGGATCAGGCTGCGCTCATCGGCCGCATATTCTATGCGGCTATGCTGCTTCTGTTCGGCTGGGGCAAGATAACCGCGTTCGCGGGCACTGTTGACTACATGAGCTCGCTCGGCCTTCCAGCACCCTCGCTGGTTACTGTAATCGCCATCATTGTTGAGATCGGCGGTGGTTTGCTGATCTTGATTGGCTATCAAACCCGAGTCGTTGCACTTGGGCTCGCCATCTACGTGCTGGTTACGGCCTTTATCGGCCACTTCCAGCTTGGCGATCCGGACCAATTCCAGCACTTCATGAAAAACATGGCGATCACGGGCGGCTCACTCGCGTTTGTCGCCTTCGGCGCCGGCGCATATTCGCTCGATGCGAGAAAGCTCGACGCGTCGAAGCAAGTTCGAAATTTATAGGGTAGACCATGGCTCATCTGGTCCGGTTCGACTTCTGACGGAAGAGTGCACCATCGGATTTCCCGAGCGTCGGCGGAAGTCAGACAAACGCACAGGCACACCGGCGCGCGCTGTTCACGCCCGGAAGAGGTCGAGCCGCCGCCGACTTCAGCGTGCTCGCTCTGCCCTCCCGGCATCATGAGCGTCGAGGTTCATGATCCCGACAGGGCAATGGGCGCAACGACCTACTTGCCGAGGACGATGAGAGTGACGCCTTACGCTGCCAGGCGAAACGTCATCCCGGCCCGAAGTCGACGAACAGTTGGAACGAAACTGCGCCACTGGGATACGGCTTAGTTTGAATCGAAAGGAAGCACGTTGAACATGGAATGTTGGGCGGAAGATTGATCTCAACGAGGGTTGTTCCGACGTTGTTGATATCCTCCTCGGTGAAATCGAAACCGGCGGCGACCTTGTCCATCTGCTGGTCGGTGAGCGGCTGTCCCGCCTGAGCGGTGCTGGCGAGCGCAAGGAGGGACGCGCCCACGAGCAGAGAATAGAACTTCATCTTCATGGTTCGATATCCTTCCGAGGTTACGGTCCGATACCGCTTGATGTCGATGTTCCACCGTTCGGTGAGAGCCCAATCGAAATCGTGGGCAGGCTGTTGGTCGCGCTCGACGCCGACTGCGCACCCGAAATCGATTTGTACAGGGTCAGCGTCACCGAGCCGCCCTGGATGCCCGCCGTCATGGGATCGCCGGACGAATTGGTCACTACGCTGACCTGCGCCACGGTTGACGTTACCGAGGCGACGATCTTGCCGAGCGCCTGTGCGTCGGCGGTCGAGAACGCCGCGAAGCCAGCGGTGACCCCGTCCATCTGATTGTCGGTGAGCGGCTGGGCTGCCATGGCCGTGCCGGCCATAAGCGGCGCAACGCCCAACGCAAGAAGAACCTTCCGCACGCCATCCTCCATACTGTCAATGCACCAGCTGGGGACCATCCCGGGCTTGGTCGCGGTAGCCGTTTCCCAAACTGAAACGACGCATGGGTTTCCAGTTTGGGGTTCCCGTGTCGATGCTTTCCCGGGCTCTACGAACCCGGGATCAACAACGTTGTGAACACTGTCACTCCTGAGTTGACAGGGCGGGTGCGCCCTCAGAGCACCGCGGAAGGCACTCGCTGCGACAAGTGGCAACCGCTGCCGCAGTGACTAAGAGGCGCCTTGACCGTGTGTCGCCGCCGGCTCGACACCCGCGTTGCCCACAACGCTTGTTGAAACGCTAAGGGGTGGCTGCGAGAGGACGCAAAGAAGCATCGGTTTTAGCCGCTCACGATCAGGATGTACGGAACGTCACGGGATCAATCTAATTAAGGCAGTAAGGGGATCGGTCGCCCAATGGGAGGTAATCCTTTTTGTCCGAGACGGCTGCCCTGTCGCATGCCGGGTATCGGCGCTCGAGCGGCACGAAGGCTCGCTGTCGGCTCAGGCGGAGTGCCGATTGCGTGGCAATCGCACGGTGAATTCGGTGAAGGCGTCCACCTCGCTCTCAACTTCGATCGTGCCGCCATGCTGTTGCGTCACGATCTCGTAACTGATCGAAAGACCAAGCCCGGTGCCCTCACCGGTGGGCTTGGTCGTGAAGAAGGGCTGAAATAGCTTGTCGCGATTTTCCGGAGCGATACCGATTCCGTTGTCGCGCACGCGCACCTCGACCATGGCACCGCAATCACGCGTCGCCACCTTCAGAACCGGGCGACTGCCATTTGCGCGGTTCCGCTTCTGAATGGCGTAGAGGCCGTTGCTGATGAGGTTCAA
>Ga0187765_10000513_pt1 | contig 14261 bp, 12 predicted proteins | sample 0216_QUI02_MP05__3_FD_133018 | JGI IMG/M metagenome (GOLD analysis project Ga0187765, IMG submission 133018) | Tropical peat soil microbial communities from peatlands in Department of Meta, Colombia - 0216_QUI02_MP05_10_MG | ecosystem: Environmental > Terrestrial > Soil > Wetlands > Peat ...
CGGAGCTAGCGTGCCGGTGGGCGTGCCAGTAGGCGTGCCGGTCTGGCCATTTTCGCTGGCAACGATCACTTTGAGGCCGTCGCGCAGGCGATCGGTGCCGTCGATCACAACGCGTTCGCCGGCCGACAATCCGGAATTGATAGCGGTGATGTTGCCATCGACCGGACCGGTGCTGACCTGACGCACCGAGACGGTGTTGTCGGCACTGATGACATAGACGTAGCTGCCGGGCGCTCCGCGCTGGATCGCCGATGTCGGGACCGTGACCACGTTGTTCAGCGTCTTCACCAATAGCCGCGCATTGACGAACTGGTTCGGGAACAGCGTGTTGTTCTCGTTGTCGAATTGCGCCCGCACTTTCACCGTGCCGGTGGTGGTGTCGATCTGGTTATCGATCGCCGAGACCTTACCGACCGCGAGCTGGTGGAGATTGGCGCGGTCATAGGCGGTGACGATCAAGGGCGTGCCGGCGGTAAATTGCGGCGTGATATCCGGCAGATCGTCCTCGGGCATCGAGAACACGACCGAGATCGGTTGCAGCTGGGTGATGACCGCAATGCCGCTGCTGTTCGTGGTCTGCACGTAATTGCCGGGGTCAACGAGGCGCAGCCCGACGCGGCCGGTGATCGGCGACACGATATGGCAATAGGAGATGTTGAGCGCTTGCGCATCGACGAGGCCCTGGTCCTGTTTCACCGAGCCGGCATATTGCTGCACGATGAAGACCTGATCCTCGGATTGTTGCCGCGCGATCGAATTCTGCTGGGCCAGAGTCTCATAGCGCTTCTGATCCATTTGCGCCTGCGCGAGCAGGCCCTGATCGTGCGCTAGCTGACCTTCGTATTGCTCCTTTAGATATTCGTACGGCCGTGGATCGATCTGGGCGAGAAAATCGCCCTTCTTCACCAATTGTCCTTCGGTGAATCCAACATCGGTCAATTGGCCGTTGATCTGGGTCTGCACCGTCACTGTGGCGAGCGGCGTCACCGTGCCGAGCTCATTGAGAATGACGCGGACATCGCCGAGCGCCGCAGTCGAGGCGCCCACTGTTTGCAGCGCGCCTTGCGGAGAACGCCCGCCGGCCGGCGTTGCGGTTCGCACCCAGCGCGCCGTCTCGTAGACGCCGAAGGCGAGAAGGAGGAGGACAACAAGGCCAATCCCGATCCGCCACCGCGAACGCGATGGCGCCTTCACCCAGGGCTGGAGTGGATCAGGAATCAGGCGCCGGCCGCTCGGTGCCGAGTCCGGCCTTAAGTCCTCATCCGTTCTGCGCGTCCGCTCGTCCATCTGGCCAATGCGCCCTGACCCGCCCGTCACTTCAACAGGTCTGGATTTATAAAGTGCCGCAATAGCGGCCGCCTAATGAATATTCGCTAATCCGCGGCCTTGACCGCTCAACCGTGAGCGACGCTCCCGCGCAACGCAAGATTCCTTTGCAAAAACAGTAAGTTATAGGCTCCGGCGTCGCTTTTTTATGGTGCGGCGCAACCGCAAGGCGTCTATTGCTGCGTTGCCGGTGGCGGCGCGAGCGGCGGCGGCACCAGGATGTCGCTCGGAATGATGCCAGCTGGCGAAGGCTGCGACTCAAGCTGCGGCAGCAAGGAGAAATCGCGCTGCAGTTGGCTTTGTGTCGGCATCAACACCGTGTCCCAGCCGCCGCCCAGCGCCACGATCAAACTCACGCTGGCTAAAAAAAGGTTTTGCCTCGCCGTCAATTCGGCTTCCTGGTCGGTTAGCAGCTGAATTTCGGCGACAACAACGGTGGTGAACGCCACCGTGCCGGCACGAAACTGATTTAGGAATACGTCGACCGCGGTGCGCTGATCCTTCACTGCGCGCTGTTCCTGTTGAACCTGCCGCGCCAGATAGCGGATCGCGGCGAGCTCGTCCTCGACCTGCTGCAAGGCGGTGAGAACGGTCTGACGGTAATTGGCGACGCTTTGCCAATAGACCGCACGCGCCGCGTCGACTTGCGCCGCCGTCAAGCCGCCATTGAACGCGGTTTCGGTCGCGCTGCCGGCAATCGAGGCGATCGAGCGCGAGATGTTCAAGGGAAGTGGAATTGGCCCCACATACTGGATCATCGCCGACAACGAGATGTCAGGAAACCAGGCCGCCTCGGCGACGCCGATCAGCGCGTTTTGCTCCTCCATGGTGCGTTCCGCTGCGGCAATGTCGGGACGCCGTTCCAGCAGCGCCGAGGGAACCGTGACCGGGATGTTGGGGATATGCTGGCCCAGATTGTGCGGACCGATGCCCAGTTCGGCGGGCGGCCTGCCGGTCAGCACGGCGATGGCGTGCTCGAACTGGGCGCGCTGCAGGCGCGCATTGGCAAGCTGGGCCTCGGTGGTGGCGATCTGGGCATCGGCAGTTGCGACGTCGCCAGCCGTCACCGCGTAGCCGGCTTTGAACTGGTTGTTCACGATGTCATAGGTTTTTGTGTATTCGTCGATCGTGCTTATCAGGAGCGCGATCAGGGAGTCGGAGGCGCGAAGATTGAAATAGGCGGTTGCGAGCTGCGCCTGCGCCGCGAGCTTGGCATTGTCGAGATCGGCGGCGCTCGCTTGAGCGCCCGACGTATTGGCCTCGATTTGCCGCCGGATGCGGCCCCAGACGTCCAAATCCCAGGTGGCGCCGATCGGCACGGTATAGTTTGTCGAGTAGATGGCGCCGCGCGGACCCGCGGCGCCGGCGCCGCCCGCGCCGACGCTTGTGTTGGCGCCGATCGCAAGCGGACCGGTACGAGTCCGCGTCGCGGTATACCCGACCGTCGCGACCGGGAAGAGGGCGGCCTGCGCCTCTCTGATGACGGCGCGGGCCTCTTCATAAGCCGCCGCCGCTGCTGCCACCGTCTGATTGGAGACCTCGACCTGAGGCAACAGCGCATCGAGCGACCGGTCCTTATAGATCTTCCACCAATCGCCGCGCGCGATGTCATCGCTCGGCGTGGCGCGCTTCCAGCCCTTAAGCTCCTTGAAAGTGGTCGAGACCGGCGCCGCTTCGCGCGAGTAATTCGGTCCGATGGCACAGCCGGTCAGCGCCAGAGCAAGCGTCAGCGCGCCGATATTGAGCGAGGCGGATGCACGGGTTGGCGCGCCTGAAGCAAGGCTGCGTCGCACCCGATTATCCCGATGCGGACCAGCATGGGTGAACGCAAGCACTGCCCGAAACCCGTTGTTCTAAGCCCAAATGCGCAACTGCCGAATGCGCCGCTGATAAAAAGGCGCATGCAATGCGATAGTCGCCGCCCGTGGCGGCAACGGCGCACCAGCCTCTGCGACGACCTCGACCCCCGGCAGGAAGCATGCCGAAGCGATGCTCCGATGGCAATCGCCGGTGCTGTGGCCCATGTGGAAAGCGTTTTTGGTGTGAGCTTGTGGCATTCGGGCGACAGTTGAGGCCGAGCAGTCCGGTTCAAGGGCCGGGTGGATGCGCGTCGCTTGATTTAGCGCAATGACACGCGGCGGCGCGCACAGGATCGTGACGTGGCTCGCAGCCTGTGATCCTGATTTCGCCATATCCAGCGGCAAAGCTGTCAGAGACATCGCGACAATCGCGTTGTCGATCTCCCGCTTTAACGGTGCAGCGCAGCATCACAGTTGCGGAGGAGCGGAACGCGCGCACCGCACTCGCGTTGGCGGTGCGCCAGAGGAAACGTTTTTCCAGGGGGAGAATAAAGTCATGAGCTCGATCAGCAAAAAGCTCGCCGCCAGGCTTGTCGTCTTGGGACTTGCCACCAGCGTTGGCGCGCTGGGGATTGCGCTTAATACCGCGGATGTGGCGCTCGCCAAGGGCGGGGGAGGCGGCGGTGGTGGCGGCGGCGGTAGAGGCGGCGGTGGCGGTGGCGGCGGCCACGGCTGGGGCGGCGGAGGCGGTGGTCACGGCTGGGGCGGCGGGCACATCAGCGTCTCACATTTCTCTCATATCAGCGGCGGGCACCACGTATCGGTGTCGCATTATTCGCACGTTTCGAGCGGCGGCCATCACACGCATGTGACACGCTATAGCCGTCACACGCATACCGCCGGCACTCACACCAACACGAATCTGAGCCACACCAATCTGAGCCACACCAATAATGCATTGACGAAGACCAGCGAGAACAAGAACCTCAACACGCACGTCACGCCGCTGAAGAATGCGTCGGACCCGAAGAACTTCGGGGAGCGGCGCGACTTCGCCAACAAGGCGGCATTCAACTCGTTCTGGCACGACAGATGGCATCAGGACTGGTGGCATCACTTCCACTTCTTTCATGTCGGCTGGATCGGTCCTTGGTTCTGGCCATACGCTTACGGTGATTTCTTCTACTTCGCGCTGTGGCCCTGGGATTACTGGTGGTACGACCCGTTCTGGGCCTACGGCTACGGCGACATCTACCAAGCCGTTTTCTTCCCCTACAGCTATGACGATTACGTCGACGGGCCGCGCGCGCCTGAGCGTATGGCGCGCCTGAAGCAAAGCATCGCCCAGGGCTGTAACCAGGAAGCCGGCGAAGTCACCGGCTGGCCCATCGATCAGATCCAGTCTGCGGTGCAGCCCGACCAGCAGCAGAGCCAGCTTCTCGACGATCTCGGCAATGCCATCGTCAAAGCAAGCGACGAGATCAGGGCACATTGCCTGACCGATATCGCGTTTACGCCGACGGCGCGGCTCGATCAGATGCACGAGCGTCTGCAGACGCTCGTCGATGCAGTGAATATCGTCAGTGCGCCATTGACGAGTTTCTATGATTCACTGAGCGACGAGCAGAAGGCGCGGTTCAACGGCATCGCGCCGCGCGCGCCGCGACACGGCCAGGCCGCGCTGAGCGACCTGACCGCCGCGACTATTCGCGGCCAATGCGACGCCGGCATGATGGCGTGGCCGACCGAGCAGATCGATCGCGTGGTGCGGCCCGATGACGCCCAGCGCGCCAAGCTGCAAAACTTGCAGTCGGCGGCGACCCGAGCGGCCGACACGATCAAGGCCGCCTGTCCGGCCGACGTGCCGGCGACGCCGCCGGCGCGGCTTGCCGCGGTCGGCCAGCGCCTGCAGGCGATGTTGCACGGCGTCGAAACGATGCAGCCGGCGCTGGCCGATTTCTACGATTCGCTTAGCGACGATCAGAAGGCCCGGTTCAACTCCATGGGCCGGCAATTGTCAGCGCAGAATGCCGGCACGAACGGCACGACGAGCGAGTAGTTGACGCCAATAGGGGAGTGATAAGCGGCAAGCCGATCAGGCGGCGCGCTTTATCGGTGCGCGCCGCTTGCCGCCATCGGAGGCAATAAGCGTGGCGGAGTCGGATTTCGGCGAAGCCGCCCTTGCGGCTCGGATCGCTCCGCGCGCGCCAGCAAACTGCGGCGGCGCTCACTGTGCCTTCGGCATCAGGCGGTGCAGCAGGAAGTGCACCGGCGCGTAAAGCAAAGCCGGCAAAAGGACTATCAATACGGCCACCCACATGCCGGGCGGCATCCAGTGCTGCGCCTCGGTGTCGCTGAAACCCCACACGTAGTCGATGTTCACCGGGGTCAGGCCCGGATCGAGCCGCGGCGGCGGCATGGAGAAGAAGGAGATCAGCACCAGCGCCCAGGCAATCACGGTCCAGGCCGGCAGCGCGCGCCAGTCATAGCCGAGCCGCCACACCAGATAAACCAGCAAGAAGGGCAGCCAACCGTGAAATAGCGACAAAGCGCGCAGGAACAACGAACGGTCGGCCATGAACATGTAGTCGGTCAGCCCGGTGAGCGGATGATCGATCAGGTTGGAAAAGAAATCGACGACCCAGAGGGTCTGTGACGCGACGATGCCGACCGCACACATGGAGATGAGCAGGGGACTCTCGATCCAGATGCCGACGAGCGTAATTATCAGTGCGACGTCACAGAAATAGAGGAAGTTAGTCGGACCGTAGTTGCGCCAATAGACCGGAACCAGCACGGCCATGAAGGCCGTGTAGGCGAGCTTGAGCCCCAGCGCAATGCGAGGCTCGGCCAGTGCAACGGGTGGGACGCCGGTCGTGCTCATGATTGTGCGGTCCCCATCCTTTTGCACAAGGTCGAGCATGTAGATTGACGCGAATTCCCACCAATATGCACGATTCTCCCGAAAGCAGACATTGTGGAGCACGACTTGAATGTCCGCCTTTTGCCATTAGCGGATATTTTCATCCAAACCATTCTGGATGCTCAATGATCGCGGTAGTGCCGATGAGAAGCAGCAGCACGCCGATAACGTACACCTTTAATGCCAACCAATCGTTCTTGGCCATGAGACTTTCTCGTAGCTTTGTAATTGATCGCTACTCCAGTTGCCGCTTGGATCGCGGATCGAGATGACGGCGGGTCGCAAAGAGATCGATTGGGATCGTCACTTTATCTGTTTAGCGTGTTTGACAACGAGAAGCTTAAATCGGCGATTTGATCGGCAGATGACACTTGCGAAAGACTGACGCGCCCGCGGTACCCCTGCAGCCGCGATCAGTAGAATTGATAATTGTGGCCCGACTGCCGCCGGCGGACTGTTACCGTTTCACCACAGCAAACCGAAAAATCGCGTCAATGCCCTGCGGGTCGTTGAAAGGCCACACTCTCAAAGTTCCCTTCAGATCATCGGAGGAGGAGCCTATGCGCAGGACCTTATTGGCCGCCGCACCAATTCTCGTGATGATCGCTGCTCCGACAACTTCGAAAGCCGATGCTGTGGGCGCAGGATTCGGCGCAGGGACCGGGCTTGTGGTCGCTGGGCCTGTCGGCGCTGTGGTCGGCGGCGTGGTGGGCGCGGTCTGGGGAAGACCGTTTTGGGGACCGCCAAACAGTCCTCGCGCCTGCTGGATCGATAATTGGTTTTACCGGCATTGCAGGTATTACGCCGGTCGATGGCATTATTATTAGCACGCCGATCCTTGGACTACTGCTCACTGCGTTCGTCACCAAGAGGACCGCGGGACTGCAAGCCCGATACCCGATCTGGGTCGGCGGCGGACATTTCGCATGGTCCAAACAATGTCCGTGTTATCCCCGGCAACGGCGATCCTTGGCAACCGGGTCGGCAAGAGCTAGGACGCACGTCGCAAGAAACTGGATGCTGCGCGCAACTCAGCCTCGCTCATTTTCGGTTCAAGCGACCGACGGATCTTGTCTAGCTCAACTTGAATATCCTTGAATTTACGAGCGAGCTTGAGGATGTCACGCACCGCGTAAGCGCGGTTCTCGGGCGGTAGTTCCGGCTGCCCCCAACGCTGCCCGAGGCGCACCTCGATGGTCAAGCTACGACGGTTGAAACAGCACCAGGTGCCGTGAGCGAGGAAATCGCGATCTCTGCACGGATGAATAGCTTCATTCAGGAGATTTTTGATTTGCTCACTCTGTGGCAGGCCGCTGCCACGATGCTGTTTGATCAAGATAATTATCTTACCCGTACCGCTCTCCGATGCCGTCCATTGATTCTCGGGTCGCTCGCCGAATCCTGGCGTCTGCGGGTTGATGACGTCTACCAATGAACGGACCTCACGCTCCAATGCCGCATGAGCAAACATCATTCTTGCAAATGCGATTGCATGCGGTGCGACTTCACTCGGGTCGGGAAAGGCTACGTCGTATGGGTCCACGGCTCGATCTCCGCGCACTTGCTCCGCAACGGTTCCGGTACTTTAGCGATGTTCCCAGCGATTCGCCGTGTCTCATCTCGCGTTAGCAGCTTGGCCGCTGATCGCCACCCCTGCATAATCCAAATCAACATTCCACGAATGTGTTTTGTTGCTTTTTTGAAGCAAAGACCTCCCGGGGCGACTGTCTGGTTCGGGTCAGGATCAGGGCATTCTGACGTAAGCGCCACCGCTTCGAAACAGAAAGGCTGCATTTGCGCCTCATATCCGGCCGACAGTTTTAGATGGCCGATTCGCTTTCGTGATCGCCAAGTGGAGATCGAGTTATGGGGCGCATTCTCCGAACTGACCGCCATCGCGCTCAGGCGTCGCCGAAACGCAAGAGTCAGGGCGAAATTGAAGAACTACGCGAAGAAAACCGACGGCTACGCGAACTCGTAGCTCACCTGTCCAAGCTCGCTGTGGAACGAATCACTGAGACAGTGGAGCCCGGAGAGCCGTCGGCAAGTGATCCTCGCGCCGGGCGATAGCGGCAACGAGGACGCTTCGGCCGTCTTCCCGAGCCATTACGGCTAAGGCGGCGGCAAGCGCTAGTGCGCGCAGATCACGTTATTAATGCAGCAGTCGACCGAGACTTCATTATGGCTTCCACTAATCAGCTTCTTTTGCAGGCCCTCGTGAAAGGTCTGGGCGAAGCCGTTGGTCGCAATGATGAGGCGGCCGCCGATCGATATCAGACAAGAATTCGCCTGATCGCCGGACACTTCGATACCAATCCTACACTCAGCGTGGCCCTTGAATGGTTGCTTTTGGCCAGCGGCGATTGGATGAAAACCGATGCGCCCAATCGGGTTGAAGCAGAGCAACCGGTCGCTGAACTCGTCGATCGTATTACCCAACTGCTCTGAATCAATTTCGTTTTCTCGTGGGCCTCACAACTTGGCCGTTGGTTGTTCCGATCTGCCACAAATCGTTCATGTCGCATTCATGTCGTTAAAGCCACTGTTGATCTACGGTAAGGGGCCAACGTGGAGTAGAGTCATGGCAAAGAAAAAGGCAAAAAAGAACTCGAAATCGAAAACCTGAATCCCGGAGCTCTTAAGGAGCTTCGAATCTAGTCACGTTTTAGCGGCTGAACGAAGTTCAGCCGCTTTTTGCTTTAACGCGAACAATTATTGCTGTTGCAACCATCGGTCCTCTCGCATCTCATGAAGGACGCTGATCGCGGGCGTGCGCGATGAGCCAAGCCATAATCTCTGCGCTTTGCTCGATCGAGCCGAGACGGCCTGAACGCCCGCTATGACCGGCCTCCATTTCGGTTTTAAACAAAAGCTCGTGGTTGTCGGTTTTGCTCGCCCGCAGCTTCGCTACCCATTTGGCAGGTTCGGCATAGCTCACCTGACTATCGTAGAAGCCCGCGGTTACAAACATAGGCGGATAGTTCTTTTGTGCCACATTGTCGTACGGTGAATACGACAGCATATAATCGTATTCTCGCCTCACGGCTGGATTGCCCCATTCATCGTACTCGAGCGTCGTGAGTGGCACAGAGACATCTGACATTGTGGTAACGACGTCCACGAACGGCACTTCGGCGACGATGCCGGCGTAAAGATCGGGACGAAGATTGGCGACCGTGCCCATGAGCAGGCCGCCGGCGCTGCCGCCCTGAGCAAAAACGGCGCGCGAATCGGCATAGCCTGTTGCGATCAGCGCCTCGGTCACAGCGATGAAATCCGTGAATGTGTTGCGCTTGTTGAGCACGCGTCCTTCCGCATACCAACGCTCCCCTTTTTCGTGTCCGCCACGCACGTGGGCTATGGCGTAGAGGAAGCCGCGATCGATCAAGCTGAAAGCCGATCGCGTGAAAGTGGCGCGCAAGCTCAAACCATAGGCGCCGTAACCAACGATCAGCGTCGGATTACCTCCGGAGCGGCGCATGTCCTTGCGATAAACGATTGTGATGGGAACGCGCTCACCGTCTGGGGCAGTCGCACTGAGTTGATCTAGTACATAGCGACTCCGATCACACCAGCGACCTGCAGGGTCTTGCTTACGCAAGGTTAGCGCGCCGGTCGTCACGTCGAAATCATAGACGCATTGCGGCTCCAGCGGGCTGCTAAAGTGGAAGCGCAAAACCGTTGCCGCCGGATCGAGATTGGCTTCGTTGTCGTCAAAGAAGCTCGAGGCGACGCCGATTGTAGCTGGACGCGGAACCGGAATTTCGCGGCGATCCGGAATATTGAATATGCGGATGGCAGTTCCACTCTCGTCTTCCACGTCCACGGCCACGAATGTCTCAAATGTTTTGAAGTGGCTGAGATAATGGCCTGGCTGCTCGGGAACGATTTCCTTCCAAAAAGATACCGAGGGCGTCGCCTGCGGTGCGCTCATTATCCGGAAGTCCGGTGCTTCGAAATTGGTGCGGATGAAGAACTGGTCGCCTACGTGGTCGACCTCATAGACGACGCCTGGCTGCCGCGGCTGAATTACCCTCAACTCTCCCGTCGGCTCATCGACCGGCAAATAACGAAACTCGCTAGTGCGCTCCTCGCTGACGTTGAGGAGGATGAACTTCCGCGATGCCGATAACCCGATTGAAATGTCGAAAGTCGGATCGCTCTCCTCGTAGATCAGCACGTCGGTATTGGGATTCGTGCCCAGCCGATGCCGCCAGACCTGGTAAGAACGCAAGGTCGTTGGCTCGTTACGTACATAAAAGATTGTATTGCTGTCGGCGGCGAACACGAGATCTGAACTGGCGCTATCGATACCCTGATCGACTGTCTCACCAGTCGCGATCGTTCTTACGAAGATGCGGAATTCACGACCGCCCGTGAAATCGACGGCGAAAGCGACGCGCGTGTTATCGGGGCTGACGTTCCATGAGCCGAGCTGGTACTGCAGCGGATGACCAGCGGCGAGCGCGCCAATATCGAGTACTATTTCTTCCTGGGCCCCGAAAGCATTCTTGCGGCGCACGATGCAGGGGTACTGAGCGCCCTGGGTGAAACGGCGCTCATAGACGTAGCCGTTGTACGCCGTTGGGACGCTTGCATCTTCTTCCGCCTCGCGCGCCTTTAATTCTGCGGCGAGTTCCTCGACCAGCGGCTGGATCGACTTAAGACGCGCGTCCGCATAGGCATTTTCCGCATTGAGGTAGCCGACGACGCGCGGGTCCCTGCGGTCGCGCAGCCAGTCGTAATTGTCTATCCGCGCACCGTCAAATGCTCTGAACGTCTTCGGCCAGATGGGCGCAATCGGTCCATGCATCGCGGGATCGATCGTGTTGGCCGAACTGAATCGCAGCCGGCTTGCAAGAGGAATTGCTCCCGCAGCTGCGAGACCAAGCGCGAAAGTTCTTCGAGTCGAAAGCCCAGGCATGTAAAGTTCGGCACCCTCGGCTCGTTCGAATACGGATCGAATGCGGCGTTTGACTGGCGTTGTTTGGGCACAAGCATGGTTCAAACTTGCTCATCCAGGCGGGATTGAACGACTATCGTCAGTTCTGGTCCCGGCCGTTATGTCCGCTTTGGTTCCGCAAAGCGGACATTGACCGACGCCATCAAGATGTCCGCTAGGTGCCAAAAGCGAACATATCCCTTATCCCTGTTGCTCTATCTCGCCCGGTCGCCATGACTTGTTGAACCAAGGCTCCAGGGGTCCATAGAGGCGAAGGATCACAAACCAGCCCTTGCCGGGGATGGTCTGCACCCAATTATTTTCAAGACCCGCGGGCGCTTTGGGACCGAAATAGACATCCACGGAGCCGTCCGGATTGACCTTTATCCCCTTGTTGTGACTGCTCACGCTCGGAAACTGCTGATCGGTTTGCAGAAACGAGCGCGTCTGATTGTCGTAGACGATGACCGACCAGAAATCTTTGACCGGGATGTTCGGAGGAAGGTGCAGCTTGTAAGTCTTGCCGCCATCGAACGGATTGCCCTTCGAGTCCTGAACCGCCCAAGGGTATTGAGAACCCCGCCCCACCATTTGCTCGTCCATGGCGGGTGTGACGCCACCGGCGAGATAGAAGAAGTTGATAGCTCCATCCAAGTTGCTCACGCCCGGAGAGGCTTCAAACTTGTAGCCACCCAAGAAGGGCAGTCGCCACGAACTGTTCGGATAGTAGTAGGCCTCCGGGTCGCGGAGCTTGTAGGTAATCGTCCGGGCGGTGACCGCACCGATATTGGCGGCGTCCTCCAGGATTTTCTTCATCCGCGCATCGGGATTGAACGGCTGACCCTTCACGATCCCGATGGACGCAAACAGACCCAGCGTGGTCGGATTACTTCCGTCACTTGGTTCTTCCTGAATGACATCGTTCAAGAGATTCCAATATGAGTAGTCGGTAGGGAATACGAAGTTCGCAGGAACACCGGATGCATTCGCAAATTTCATCGCGGGCGGATCGGCCGCGTCGGCAAGCTGGTAAATCTTCAACGTCTTCTTGATTGTTTCGACTGCGGGCTTCGTTGAGCCATCGACAAGATAGCCCCGGAATATCAGCCAGTTTCCATACGTGCTCGGCCGCACGACGAAATAGCCTGCGGGCACCTCGCCTGAGTAGCCGGGTGGCAACACAAGATATTTGCCGCCTTGGCCCTTGTCCGCACCCGTGATGCCGACATCGGCAGCCCAGTGATACCAGAAATCATCGACGATCCCGAGAACCTTGGGCGGAAGTTCTACGACCAACGGTCCCTTATGAGTGTCGAGCCAAATCCAGTTGTAAATCGTGTCATCATTCGGCGTTAATTGAATAGTCCGTGAGTCTGCCAGATTTTCCATAATGACATCTGTCTGATTGTCCGGACCGAATTTGCGTATCGCTTCCCGTATGCCCGCCTGATTGACGATTGGCAGCGCAAGCAGATAGGCCTGAAGCGCGCGTGACGCATCCAGGTTATCGTAGATTTTCTGAACGGTCGCCGCGTCGGGATAGCCGTCCGACAAGTTCAAGGTGCCGATGGATGTCTCGACTTTATCAGGTGTGGCAACGCCGGGCGGCATCGGAGTTTGATATTTGTACTGCTGCGCGCTCGCGGGAAGCGCAAACATCGTCATCAAGGACAGCATTGAGAGAAACCGTATCGCCATGACGCCCGGCTCCCATTTCGAGGTTCGGATGTATGTTATCGTTCTCGTCAACTATTCCACTTCTTCAAAGTCCGGCATCTTGAATGTCTTGTCGTTGAGCGCGTCGGTAACGCCGTAGTAGCGGAAGACTGGCATCGGTCGCTTGCCGCGCGTCGGTATCCAATTCGACTCTAATCCGTCGGGCCCTTTGGGGCCCACGTAGAGCGTCACGCTGCCATCAGGGTTCTTCTTCATGTTGGGCAAGTCATATGAGGAGCGCGTTGTTCGGTTAGACTCGGTATAGATGAACGCCCAGGTCGCGCGGTCATAGACGGTTAACGACCAGAACTGCTTGACGGGCATGTCGGCCGGCACGTTCACTTTGTAAAGCTTCCCGGCCTCCAGCAGCCGGCCATTCTTGTCTGCCACCGCTCCGAGATAGGCATTGACAGTCTTATTGTTCTTGGCCGGAGCAGGAACGAAGGTCGCTTCGGCGTACATCGCGGCGCGGCGATCTAGGTCGACGCGGTCGTTGTAGATGAATGTGAACTTGTTCTGAGCATCCCGGAGAAGCTGTGAGGCGTAGTGCCGATCCGGCCAGTAGAGATCGGCTGCGGGGATGTGATCCCACCAATATTGAATATAAAACCAGGCGTCGATTGCTGCTTGCCGCATGGCGCGCTTCGCCGTCTCGTCGGGAGCGAACGGTTTGCCTTTCTCGATTCCGAGCGAGGCGAGCATCCCCATCATCACTTTGTCCTGCTCCTTGACCGGTTCGACGCTGACGATGTCATAAATGTCCTGAAACGCGCGCTCATCGTAGTACGGGAGCGTGGGGTAGCGGTCATTGATCGGATCGTAGAAACGCTGCTGCGGCGGGTTGTCGGCTTGCGAGAGGAAGTACATCCGCAATTTTTTGGCATATTGAGATGCATCGGCCGTGGATTTTCCCGGAGCAGGAATGGAGCGGAACGCGAAGACGAGCCGATAGGTCGGCGAGGCAACGTGGATGTAGCCTTGGGGAATCGGTCCGGTATAGCCGGGCGGCGTGAACAGGAATTTCCCGCCCTTGCCCTTGTCGAGACCGGACGGCCCAACCTCGGCGACGATGAGCTCCCAGGCATCCTCGACTTGACCGAAAAGGCTGGCATCAGGCCCCGCGGGGGGAAGCTCCAGCACCACCGGCCCCTTGCGCAGGTCAGTACAAGCGCTGATGTACGGTGTCGTACTGTTGGCTGTCACCGCCTCCAGTTTCGGTGCAGCCCCCGCGGAATACGCGACAATATCATTGTCCTTCAGGCCCACGCTGTCGAAAGCTCGGCGGAAGGCGTACATCGACGTAGCCGGAAGACTCCAGAGCATGGCTTCGAACGCGCGGTGATATTTTATCTCGTAGTCGAAATCCTTCACCGAAGGTGTGCTGCCCGCTGGCGGCTGACCGCCCAACGGTTCGTCTGGCATTCCTGGTCCGGCGACAGTCGGAGCGGTTTCCGCGAACGTCTTCCCGACCACCGGCATCACCCACGCGGCTGCTGCCAGGAGGAAAATCGAGGCGATTAACTGTCGAGCCATTGCGTTTGGCCTCCTTCCTTAA
>Ga0187765_10000514_pt1 | contig 14254 bp, 13 predicted proteins | sample 0216_QUI02_MP05__3_FD_133018 | JGI IMG/M metagenome (GOLD analysis project Ga0187765, IMG submission 133018) | Tropical peat soil microbial communities from peatlands in Department of Meta, Colombia - 0216_QUI02_MP05_10_MG | ecosystem: Environmental > Terrestrial > Soil > Wetlands > Peat ...
ATGCAGGCGGCGCGGGCGAGGGTGGCGGCCCGCCAAGCGCGCGACCTCACGCGGCGTAAGTCGCTGCTCGAGTCGGCGTCGATGCCGGGCAAGCTCGCCGACTGCTCGACACGCAACGCCGAAGAGGCCGAGCTGTTCATCGTCGAGGGCGACAGCGCCGGCGGGTCCGCAAAGCAGGGCCGCGACCGACGCTTTCAGGCGATCCTGCCCTTGAAGGGCAAGATCCTGAACGTGGAGCGGGCGCGCTTCGACAAGATGCTGAGCTCCGCCGAGATCGGGACCCTGATCGCGGCCCTCGGCACCGGTATCGGTCCCGAGGATTTCGATTCCGAGAAGTCTCGCTATCACCGCATCATCATCATGACCGATGCCGATGTGGACGGCAGCCATATCCGGACGCTGCTTCTGACTTTCTTCTTCCGGCAGATGCGGCCGCTGCTCGAGAAGGGCTTTCTCTATATCGCCCAGCCGCCGCTCTATTCGGTGAAGCGCGGCTCGGGCAAGCTCGTCTATCTCAAGGACGACGCGGCGCTCGAGGAATATCGCATCAGCGCCGGCCTCAAGGACGCGGTCTTCGTGCAACACGATGGCGTGCAGCGCGGCGGCAACGATCTGCGCGACCTGATCGAGCGCGCGCGACTCTATCGCCATTGGCTCGAACCGATGGCGCGCAAGGCCGGCAGCCTCGAAGTGGTGGAGCAGGCCGCGATCTCGGGCGCGCTCACCCTGATGCTGCTCGGCGATCAGGAGAAGGCGCAGATGACGGCGCGCTACGTGGCGCAGCGCCTCGACCGCTTCGCGCCCGAGAACGAGCGCGGCTGGAAGGGTGAGGCGATCCCCGGCAACGGTTTCGTCTTCACTCGCACCAGGCTGGGCGTCACCGAGCGACACGCGCTCGACGCCGATCTGATCCGCAGCGCCGAGGCGCGCCGCCTCGACGAGCGCGCCGCCGAGCTCCAGGAAACCTATGCCAAACCGGGCAAGCTTGTCGCCAAGGAGCGCGAATTCCCGGTCGCGGGGCCGACCGCGCTCGTCGAAGCGGTGATGGAGCTGGGTCCCAAGAAGGGCGATATCCAGCGCTACAAGGGCTTGGGCGAGATGAATCCGGAGCAGCTCTGGGAAACGACGCTCAACCCGGATGTGCGCACGCTGCTGCAGGTGAAGGTCGCGCACGCCGATCTCGCCGAGGAAACCTTCTCCACATTGATGGGCGATCTGGTCGAACCGCGCCGCGACTTCATCCAACAGAACGCGCTTGAAGTCGCGAACTTGGATGTGTGAGGCCGCAAGCCGGCTTCTGCAATCACATGCGAAATCCTAGCTCATCGCCGTTACTTTTCTGAAGCGCAAAAGCGCCAGCGCGAAGAACACGCCGCCGATCACCGCGACGATCGCATATTCCCGCCACACCACGTCGAAGCCGGCGCCTCGGTAGAGGATCGCCTGTGCAAACGAGACGAAGTGCGTCGAGGGTGACGCCTCCATGACGCTCGCAAGCCATGGCGGCATGCTCTCGAGCGGCGTGTTGCTGCCGGAGAGCATGTTCATCGGCAGAAATACGAGCATGAACAGCAGGCCCAGTTGCGGCATGGAGCGCGCGACGGTGCCGAGGAAAATGCCGATGGCGGTCGCGAAGAACAGGTAGATCATCACACCCACCATGAAGAGCGGGATCGAACCCGCTATCGGCACGGCAAGGATTGTCCGTACCACCAGGTAGAGCGAGAGACCGACCGCCACGGTGATCACCAGCCCGTTGGCCCAGACCTTCGACATCGCAATCTCGAAGGGAGTGAGCGGCATCACGAGGAGATGATCCATGGTTCCGTGCTCGCGTTCCCTCACGATCGCGGCGCCCGCCAAAATGATCGCGAGCATCGTCACGTTATTGATGATGCCCATGACGCTGGTGAACCACGCCGTGGCGACGTTGGGGTTGAAGGCAATACGCACGACCAGATTGACCGTCGATGGCGGCGTCCCTTCCGCGTGGGAGAGAAAATCCGCAATCTCCGTTGTAATGATCTGCTGGATGTTGTCCGCGCCAAGGCCCGCCTGGACCATCGCGGTTGCGTCGACATTCACCTGCAGTCCCGGAGAGCGCCTGCCCAGTAAATCGCGCTCGAAATTCGGGGGAATATCGATGATGAAGGTATAGCGGCCCGCATTCATCAGCGGCACGATGTCGCGCTCCGCAACAAATTGCGGCGATTGGAAGTAGGGCGGAAGGAAGGCGTGTGCGATGCGGCGCGAGAGTTCGGAGTGGTCTTCGTCCACGATCGCGATCGAAGCATTGTGTAGTTCCTGCGAACTGCTCTCCGACTGCGCGATGATCGCCAATGAAAACGCATAGATCACCAATCCCAGCAGTACGTAGTCATTGAGGAAGCTGCGCAGCTCCTTGGTGCCGAGCCAGAAGATGTTGGAGAGCTTGCGCATCACCCGGGCACTCCTCAGCGTTCCTGTTTGCGCAGCAGCAGCAACGCGATCGATATCAAGATCGGCGCGAAGATCGCCAAGGCCCCGATGTCGATGCTCAGATCCTCGAAACCAAGCCCCTTGGTGAACGTACCGACGCTGATCGGAACGAAGTACGTCATCGGAAAGACTCGGCCCATGAAGCGGGCGGCACCGGCGAGCGAGGAAACCGGCACCAACATCCCCGAAAACTGCGTTGCCGGCAGCACGGTCAGGATCGAGGTACCGAACAGCGCCGCGATCTGGGTTCGTGTGAAGGAGGAAATCACCATGCCATAGGCAGTGGTATTGGTGACATAGATAAGGGCACCCAGGAGGAGCGCGGCAAAGCTCCCTTTGAGCGGCACCTGAAACACGAACAGCGCCATCAGGAACAGCAGCATGAAATTGAGCATGGCAACGGCGACATAGGGCACCTGCTTGCCCAGCAAGAATTCGAGTCGCGTCACCGGCGTGACGTAGAGATTGGTGATCGAGCCCAATTCCTTCTCGCGCACGATCGCGAGCGCCATCAGTATCGCCGGGAATAGCGCCAGCAACAGCGATATGGTCGCGGGCACCATCGCGTAGACGCTATCGAAGTTTTGGTTGTACTTGAAGCGGATCTCGATGTTGGCGGGCGCCGCCGCTCCGGGTTGCGTGGTCTTCACCGCGGGGTCGGAAAGGTAGAGCTGATGCATGCCCTCGAGGTACCCGCGAATGGTCTGAGCCCGAAACGGCATCGCGCCGTCGACCCAGGCGCTAACCCAAACCGGCCTTCCGCGCTTGATATTGCGGCCAAACGCGGGAGGAATTTCGATCGCCGCCTTGATAGTGCCGTCCTTGAGCCGGCTCTCGAGATCGGCATAGTCCGTGAGCGGCGGCCTTTCGGTGAAATAGGTCGAGCCTCTGAGCTCTTCGAGATAGGCGCGGCTTTCCGGGGACTTGTCGCGATCGAGCACGGCGAAGGAGAGGTTGTCCACATCGGTCGAGATACCGAAGCCGAAGACGAGCATGAGAAACGCGGTGCCGAAGAGCGCAAAGCCGATGCGAATGGGATCGCGCAGCAGCTCCAGGGCCTCCCGGATCGTGTAGGCGAAGAGCCGCTGCAGACTGAGCCTAAGTCGGTGGGGTCGGGCGCGCGGGCGCGCAGCGGGCATTGTCTGCCCCGCCGCTTGGCGTGCAGCGGTCGACTGATCGACGGGTGTCTTAGGCTCCGCTTCCTCGAGATAGCCAATGAACGCGTCTTCGAGCGAGGCGGCGCCGCGCGCTCGCACAAGGCCCGCGGGTGTGTCCGTCGCGAGCACCCGGCCCGAGTCCATGAGCGACAGGCGGTCGCAGCGCTCGGCTTCGTTCATGAAATGGGTGGAAACAAATATCGTGACGCCCTGGCTGCGCGAGAGGTCGGTCAGCAATTCCCAAAACCTGTCGCGCGCCAGCGGATCGACGCCGGAGGTAGGCTCGTCCAGGATCAGCATCTCGGGTTCGTGCACGACGGCGACGGCAAGCGAGAGCCGCTGGCGGATGCCGAGTGGCAGGTCGGCCGCGCGGTAGTCGATGTACGCCCCGAGCTCGAAGCGCTCGATCAGCGCCGCGATGCGCGCCCTCCCCTTGGCCGGCGGCAGGTGAAAGAGCCGGGCGTGCAGATCGAGGTTCTGCCGCACCGTAAGCTCCGTATAAAGCGAGAACGACTGCGACATGTATCCGACCCGCATCCGTGATTGGAGGTCGTGCGCATCCACCGGCCGGCCGAACAGCAGCGCCTCGCCCGCGCTTGGCGGCAGCAGGCCGGTCAGCATCTTCATCGTCGTGGTCTTGCCGCTGCCATTCGAGCCGACAAAGCCGAAGATCTCTCCGCGCTCGATGGTAAAGTTCACCCGGTCGACCGCGATGAAGTCGCCGAAACGACGGGTGAGGTCGCGCGCGACGATAACCGGCTCGGCGTCAAACTCGCGACGCGGCGGAATGCTGAGCGCCTTGTGGCCGGCGCGGAGCGCCTCGGGCAGCAGCGCGATGAAGGCGTCCTCGATCGTGGGCGTCCCGGTCAGGCTTTTGAGTTCCGACGGCGTTCCAGCCGCCAGGACCCGGCCCGCATTCATGGCAACGAGCCATTGGAAGCGCTCGGCCTCTTCCATATAGGCCGTCGCGACCATCACGCTCATGGCGGAACGGCGTGCACGCATGCGCTCGATCAGCTCCCAGAATTGCCGGCGTGAGAGTGGATCGACGCCCGTCGTGGGCTCGTCGAGAATGAGCAGGTCGGGATCGTGGATCAGCGAGCAGCAGAGGCCGAGCTTCTGCCGCATTCCCCCCGACAGTTTCTTGGCCGCGCGGCCGGAGAAGGGAGCAAGTCCGGTTGATTCCATGAGCTCGGCGACCCGCCAGGCGCGCTCGGCGCGCGACTGACCGAAGAGTCGGCTGAAGAATTCGATATTCTCGCGGACGCTGAGATCGGGATAGAGGTTCCTGCCCAAGCCCTGCGGCATATAAGCGATACGCGGGCAAATTCGCGAGCGGTGCGCGGCATCCGCCATGTTGCCGCCGAGGACCGTGACCGTTCCGGTCTGGATTTGCCGAGCGCCGGCGATAAGGCTCAGCAAGGTCGACTTGCCGACGCCATCGGGGCCCACCAGCCCGACCATGCCGCCGGCCGGCAGCGCCAGCGTGACGGCGTCGAGCGCAAGCCGGCCGCCGTATTGGTGCGTTACCGTGTCGAGACGGGCGGCGGCCGCTGTGTCGCGGCCATTCATTCAGACGCGTCTCCCTGTAGATGCGGGGGCCATGCGACGGTTGGGTCGGTGCGCACATAGGTGATGCCGGGAAGCCCACTGCGAACCAACTCTCCCTTGCCGCGCAACCGCTCCGGATCGATCCGCACGCGAATGCGGAACATGAGCTTGTCCCGCTCCTCCTTGGTCTCCACGGTTTTCGGCGTGAACTGCGCCTGGCTCGCGACAAACACGACTTTGGAGGGGATCGGGTGCGTGGGATAGGCGTCAAGCAGGATGCGGGCGTCGGAGCCGATCTTGACGCGGCCCGCCTCCAAGGTCGGCAAGTAAATATCCATGTAGACGTAACCGACATCCAGCATGGTGAAGACCTTGCCGCCGGCCGGCAGGACCTCGCCCACGTTCGCGACGCGGTATTGGATGCGACCATCGCGCGGCGCGACCAGAGAATTATCGGCGATCTCGACCGAGTACAGCTCGACATCGTGAGTCGCAGCTTCGAGTGCCTGCTCGGCCTCGCCAACCCGGAAGTTGGCGGCGTTGAGCGCAGCAACAGCGGCATCCACCTGCTGCTGGCGCTGATCAAGCGTCTCTTTGGGCATATAGCCCTTCGGTACCAGAGACCGCGCGCGCTCGAGTTCCTGCTGCGCAAACACCAGTTGACTCTTTTGCTGCTCGACATTGGCCTTCGCTTCGTCGAGCGTCTTCTGCGACACCTGCACCTGCGCCTGCGCCTTCTTGAGCGAGGCCTCCAGATCGCGGGTATCCATCAGCGCGACCACCTGGCCCGCCGTTACCAAGTCGCCCTCATCGGCCATGAGCTTTGCGATGCGACCCGCGTATTTCGTCTCGATGTCGATCTCGTCGGCCTCGATGCGGCCATTACCCGAAAAGATGCCAGGCGGAAGCTGATCCTGCGATTGTCGCCACAAATAGGCACCGCCGAAGCCGGCCGCGAGCAGGATGAGCAGCGCCAGAGCCCGCTTGAGCCACCGCCCGCGTCGCGGCGGCGGAGCGGGCGGGAGGATCGTCGCCGGCAATTGGCTCGGCACGAGCGCTCCGCCCGAACGCTCGATCGGTTCGGTTGGCGGCGCGCCGCCGATCTTGTCTTCGCTCATGGTCTCGATCTCAATTCTCGGGCCGCGGAAGCAGAGCGCGGCATCCTAGCGCGAGCGGTGACATCATGCCCCGTTTGGAGACGCAAACCCCAGGCATTATATGCCCCTTCCAGACCCCCTCGCCTGCCGAATACGGCTGTCGTAGTTTCAAAGGTAGTCTCGGCGTTAGCGTCAAACGGAGGCGAACATGAAGCTCGGCATAACCTTGCCCCTCATCGATATCGGCGGCGATCCTGGAACGGTGCGGGAATTCGCGCAGGCCGCGGAGGCCTATGGCTACGATCACCTGGGCGCCGCCGATCACGTGCTGGGAGTGAACGTCGCGAGCCGGCCCGATTGGGGGAACCGTAACACTTCGGCCGATTTCTTCCACGATCCCTTCGTGCTGTTCGGATATCTGAGCGCCGCCACGAGCAAAATCGGCTTCGCGACCGAGGTGCTGATCTTGGCGCAGCGCCAGACTGTCCTGGTGGCGAAGCAGGCGGCGTCGCTGGCGGTGCTCTCGGGCGACCGATTTCGCCTGGGTGTCGGCGTCGGCTGGAACGAGACCGAGTTCATCGGCCTCAACGAGAATTTCCGCGACCGCGGCCGGCGCTCGGAGGAACAGGTCGAGGTGATGCGCCGGCTTTGGGCCGAAGCTCATGTGACCTTCAAGGGACGCTGGCACACCATTAATGATGCCGGGATCAACCCTCTGCCGCCCCGGCGCCGCGTCCCGGTCTGGTTCGGCGGACACGAAGAGGTGACGTTGAAGCGGATTGCGAAATTGGGCGATGGCTGGATGATGCTGGCCCACCCCGCGGGCGAGAAGGCGGCGTCCGAGTTCGCAAAGCTGCGGCGCTTCGCCGAAGCGGAAGGACGTGATCCCCGCACCATCGGCATCGAGGTCTGGGTCTCGACCGGCGAGGGCAACGCGGCCGATTGGCGCCGGGAATTCCAGTGGTGGAAAGATGCGGGCGTGACACATGTCACCGTCAACAGCACCTACGCGCGGATGCACCATCGGCGCATTACGGGCCGCACGCTCGTCGATCACATGGCGGCGCTGCGTCAGTATCGGGATGCGGTTGCCGATCTCCTCTGAAGAGTGCATCGCTTCGGCCCTGCTTAGCGGACGTCGCGCAGGCTCAGAATATAGACGACGATCTCGTCCAGCTCTGTCGCGGTCAGCTTGAAATTGGGCATGTGCGGATGCGGCGTGGTGAGGAAGGCGCGCAGCGAAGTCTCGGATGTGGAGGGCTGAAGCGCGATTGCGGTAAAACTCGGCACGCCTGGCTTCGGGCTCTTCAGATCGCCACGCGCAACCGAGTGACACTCGCTGCACCAGGAGTGCGCGAGGGTCTCGCCTTGGCTCGCATCTCTCTGTTCGCTTCCGGCCGCAAGGGCGGGGCCAGCCCAAAGTACGGCCAGGACGGATAGGGAGCGCAAGCAGATCATCCCGGTCATCCCATTCGATTTTGACGCCTTGAACTTGCCCCGCCGCGATTTCGGTGGGATTGAGCTATGTCAAGGTGCCAAAGCGGCCTGTGCCCAATATTGCCAAACAAAACCCTAGAGATGGTGACTGAAATGACCATGCGACGAATGTCGGAGATTGTCCGGCAGCAGAACCCCGTGGCTCTGGCACCGGATACGACCGTGCAGGAGGCCTGTCGACGCATGCGCGAGCGCCATGTGGGGGCGGTGTTGGTGATCGAGAGTGACCGGCGTCTGATCGGTATCTTTACCGGCCGCGACGCGATCTGCCGGGTGCTGGCGGAGCGGCGTGATCCGGCCGTCACGCGCATCGCCGAAGTGATGACGCGCGATCCCGCCACCATGGCGCCGAGCAGGACCGCGATCGAGGCACTGCGGTTGATGCACGAGCGCGGATTCCGTCACATTCCGGTTGTCGAGGCCGGAAAACTCTTGGGGGTCGTGTCGCGCGGCGACTTCCGCGGGCTGGAGCAAGACCGGCTGGACGAGGAGACCTTGCTGTGGGAGCAGATTTAACATTCGATACCCGAGGGCGGCCGGCATTTGACGGGGATCAATTGGCTCCGCGGCCGAAAGCGGTAGACTAATCACTTGAGCGGTCCGCAACCGGAGCTTGTGAGCATTCGATGACCGATAGTCCCGATGACACCCCGGTCGAGTTGAATATAAGCAGCGAGAAAGTGTGCTTCATCATCGTCAAGGCGCGCGAATTCGACGTCAAGGTGGAGCCCGTCGAGCCCGATCCCGGCTCGAACCCCGCCGACACCGGCGAGCGCGAGGTGATCGAGGACTATGCCGATGACCCGACCGCCGCCGAGTTGCGCGAGGCCATCGACGATCTGAACGAGGATGAGGTCACGGACTTGATCGCCATGGCGTGGCTTGGGCGCGGTGACTTCGGCGTGCGAGAATGGCCGGAGGCGCGGCGACTCGCCGCCGAACGCCACCGCCGGCATTCCGCCAATTACCTCATGGGAATCCCGAACCTCGGCGATTTTCTGGAGGAAGGCTTCACCCAACTCGGCCACTCCTGCGAGGATTTCGAGATCGGTCGGCTCTGACCGTAGATAGGGTTTACCATGCAAACTCCGCTGCAAATCACGTTTCGAAACCTCGATCGCTCGGAAGCGGTTGAAGCGAAGGTGCGCGAGCGCGTCGAAGAACTCGAGCAATTCTACGACCGCATCACGGCCTGCCGCGTGGTGATCGAGGAACCGACGCGGCGGCATCACAAGGGCAATCTGTTTCATGTGCGCGTCGACCTGAGCGTGCCGGGCCGCGAGATTGTCGTGAAGCGCGACCCGCCCGAGCACCGCACGCACGAGGACATCTACGTCGCAGTACGCGACTGTTTCGACGCGGTGCGCCGCCAGCTTGAGGATCACGTCCGCCGCGCCCGCGGCGACGTCAAGACGCATGAGGCGCCGAACCATGGCAGGGTTCTGCGCCTGATGCCCGAGGAGGGCTATGGCTTCATCGCCGCCACGGACGGCACCGAGGTTTATTTCCATCGCAATGCCGTCAGTGGCAACGGCTTCGACAAGATGAAGGAAGGCGACCCAGTGCGCTTCGTCGTACGCGAGGGCGAAGGCGAGAAGGGACCGCAGGCAAGTACAGTGATCCCGATCGGCAAGCACCATCCCGAGCCATCGCGACCCTGAGTAACTTCAACTTCGCCGGGCGGGCGTGGTAGGATTTCGCGTCACGGTGCATTCCCCAGGGCTGCACAGGAGAGAGCATGAGGCGCAGCCGCGCGATCGCGCTTCTGGGTGGCGCCGCGGTGGCTGCATCGCTTGCGGCACGGGCGCTTGACCTCACCATTCCGTCAACGCTGCTCGTCAAGCCGATGAGGTGATCGAGCAGCAAGCGAAATCGGAGTAGTTCGGCAATACGGAGGATTCATGCTGTTCAACAAACCGCACCTGGAATTCCAACCCGTCGACATGCGGAGCGGTTGGGAGACGCCTCACGGATATCCCTCGGGAATCCAGCAGAAGATACTCGCGAGCGACATCGACGAGAGGCGCAAGAGCGGCAGCCGCACGCGCCTACTGCGCTTCGCACCCGGTGCCTATACCACGGTGCCCTTTGTCCACGACCATTGGGAAGAGGTCTATCTTGTCGAAGGCGACCTCATCGTCGGAAATGACGCGCGCGGACTTGGCGGTCAACCCTTCAATGCGCCGACCTACGCCTGCCGCCCGCCGGGTGTCCATCACGGCCCCTTCAAGTCGGAGCGCGGATGCCTGCTTTACGAAATTCACTATTACGATGAGGCCAAGAAGTAACCTGTGCTCAACATGAGAGAGCAGGAGCAGGGCATCGGCCGCGAGCAGGCCTATGTGATCGGCGGCGTCACCGTGGACCTGCGCATCTCCAACGTGGTAGACGTTCGCAACGACTTGGTTCGGCGCTGCTGCCGAAAGCGATCTTCGAGGAATGATGACGGAAGTTCACGGCTGGCAGCTCTCGGCTGTCAGTCTACAGTTTTCGGTGGCTGGCGATCGGTCACTGTCGCGCGTTGCGCCGCTAGGAACCCCTGAAGAGGAGAGGACCGAATGTTCACTCATATCATGGTCGGAAGTAATGATATCGCCCGTTCAAAGAAGTTCTACGATGCTCTCTTTGTCGCGATGGGCGCCGCGCCCGGCGTCGAGGATGCCAAAGGCCGCCTGATCTACACACACAATGGCGGACGCTTCTTGGTGTCCAAGCCGATCGACGGCAAGCGGGCCTCCCACGCCAATGGGGGCACGATCGGTTTTGCGATGACCAGCACGGACCAGGCCGCGGCCTGGCACAAGGCCGGGGTCGCCAACGGCGGCACCTCGATCGAGGATGCGCCCGGCGTGCGTCAAGGGCCTGCGGGCAAGGTCTATCTCGCCTATCTTCGCGATCCCGACGGCAACAAGTTGGTCGGGGTTCATCGCATCCCAGCCTAAAGCGTCGCCGATCAAGGTGATGAGGGCCGTCCGTTCGGGCGGCTCTCCCACCTCGACGCGGGACGCTCATTCGGCGCCATCCCGCTTGGGCTTCGAGCTGTCCTGCTGGCGTCATCCACGCTGATCGAGTTGCGCTGGGCCGCCGCCGCGGCACGAAAGCCGCCGGCGGGCGCAAGCAGATCGCTCGTCGACACCAGGCGCTGGCGGTCCCTCAATCCTCCGACTATGCTGCAGAGGTTATCGGGGGTTTGGGGGCATGCCGAAGCGTAAATTCAAAGCGATCCTGATCCTGCCGTCGCACTACGACGGTGACGGGTACGTCGTGCAGTGGCGACGCTCGATCATCCCCTCCAACAGCCTCGCGAGCATCTATGGCCTCGTCGTGCAATGCGCGGAGCACCGAAACTTGGGTCCTGATGTCGAAATCGACATCGACGCCTTTGATGAGGCGAATACCGTCATCAATGTGAAGCGGATCGTCCGCGAGATTCGCGCGGCGGACGCGGGCTTCGTGGGCTTGGTAGGCGTCCAGTCGAACCAGTTCCCGCGCGCGCTCGATCTCGGCCGTCAGTTCCGTGCCGCCGGCATCACCGTGGTGATGGGGGGGTTTCACGTGAGCGGCTGCCTCGCCATGCTGCCGGACTTGCCGCCCGGCCTTCAGGAAGCGCGCGAGCTCGGCATCGCGCTGTTCGCGGGTGAGGCCGAGGGCCGTATGGTCGAGCTCCTGCGCGATATCGACGCGGGCCAGGCGAAGCCGATCTACAACTACCTTGCGGATATGCCGGACATGGAAGGTGCCGCCATGCCGATGCTGCCGCGCCGCATCGTCGAGCGCGTGGCGACACACTACGCGAGCTTCGATGCCGGGCGCGGCTGCCCGTTCCAGTGCAGCTTCTGCACCATCATCAATGTGCAAGGCCGCAAGTCGCGCTATCGCAGCGCCGACGACGTGGAGGCAATCGTGCGCGCGAACGCCGCGCAGGGCATCCACAAGTTCTTCGTCACGGACGACAATTTCGCGCGCAACCGCAACTGGGAGCCGATCCTCGACCGTCTGATCGCGCTACGCGAGGAGGGAGTGCGCATCACGCTCACGCTGCAAGTGGACACGCTCTGTCACCGCATTCCCGGTTTCGTCGAGAAGGCCAAGCGCGCGGGCTGCATGCAAGTGTTCATTGGGCTCGAGAATATCAATCCGGAATCGCTGCTCGGCACCAAGAAGCGCCAAAACAAAATCTGGGAATACCGCGAAATGTTGATGGCCTGGCGCCGGCAGAGGGTCCGCACCTGGGCCGGTTACATCCTCGGATTCCCGAGCGATACCCCTGAGACCGTCTCCCGCGATCTCGAATTGATCCAGCGCGAGCTGCCGATCGACGCCCTGGAATTCTTCGTGCTGACGCCGCTTCCGGGTTCGGAGGATCACAAGAAGCTCCATGAGCGCGGGGCGCCCATGGATCCCGACATGAACAACTATGATCTCGAGCACGTCTGCGCCGCGCATCCTCGCATGTCCCGAGAAATTTTCGAGCAGGTCTATCGCGACGCCTGGGCGCAATACTATTCGGACAACCACGTCGAGACTGTCCTCAAACGCTCCGTGGTCACCGGCCTCCAACCCATGCGTACGGCTCGCTTATTGACGCTTTTTGCCGGAGCGACCCGTATCGAGGGCGTGCACCCGCTCCAGATCGGCGTGGTTCGGCGCAAGGTGCGCACGCAGCGCCGGCCGGGAATGCCGATCGTCCATCCGCTGCTGTTTCATCCTTGGCGCGCCTTCGACTTCATGCGCACCGTGTGGCGCTGGGGGCGGCTCTATTTTCGCCACCAGACGATCGCGCGGCGCGTGCTCGCCGATCCCGCGACCCAAAGCTACACCGACCGCGCGCTGCAGACCGGTGCCGGGGATGCCGCGATGCCGGATCTGGTCGAGGTCTTCTCCGACAAGATTCCAAACACCTACGGCGCGCCGCGCCGGCAGACCGCGAACGTTTGAGCGCACCTGATCAGTCGATCACGACCGCCTTCTTGAGGGAAACTTCCGAGAATGCCCACGCATCACACCCTTCGCGCCAGCCCCGACACTTGTCATTGGGGATTCTTCGACGCTGCCCTGAAGCCGGTGCTGACCGTGCAGTCCGGCGATTTTGTTACCATCGAGACCGTCTCCGGCGGAGCCGATGTCCTGCCGTCCCCACCGCTCGAAGTCCTGCGTGAGCATCGCGAAATCTTGCGGGCGCTTACGCCCGCCTTCGGCGGCGGCCACATCCTGACAGGGCCAGTGGCTGTCGAGGACGCGCGCCCCGGCGACGTGCTTGAGGTGCGTATCCACGCGATTGACTTCCGGCAGAACTGGGGCTGGACGCGGATCGTGCCGCTGCGCGGTACACTGCCGGAGGATTTCCCGGAGCGGCGCACCTGGCACACTGCGATCGACCGACAGCGCGGCGTCGGCACGCTGCCCTGGGGCCAGGAGATTCCGCTAGCACCGTTTTTCGGCGTCATGGGCGTGGCGCCGCGCCCGGTTTACGGCGCGGTCAGCACCATCCAGCCGCGGGAGTTCGGCGGTAACATCGATCTCAAGGAATTGACCGCGGGCGCGATCCTGCGGCTCCCTGTATGGACCGAGGGTGCGCTGTTCTCGACCGGCGACGGCCATGGCGTGCAGGGCGATGGCGAGGTCTGCCTAACCGCGCTCGAGACTGCACTCACTGGCACATTCGAGCTGACGCTGCGGCGCGACCTGCGCTTCACGATGCCGCGCGCCGAGACGCCGACACATCACATCACCATGGGCTTCGACGAAGATTTGGACGACGCCGCCAAACAATCGCTGCGCGACATGATCAAGCTCCTGGGCGAAACCGCGGCGCTCCCACCGCAGGACGCCTACATGCTGGCGAGCCTCGGCGTCGACCTGCACGTGACCCAACTTGTGGACGGCAACAAAGGGATCCACGCCATGCTGCCGAAGTCGCTGCTGCGCCGAAGCAATTGAACCGGCAAATTTGCCGAACGCTCCCGGTCTCGCGGCAAGAGTTTTCGAATCCGTTAGCGCGTCGCCGCTTTGGGAGCGTGCTGAACTCTCATGGCCGCCGGTGCCAATTTCGCGAAGACATCCTCCCAGAGTGACAAAATCCTTCCGCTGCTAAATCGATCGACGATTTCGGGGGCGCGAGAGGCGAGCCGTTCACGTTTCGCATCGTCCGCCATCAAATCGTCGAGAGCAACGGCCAACGCGCCGGCGTCTCCGTGGGGAACGAGGATTCCGTCCACTCCGTCCCGAATGATATCGCCCGGACCCGATGGGCAATCAAAGCTGACGGCGGGCAAGCCACACGCCATTGCTTCGGAGAGCGCATTGGGAAACCCCTCGAACCTCGAGGAAAGCACGAACAGATCGGCGTGGCAGAGTTCAGCGAACGGCTCGACATGCGTGCCGGCAAAGCAAACACGCTGGGAGATGTTCAGGGTTTTGGTGAGCCTTTGGAGGTCGCCCTTCAGTGCCCCCTGCCCCAGAATTTTGAGTGAC
>Ga0187765_10000515_pt1 | contig 14248 bp, 11 predicted proteins | sample 0216_QUI02_MP05__3_FD_133018 | JGI IMG/M metagenome (GOLD analysis project Ga0187765, IMG submission 133018) | Tropical peat soil microbial communities from peatlands in Department of Meta, Colombia - 0216_QUI02_MP05_10_MG | ecosystem: Environmental > Terrestrial > Soil > Wetlands > Peat ...
CCCGCGGAATAGATGCCGCCGCTCTTCCAGGCCGAGAGGCCGAGGAAGGCGGCGGCGGTGCCGGCGGCGAAGTTGGCGGTTGCGACCAGCGATCCCGTCAAGCGCAAGACGACGAGCGGGATCAGCGCCGCGACGCCGGAGAGCGCCGTGGACAGGACGAGGTCGTTGCGGCCGACGAGGGCGAGCACCACGGCCAGGCACGGCCCCCAGGGGACGGAGACCACGCAGTACGCGATCGCAAGCTTGGCCTTGCGCACGGTGTCCGCCTCGGCATTGCGCAAGTTCGCAGGCAAGAGCCAGGCGACGAGCGCGTCGAGCCATTTGCGCGTGCGCGTCATGGTGCTCGAGATCATTATCGGCAGAATGGGAGGTCTCCCATGAACCCGCCGCTGCCGGAGCGAGGCGGAGCCGGGAGGTGATCCCCTTGCGCCGGTCGAGGCGCGATGGCAGGGCTCGAGCCGAGCTCGCATGGTCGCCTACCGCGGACGCTTCGCGCCGTCGCCCACCGGCGACCTCCACCTCGGCTCCGCCGCGACCGCGCTCGTGACCTGGCTCGCTGCGCGCGCCGCCGGCGGACGGCTGATCCTGCGTATCGAGGACATCGACACGGCGCGCGTCGTCCCCGGGTCGGCCGAGCGCCAGATGGAGGACCTGCGCTGGCTCGGCCTCGACTGGGACGAGGGTCCGGACGTCGGCGGCCCGTACGCTCCCTATCGCCAGTCCGATCGTCTCGAGGCGTACGCCGCAGCAGTCGCGCGGCTCGCCGAGCGCGGCCTCGTCTACCGCTGCGACTGCTCGCGCGCCGAGGTGGCGCGCGCCTCGAGCGCCCCGCACGAGGGCGAGGAAGGGCCGCGCTACCCGGGGGAGTGCCGGCGCTTCGGCCTCGACGAGCGCTCCTGGAAGCGACCGCCCGCGCTCCGGCTCGCGGCGCCCGATCGCGAGGTCGCCGTCGAGGATCGCTTCCAGGGGCGGTACGCGCAGAACGTCTGGCGAAGCGTCGGCGACTTCGTGCTGCGGCGCGGCGACGGCGCCTACTCCTACCAGCTCGCGGTCGTCGTCGACGATCTCGCGATGGGCGTGACCGAGGTGGTGCGGGGCGCCGACCTCCTGAGCTCGGCGCCGCGCCAGGCGCTGCTCGCCGAGCTCCTCGGCGGACGCGCGCCGCGCTTCGCCCATGCGCCGCTGGTGGTTGCGGCGGACGGCACGCGTCTCGCCAAGCGTGCCCCGGGCGTCCGGCTGCGGGATCATCGCGCGGCCGGACGCTCACCGTGGGCGTTGGTCGGCGATCTCGCGCGCGTGCTCGGCCTGGTCGCCGCCGACGCTCGCGGCCGGAGCGCGGAGATCCGGCCACACGAGCTCGCCGACGCCGCGGTCCTCGCCCGGCTGCGCGGACGTCGCGAGGTGCGGCTCGGGCCGAGCCTCGAAGCTCGCTCGACGTCGATCGATTGATTGTGCCCCGCGGCCTCTGCTAGCCGCGGGGAATGGCAACCAAGGTCGACCTCGATTCACGCTACCTCTTCGCGGAGAAGGCAGACGGCGTCTTGACGGTGCGCATCGACCGTCCCGAGCGGCGCAACGCGCTCACCATCGAGATGTACCACGGCATCAAGAAGGGGCTCGTGCTGGCCGAGCGCGACCCGGAGGTCGACCTGGTGGTGATCACCGGCACGGGCGACTACTTCTGCGTCGGCGGTGAGATGGGTGGCAAGCACGAGGGCGGGGCTGCGCTCGACCGCGAGACCGACGGCCTCGACCTGACGCCCTTCGTCCAGCTCGAGCGCTGCCCGAAGCTGGTGATCGTGCGGATCAACGGCATGTGCCAGGGCGGTGGGCTGGTGATGACCATCATGAGCGACATCTCGATCGTCTCGGAGCGGGCGAAGTTCCGCGTGCCCGAGCTCCTGCGCGGGGTCGCCGACTGCTGGCTCGGCGGCCGGCTCGCACCGCGGGTCGGCGTCGCGCGCGCCAAGTACCTGCTCTTCACGGCGCAGTACTTCAGCGCCCAGGAGGCTCTGGCGATGGGACTCGTCTCCCGTGTCGTGCCGCACGAGTCGCTCGACGCGGCGCTCGAGGAGACCATCCGCCAGGTGCGCCTGACCGGGCCGGCGGCGCGCCGCGCACTCAAGCGCGATCTGAACCGCAGCCTGCCGCGCATCGACATGGAGATGTACTCCGACTCCCTGGTCTCCGAGGAGTGCCGCGAAGGCTTCCAGGCCTTCGTCGAGAAGCGGCCGCCGAGGTGGCCGGCGATCTAGTCGGCGGAGGCTCCGGACGTCAGCTCGATTGCCCGGCGCGGACCGCCGATGCGGTGGTCTCGTCCGGCGCGGATCCGACGTCGGCGACGGGCAGCCGCGCCGCGTGCTGCAGCTCGCGGAACGCGTGCTCGAGCGCGAGCACGAAGTCGTGCAGGTCGGGCAGCTGTTCCCAGTCGCCGTTCAGGCCCCAGTAGAGCCCGCCGTTGTAGCTGAACAGGCCGACGACCAGCGCGACGTTCTCGAACAGCGGCACGACGGGGTACGAGGTCTCCATCAGTGCGCCCTGCAGGTAGAGCGGGATCTGCGGCCCGGGCACGTTGGTGACGATCAGGTTGTAGGCGCGGCTCCACGACGCGAGCCGCACGGCCTGCACGAGCAGGTTGGGCACGGTCCACTCGCTGATCGCCGTCAGGACCTCGCCGCCGAGGGCTTGCTTGGACTCCTTGAGCCCCGCCGTCGTTGCCGATACCTCGCGCAGGCGATCGGCCGGATCCGGGAGCTTGACGGGCAAGGGCGCGATCAGGTTGGTCACGCGATTGCCGAGCTGGCCGCGCTCGTCCTGGGCCCGGACGCTGACCGGCACCAGGGCGCGGATCTCGAGCTGGTCGGGATAGAGTCCCCGGTCCATGAAGAAGTTGCGCAGTGCGCCGCTCACCGTCGCGAGCACGACGTCGTTCAGTGTGCCGCCGAGCACCTTCTTCACTGCCTTGAGGTCGGCGACGCGCATCGCCGTCCAGTCGAAGCGCCGGTGCGGACCGATCTCCACGTTGAGCGGGGTTCGGGAGACCGGGGTCAGGGCGGGCGCGAACGCCTCGGCGATGCCCGACGCAGCCTGGGCGATCTCGCGCATCTTCGAGCGCGGCGCGAGCAGCGTCTCGTAGGCGGCGCGCAGCGCCTCACGTGGTTGCTCGGCACGGCGCCAGGCGGCGTCGAAGACCAGACGCGCTCCGCTCGGCCCCGGCCGCGGTTCCCAGGGCTCGGGAGTTCCCACCTCGGACTCGGGACTCCAGTCGAGGATGACCGACATCAGGTCGGCGCCCGAGATCCCGTCGACCATGCAGTGGTGGGTCTTGCTGATCAGCGCGAAGCGGTCGCCCTCGAGGCCCTCGACGACCCACATCTCCCAGAGCGGGCGCTTGCGGTCGAGCGGTTGCGACATGATGCGGCCAGCAAGGCGCTTGAGGACCCGCTCGTCGCCCGGCCGCGGCAGCGCGGTGTGCCGGACGTGGTAGGCGAGCCGGAAGCGATCGTCGTCGACCCAGATCGGCACTTGCTCGTAGGGGACGTAGGCCAGGCGCTGCCGGAAGCGTGGAACGAGGTGCAGCCGCGAGTGGATCGCCCGCCGGATGCGCTCGACGTCCACCCCGCCCTCGGGCGTACGCAGCGGCGCCGCGGCGAAGATCAGGACCGCGCCGACGTGCATGTGGCAGCTCTGGTCCTCGACCCCGAGGAAGGAGGCGTCGAGCGCGCTGAGCCGATCGTAGTTCGCCATGGCGGGACCTCCCGAGAAACTCCTTCCGCGCCGGGCGCGAGCTTGTCAACGACCGATCACGCCACCCGGACCGGGCTCAGGCCGGCCCGCCGCTTGCGCTCAGGGTGGACCGTCGTGGTCCGCCGGGCCGGGGCGATCCCGGCGCACGAGCGAAGCTCGGCGAGACCCGCCTGGAGGAGCTCGTCGAAGCGATCGGCGTCGGGCACCAGCACCGCGTCCGCCGTGATGCCGATGGTGAGCCCGTCGGCATAGCTCAGGATCGCGAAGCCGAGGCCGACCCCTTGCGCGAGGGGGACGATCGGCACCAGGGTCTCGAGCCGCTGCCCCTGCACGTACATCGAGACCGGCGGCCCGGGCAGGTTGGTGCAGACGGTGTTGATCGGCGCGGACCTGACCTGGAGCCAGCCGAGCGGCTTGAGCAGCGCGGGCGGCAGGAGGTCCATCAGATCGACCATGCGCGTCACGCGCGCGGCTTGCCCCCGCTCCTTCAGCAGCGCCATGCCGTTGCGCACCTGGCGCAGCCGCTCGCGCGGATCGAAGATCCCCACCGGCAGCGGCGCGACCATCATCGACACCCGGTTGCCGAGCTTGAGATGTTCATTGGCGGCGCGGACGTTGACCGGCACCATCGCGCGCAGCTCCATGCGCTCCGGATTGACGCCGCGTCCCTCGAGGTAGGCGCGCAGGGCGGCGCTGATCGTCGCCAGCACGACGTCGTTCACCGTGCCGCCGAGGCGGTCCTTGACCGCCTTCACCTCGCCGAGCGAGAGCGTCGTCCAGACCGTGCGGCGCAGCGTGCCGACGTATCCGTTGAAGGGAGTCGCCGGCGCGCCCTCGAGCAGGATGCGGCCGAGCTCGCCGATCGCATCGCTCGCCCGGCGCAGCTCGGCAAGGCCGCGTCCGGGATCGCGCGCCATCTCGAGCAACGCGTACGCGTGGCCGAGCCCGTCACGGAAGCGGTCGCGCAAGGCGCGCACGACCTGCGTCGTCGCCGACGGCAGGGGCGGCACGAACACCGGGTCGAGCGGCGGCGCGACCGCGGGCGGCTTCGGGTTCACGTCGAACAGCACGTTCAGCAGCTGCACGCCGCTCACGCCGTCGATCATGCAGTGGTGGACCTTGGAGAAGAGCACGCTGCGATCGCCGAGGTAGCCGTCGATGTAGTGCACCTCCCAGAGCGGCCGGCTCCGGTCGAGCGGCTGGCCGAAGAGCTGCCCGACGAGCTTGACGAGCTGCGCGTGATCGCCTGGCGGCGGCAGGATGTGGTGCTGCACGTGGTTGCGAATGTGGAAGGCGGGATCCGGCTCCCAGGTGGGGTGCGCGAGGTTGAAGGGGACGGCGAGGGCGCGCTGCGTGTAGCGCGGGATCAGGTGCAGGCGTGAGGCCAGGTCGGCGACGGCACGCTCGAAATCGATCGCCCCCGTCGCGGTGTACACGCCGGCGACGTGCAAGAGCTGCCCGGGCTGCTCGAGGTAGAGGAAGCTCGCGTCGAGCGCGCTCAGCCGATCGCCGGCGCCCTGGGCCGCATGGTTCGCCTGGACTCCCGCCACGATCCGTTCAGCTCCCCTCGAGAACGAAGGTCACCTGCACCGTCGCCCGGTACTCGGCGATCTTGCCGTCCTCGACTGCGGCGTTCTCCTTCAGCACCTCGATCCCGGTGATGCCGCGCAGGGTCTTGTTCGCGCGCTCCAGAGCATTGCGCACCGCGTCCTCCCAGCTGTGCGGCGAGGCTCCGATGACCTGCGTGATCCGTGCGACTGCCATGTCCGCTCTCCCATCATTCCAGCAGGAAGGTGATCTTCATGTCGACGCGGTACTCGACGATCAGCCCACCCTGTACCTTGACGCGCTTGCTCTGCACCTCGAGGCCGGTGATGCCGCGCAGCGTTCGCGCCGCCCGCTCGAGACCTTCCTCCACGGCTTCGCGGAACCCCTCGGGGGAGGAAGCGATGATCTCCGTGACACGCGCAACCGCCATTTTTCGACCCTCGATCGCTCGATTCGGCCGCTCTTCCCGCGCGCCTCCGGAGCGCGCCGGATCGCGGCCGGCAACGAGTCCTAGCGCAGCTTGCGCGCTTCGAGAAGGGCCGCGAAGGCAGCCCGGGGATCCCGGGCGCCGCCGCCCGCGGGCGGCCGCAAGCGCCACGGCAAGCTGGCGAAACGCGCGGCGTCGCGTAAACTTCGCCCGCGATGGCCCTCGCTCCCGCCCGGGTGATCCTGCACGCCGACATGGATGCGTTCTACGCCTCGGTCGAGCAGCGCGATCGGCCCGAGCTACGCGGGCTTCCGGTCGTGGTCGGGGGCCGGCCGCCGCGGGGCGTGGTCGCCACCGCATCGTACGAGGCGCGCCGCTTCGGCGTCCATTCGGCCATGCCCTCGACGCAGGCGCTCGAGCTCTGCCCGTCGGCGATCTTCCTGCCCGGCGACATGAAGAAGTATGCCGCGGAATCGCGACGGATCGCGCGGATCTTCGAGAGCTTCTCGCCCGACGTCGAGCCGCTGTCGCTCGACGAGGCCTTCATCGACGTGACCACCACGCTGCGCGCGCTCGGCGGGACGCCGCTCGACGTCGGCCGGCGCCTGCGCGAACGCGTGCGTGCCGAGACCAGCCTCACGGTCTCGGTCGGCATCGCTCCTGTCAAGATGGTGGCGAAGATCGCGAGCGACCTCGCCAAGCCCGACGGCCTTCTCGAGGTACGACCCACGGACGTGCGCGGCTTCCTCGCGCCGTTGCCGATCTCCCGCCTGTGGGGGGTCGGCCCGGTGACCGAGGAGGCGCTCGCGCGGCTCGGCTTTCGCCGCATCGGCGATCTCGCCGAGCTCTTGCCCGGCGAGATCGCGCGGCGTCTGGGTCGCAGGGCGAGCGCCGCGCTCGGCGCGCAGGTCGATCGGCTCGCGGCGCTTGCCCGGGGCGAGGACGATCGCCCGGTCGATCCCGATCGCGACGCGCGCTCCTACGGCGAGGAGAGCACCTTCGCCGAGGACGTGCGCGAGCCCGACGTCCTGGTGAACGCGATCGTCCAGCACGCCGACGCCGTCGCGCGCCGGTTGCGCCACGACGGCGTCGCCGGCGATACGATCCGCCTGAAGCTCAAGTCGACCGAGCGCCTCGCGCGGCCGGGCAAGTACCGTCTCTACAGCCGTCAGGTGAAGCTGCCGGCGCCGACCGACGACGGTGCGCTGATCGCGCGCGTCGCGGGCGCGCTCCTGCGCCGCGGCGATCTGCCGCTGCCGGCGCGCCTGCTCGGCGTGGCCGTGGCCGGGATCCAGAAGGGGGAGGGCGCTCGCGAGCAGCTCGCGCTCTTCGAGCATCCCGGACGCCGCGAGCTCAACCGCGCGCTCGACCGCATCACCGATCGTTACGGGGCGGGCGCCGTGCGTCGCGGTGCCGGCGGGGTGAGCAAGGCGTCGCCGTCGCTCGGCGTCAAGCGAGGCGAGTAGCGATGGCGCTCGCGCTCTCGCTGGTGATCCCCGCCTTCAACGAGGCGAGTCGGCTGCCGCCGACCCTCGATCGAGCATCCGCGGCGCTGCTGCGCCTGGTCGACCAGGCGGAGATCATCGTGGTCGACGATGGGAGCACGGACGGGACGGCGCAGGCGGCGACCGGGGCACGGACGCACGGCGTGCCGCTGCGGCTCGTCCGCCTGGAGCGCAACTGCGGCAAGGGCGCCGCGGTGGCGCGCGGTGTCGCCGCCGCGCGCCATCGGTTCACCGCCTTCACCGATGCCGACAACCCCTACGACCTCGAGATCCTGGCCGCGATGCTCGCGAGCCTGGCGAGCGGCCGCGCCGACGTCGCGATCGGTGCCCGCGACCTCGCGGGCTCGGAGGTGAATCGCGGCTACGGCGCGCTGCGCTGGGTCTCGGGCAAGGCGTTCTCGCTCCTCACCTACGCCGCGATCGGCATGCCGTTTCGCGACTCGCAGTGCGGGCTGAAGGCGTTTCCGACCGGGCTTGCGCGCGAGCTCTTCGCGCTCACGACGGTCGAGGGATTCGGCTTCGACTTCGAGCTCCTGACCGCCGCCCTGGAGCGCGGCCTGCGCGTCGAGCGGTTCCCCGTGCGGCTCACCCACGACGACGACTCCCGCATCCGGCTGGTCTCGGACAGCCTGCGCATGAGTCGCGAGCTCTGGCGCGTACGCCGCAACCTGAAGCGCGGCGCGTACCGCCCGTGCGCGCTTGCGACCGAGGCGAAGCCGTGCCCGCTCTGCGGCGCCGAGGACTTCACGCCGCGGGCGGCGCAGAGCGGCTTCCGCATGGTCGAGTGCCTGCGCTGCGGGCTCTGGTACCTGAATCCGATGCCGACCCGCGAGTCGCTCGAGCGCATCTACGATCAGAGCTACTTCGCGAGCGCGGCCGAGACCGAGCGCGGCTACGCCGACTACGCTGGCATGGCCGACGACTTCCGCGCCACGTTTCGCGCCCGGCTCGAGCTGGTCGGACGACACGTCGGCAACGGTCGTCTGCTCGACGTCGGCGCGGGGTTCGGCTATCTCGCCGACGCCGCCGCGGCCGCGTTCCACGAACGCTGGGTGGTCGAGCCGAGCCCGAGCGCTGCGGAACGCATCTCGTCCGACCATCGCGTAGTTCTCGGCTCGCTCGAGTCCGCCGAGCTACCGCAGGGATACTTCGACGTGGTGAGCATGCAGGACTGTCTCGAGCACTTGCCCGATCCGCTCGCCGCGCTGGCCAAGATCCGCTCGGTCCTGCGCCCGGGCGGTGCGCTGCTCGCCGTGACGCCGAACGTCCGCAGCTGGCTCGCCCGGGTGCAGCGCGAGCAATGGGTGTCGCTCAAGTTCCCCGAGCACGTGGTGCTGTATTCCGAGGAGACCCTGCGCCGCGCGCTCGGAGCGACCGGCTTCGCGGTGGAGAGGGTGGTGCCCGCGGGGCAATATGCAAGGCTCGATTTCCTTGCCGCCCGGGCGGCGCCGGGTTTCCCTCGCCTGAGCGCCGTTCTCCGCCGCGGGGTCGGCCGGCTGGGCGGGGCGAGGCGGCGGCTCTACGTTCCGTCGGGCTCGATCGCCGTGGTCGCGGCGGCCCCCTGAGCGGGGCGCGTGGACCTCTCCTGGCGCTGTTTGGGGGCTCCCGGCGCGGAGCCGGGCCCCGCGGACGCTCCCCGGGGCTGGCCTTGATCGGCCCGGCAGCCTGGCGGAGAAGGGAGGCTGTGAAAGGGAGGGTGTGAAGATGAAGCGACGCGACGCCATCGTACCGTTCTGCCTGTGCGCTCTCCTGGCTGTCGATGGCTCGACGCGCACGGTCGCGGCCGCCGTCGTGCAGGAGGAGGACGTTTCGCGGCAGGTGTTCGTGCGCGACGTCGCGGCGAGCGCGGACGGCATCTCGGGCGTGCTCGTGAATCGATCCGGCAAGATCATCCGCGACGTGCGCCTGCTGATCCGGCACTCCTGGGTGTGGACGCACGAGCAGAGGCCGGGCGAGGAGAGCCCGGGGGAGAGCTACTTCACCACCGTGCCGAACGACATCCCGGCCGGCTCGGGCGTCCGCTTCACCTATCGCCCGCGTGGCGGCGGGCTGGCCGCGGACAAGGGAACCGGCGGCCACTTCGACACCTCGGTCGACGTGATGGGCTTCACCGAGGTCACGATGCCCGGGGAGCGCTCGGGCGAAGGCGGCGATGCCCCGCACAGCCCGTTGACGGTGGAGCCCCCGAGCGACGAGCACGACGGCAGCTCCCGCGGCGCCGATCCGCGGGGTGCTCCGGGCCTTCCTTCCGGGGCGCCGCCGAGCACGCGCAGGGTCGATCCTCTCTGAAGCAGGGTCTGACATCGAGCGAGGGAAGCTGGGCCCGCCTGGTTCGCTTTCTCGGCCAAGACATCTGGCGCGAGGAGCGGGGGGAGGGGAGCATCCGCGCCGCGATCGAGTCCTGCCTGCGCGTCGCGACGATCGTGCTGCGCAGCTCGCTTCGCCACCGCTTGACGGTGCGTGCGGCGGCGATGACCTACATCACCCTGTTCAGCCTGGTGCCGACCCTCGCCGTCGCGTTCTCCATCTTCAAGGCGCTCGGCGGGCTCGCGCGGGCGACCGACGTGCTCATGCCGAAGCTGCTCGGCTACATCGCGGTCGGCGTGCGCGGCGACGTCGCCGACCGGATCGATCAGTTCATCAACAACATCCACGGCGGCGCGCTCGGCAGCGTCGGAACGCTGGTCCTCCTGTTCTCGGTGCTCTCGCTCCTGACGAACATGGAGGACGCGTTCAACGAGGTCTGGGGCGTCGAGCAGCACCGCACGCTGTTCCAGCGGGCATCGACCTACTGGATGCTGGTCACCGTCGCGCCGACCCTGCTGGTGATCGGCGTCGCGTTGCCGTCGATGTTCCGCCGGATGCCGATGTTCGAGTGGGTGCTGAAGCTCACCGGAACCGGCAAGCTGTTCTTCTCGGGCTTCCTGCCGCTGCTGTTCGTCTGCGTCGCCTTCAGCCTGACCTACTGGACGATCCCCAACACGCGGGTGCGCCCGCGCGCCGCCGCGAGCGGCGGCGTGATCGCGGGCAGCGCCTGGCTGGCGGCGTTCTACGGCTACGCCTGGTACACGACCGTGGCCGTGACCTACTCGAGGATCTACGGCTCGCTCGCTGCGATCCCGTTCTTCCTCTTCTGGATATACTTGACGTGGTTGATCGTGCTGTTCGGCGCGGAGATCGCCTTCGCCGTGCAGAGCGTGGCCACCTATCAGGCCGAGCTCCAGGCGCTCGAGGCGAGCCAGGCGGCGCGCGAGGTGCTCGCGCTGCGCATCGTGTGCGAGGTCGCGCGGCGCTTCGTCCTGGCGATCGAGCCGGCTACACCCGAGGAGCTCGCGATCGAGCTGCACGCCTCGGCGCGTCTGGTCAACGAGCTCAGCGACGAGCTCGCCCGGGGGGGCCTGGTGCGCAAGGCCGAGGGTCGCAACGAGCTCGTCCCCGGGGCCGATCCGCACACCCTCTCGCCCGCCGACGTGCTGCGTTCCCTGCGCGAGCTCGGCCAGCGCGGCATCTGGGTCGAGAAGGATCCCCTGACGCGCCACCTCGAGTCGCGGCGGGCGGCCGCCGAGGAGGCTGCGCGTCACGCCTGGGGAGGGTCGACGATCGCCGAGCTGGCGCTCGGTGAGAACCGAACCGCAGAGGAGGGAACGGCGAACCCGCCCGGACGACGAGAGGAGTGAGTCCGGCCGAGAGGCGCTACGCCGAGGCCGATGCGAGCCTTGCCGACGGGTCGAGCGGCGAGCGCGCGCGGCCGGTAGGGTCCCGCGAGCAACGCTCGAGGGCCTTCACCAATGCATCGGTCACCAGCGGCTTGATCAGGAAGTCGTCCATCCCCGCGGCGACGCACACCTCGCGGTCTTCCTGCATCGCGTTCGCCGTCAGGGCGATGATCTGCGGGCGCTCCGCGCGCGACCAGCGGGCGCAGATCTGACGGCTCGCCTCGAGGCCGTCCATCTCCGGCATCTGGACGTCCATCAGGATCACGTCGTAGGACTGGCGCTCGAGAGCCTCGAGGACCTCGCGGCCGTTCGCCGCGACGTCGGCGCGGTAGCCCATTCGTTCGAGAATCTTGAGGGCGACCTTCTGGTTCACCCGGTTGTCCTCGGCGACCAGGATGCGCAAGGGCAGCCGCTCGGCCAGGCGCTGCCCGACGCGCGGGCTCTCGCGCGATACTTCCGGACTGACCTTGCCGGTGCACGCTTCGGTCACCGCGAGGAGCAGGCGCGCCGGCCGAGTGGGCTTGGTCAGGACCACCGAGAACAGCACGCGGCGGTCGATCGAGTCGCGCGCTGAACGCAGCATCGCGAGCGGCTGACCGACCGAGCTCAGCAGGACCAGGGGAAGCACGGCCGCGTCGTGCGTCGCGCGGATCGCCCGCGCGAGCTCGATGCCGTCCATGTCGGGCATCAGCAGGTCGAGGATGCCGAGGTCGAAGCGCTCGCCGGCGAGCAGGAACGACAGCGCTTCGCCCGCGGATGCGGCCGTCCGGGGCTCCATTCCCCAGGAGGAGGTCTGCCGGGCGAGCAGGTAGCGATTGGTCGCGTTGTCGTCGACGATCAGGACGCGCTTGCCGCTCAGGATTGCGGGGTCGGGGGTGGTGACTTCCTCGCGGCAGAAATCGGCGACCTCCGGCGCGACGATCGTGAAGTGGAAGGTCGATCCCACGCCGGGGGTGCTCTCGACCCACATCCTGCCGCCCATCAGCTCGGCGAAGCGCTTCGAGATGGCGAGCCCGAGCCCGCTGCCGCCGTACTTGCGGGTCGTCGAGGCGTCGACCTGACTGAAGGAGCGGAAGAGGCGATCCTGCCGGTCCGCGGGAATGCCCACCCCGGTGTCGCGCACCGAGAACTGCAGCTCCACCTCTCCGTCGGGGCGCTGGATCGAGGTGACGCTCAGCACGACCTCGCCCGCGTCGGTGAACTTGATCGCGTTGCCGAGCAGGTTGACCAGGATCTGCCGCAGCCGAGCCAGGTCGCCGAGGATCGCGGCCGGCACCTGCTGGTCGCAGACGTAGGCGAAGTCGAGCCTCTTCTCGGCGGCCTTGTGCGCCAGGAGGTCGAGGCACTCCTCGATGCACGAGCGCAGATCGAAGGTCTGCCGTTCGAGCTCGATCTGTCCGGACTCGATCTTGGAGTAGTCGAGGATGTCGTTGATGATGCTGAGCAGCGCGTCGCCGCTCTGGCGGATCGTCTCGACGAAGTCGCGCTGCTCGCCGCTCAGGGGCGTGTCGAGGATCAGGCCGGTCATGCCGATCACGGCGTTCATCGGCGTCCGGATCTCGTGGCTCATGTTGGCGAGGAACTCGGACTTGGCGCGCGTCGATGCCAGCGCCTGGTCCCGTGCCACGGCGAGCTCGGCGGCGTGTCGCTCCGCGGCTCGCCGCGCGTCGTCCATCGCCTGCATGTGTCGCGACCGTTCGGCGTGCGACTGCTGCCGCTCGATGGCGATGCCCGCGAGGTCGGCGGCGACCTCGATCAGCTCGATCTCGTTCGCGCTCGGCGCCCTCGGCTCGCCGTAGTACATGGCCAGCGCGCCGAGGACCTTTCCGCTCGCGGCGCGTACCGGTTCGGACCAGCAGGCACGAAGCCCGTGCTGGAAGGCGAGCTCACGATAGTCGACCCACCTGGGGTCGGTCCCGATGTCCTCGGCGACCACCCGCTTGCCGAGGAACGCGGCGGTCCCGCACGAGCCGACCGCGGGTCCGATCTCGATCCCGTCGATGGCGCGATTGTATTCCTCCGGCAGGCTCGGGGCGGCGCCGCTGCGCAGGTGGCGGCCGTCCTCGTCCATCAGCAGGACCGAGCAGCGCATGCCCGATTGCTCCTCGAGGAAGCGAAGCAGGAGATCGAGAACGTCGTTCAGGTCCGCCTCCATCGAGAGCAGGCGCAGAACCCGCGCCTGACCGGCCTGGACGAGCTCGATGCGCTTGCGGTCGATGCGCTGTCGCTCGAGGGTGTAGGCGACGAAGATCGAGGCGACGAACGCCGAGAAGACGCCCGCCACCCAGCTCGACGTGACCGCCGCGGTGCTCGGCACGGCCAGCAGATTCGCGGTGAAGCACGTGGCGGCGATGCTGATGGCGCCCATCTGCTGCGCGGCTCCCCAGGGATACACGATGCTCGCGCCGATCATGAAGATCGTGAGCACGTAGGCGCTCATCAGCAGGTCGCCCGTGTCGATTCCCACCGCGGTGGTGACGATGCACATCATGCCGACGACCGGGACGGCGACGCGCATCGTTCGTTGCCACGAGGCGTTGCGGACGGCGTGCAGCGCGTACAGTGCGCAGCCGTACGCCGCGATCCCGGAGAGCTTGAGGAAGAGCAGCGGCAGCAGGTGCGCGCGGGGGAGGTGAAGATCTCCCGCGATGCTCAGTGCGACGCCCGCGGCGGCGATGAGGACGACGGCACGGATCCGTTCGACGACCAGCGGCCGGGTCTCGGCACGGAGCTCGTCAAGTACTTTTTCGGGCGCTGCGGTGGCCAGCATCGCGGAACCAAATCCCCCCCACGCAGCGCCTCGCAAGCGATGAGCCCTGCGACTGGGCTCGTGACTCCGCAATTTCCATGCCTCGGGAGAGAGCCGCGCGAGCTCGGATTGGTGCGTTGCACCGAGGTTCCGCACGCCGGCGGGCAGCGGCGCGGCCTGGCATTTCTTCGCCGCCCGGCACACTTTCGACCATCTGCCGCGGCGTCTGCGAGGCCGCCCGCCGCCGTTTCACGAGCCCACGAGGTTCCTGTGCCTCAGCGGTAGACCTCACGTCGATAAGCGACCCGAACGACGTCACGACCAGGGTGTCGTCGTGGATCTCGTACACTACCCGCGCAGCGTTCGTGAACTGAATCACATACCGCACCGCCGCGTGTATGCCCGAAAAGGCGAGTAGTAGAAGCTGTGAAAATGGGTGGCGTTGTGCGGCCGCTAGTTCAGGCCGAGCTCGCGACGCACCTGATCGTAGGGGATGCGCTCCGGATCGGCGAGCGCAGCGTCGGCTGCCGCGTTGTCCTCGCGATCTTCGGCCTCG
>Ga0187765_10000516_pt1 | contig 14245 bp, 16 predicted proteins | sample 0216_QUI02_MP05__3_FD_133018 | JGI IMG/M metagenome (GOLD analysis project Ga0187765, IMG submission 133018) | Tropical peat soil microbial communities from peatlands in Department of Meta, Colombia - 0216_QUI02_MP05_10_MG | ecosystem: Environmental > Terrestrial > Soil > Wetlands > Peat ...
CGCCATATGCACGAGCACGAAGCCGCAGAGCACGACCCCGGTGGTGGCCATCACCACCTTCTGGCCGATCGACGAGCTCGCGAACCGCGCCCAGCGCGACGCCGGCGCAGCGTCGATGGCGACGACGTGGACTCCAGCGGTGCTCATGATGGTCTCCTTCTCATGGCGCGGTCGGGCTCAGCGCCTCGAGGAACTTCTCCGCTGCGGGCGAGAAGTGCCGTCCTTCCTTGTAGATGATCCCCAGCTGCCGGATGAAGGTCTCGTCGGAGAAGGGGATCGCGACCAGCGACTTGTTGCGCACCTCGGGCCGCACGGCGGGCTCGGGCGCGATCGAGATGCCCGTCCCGACCTCGACCATCCGCTTGATCACCTCGATGTTGTCGACCTCCGCGACGTAGTGCACGTGGATGCCGTTCTTCTGCAGGGCACGCTCGATCGCCTTGTGCGTCGGGATGTCCTTCTCGAAGCCGACGAAGTTCTGTCCGTCGAGCTTCTTGATCGAGATGGACTTCGACTTGGCGAGCGGGTGCGAGGGATTGCAGATCAGGACCAGGCGATCTTCACGGAAGGGGATCAGGCGGATCTGTGGCCGCTTCGACGGATAGGCGATCACCCCGACGTCGATGTTGCCTCCGACGACGTCTTCGTAGATCTGGTTCGACTTCTTGTACTCGAGCCGTACGTTGACGCTCGGGTAGGCACGCAGATAGCGCTTGAGCGCGTCGGAGAACTCGTACAGCCCGACCGAGTGGACCGTGGCGATGCGCACCGTCCCGGCGACGATCTGGGAGAACGCCTGCAACCGTCCCTCGAGATCGTTGTAGCGGGTGACGATCTCCTTCGACATCTCGTAGAAGATCTCTCCCGCCGGGGTCGGCCGGACGCGGCGTTTCGCGCGCTCGACGAGCTTGCGCCCGTAACGGGTCTCGAGGGTGCGGATCTGCTGGCTCACCGCCGACTGGGTGACGAAGTTCTGCGCCGCCGCTACCGAGAAGCTGCCGGTGTCGACGAGATCGCAGAAGACCTTCAGCGTCTCGATGTGCATGCTTGAGCGATTCTAATACTCCAGAAGCCGTCCTAGTAGCAACGGTATCACATCCAGTTTCTCGCGGGAAGTGCCGGCGGGTCTGGCGTGCGCCGATTCGGGCTCTCGGGTCCGGCGCCGGCGCTCCGAGGTCGTCCGACAGAGGGGTTTCTAGGCAGGCGGGCCGAGGTCCACCGCGCGCGATTCGCGACGCGCCCGGAGGTACTCCAGCAGCCCCGGCAGGAGCGAGAGGAAGATCACGACGACGATCACGATGTGGATGTTCTTGTCGATGTTCGGCACCGCGCGTCCGAGGAAGTAGCCGAGAAGCACCATCGAGAACACCCAGCCGATGCCGCCCGCGAGGTTGTAGATGACGAAGCGCCGGTAGTGCATGCTACCCATCCCGGCGACGACGGGCGCGAACGTGCGGATGATCGGCATGAAGCGCGCGAGGACGATCGTCTTGCCGCCGTGGCGCCGATAGAACTCCTCCGCACGCAGCAGGTGCCGGCGATGAAAGAAGAGCGAGTCCTCGCGCTTGAAGAGCGCCCGCCCGGTGCGATGGCCGATCCAGTAGCCGACCTGGTCTCCGACCACTGCCGAGGCCGAGAGCGTCAGGAGGAGCACCCCGACGTCGAGGAGCTGCGCCGCTGCGAAGACTCCGGCCGTGACCAGCAGCGAGTCTCCCGGCAGGAAGAAGCCGAACATCAGACCGGTCTCGGCGAAGATGATGACGATCAACATGGTGAGACCGCCCCAGCGGATGATGCCCTCGACGTCGTAGATCTGGTGCAGGAGGCCGGTCAGCGTCTCGATCATCCGGCTCTCCTACAATGGGGGCACGGGCTTGGCGAGCAGCAGCTTCGGCGTCCGACGGGGGGATCGCGGGAAGGGGGAGGAAGGCCCTGCCGGTAGGGGAGGGGGAACCGGCAGGGCCGGGGGTGATCTCGCGGTTCGACTTCGAGCATCAGCACGGGATGTGCCAGCGCTTTGCAGTCGCCCGCAGCCCGCATTCTCGGGCAAACCGCCTGCTCACGGTCCGCATCGCGCGCGCGGGCGAGCCAAAATGTCACAGAAGATGTGGCGCACTGTGCCGCATCGCCCGGACACGCGCGGCCGCCCGCTTGGCTCAGGATGAGGATTTGCGCTCGATGACGAGAAAGCGCTTGCGCAGGAGAGCGGCCTGGTCCTGGACAGACGGCAGCCTCCGCGCCTCTGTCAGGAGCTGGAACAGCTCGAGCTCGCTCACCTCCGAGCGAGCGTCGAGGGCGTCGCGCAGCGAGTCGACGATCTCTTCCACGACACGCCCGACCTCGCGCTGCGGGATGACCAGATCGCCGCGCCGCAGCGAGCCGCTCCAGTTCGAGGCGTAAGGTCGCAGGACATCGAGGATTCGTTCGCTAGCGTTGCGTTCGGTCGACATGGATCGCCGCCATCTTCTCTCTTCGGCCGCGGCTCGGACACGGTTTGCCACCGGCCGACGAGTACCACTATCACGGTGGCTCGCCTTGGCCAACGAAAGAGTTGCGGCAGGGTGGTCATCGTTGCTAGCTGACGGTTGCCCTGTCGTGCGCTGCGCGCGAACGGGCGACTGGCCGCTCCCGGTGGGGTGGGCCAGCCGGAAACGCCGACTGGAGGTTCGCATGCACTTCGCGCTCGATGATCTGTGGTTGGCCCTGGTGGCGGTGTTCTGCACGGTCCAGCTCTCGAGCCTCTGTACGACCGTGTATTTGCATCGTGCGCTGTCGCATCGCGCGGTGAGTCTCGCGCCGCCGGTCGAGCTCGGCATGCGCTTCCTGATCTGGCTGACGACCGGGATCGAGCCCCGCCAGTGGGCGGCGGTGCATCGCAAGCATCACCGGTTTCCGGACACGGAAGGCGATCCGCACTCCCCCTACGTGCACGGCTTCTGGCGCATCCAGTTCTTCAACTATTCCTACTACCGGCGTGAAGCACAGAATCCGGACACCGTCGAGCGCTACACCAAGGATATCGTCGCCGACCGCTGGGACCGGCTGTTCGATCACGGCTGGTGGGGACTCGTGTGCTTCGCCGGGCTCTGGGTGCTGGCCTTCGGCCCGCTGCTCGGCATGATCGCCCTCGGCCTGCACGTCGGGCTGTACGTGTTCCTGAATTCGTCGATCAACGGCGCGGCGCACTGGATCGGCTACCAGCGCTTCGCCAACACCGCCCGCAACATGTGGTTCCTCGCCCTGCTGACCAGCGGAGAGGGGTTGCACAACAACCACCACGCCTTCCCGGGCAGCTCGCGCTTCTCGCACCGCTGGTGGGAGATCGATCCCGGCTGGTATCTGATCAGCGGCCTGCGCCTGGTCGGGCTGGCGAAGCCTGCGCCGTCGATGGCGCTCGGCACGTTCACCGGCGGCGCCAGCACTGGCGCCGCGGCTTGATCGCCGCGAGTGCCTAGCCAAACATGCCGCGCGATCGCTGCGGCGCGCCGGCGACCTCGGAGCGCTCCGAGACCAGCTTGATATCTCGCTCGAGGGCTTCGAGCGCGGCCCGCTGGCTCGCCTCGAAGCGTTCAAGCTCACGCGCGCGCCGATCGCGGAACTCCGCGAAGCTCTTCGTCCACGCGCGGTAGAACTTCTCCAGTTTTCCCGCGATCCCCTGGTAGAGAGCGGTGTTGGGCACGAACGAGCCGACGCAGTGCGGGCAATGGAGGACGGTGCCCGGTCGCAGGTACTGGAAGGCGACCGCGAACTCTCCCGAGCAGCGGAAGCAGCGCAGCGGCACCTCGTAGTCTTCGAGGGCAGGCACGGCGGCCGCGAGCGCGTCCTCGGGCGACGCCGCCGGGGCGACCGCTGCGACCGCCTGTGCCGCAGGCGCAGGCGCGGGTGACGGCTGCGCCGCCGGCGCAGTCGTAGCTGCGGCGGGCGCTTCCGTCGCCGCGCCGTCCTTCTTGAAGCGCGACGGCGAGTCGGGGCCGAAGCTCTGCTCCGGGTGGAGCTGGCCTGCGCGCGCGAGCAACACGTCGTGCGTCTCCGGGATCTCCGGGTTCGGAACGCAGCAGTCGACCGGGCAAACCGCCGCGCACGCCTCGTGATCGAAGAAGCCCACGCACTCGGTGCACTTTTCCGGGACGATGTAGAAGATCTCGTTCGCGATCGCCGGATGCTTGGCGCCGTCGAGCTCCCACTCGACACCACCCTGGTAGATCGCCGTGTTCGGGCACTCGGGCTCGCAGGCGCCGCAGTTGATGCACTCGCTGGTAATCATGGTGGCCATGTGGGGGTTCTAGCGGCGTGCCCCGGCGCTTTCAAATCGTGCCGTCCGGTTTGCGAGCCCGATCGCCATGTACTAACGCAACCCACGCACGATGCCCGTGGTCGCCAAATCCCTCGCTTGCCTGTTCCGCGAGAGTGGTCCGATCGTCGCGGCGGGAGCGCACGATGCGCTCTCGGCCCGGCTGGTGGCTGCGGCGGGCTTCGACGCCGTCTGGGCGAGCGGCTTCGGAATCTCCGCCGTGCGCGCGGTGCCCGACGCGAGCATCCTGACGATGAGCGAGACGCTCGAGGCGGTGCGCGCGATGAGCGACGCTACGCCGATTCCGGTGATCGCCGACTGCGACACGGGCTTCGGCAACGCGATCAACGTGATGCGCACGGTGACTGAGTTCGAGCGCGCAGGGGTTGCCGCGATCTCGCTCGAGGACAACGTCTTTCCCAAGCGCTGCAGCTTCTATCCGGGAGTGACGCGCGACCTCGTTCCGATCGAGGAGCACGCTCGCAAGATCGCCGCGGCGAAGTCCGCGCGTTCGAGCCCGGAGTTCCTGGTCATCGCGCGCACCGAGGCGCTCATCGCGGGCTGGGGAAGGGAGCACGCCCTCGGGCGCGCCCGCGCCTACGCCGAGGCCGGCGCCGACGCGATCCTGATCCACTCGAAACAGCCCGACCTCCGCGAGCTCGCCGAGGTCGCCCAGGGGTGGGAGCTTCCCACGCCGCTCGTCGCGGTTCCGACGACCTACGTCGGCGCGTCGCTCGGCGAGCTCACCGCGGCCGGATTCAAGCTCATCATCTACGCCAACCAGGCGTTGCGCGCGGCGGTCTCCGCGATGCGAGACGCGCTGCGCGCCCTGCGCGAGGGCGAGGCTGCGCAGCTGGAGCAGCGGGTCGCGCCGCTGGAAGACATCTACTCCCTGGTCGGCGTCGACGATCTGCAGGAGAACGAGGCCCGTTTCCTGCTCCCCCGCGGTCACGAGAGCCCGGCCCTGGTTCGCGCCGCGAACGAAGGCCACGCGAATGGCGAACGGATCCGCGACCGCGGGAAGAACGTGCTCGGCATCGAGAGCCCGGCGGCGCTCGAGCGCCCGCTCCGCACCTTGAACGCTTCGGGAATCAACGACGTCGCCGTCGTGCGCGGCTACCGGAAGGGCAGGAGCTGATCGCTCGCGGCCGCGAGGCGGGCTGCGCCGACATCGACGAGGGCGGGATGGAGGTCGACACCTTCGCGGACGCGGCGCTTGCGCGGCTGACCGAAGCCGAGCTCGCGGGTCTCCTCGCCGAACGCGCGCGCTGGAGCTTGACCTACGGCCCGCAGGACCTCGAGCTGGTCGCGCACGCGCTGCGCTGCATCCTGCACGTGGAGCGCGTTCGGGCGATGAGCGCCGAGTTCGAGGCGCTCGCCGGCGTCCAGCACCACGACGGCGGCTTCGCACCGCGTTCGGCGGACGCGGAGAGCACGGTGTGGGTATCGGCGTTCTGCGCCCTGATGCTGATCCGCGGCAACGCCGTCCTCGCAAGTGGGCCGCTCGCGCAGAGCGTGCGGCTCGCGGTCGACTACTTCCTCGACACGCAGGAGCGAGACGGCCGCTGGGTCGACCCGCGCTGGGCCGATCTCGATACCACGAGCCACCCGGTGAGCTTCTTCAACGTCGTGCTGGCGCTCGGCGAGACGCACCGGCGCGCGGACGTCGAGCGCGCGTGGCGCGCGGGCCTGGGCTTCATCCTCGCCGCCCAGGGCGAGGACGGCGGCTGGTATGACGCCGAGTTCCATCCCTCGGGCGTCGAGATCACGGCGCATCTCATCCAGGATGCGCTGGTGGCCGCGGTTCTCCTCGAAGATCGCGCTGACGTCGCGTCATCGTGCGCGCGCGGCCTCGGGAAGCTGCGCTCCGTGCAGGCCGCGTCGGGCTCGTGGGACGATGACAACGTCGATCACACGATGGATTGCGTGCGCTCCTCGATGCTGGTCGCGCGTCTCCTCGCGCGGCACGCGCCCGAGACGCTCGGCGACCTCGCGGGTGGACGGGAGCCCGACTGGATCGACCGCGGCCTGGCGTGGATCCTCGCGGCGAGGAATCCGTCGGGCTGGCCGGACTTCCCGGGAATGGAGTCGAACCTCGAGCGGAGCTGCGACGGCATCGATACGCTCATCAAGTACCGTGCCTATCTCGGGCGTGACCCGGAGCGACTGGCGAGACTCTGGGGCTATGCGCGTTGAGCTCGAGCTCGAGGAGCTGCCGCTGGGCTCGCGGCGCCTGGTCCGCGCCGGCACGGTCGAGGTCGCGGTGTTCAACCTCGACGGCGAGATCTTCGCGGTCAACAACGTGTGCCCACATCGCGGCGGGCCGCTGATCCGCGGCCTGGTACAGAGGACGGAGGCTGGCCCGTTCGTGCGCTGTCCGATGCACGGCTGGGCCTTCTGCATGACGAGCGGCGCGAGCGTCCGTCCGGGGCGGGCGATCGTCTATCCAGTCGCCTTGCACGGCGAGCGGATCGCGATCGAGGTCGAAGCTGGGCCGTTCGAGGTACCACGTTGACGCCGGGCGAGGAGCTCGCCGCCGGACTCGTCGGAGCGGGCTTCGATTTCTTCACCGGCGTGCCGTGCTCGCTGGTCGCCTCGCTGATCACTGCTCTCGAGCCGCGCGGTTACGTGGCGGAGACCCGCGAAGACGCAGCGCTCGGCCTTGCCGCCGGTGCCGCACTGGGCGGGCGCCGCCCGGTCGTGATCATGCAGAACTCGGGTCTCGGCGTATCGCTCAACGCGCTCGGCTCGCTGCAGCAGATCTACCGCCTGCCTTGCCTGCTCATCGTCACGTGGCGCGGCCATCAGGGCAAGGATGCGCCCGAGCACCTGGTCATGGGACGGGCCATGCCGCAGCTGCTCGACGCCTTCGAGATCGCGTGGCGGCCGATCGCGCTACGCACGCTCGCTGCGGACGTCGGCTGGGCCGCCGACGAGATCGCGCGCTCACCACGTGCGCTCGCCCTGGTCGTTCCGCCCGGAGTGCTGGAGTGAGCTCGGGCGTGGCCGGAGAGTGCTTGACGACGCGCAGCGCGCTGGCCGCGGCGCTGCCCTGGCTCACGCGACACGCGGTGGTCTGCGCGAACGGGCACATCTCGCGCTGGGCCTGCGCGCTCGGCGACAGGCCAGACCAGTTCTACATGATCGGCTCGATGGGCCTCGCCTCGTCGATCGGGCTCGGCATCGCGCTGGTCGCTCCCGAGCGACCGGTGTGCGTCATCGACGGCGACGGCAATCTGCTGATGAACCTCGGCTCTCTCGCGATGGTCGGCGCGCTCGCCCCGCAGCGCTTCCTCCACCTGGTGCTGGACAACGGCGCCTACGCGAGCACCGGGAACCAGGCGACCATCTCCCGACGCGTCGCGCTCGAGGAGATCGCTCGAGCGGCAGGCTATCGCTGCACGGCCCGGGTGCGCGACGCGGAGGCCCTGGTCGAGTGGCTCGGGCGCTTCGCCGTCGCGAGCGGGCCGGCGCTCCTGCTGATCGAGACCGTCCCCGACGACGGAGGCCCCGCGCCGCGCATCCCGCTCGCGACGCGCGCGCTGGCGGCGCGCATGCAAGCCGCGCTGACTGCGGGAAACTCGAGCGCCCGCGCGGAGCGCTCGTGATCCTGCTCGCCCCGGGTCCGGTCAACGTGAGCCCGCGCGTCACCGCGGCGCTCGCGCGTGGTGACATGTGCCACCGCGAGCCCGAGTTCCATCGACTCCTCGACTCGATCCGCGCCAAGCTCGTCGCTGCGTTCGCGCCCCGAGCCGACTACTGCGCGATCCCCATCACCGGCTCGGGCACGCTGGCGCTCGAGGCCGCCGTGAGCTCGAGCGTCTCGCCGGGCCGGAGGCTGATGGTGGTGGCCAACGGAGTCTACGGGGAACGCATCCTCGACATGGCGCGAGCGCACGCGATCGAGGCCGTGGCCCTGCGCTCGGAGTGGACGAGCCCGCCCGATCTCGACCGAGTCGCCGAGGTGCTGGCGGAGGATCCGGCCATCGAGGTCGTTGCCGTGGTACATCACGAGACCACGACGGGACTGCGCAACCCGCTCGAGGCGATTGGCCGCACCGTGCGCCAGGCCGGGCGAATCCTCCTCGTCGACGCGATCAGCGCGCTTGCGGGCGAGGTTGCCGAGCTCGACGCCTGGGGGATCGACGTCTGCGTCGGCGTGGCGAACAAGTGCATCCAGGGCCTGCCGGGCGCGGCCTTCGTGCTGGCGCGGCGAGGCCAGCTCGACCGCATGGCGAAGCTCCCTGCGCGTTCGGTCTACATGCACCTGCCCGCTCACCACGCCGCGCACGAGCAGGGCTCGGTCCCGTTCACCGCCGCAGTGCAGGTGTTCTACGCCTTCGACGAGGCGCTCGACGAGCTGCTCGAGGAGTCGGTGACGGCGCGGATCGCGCGCTACGCGGGCGCCGCGCACCAGCTCCGCCGCGGCTTCGCGCGGCTCGGCCTCGAGCGGCTCCTCCCCGAGGAGCTCTGCTCCAACTCCATCACGACGCTGGCTCTGCCCCCCGGCCAGGACTACCCGGGCCTGCACGATCGCCTGAAGGCGGACGGGTTCGTCATCTACGCGGGCCAGGGTAGGCTCTCGCGCTCCGTCTTTCGCGTGGCGAACATGGGCGCGCTCGAGCGCGAGGACTTCGTCCGCTTCCTGGACAGTCTCGGCGGCGCGCTCGATCGCGTCGCGGCGCAGCCAGCGCTCGAGCGATGAGGGATCTGACCGCGATCGTTCTCGCCGCGGGCGCGGGCAAGCGCCTCGGACGGGGGCTCGGCGATCGGCCAAAGGCACTGCTCGAGGTCGGTGGCGAGAGTCTGATCGCGCGCCTGATTCGCCAGCTTCGCGCCGCCGAGGTCGAGCACATCGTGGTCGTGATCGGCTACCGTGGCGAGGACGCGCGCCGGGCGCTCGCCGCGCAAGGCGGGATCGCACTGCTCGACAATCCGGACTACCGCCGCGGAGCAATCCTTTCGCTATGGGCAGCGCGTGATTTTCTCGACCGCCCGGTCCTGGTGATGGATGCCGACGTCTTCGCACCCGACGCGATGATCGCGCGTCTGGTCGATTCGCGGCGGGAGAACTGCTTTCTCCTCGACGGCCGCGTTGCGCCGGGCGGCGAGGAGCAGATGCTGATGGTCGAGGGGGGGCGCGTCCTCGACATCGCGCGGCGGCCGCGCGGCCGCTTCGAGCTGCTCGGGGAATCGGTCGGCTTCCTGAAGCTCTCGGCGGCGGCCGCCGAGACCTTGTGCCGGCTGCTCGCGGCGCGGCTCGAGCGTGGCGATCTCGACATCGAGCACGAAGAGGTCTACCCGGAGTTGCTCGCTCAGGTCGAGGTCGGATTCGAGCGGGTCGACGATCTCGACTGGACCGAGATCGACTTTCCGGCCGACCTGGAGCGGGCGCGGGATCTCGCCGGAAGGGGCGGCGGAGCTTGAACCCGGCTGCCACGAGGAACGCGATGCCGCTCGAGGATCCAGACGCCGCTTCGCGAGGTTGCGCGGCAAGCGCGCCGGGCGGCCTGCGCCGTCGTCTGGTGGTCAACGGCGACGACTTCGGGCTCGCGCCCGAGGTGAACCGGGCGATCGTGCGCGCGCACTGCGACGGCATCCTCACCAGCACGAGCCTCATGGTGGCCGCTCCCGCCGCGCGCGAGGCGGTCGAGCTCGCACGCGCGGAACCTCGCCTTGCGGTCGGGCTGCACCTGGTCCTCGTCCAGGGACGCGCCACGCTGGGGCAGGAGTCGCTCGGCGGGCTCGTGCGCCCCGACGGATCGTTCCGCGAGCAGGCGATCCTCGCCGGCATCGCCTACTTCTTCCGTCCCGCGCTGCGCGCCGCGCTGCGCCGCGAGGTACGCGCACAGCTCGAGGCGTATCGCGCGAGCGGCCTCGCGCTTTCGCACGTCGACGGGCACCTGAACATCCATCTCCATCCCTTCGTGCAGCAGGTGCTGGCCGATCTCGCGCCCGAGTTCGGCATCCCGGCCGTGCGCTTGACGCGCGATCCCGTGCTGGCAAACCTGGGCTACGATCCGCGCCACGCCGCGCGCAAGACGTTCGAGGGCCTGGTCTTCCGCGTCCTCTCCTGGATCGCCGAGCGGCGCTTCGCCCGGCTCGGGGTGGTCTCGACCGATCACCTCTTCGGCCTGCACCAGACCGGCGCTTGCGACGAAGCGTACCTTGCCCATCTGCTGAGAGTCCTGCCCCCCGGCGACTCGGAGCTCTACTGTCACCCGGCGGAGGCGCAGACGACCGAGATGCGCCGCATGATGCCGGGCTACGCCCCGGCCGTGGAGCTCGCCGCGCTCACCTCGCCGTCGATCCGCGCGCTGGTCGGCGAGCTCGGGATCGAGCTGGTGAGCTATCGCGAGCTGGTCGCGTCCCGCTGAGCCCGCTCCGCTCGAGCGCGCGCTTGATCTGGCGCGGGCACGGTGTCTAGCTCGGCGCATGATGCTCGCCAATCTCACCGTGATCGACATCGCGACCCTGGGCGCCGCCCCGCAGATCGCGACCTTCTTCGGCGACTTTGGCGCGCGGGTGATCAAGGTCGAGCATCCGCGCGGCGACGCGCTGCGCCGTCTCGTGGACCGCACTGGGGTCGCGCTGCAGTGGCAGCTCACCAATCGCAACAAGCAGTGCGTCACGCTCGATCTGACCCAGGCGCGAGGACGCGAGCTTCTCGAGCGCATGCTCGGGCGCAGCGACGTGCTGGTCTGCGCGCTCTCCCGCGCGCGCCTCGCGCGCTGGGCGCTCGATCCCGCCGAGCTGCGGACGCGACATCCCCGGCTCGTGGTGGTGAACCTGACCGCGTACGGCTCCGACGGCCCCTGGGGTGATCGACCGGGCTCGGGCACGCTCGCCGAGGCGATGAGCGGGCTTGCCGCGCTGACCGGTCCCGCCGATCGCCCGCCGACGCTCTCCCCGGTCGGTCTCGGCGACACGCTCGGGGCGCTGCAGGGAATCATCGCCGCGCTGCTCGGGCTCTACGCGCGCGATGCACGCCGCTCGGACGAGGGCGGCGGTCGCGGCGGGCTGTTCGACGTGGCGATGTACGAGCCGCTGCTCGCGCTCGTTGCCCAGCGACTCGCGACGACGGCGCGCGACGGCGTCGATCCCGGCCGGCACGGCAACCGCTTCCCGACCATGGCGCCGCGCAACGTCTACCCGACGGCCGATCAGGGATGGGTCGCGCTCACCGCGGGCACCGACGACCTGGTGAAGCGACTCTTCGCGGCGATCGGACGCCCGGAGCTGATCGGGGACCCTCGCTTCCGCGACAACCGCGCGCGCGTCGCGCACGTCGAAGAGCTCGACGAGATCATCGGCGGCTGGATCGCCGCACGAACGGCGGACGAGACGGTGCGCGCGTTCAACGCTGCCGGCGTTTCACTCTCCGCCGTGGACGACCTGAAGGCCGTGTTGCGCAACCCGCAGTTCCGCGCCCGCGGCAGCTTGATCGACGTCGATACGGCCGGCGGCACGATCACCACCACCGCGCCGCTGCCGCGCTCTGCGGAGGAGCCGGGCGAGATCCGCTTCCTCGGCCGCGATCTCGGCGCCGACAACCAGGCGGTCTATGCCGACTGGCTGGGGCTCAGCGAAGCGGAGCTCGATGCCTGCCGCGCGGCGCGGGTGATCTGAGGCCCGTTCTCGGGCGGCGAGCTCGCGGCGCGCCGGGGTACGAGCTCAGGCCAGCACCCAGGCTTCACCGTCCGCACGCACCCGTCCCTCGCGCTCGAGCTTGCGCAGGTGGGCGCGCACCGACGTCGCCGCCGCGGCATGGAGGAACTCGGGCACGTCCGCGTACATGTGCTTGACCATGGCCGCAACGCTGGTCACGCTGCGCGAGAGCAGCTCCAGGATCTGCTGCTCGCGGAGCTCGCGGTGGCGGATGTACTCGCCGATCTTCTCCTTCGCATCGCGGATCACCGGACCGTGCGCGGGGTAGATCACCTCGGGCTCGAGGGCGAGCAGGCGGCGCAGGGAGCTCATGTAGTCGGCGAGGTCACCGCCGTGCTCGGGGATCACGGTGGTACCGGCGCCGAGCACCACGTCGCCGGTGAACACCGCGCGCTCCTCGTCGAGCCAGTAGCAGAGGTGGTCCTCGGCGTGCCCCGGGCAATGGATCGCGCGCAGCGTCGCGCCCTCGGTCTCGATCGTGTGTCCGTCGTCGATCGCGCTCAGACGATCGGCGAGCCCGCCGTCCATGCCCGGCCAGGGACGCTTCAGCACCGGCAGCGCGGCACCATCCTCGACCCAGCCGAGGACCTGCTCGCAACCGCCCAGGTGATCGAGGTGCGCGTGGGTGAGGACGATCGCCTGGAGCTCCTGGCTCCGGTGATGCTCGGCGAGAGCCTGGACGAGAAGCGGGAGATAGGCCGGCACCCCTTGCCCGGTGTCGAGCAGGAGCGGGCGCTGCGAAGTGCCGACGAGGTAGGTATTGGTACCGGGTCCGGTGAACGGCCCCGGGTTCTGCCCGAGTACGGTGACGACCCGCTCGCTCCAGCGGTCGATGTCGGGCATGCGCAGCCCGATCATCGTATCCTTGACGACCCGGGTCGGCGGCGTGCTCAAGCGAAGCCCGGCGGCGTCGCCTGTGCGATCCAGGCGCGATAGTCGCTGGCGTACCCGACCCGGCGCTGACGATCGTGGACGCGGCGGAGCAGGGCTTCCACGCGATCGGCGCCGTTGTGCCCGTTGCCTCCGGAGCCGAAGCGCTCGGAGATCATCGCCGCGATCTCGCTCGAGTGCTTGCGCGAGGCGACCAGGTTGCCCTTGCCGGTGACGACGTTGCCGCAGCCGAAGACGTTCGGGTAGCCCGCCACCTGGGCGCGCTCTGCATCGGTCAAGCGCAGGAGCTCGCCGTGCATGTCGAGACCCTCGATCGGCTCCGGAACCGAGCCGATCGAGGACACGATGAGGCTTGCGCGTACCTCGCGCTGCTCGCCGTCCGGGACCAGGTCGGCCTTGCCCGCCGCGTCGATCCGGGTGCGCGCGAAGCGCAGGCCGGCCAGGCGACCTCCCTGGACCAGCAGCCCGACCGGCGCCCAGAGCGGCTCGACCTTGAAGCAGTACTTGCTCTGCGCCTTCTCGAGGATCCGGCGGCGCACCTGCTCGATCTTGCCGATCTGCTCGGGCGTCGCCCGGGCCGGCGGCTCGGCGAGGGGCATGTCCTCGATGCGCCGGCGATAGTAGAGGGTACAGCCCGCGAGCCGCAGCGACGCCCAGTCGAGACCGTGGCGCGCGAGGGTGTCGGGAATGCCGTCGGTCTCCATCTGCCACATGTCGGCCGCGATGCCTCGCTCGGCGAGGGCGCGAAGCGTGGTCTCGATCTGCAGCACCTTCACCACGTCGATCGAGGCGAGACCGCCGCCGACGACGATGGCACCATCGTCGATCTGGTAGTCGGGGCCGGTGTAGTCGGCCTGGCGGTAGTGGTTGAACCAGTAGATCAGCGAATTCTGGTAGACCAGGCCGCGGCCGACGTAGGTGTCCGCGCCCGCAACCGGAAGCGGCCGGTCGCGCCACGCGCCCTGCGCCAGGATCACGACGTCGAAGCCCCAGTCGCGGACCAGCTCCGCGAACGGGACGTCCTGCCCGATCCGCGTCCGGGGGACGAAGTACACCTCGGGCCGGGCGAGCTTGGCGTCGATCAGATCGTACTCTTTGCGCCGCAGCGCGCGGTGCCAGAGGGGCAGGCCGTCCTCGACCTTGCCGTAGGGCCGATCGTTCTGCTCGAAGACGACGCACAGTGCGCCGCGGGCGGCAAGCTTGTCGGCGACCTCGGCGCCCGCCGTGGAGCCTCCGATGACCGCTACCAGGAGCCGGTGTGGTCCGCCGTCTGTCATGCCTCGTCAGCCGCTCGTCATGAGCGGAGAGTACCGCCTAGCCGGGGCGCACGCCCTGCGCAACCATACTTTTCGCAACGTTCTTCGCCGGCTCGCCGTACCCCGCCGGCTCCGGCCA
>Ga0187765_10000517_pt1 | contig 14244 bp, 14 predicted proteins | sample 0216_QUI02_MP05__3_FD_133018 | JGI IMG/M metagenome (GOLD analysis project Ga0187765, IMG submission 133018) | Tropical peat soil microbial communities from peatlands in Department of Meta, Colombia - 0216_QUI02_MP05_10_MG | ecosystem: Environmental > Terrestrial > Soil > Wetlands > Peat ...
AGCTGCGCCGCCATCTCGTCGATATCGAGCGCCTCCATGAAGGCCTTGTTGCGCTCGGCGAATTCCTTCTGCCGCCGTTCGCTTTCTTCCTGCTCGGTGAGGATGTCGATGTCCCAGCCGGTGAGCTGGGAAGCGAGCCGCACGTTCTGGCCGCGGCGGCCGATTGCGAGCGACAGCTGCGCGTCTGGCACCACCACCTCGATGCGTTCGCGCGTCTCGTCGAGCACGACCTTGACGACCTCGGCCGGCGCCAGCGCATTGACGACGAAGGTCGCGACGTCCGCCGACCACGGAATGATGTCGATCTTCTCGCCCTGCAATTCGTTCACCACCGCCTGCACGCGCGAGCCGCGCATGCCGACGCAGGCGCCGACCGGATCGACCGAGGAATCGCGCGAGATCACCGCGATCTTCGCACGCGAGCCCGGATCGCGGGCGACCGCCTTGATCTCGACGATGCCGTCGTAGATTTCCGGCACTTCCTGCGCAAACAGCTTCGCCATGAATTGCGGATGCGTGCGCGAGAGGAAAATCTGCGGGCCGCGCGGCTCGCGGCGCACGTCGTAGACGTAGGCGCGGATGCGGTCGCCGTTGCGGAAAACCTCGCGCGGCAGCAATTCGTCGCGCCGCACGATCGCCTCGCCGCGGCCGAGATCGGCGACGACGTTGCCGTATTCGACGCGCTTCACCACCCCGTTCACGATCTCGCCGATGCGGTCCTTGTAATCCTGGTATTGCCGGTCGCGCTCGGCGTCGCGCACCTTCTGCACGATCACCTGCTTCGCCGATTGCGCCGCGATGCGGCCGTATTCGAGCGGCGGCAGGCTTTCGGCGATGTAGTCGCCGACCTGCGCCGCCGGATTGCGCCGGCGCGCGTCGTCGACACCGATTTGGGTGGCTTCGTTCTCGACCTGGTCGACGACCAACAAGAGCCGCGACAGGCGCAGCTCCCCGGTCTTCGGATTGATCTCGGCGCGGACTTCGGTTTCGCTGCCGTAGCGCGAGCGCGCGGCTTTTTGAATCGCGTCTTCCATCGCGGTGATCACGATTTGTTTGTCGATCGATTTTTCCCGCGCGACCGCTTCCGCGATCTGCAGAAGTTCGAGCCGGTTTGCGCTGACAGCCATTCGGGTTCTCCTGATTTAAGCTTGCGTCCGCCCGGAGGCGTCCGGGCGATGTCCATGCGAATGCGCGGGCGCGGGATGTTCGTTCTGCTTCCCGCGCTTGAGCGATTGGGCGATGAGGGAATCGGTGAGCACGAGCTTGGCCTCGGCCATTTCGGCGATCGGCAGGCGCAGGATCTGATCCTTCGCCTCGCCCGCGCGGACCAGCGCGCAATCGCCGTCGACGCCGACGATTTCGCCGCGAAAGCGCTTGCGGCCTTCGATCATGGCCGCCATTTCGATCTTGGCTTCGTGTCCGGCGTGACGATCGAAATCGGAGCGGCGCACGAGCGGACGATCGATGCCGGGCGAGGACAATTCCAGCCGATAGCCGCCGCGGATCGGATCCTCGACGTCGAGGGCGGGCGAAAGCGCGCGGCTCGCCGCCTCGCAGTCTTCGATGGTGAAAGTGCCGTCGGGCCGCTCCGCCATGATCTGCACCGTGCAGCCGTCGCGGCCCGAGACGTGGACGCGCACGAGCCGGTAGCCGAAATCGGCAAGCACCGGCTCGGCGATCACCGCAATCCGCGCCGGCAAGCCGGTCTCGGCGATGAGCCGGGGCTCGTTCACGGCGGGTTGCGCTAGGTTCGTTCCGTTCATCGGTTCCGTGCATCCGGTCCCGCGCCAAATAAAAAAGAGCGGGTCCCGGCCGGGGCCCACTCTCATCATTCGGTCCTTGGACCGTGCTGAGATGTTTGTTATGGCCGGGAATATAGTCTTGCTTTGCCGATAAGCAAGGCCCCCTTCGCGCCTCAAACCCGCAAAAACGTCAGATAAGTGGGCTTGCGGCCCTGTTTTTCCGCCTTTTCCTCGTAGCGCGTGCCGGGGAAATCGGGCCATGGTTTACGCCAGTCGTCGGCGCGCTCGGCGGTCCAGCGAAACAGCGGCGAGCGGAGGAAGCGAAGAAGCGTCCATTCGGCGTAAGGCGGCCAGTCGGTGGCGAAGCGCAATTCGCCGCCGCGCCGCAGGATGCGGCCGAGCCGGCCGATCCGATCCTCCGAAATGAAACGGCGCTTCCAATGCCGCCGCTTCGGCCACGGATCGGGATAGAGAATGTCGATGCGGGCAAGCGCCTCGTCCGGCAGCCAATCGATGAGCGCGAGCGCGTCGCCGTGATGCAGGCGGATATTGCGCAGACCCTCGGCCGCAATCGCCGCGAGCGCCTTGGCCATTCCGTTGACATAGGCCTCGCAGCCCAAAAATCCGCTTTGCGGATGCGCGCGCGCCTCGTGCAGAAGATGCTCGCCGCCGCCGAAGCCGATTTCGAGCCGGACCGCCTCCACGGGCGTTTCGAACAAGCCGTCGAGGGTGCGCGGCGCCGGCCGGCCGAGATCGACTGCAAGATCGGGAAGCAGCGTCTTGATCAGGCCCGCCTGACCGGGCCGCAACGGATGACCCTTGCGGCGCCCGAAAAAGGCGCCGCGCGGCTTGCGGAGGAGGGGCTCGATCATGCGCGGAAAGCTACTCCGCGCGCCGCCCTTACGTCATTGCCGAGCGGATTTGCGGCGCGAGGTCCGTGCGCTCCCAGGAGAATCCGCCGTCTTTTTCCGGCGCGCGGCCGAAATGGCCGTAGGCCGAGGTACGGGCATAAATCGGCTTGTTGAGGCCGAGATGCTCGCGAATGCCGCGCGGCGAAAGGTTCATGACTTCGCCGAGCGTTTTTTCCAATTTCGCTTCTTCCACCTTGCCGGTGTTGTGGAGATCGACATAGATCGACAAGGGCTGCGAGACGCCGATGGCGTAGGAAAGCTGGATCGTGCAGCGCGCCGCAAGATCCGCGGCGACGACGTTCTTGGCGAGATAGCGCGCGGCGTAGGCGGCCGAGCGATCGACCTTGGTCGGATCCTTGCCCGAGAAGGCGCCGCCGCCGTGGGGTGCCGCGCCCCCATAGGTGTCGACGATGATCTTGCGCCCGGTGAGGCCGCAGTCGCCGTCGGGTCCGCCGATCACGAATTTGCCGGTCGGATTGACGTGCCAGACGGTGTTCTTGGTGATCCAGCCCTGCGGCAGCGCCTTTCGCACATAAGGATCGACGATCGTCTGGATGTCGTTCGAGGAAAGATTGGGGTCGAGATGCTGCGTCGAGACGACGATTTGCGCCGCTTCCAACGGCTTGCCGTTTTCGTAGCGCACCGTCACCTGGCTCTTGGCGTCGGGACCGAGCGCCTTCGTCTCGCCGGCGTGCCGCGCTTCCGCCATCAGCTTCAGGATGCGGTGGGCGTAATAGATCGGCGCCGGCATCAGCTCGGGCGTTTCGGTGCAGGCATAGCCGAACATGATGCCCTGATCGCCCGCGCCCTCGTCCTTGTTGCCGGCGGCGTCGACGCCCTGCGCGATGTCCGCCGACTGCGCGTGCAACAGAACCTCGACATTCGCCTTTTTCCAGTGAAAGCCTTCCTGCTCGTATCCGATCTCTTTGATCGCTTCTCGCGCGCGCTCGATCAGGATCTCGTGCGTGATGCCCTTCGGCCCCCGCGTTTCGCCGGCGATGATGACGCGGTTGGTGGTGGCGAGCGTCTCGCAGGCGACGCGCACCTGCGCCGGGTCCCAGCCATGCTTCGGCGCCAGCTGAAAATGGGCGTCGACTACCTCGTCGGAGATGCGGTCGCAAACCTTGTCGGGATGGCCTTCGGAGACGGATTCGCTCGTAAACAGGTAATTCACGTGGGACACGGGTGTCATAACTCCCTGAAAAACTTGCCGGTATGGGCAAAACCGCCCGCCGGGGCGCCGTCTTCTCGCAGGGGCGGACGCCCGCGGTCAAGCGCCGCGACCTTTGCAATGCCGGCGCTGGCCGGCGGCTCAGCGGGAGGACGCTTCTTCCGCCACCATGGCCTCGACGAGATCGACGATGCGCCGCCGCACCTTCGGATCCTTCACCTTCATGAAGGCCTTGGTGAGCGCGAGCCCGTCGGAGGTGGCGAGGAAATCGGAGACGTAGGCGGCCGAAGCCGGCTCCGAAACGGCGCCGGCGGATGCTTCCGGCACCGGCGCGCCCTCGAAAAAGAAGGACACCGGCACGGAAAGCACGCTCGCGATCTGCTGCAGGCGGCTCGCGCCGATGCGGTTGGTGCCCTTCTCGTATTTTTGAATCTGCTGGAAGGTGATGCCGAGCTTCTCGCCGAGCTTTTCTTGCGACATTCCGATCATCATGCGCCGCATGCGCACGCGGCTCCCGACGTGCTTGTCGATCGGGTTCGGGGCCTTTTTGCTCATTGATGTCTCCAGCATCGGCGCATCAACCTACCCCGATTGCCGGAAAAGACAAAACTTCCGCTGCCGATCATACTTTGTTTGCGTTAATGCGGCGCAGCGCGGATTTTTCTTCGCCGCGCCAAGAGCGTAATCGCCGCGAAGAGCGCGGCGATCGTCAAAGCGCCCCCCTCGCGATAGCGCGCGTAAAAGGTCGGCTCGATCGCAAGCGGCAAGCGCGCATCGACGACGCCGGCCTGACCGAGCGCGAGCGAAGCGATCACGCGCCCGAATGGATCGACGACGGCGGAAATGCCGTTGTTCGTGGCGCGAACGAGCGGCAATCCTTCTTCGATCGTCCGCAAGCGGGCTTGCGCGAAGTGTTGATAGGGGCCGGGGGTGAGGCCGAACCAGGCGTCGTTGGAAACGTTCAGCATCCAGGCGGGACGCGGCCCTTCGGGAACGACTTCGCCGGGAAAAATCGCTTCGTAGCAGACCAGCGGCGCCGCCGGCGGCAAGCCCGGAATCGACAAGGTGCGCAGCCGCGCGCCGGCGGAAAAGCCGCCGCGGATGCGTGTCAGCTGTTCGAGGCCGATGCTCTCCAGCAGGTTTTGAAACGGCAGGAATTCGCCGAAGGGGACGAGATGCACCTTGTCGTAGGTCGCGCTGATGGCGCCGTCGCCGCCGACGACCCGAATGCTGTTGTAGACGCGCGCCTCCTTCGCCGGCGGCCGCGGCTCCTCCAGGCGCGCGGCACCGGTGATGAGGACGGCACCGCCGCGGACGAGGTCGGCGATGCGGGCGAGCGCATCGGCCTCCTGCTCGAGGAAAAAGGGAAAGGCCGACTCCGGCCAAAACAAATGCGTGACGTCGCGAATGCCTTGGCGGTCGGGCGCCGTCGCCCGGTCGCTGATCGAGATGTAGCGATCCATGATCGCATGCTTGGCCGAGGGCTGGAATTTCTGGTCTTGCGGAAGGTCGGGCTGCATGATGCGAAGCTTCGCCTCCGCGACAAAGCCCGTCTCCGCCGTCGCCAGGCGATGCATGCCGAAGGCGCCGAGCGCCGCGAGCACGAGGACGGCGATCGCCGGCGCGAGCCACGGCCGCCGCGCGGCCTCGCGCTTGTCGGCAAGCACGGCCGGGCTCGCGAAAACCGCAAGCGCGAGGAACGTCAAGCCCCATAGGCCGATCAACGACGCCGCTTGGGCGAAGGCCGGCACCGCCGCGAGCGCGTAGCCGAAGCTGTTCCACGGGAAACCGGTCAACAGATGACCGCGGAGCCATTCGGCGACGCCGAGGCCGAGGGCGAAGGCAAAAATGCGGCTCGCGCCCGGCGCCCAAAGAAGGCGGGCAAGGACCGCGCCGAAGCCCGTAAAGAAAGCGAGGTAGGCCGGCAGCGAAACGACGGCGATCGGCAACAACCACGCGAAGCGGTCGGCCTCGACCAGAAACGCCGCGCCGATCCAGTAAAGCCCGGCGACAAAATAGCCGAAGCCGAACCACCATCCGCTGGCAAAGGCGCTGATCAAGCCGGATCGACCCGTTCCGGTTCCGTCGAGGAGCCACACGAAGATCGGGAAAGTGAGCGCCAAGAGCGGCCACAGGTCGTAGGGCGCCATGGCGAAGGATGAAACGGCGCCGGCGCCGGCGGCGATCAGCCGCCGTTGCCAGCCGGAAGAAAGCACCACGCCGTGGGCAAGGGCCGCGAGCGTCATCTACGGGCCATCCGGTCTTATGAAGGGGTTTTATCAGCCGGCGTTTGCCGCGCCTCGGCGGCCTCGGGCGCAGCCGCCTGTCCGCTTGCATCCTCGCCCGGCCGCCGGCGGCGCGGCTCGCGCTGCGGCTGGCGGCGATAGATGCGCAGCCGCTTCACGCGCCGCGGGTCGGCGTCGAGGATCTCGATCTCGAAATGCTGCGGCCCGCGCAGGATTTCGCCGCGCACCGGAACGCGGCCGGCGAGCGTGACGAGATAGCCGCCGAGCGTATCGACTTCCTCCGTCACCCCGCCGATTTCGAAATCGGGTCCGATCGCTTCCCGCGCTTCGTCGAGACCGGCGCGCGCGTCGGCGATGAAGCTGCCGTCGTCGCGCCGCTCGATGCGTGGCGTCTCTTCGTCGTGCTCGTCTTCGATCTCGCCGACGATTTCCTCGACGATGTCCTCGATCGAAACGAGGCCGTCGGTGCCGCCGTATTCGTCGATGACGAGCGCGAGATGGATGCGCGTGGCCTGCATCTTCACCAGGAGGTCGATCACCGGCATCGACGGCGGCACGAACAGGATGCGGCGAATGATGCGGGCCTGCGACAGCGATTCCGACAAATTGACCGCCTTGGGATCGAGATCGGCCGGAAGCGGAACTTTGCGTTTGGCGTTTTCTTCCGGCGCCACGATCGCGCGCTCGGTGAGATACGCGACGATGTCGCGGATGTGCACCATGCCGGTCGGATCGTCGAGCGTGTCGTCATAGACGACGAGACGCGAATGGCCGGCGTTGGCGAACACTTTCAGCAATTCTCCGAGCTGAATGCCCTGCTGCACCGCAATGATGTCGGCGCGCGGCACCATCACGTCGCCGATGCGCCGCTCGCGCAGCTCCAGAATGTTCTGCAGCATCGCCCGCTCGATGGGCGAGAAGTCGGCCTTTTCGTGCGCGGGCTCGGCGAGCACCTCGGCGAGATCCGAGCGCAGCGAGCCCGAGCCGCGCAACCGGATCAGCGCACGGAAGCGATCGAGCCAACCTTCGGACGGCTTTTCCGAAGCCGGCTTTGCTTCCGCCTGTTCCTCGGGCGCCGGCGGATGGCGAGTGCCGGAAGAATCAGTCGCGCTCATGCCGCCGCTCCCGCATCCTCGTGCGCATAGGGATCGGGAACGCCGAGCTCGGCGAGGATCGCGCGTTCGCGCGCTTCCATCGCCTCGGCGTCGATGTCGTTGCCGTGATCGAAGCCGAGGAGATGCAGCGTGCCGTGGACGGCAAGATGCATGAGGTGATGCTCGGCCGCCTTGCCTTCGGTCTCGGCCTCGCGCGCGAGCGTCTCATAGGCGAGCGCGATATCGCCGATCGCGTTCGCGCCGTGACCGCCGCGCCGGGGCGCGGGAAAAGCAAGCACATTCGTCGCCCGGTCGGTGTCGCGAAAGCCGCGGTTGAGCGTCCGCATGCGGGCATCGTCGGTGAGCAGGACGAAGATTTCGCCTTCCTCTACGCGCCCGGCGCGCAGGGCCGCTTCCACCGCGCGACGCACGGCGGCTTCGGCGCCCGCGAGCTTTTCCCAGGCGGCGGCTTCGGTCGTAATTTCGATCGTCGCGCTCACGGCTTTCCCGCCTTTTTGCCGTCATAGGCCTCGACGATGCGCGAGACGAGCTCGTGGCGTACGACGTCGGCGGCGGAGAAGGCGACATGCGCCACGTCTTCGAGCGAGGCGATGAGCGCGACCGCCTCGTCGAGGCCGGAGGTCTGGCCCGGCGGCAGATCGACCTGCGAGGGATCGCCGGTCACGATCATGCGCGCGTTCTCGCCGAGGCGCGTGAGAAACATCTTCATCTGCATCGAGGTGGTGTTCTGCGCTTCATCAAGGATCACCGCGGCGTTGGCGAGCGTGCGGCCGCGCATGAAGGCGATTGGCGCGATTTCGATTTCGCCCGATTGCAGCGCGCGCTCGAAAATGCCGCGGTCCATGAGGTCGAAAAAGGCGTCGTAGATCGGCCGCAGGTAAGGGTCGACCTTCTCGCGCATATCGCCCGGCAGGAAGCCGAGCCGTTCGCCGGCTTCGACGGCGGGGCGCGAAAGCACGATGCGGTCGACCTCGCGCCGCTCGAACAAGTGAACGGCGTAGGCAACCGCAAGCCACGTCTTGCCGGTGCCGGCGGGCCCGGTGCCGAAGACGAGCGTGTTCGCGCGGAGCGCGCGCAGATATTCGTCCTGGCCCGCGCTTCGCGCGCGCACGAGCCGCTTGCGCAGCCGCAGTTCCGTGAAATTCGCGTGCGCCCCGCCCGCATCGGCGCCGATGCGCGCCGCTTGTCGCTGGACCTGCCGGATGGCGCCTTCGACGTCGCCGCTGGAAATTTCGCGGCCGCGGCTCAGCTCCGTATAGAGGAGATCGAGCGTTTGCCGCGCTCGCTCGCAGGCCTCGCGCTCGCCTTCGATGGTGACGTGATTGCCGCGCTGGTCGGCGGCGACCCCGAGGCGGCGCTCGATCAAAGCCAGATTCTCGCCGTGGCGGCCGAACAGGCTCGAGGCGAGCGCATTGTCGTCGAATTCGAGTGAAACCTGCACGTCGCGGTTCTTGCCGCGAGGCTCCGCGCGGCTCGGTCCGGGGTCGCGCAATCAGGCTCCTCCCGCCGTCGCCAATGCGAGCGGCTTTGCGGCGTGAGCGGACACGGGCTCGATCAACTCTCCGAACAGGCTGTTCGACCCGATCTCGGTGATTTCGACCGGCGCGACGGTGCCGATCCGGCGAGCCGCGCCCATCACCTGCACCGGCTGCAGATAGGGCGAACGGCCGACGATCTGGCCTTCGAACCGCCCCGGCTTTTCGAACAGGACGTCGAGCCTGCGGCCGCGAAGGGCGGCGTTGAAGGCGTGCCGGTGCCGCTCGAGCGCTTGCTGCAGCCGCGCCAGGCGCTCGACCTTGAGGGCATCGGGAATTTGCCCGTCCATTTCGGCGCCCGGCGTGCCGGGCCGCGGGCTGTATTTGAACGAAAAGGCCTGGGCGAAACCCGCCGCCTCGACGAGGTCGAGGGTCGCGGCGAAATCGTCTTCGCTCTCGCCGGGAAATCCGACGATGAAATCCGACGACAGCGCGATGTCCGGGCGCGCCGCCCGCACGCGTGCGATCACCTCGAGATATTCATCGCGGCTGTGGCGCCGGTTCATCGCCGCGAGCACCCGGTCGGAGCCCGACTGAATCGGCAGATGCAGATAGGGCATGAGCTTTTCGATGTCGCGGTGCGCGGCGATCAGATCCGCGCGCATGTCGCGCGGATGGCTCGTGGTGTAGCGGATGCGCGCGATTTCGGTTTCGGCGGCGATTTGCCCGATCAGGCACGCGAGGCTCCAGGCGCGGCCGTCGGGGCCGGCGCCGTGATAGGCGTTCACGTTCTGGCCGATCAGCGTCACCTCGACGACGCCGGCGGCGGCGAGATGCTCGATCTCCTCGACGATCTTGGCGACCGGCCGCGACAATTCGCTCCCGCGCGTGTAGGGCACGACGCAGAAGGTGCAGAACTTGTCACAACCCTCCTGCACGGTGACGAAGGCCGCAACGCCGCGCGCCCGCGTCGCGCGTGCGCTCGGCGGCGCGAGATGGTCGAATTTATCCTCGACCGGAAATTCCGTTTCGACGATCGCGCCCCCTTGCTTCGCGCGTGCCACGAGCTCGGGCAGGCGATGAATGCTCTGCGGCCCGACCACGATATCGACCGCGGGCGCACGGCGGATGATCTCCTCGCCTTCGGCCTGCGCGACGCAACCCGCGACCGTGACCAGGAGCCGGCGGCCTTCTTTTTTCGCCGCCGATTTCAGGCGCCGGATTCGCCCGAGTTCGGAATAGATCTTCTCCGCCGCCTTTTCGCGAATGTGGCAGGTGTTGAGCACGATGAGGTCGGCGTCCTCGGGCCGGTCGGTCTCGCGGTAGTCGCGCGCGAGTGCATCCGCCATACGATGCGAGTCGTAGACGTTCATCTGGCAGCCGAACGACTTGATATAAAGCCTGCGGGGTTCGCTCATCGCGCCTTTTAGCCGGGGCTCTCTACACGCTGGAGTTTTCGCGGCTGGCCCACCGGCGTTCCGCTACAGGCGAACTTTTACCGGGTTTCGGGCGCGAGGGAAACTGGCTCGCGGCGCCGTGCAAAGGCTTGGAAACGTGCGCGATTCCGCCGCGGCCGGCAAGCGCGGCGGCATTCATGCGGCGCACCGCCTGCTCGAGCGAAAGCGCCAAAGCCTTGCGGTCGGTGCTCGCTTCGACTGCGACCGGCGTGCCGAAGGTCATCACCACGTCGATGGCGCCGAGGCGGAAAACGCGGACAAGGTGCGGAAGCAGCGAAATGTCGCCGTACCAGGCCGCATGCGACCGATGCTGGCGCCCCAAGGGAATGCCATGCAGGCGGGTATAGGAGATCGAAACCGGCTGCAGAAAACCGTGCCCGTGCTCGCCGAGCACTTGCTGCATGGCGCCGAGGAGCGCGGTGCGAAACGGCAACACGCGGTTGCCGTCTCCCGACGTGCCCTCGCCGAACAGCACCACCGGATCGCCTTCGGAGAGCCGCGCGGCGATCTCGCGGTTGACATCGGCGGTCGCCTGCCGCCTCGAGCGGTTGACGAAGACCGAGCGCTGCAGCTTCGCGAACAATCCGAACAGCGGCCAGCCGGCGATCTCGCTCTTGGCGATGAATTTCAACGGCGTGATCGAGCTCAGCGCCAGAATGTCGATCCACGAGGAGTGGTTCGAAACCAGAAGCAGCGGCCGCTCGGCCGCGGGCGCGCCGTGCACGCCGACGTGGATGCTCAGCATGCGCAGGATGAGGCGGTGATAGAGGCACGGAATCCATCGCCGCAGCGGCAAGCGAAGCTTGATCGAGATCCACTGCAGCGGCACGCCGACGATCGTGGCCGCGAGAATGACGATAAGGGCGAAGAACGAGCCGATCATGAAGTTTCAAAATTTTTTGCGGAGCGGCGCGCTTGCGCCGCAACGCCGGAGTGTAGGCAGTGTGCGAAGCCGCGTCCATCCATGGCTAGACCAGATCCCGCCGCAAGGTCAGCGCCGCACCCGAGCCTTGCGCCCGCGCGTAATAGCCTTGGCGGCGGCCGACCTCGCGAAAGCCCGCGCGCGCATAGAGCTTGAGCGCGGCGCGGTTGCCGTCGTCGACCTCGAGGAAAACGCGCGCAATGCCGAGTGCGGCGAGGCGGCCGAGGTGCCGCGCGAGCAAATCGCGCGCAATTCCGCGGCCGCGCTCGGCGGGCGCGACGGCGACGGTGAGAATTTCAGCCTCGTCGGCGGCGCGCCGCGACAGCATGAATCCGACCGGCGCGCCGGCGCGCGCCACATGCGCGATCACGGCCTTGTCCGATAGCAGTCGCTCGAACTCGCTTTCGCTCCAGCCATGCGCGAAGGAGCGCGCGTGCAAAGCGGCAAGCGCCGCCGCGTCGCCGGGCCTTGCGTCGATAATCGCCGGCGGCGTCCGCCGAAACAATCTGTCGAAGAGCGCCTTCATTGCCGCGGTACGGCGGTGTCGCGCGGCGTCACCTCCGGTCGCCGCAGGTAAAGCGGCCGCGCCTTCGCGCGCTCGGGATCGGCGGCGGCACCCACGCGCGCGACCCAGGTGACGTCGGGGGCGCTGCGGTTGTCGACGAGGAGCGGCGCCGGCGCGCTTTTCGGCCAGTGGGCGGCGAGCAAAGCGGCGGCGGTGCCGACGAGCCGCACCGGCCCGAGCGCGATCGCGCGGATGGCTTCCCCAATGCCGACCGCGCGCGGCGCGATCAGCGTGCGGCCGCCGGCGCCCACCATCTGCAAATAGAGGTTGCCGTGTTTGGCGTCGATCGCCGCGACCACCGGCACCGCCTCGTTCTCGGCGATCAAAGGCGCGGTGAAGGCGGCGAGCGTCGTGACGCCGACGGCGGCCTTGCCGGCGGCGAGCGCAAAGCCGCGCGCCGCCGCGAGCCCGACGCGAAGCCCCGTGAAGCTGCCGGGCCCGACGGTGACCGCGATCCGATCGATGCCGTCGAATTTCAGCCCCGCCGCTTTCATCGTCTGATCGACGAGCGGCACCAGGAGTTCCGCATGGCCGCGCCCGACCTCGCGCGATTCGATCGCGAGCGGCCGGTCGCGTTCGGTATCGAAGACGGTGACGGAACAGGCGTCGAGCGCCGTGTCGATCGCAAGGAGCCGCATGGCGATGCTTAAGGCGATCCTCGCGCCGGAATCAAACCGGCCGCACCTCGGTCACGTCCGGCACGAAGTGGCGCAACAAGTTTTCGATGCCGTGCTTCAGCGTCGCCGTCGACGACGGACAGCCCGAGCAGGCGCCGCGCATGTTGAGAAAGACGACGCCGTCGCGATAGCCCCTGAAGGTGATGTCGCCGCCGTCGGAGGCGACGGCCGGACGCACGCGCGTCTCGATCAATTCCTTGATCGTCGCCACCGTCGGCGCGTCCTTTTCGTCGAAGAATTCGCCGTCGCCGTCGTTGGCGGCAATGTCCGCGTCCGGGCGCACGATCGGCTCGCCGGAGAGGTAATGCTCCATCACCGCGCCGAGGATCGCGGGCTTCAGGTGGTTCCAGTCGCCGTCCGATTTGGTGACGGCGATGAAGTCCTGCCCGAAGAAGACGCCGGCGACGTTGGGGATGGCGAAGAGCCGCGCGGCCAGCGGCGACTGCGCCGCACTTTCGGCGTCGCGGATGTCGAGCGTGCCCGTCGCCAACACCGTGCGCCCCGGCAGGAATTTCATCGACGCGGGGTTGGGCGTCGCTTCGGTCTGGATGAACATGGCGCTCTCCTGGGACCGCTTTCGGCCCCCCTTTGAACTCGGGCTATATGTAATGCCTCGGCGAGGCTAGCGGAAGGCTCACGCCAGCGCGTCCAATTCCTCGTCCGAGAGGTTGCCGGGCACGATGGTAATGGGGATCGGGAAGGTGCCGGAGCCGGTGGCCGCGATCGAGCTCACCAAGGGGCCGGGGCCTTCCTGGCCGGTGCCGGCGGCGAGCACGAGAACCGCGATATCCTCGTCCTCGTCGATCACCTTCACCACCTCGTCGGCCTTGCTGCCCTCGCGCACGATCCGCTCCGGCTCGATGCCGGCGATGTTCTTGGCGCGGAGCGCGAAATGGTCGAGGCGCTTTTCGGCCTCCTCATGCGCCTCCGCCCGCATCAGGTCGCCGACCCCGAGCCATTGCTGATTGACCTCGCCGACCGGAACCACGGTGAGCATGGTGAGCTTGCCGTTGGTGCGCGCGGCCCGGCGGCTGCCGTAATAGACGGCGCGGTCGCATTCCGGCGTGTCATCGATGACGACGAGGAATTTGCGCTGATGGCCGGGTTCGTAACTCTTGCGCGTTCGGCTCATGCCTCGGTCCCGGTGGCGGATGCTGGCATGCAGGGGCGGGCGGGCACAAGCGCCCCGCGTCAACTCCGCACGAAACCGACGATATCCTTGACGTGCTTCATGGTCTCGGCGGCGATCTTGCGCGCCCGCGCCGCACCTTCGGCGAGAACGGAATCGATGTGCCGCGGCTCGCCCATGAGCCGCTTCATTTCGGCGCCGATCGGCCCGAGCTTCTCCACCGCAAGCTCCGTCAGCACGTCCTTGAAGCGCGAGAACTGCGCGCCGCCATATTCCTTCAGCACATCCGGCTTCGGCCTGTCGGCGAGTGCCGCGAAAATGCCGACGAGATTGTCGGCCTCGGGGCGCTTTTCGAGCGCGGCCTCGCTCGTCGGCAAGGGTTCGGGATCGGTGCGCGCCTTCTTGATCTTCTGCGCGATCTCGTCGGCGCCGTCGGTGAGGTTGATGCGCGAATAGTCGGAGGCGTCCGACTTCGACATTTTCTTGGTGCCGTCGCGCAGCGACATTACGCGCGTGGCGGGGCCGGAGATCAGCGGCTCGGTGAGCGGGAAAAACGCCTCTCCGAAGCCGAGCTTTTTGATTTGCGCGGCGAAATCGTTGTTGAATTTCTGCGCGATGTCGCGCGCGAGCTCGAGATGCTGCTTCTGGTCCTCGCCCACCGGCACGTGGGTGGCGCGGTAGACCAGAATGTCGGCGGCCATCAGGCTCGGATAGGCGTAGAGCCCGACCGAGGCGTTCTCGCGGTCCTTGCCCGCCTTCTCCTTGAATTGCGTCATGCGGTTGAGCCAGCCGAGGCGGGCGACGCAATTGAAAATCCAGGCGAGCTCCGCGTGC
>Ga0187765_10000518_pt1 | contig 14232 bp, 14 predicted proteins | sample 0216_QUI02_MP05__3_FD_133018 | JGI IMG/M metagenome (GOLD analysis project Ga0187765, IMG submission 133018) | Tropical peat soil microbial communities from peatlands in Department of Meta, Colombia - 0216_QUI02_MP05_10_MG | ecosystem: Environmental > Terrestrial > Soil > Wetlands > Peat ...
ACGCTCTCGGGGTCGGGCACCGCGAACATGTCGGGATCGGCCGGTGTCATATCGAGCCACGTCGCGAAGCCCGCGAACGCGGCGCCCACGCGCTGCATCTCGTCGATCGCCTGGGCGGGCACCAGTTTCGCGCGGAGCACGCCGAAGAGATCGACGAAACTGATGAGGAAGTACTTGATCTCGTTGGTCTGCGCGAAATCCGCCAGGCTCTTGACCATGCTCCCCTCCTGCTTCTGATGCCGCCGGTGTCGAATTCCCCTGCCGCGATGAACTGTCAAACGCTGCTTCGGCCGGGAATCCAGTCGGTCCCCGCGAGAGGCACACCCGCCATCGCAGCGGCCTCGATGGTCAGCGCCGCGAGATCCTCGGGCTCGAGGTTATGTAAATGCGATTTTCCGCAAGCGCGCGCGAGCGTCTGCGCCTCAAGCACCATGGTCGAGAGATAATTCCGGACGCGTTGCGCCGCCAAGCGCGGATCAAGACGCGCTTCCAACTCGGGGTCCTGTGTGGTCACGCCGACGGGGCATCGGCCGGTTTGGCAGTGGTGGCAATAGCCGGGCGCGGTTTGGAGCTTCGCGTAGTCCTCGAGGAAGAGCGGCGCATTGCAATTGAGCGCGATCAGCGCCGCGGTGCCGATCGAAACGGCATCGGCCCCGAGCGCCAGAGCCTTCGCGACGTCGGCGCCGTTTCGAATTCCACCCGAGACAATCAGTTGCACCTTGCGATGCATGTCGAGCTCTTGCAGAGCCTCCACAGCCTGGCGCACGGCGGGGAGGGTGGGAATGCCCACGTGCTCGATGAAGACCTCCTGTGTCGCGCCCGTGCCGCCCTGCATGCCGTCGACGACCACCGCATCGGCGCCGGACTTGACCGCGAGCGCCACGTCATATTTGACGCGTGTCGCGCCCACCTTGACGTAGATCGGCTTCTCCCAATCCGTGACTTCGCGCAATTCCGCGATCTTGATCTCGAGATCGTCAGGGCCGGTCCAATCCGGATGCCGGCAGGCACTGCGCTGGTCGATGCCGACCGGAAGCGTGCGCATGCCGGCGACACGCTCCGTCACCTTGAGGCCGAGTAACATTCCGCCGCCGCCGGGCTTCGCCCCTTGACCCACCACCACCTCGATCGCTTCGCAGCGGCGCATGTGATCGGGGTCGTGACCGTAGCGCGAGGGCAGTACCTGATAGACCAGAGTCGTCGAGGAACGCCGCTCCTCCTCGGTCATGCCGCCGTCGCCGGTGGTCGTACTCGTTCCCATTTCGGAGGCGGCGCGGCCGAGTGCTTCCTTCGCATTGGCGCTCAGCGAGCCAAAGCTCATGCCGGCGATCGTGATCGGTATCTTGAGCTCGATCGGCTTTTTGGCAAAGCGGCTTCCAATGGTCACGTTGGTCGCGCATCTCTCGCGGTAGCCCTCCAGCGGATAGCGGGAGATCGATGCACCCAGGAAGATCAGATCATCGAAGCTCGGCAGCCGTCGCTTCGCTCCGAGGCCTCTGATGTCGTAGATGCCCTCGCGTGCGGCGCGCTGAATCTCGGCGACCACGACCGGCGGGAAGCTCGCGTGTTCTCGGTGACCCCTGGGATTCGCAGCGGAGCTCGGAGCGGCGGGTGTCGTCTTAGTACTGCGCGGCATGATCGACCTTGAAATTGTAAAGCTGGCGCGCGGAACCAAAGCGCCGGAACCGCTCCGGCGAGGCGCCGACGCCGGCCGACGCCAATATCCGCTTCAGCTTCGCCCGGTGCTTTTCCGTCATGGGCTTTTCGATGCAGTCGGAGCCCAGGCTCGCGACCTCGCCGCCGACATAGATGACGGCCTCATAGATCGAATCGCCGAGGTGAGGCCCGGCGTCCCCGCACACCACGAGATGGCCGGCTTGAGCCATGAAAGCGCTCATATGCCCGACCGATCCGCCAACGACGATGTCGACCCCCTTCATGGAGATGCCGCATCGGGAGCTCGCGTCTCCCTCGATGACGACCAGACCACCCCGGCCGGAAGCCGCCGCGGACTGCGAGGCATTTCCCTTCACGCGCACGACGCCCGACATGATGTTCTCGGCAAGGCCCGGGCCGGCATGGCCGTTGATCGTGATTTCGGCCTGCTTGTTCATGCCGCCACAGTAATAGCCGACATGCCCGTCGATCTCGATCGTGAGCGGCCGATCCAATCCCACCGCCAGCGCATGGGCACCCTTGGGATTCGTCAGTTTCCAGGCTCGCTCGTTGGTGTCGGGTGGAAGACGATGAAAGCGTTCATTCAATCCCCGCACGCCCAAGGCCTCCACATCGACCTCGATCATCAATGCTTCTTCCAGCTATAGACCGTGGCGGGAGACGGCTCCCAAAGCCTCGACCGCTCGGCACCGGGGAGGTGCGCGATGGCGCGATATTCGGATGCCATCGCAACCCACTCGTCGGTTTCCGCGAGCACCGCGGGCTTGCAGGCGATGGGATCGCGCACGACAGCGAAGCCGTCCTTGGTTCCGATGGCGAAGGTGTAGAAGCCATCGAGATCGGAAATGCCGGATTTCAACGCTTCCTCGAGCGTCGCCCCTTCGCCGAGCAGATGAGTGAAATAGCCCGCGGCGACCTCGGTGTCGTTGTCGGTTTGGAAGTCGATGCCATGGCGGGCGAGCCACTGTCGCATGCGATTGTGATTGGAGAGCGAGCCGTTGTGCACGAGGCACAGATCGAGGCCGGTCGAGAAGGGGTGCGAATGCTGGGTCGTGACCGCGCTTTCGGTCGCCATGCGCGTGTGTCCAAGGGCGTGCGACCCCGCAAGCTCATCGAGTCGGAACCGGCGGACCACATCCCTGGGATTGCCCTTCTCCTTGTACAGCTCGATACAATCTCCAACGCCCATGATTCGGACATCAGGGCGGTGATGAGAGAGCCAATGACGCGCCGTCTCCACGGGCATGGCGGCGGTCAGGACGAAATGACTGCCTCTCGGCTCGCCGCGCACGCTGGTTCCCGTCTCCTCGGACAGCTCGCGCACGAGATGATCCCAGCCGTAGTCGGCCTCGGGATGAAACAGGGTCAGCTTGATGGAGCCGCGCGGCGCGGGATTGCGATAGATCGCGAAGCCCGCGCTGTCGGGCCCCCGGTCGCTGAGTGCGCCCAACATCGCCGACAGATGTTTGCCCAGGGCCGGCTCGAGCGTGGAGCTTTTGAGAAACAATCCGACGATGCCGCACATGCTGAACCTCCAGCCAACTCCGACAGCGATCGAAGGCTGACATCTCGGCCCCCCAGCGTCAACCGTTTGGAACATTTGTTTCCTGAGAGGAAACATAATATCAATTGAGCCCGGTCGTGCCGGACCGGACGTGAGGGAGTGGTTCTTATGAGCAATCGATCCGGGCAGCTCAAAATCCGTCATCGTTCGCCGCGTGGCAGGAATGGCGAGGACCTCAGAACGGGGTCCTTGGCCCCCGAAGAACGCGTGCCCCCGAACCTCGAGGCCAGCATCGGCGCCGGCGTGCGGCAGCTCCGAAAGTCGCTGGACCTGACGATTGCGGAACTTGCCGCCGCGTCCGGAGTTTCCACGGGAATGCTCTCGAAGATCGAGAACGGCATGATCACGCCGTCACTGACCACTCTCGATCAGGTCGCCAAGGCGCTCAACGCGCCGATCAGCCAGCTCTTCGCCGAGATGGAGGAGCGCCGCGATTGCTCTTTCGTCAAGGCGGGGACCGGCGTGCGAATTGAGCGCCGTGGGACCAAGGCAGGCCATCTCTACGATTTGCTCGGCCACTCGCTGTCCGGGGAGATCGCCACGGAACCCTATTTGATCACACTGAGCGAGGACGCCGCTCCCTACACGAATTTCCGCCATGCCGGCGTGGAGTTCATTTACATGCTCTCCGGCAAGGTCCGCTATCGACACGCCGATCGGTCCTATCTGATGGAACCCGGCGACGCGCTGTTCTTCGATGCCGCGGCTCGGCACGGCCCAGAGGAGCTCGTCAGGGCCCCGATGAAGTACCTCTCGATCATCATCTACAAACGGCAGACCCGGTAACTGCTGCTGCCCGCGGAGCTCACTTTCCCACATACGCAATCGCTTCGATTTCGACCAGCATTTCGGGCTCTGCGAGCGCCGATTCGATGGTTGTCCGCGCGGGTGGATCGGACGGAAATGCCTTGGCGAACTCTTCATTCATCGCCTGAAAATGCGCGATGTTCGCGAGGTAGACGTTGCATTTGAGGACGTCGCGCATGGTCGCTCCGCCATCATTCAGGACCGCTTCAACGTTTCTCAGAACCTGCCGCGTCTGCGCGCGCACGTCACCAATGCCGATCAGCTCTCCCTTTTCGTTCCACGCGACTTGACCCGCCGTGTAAACGTAGTCGCCGCCGCGAGTGCCGGGCGAATAGGGATAGGCGGGTCGCGGCTGGAACGAGAGACTCTTCGGGCGCAGAATCTTCCGGGGCATGCGACGTTCTCCTCCTCGGAAAGTGCGACCCTCAGTATCTCTCGTTGTAGCCGCCCTGCTCCTTCGCGTGCGCGCCCCAGGGTTCGCGCGCGAACAGGCGTCGCACCATAGGTTCGAACGCCTCGATGGGCATCGTGTCGTAGTCGGGATCGAACGCCATCTGGTCGTACTTGCCGCAAAAGTCGAGGCACATCTCATAGGCAGGATGGCCGCGGTATTTCTCGCGGGCGTTTCGGTCCAAGCCGAAATGGTGGAAATAGTAGTAGCCCTGGAACAGCCCGTGCTGACGGATCGTCCAATGCGTGTAAGGGCGGACATAAGGCTTGAGGATCGCGGCGGCATAGTCGGAGTGGTTCTCCGTCGCCAGCAGATCCCCGAGATCATGCAAGAGTGCCGCAACCACGTACTCCTCGTCCCGACCGTCGCGATGGGCGCGCGTCGCGGTCTGGAGCGAGTGGATGTATCGGTCCACTGTCTCCCCGGGGTAGCTGTTCCTAAGAAGGCGGAATGATTCGAGAATCCGATCGGCGAGGCCAAGCTCGAACTTCTTCACCAGCGCAAAAATGCCCTGATATTCCTCCTTGGTGCCGTCCTCCATGCGGCGATAGCGCGCCTGGAATTGACTATCAGCATGGTCGGGCATGGAAATCTCCTCGCCGTGAGCAACAGCGGACTTTCATCCACATTGGGAGAAGCTAGCCCAATCCGTGGGCTTGGCACGAACTATTTTTGGCTGGACCTTGGCTCTTCCCCGCCGAACGGCCGGCACGTTAAGCTGCGGGTATGAGCCTCACAATCAAAGCCGTCGACTCCGCCAATCGGCCCTTCTTTGCCGGCGTGGTGTTGGGTTGCGATGTCGCCCGGCCATTGTCGCGCGAGGAGATTACCGCTCTCCATGCGGGCATGGATCGTTACGGGGTGCTGGTGTTCCGTGACCAGCAGATCGATGACGACCAGCAGATCGCCTTTAGCCGGAGCCTGGGGCCGCTCGAGCAAGCGACCGGCGACCTTGCCGCACCCGAGGAGCGGCGGCTCAGCATGGACCTCAACGACATCTCCAACCTGGACAAGCACAACAGGATACTGGCGCGTGACGATCGCCGACGCCTGTTCTCGTTGGGCAACCGGCTCTGGCACTCCGACAGCTCGTTCAAGCCGGTGCCGGCCAAGTATTCGATTCTATCGGCACGCCAGATACCCTCGGCCGGCGGCAACACCGAGTTTGCGGATATGCGGGCGGCCTACGACGCGCTCGATGAGGCGACCAAGCGCGAGATTCACGACCTCATCTGTCTCCACAGCCAGATCTTCTCGCGCAGCATTCTGGGCTTCACGGATTTCACCGATGTCGAGCGCGAAAAGTGGGCGCCTGTTCGCCAGCGGTTGGTGCGCCGCCATCCCTCGACCGGCAGACTATCGCTTTATCTCTCGAGCCATGCCGGCGCCATCGAAGGCTGGCCCGTGCCGGAGGCTCGCGCGCTTCTGCGCGACCTCACGGAGCACGCGACGCAACGCCAGTTCGTCTATGCTCACGTCTGGCAACCGCGCGACCTCGTGATGTGGGACAACCGGGTCACCATGCATCGCGCGCGTCGCTACGACGGTACCGAGGTGCGCGACATGCGGCGCACGACATTGACCAACGAGGTGTCGACCCTCGAACAAGCGCCCTAGGCGGCGCCGGCGCTGCAGAACCCCCACTTGCCGGACTGGCGCGCGTAGAGAAGTACATAGCGCTTGGCTCCGGAGTGCTCGATCAGCACCTGAAGCCGATCACCGACGCAGGATGCTTCGGATTTGCCGGGGGCCGGCAGATGCTTGCTCGATGCGCACGAGGCGACGGTTCCGGGCAGCGTTCCCGCGTCCGCCGGCCGCGCGTCGTTGACGGTGACGTAATAGGTTTGAACCTCGCCGCTCTTGACTGTCCCCGTCACGATGATTTTGCCGAAGCGCGACTTGTAGAGGCCCGCGTCCTGATCGCCGTCGGTTGCGCCAGAGGGCAACGCGCGAAAGCTGATCGCGGCACAGGTGGGTGGTTCCTTGGCCGCGGCCCAAGCGGAGGGGACATGCAGCGAAATGGCAGTCAGTACCAGGAGTGCGCCCACAAGGAAGCGCCGTGCAAGACCGGTCATGATTTCTCCCCCAAAAATGCCACTGACGCATTAGCACCGCGCGCGGGTGACGTGAAGCTCGCATAAGAGCGAGTTGGCCAGCTCTGATCTAAACCGGCGGGAGAGGACCCGAGTCGAGCCATGGCGCTTCACGGCTCGTCGCGCGGATCCCAGGTAACGTGGTTCTCCTCGTTAAAGCGACCGAGCGCCGCCATCTGTTCGGCACTGAGCGAGAAATCGAATATCGCGGCGTTCTCGACGATCCGCTCTCGCTTCACTGATTTTGGAATCGCGACGAACCCCTTTTGCAGCGCCCAGCGCAAGAGAACTTGTGCGGGTGTGCGCCGCGACTCGCGCGCAATCGCGGCGAGACCTGGATCGCCGAGCCTCATCCCCTTGGTAAGAGGGCTATAGGCGACGACGGCGATATCGTGCGCCTGGCAGAAGGCGACGACGTCGCGCTGCTGGCACCAGGGGTGAAGTTCGATCTGGTTCACCGCCGGCGGGATCTTGGCGTGGCTCAGCAGCTCCTCGAGATGGTGCACCATGTAGTTGCTCACGCCGATCGCGCGGCAGCGGCCTTCGTCGATGATGCGCTCAAGCGCGCGCCAGGAGTCACGGCGCCGGTCGGTGACCGGCCAGTGCAACAGGAAAAGATCGATCCGGTCCAAATCGAGCCGGCGGAAGCTTGCATCGAATGCGCGCAATGCCCGATCATAGCCGTGATCGCTGTTCCAGAGCTTCGTCGTGACGAAGACGTCTTCACGCCGCACCAGATTCGCGCCGAACGCACGCTTCAGCGCCGCTCCGACCTCGGACTCGTTGCCATACATGGAGGCGGTATCGACGTGACGATACCCGGCCTCGAGCGCCCAGCTCACCGCGTTTTCGGTCGCGCGACCCCGGCCCGATTGATAGACGCCGAGTCCGAGGCGCGGGATCGAGACGCCGCTGTTGAGGACGATTTTGTCCGAAAGGTCCATCTGCTCAGATTAGCAAACGAGGATGCCGCCGAGAAGGAAGCGGCGGCCGCACCATTCAGGCCTGCGCGCGTTCGATGGGGATTACGGCAATGTCCTTCAGCTTGCGGTCGACGATGGCCGCGAACGAAACGGAGACCCCGATCCGGTCGGCGGAAAGGAGGCGCATGAGGTCATCCGCTCCGGTGACCGGCGCTCCGTTGAGCGAGACGATCAGGTTCCCGGGCGCAAGGCCGCCGCGCGCGGCGGGGCCGTCGGGTGAAGCCTCGGTCACGGCGACGGCGAAGGATTGGTCGAGTCCGAGCGCGAGGCCGAGACGCCGCGGCAGCGGCACGGTCTGAGCGGCAATCCCAATAAAGGCGCGCCGTACGCGGCCATGACGAATGATCTCGCTCACGACATAGCTTGCAGTATTGCTCGCGACCGCAAAGCAGATCCCTTGCGCGCCCGCGATGACGGCGGTGTTGATCCCGATCACTTCACTGCGCGACGAGACCAGCGGCCCGCCGGAATTGCCGGGATTGAGCGCCGCGTCGGTTTGGATCACGTCGTCGATCAGCATTCCCGTGCGCGCTCGCAGGCTGCGTCCAAGGGCAGAGACGACGCCTGCCGTCACCGTCGACTCGAAACCGAGTGGATTGCCGATTGCGATGACAAGCTGCCCTCGTCTGAGCGCTTTCGAATCCCCGAGCCGGGCCGTCGGCAACTCGTCGCCTTCGCTCGCACGCAACAGGGCGAGATCGGTGTGGGGATCGTCACCGACGACGCGCGCCTCGATATGGCGCCCATCCGAGAGCGTCAGACGAACCGTGCGCACGTCTTGGACGACGTGGCTGTTGGTGAGAACGAGCCCATCGGGCGAGATGACGACACCTGAGCCGGTCCCGCCGCGATGCCGACCGGACTGCGCGCGAACTTCGACACGTACGACCGCGGGACCCACGGCATCGACCGCATCGATCACGGTCCGCGAATAGGGATCGAGGCGTGCCTCGTCCAGCTCGCCATCTCTTGCGGAAAATGCCTCAGCAGGCTCGCTCATGCGTTCAATATAGGCGCGGAAACGGATTCCGCCCCTGCCCGAGAGGGTAACCGCCAAAGATTCTCGAAACGGAAAGCCGCCGCCTAGGCCCTATAGAACGGCTTGTCCCCGCACACGGTCACCCGATGGCCATAGCGCCGCATGGGATAGTAATCCCACATGGCGTGGTGTTGGGCGCAACGGTTGTCCCAGAACGCGACCGAACCCGGCTGCCATTTGAAGCGGCAATGAAATTCCGGTGTCTCGATGTGGCGATAGAGCATCTCGAGCACCGCGTTGCTCTCGTTGCGCTTCAACTGCGCGATGCGGGTGGTGAAAACACGATTGACGAAGAGCCCCTTGCGGCCGGTGATGGGATGGGTGCGGATCACCGGATGTTCGGCGCGCGGGTATTGTTTCCCTCGATCGTCGACCCCATAGCGGCCGCGATAGACGTGCTCGCCTTCGTGGATCGCGGTCATGTCGTCGAGCAGGCGCTTTACGGGTTCCGAGAGCGCCTCATAGGCTGCGTAGGTGTTGGCGAAGAGCGTGTCACCGCCGCCATTGGCGGGAATCTCATGCATGTAGAGGATCGAGCCCAGGGGTGGTTCCGGATCGCAGGACACATCGGAGTGCCAATCCTCACCGGCGACCCGCTGGGACTTCTCGTCGGCCTTGATGACGAGAATCTCGGGATGCCCCTCGACCAGGCCGGGTGCCGCGGGATGCACATGCAGCCTGCCGAACCTGCTGCCAAAAGCCTTCTGCTGGTCGGGGGTCAGCTTCTGGTCACGAAAGAAGATCACGAGGTTCTCCATGAGCGCGTCATGGATTTCCTGGAATTGCTGGTTCCCGAGCTCCTGGTTCAGATCGGCACCGAAAATCTCCGCGCCGATCGTCGGCGTCAATTTTCTGACCTCGATCGTCTCATAGGCCATCGCGGTCCTCCCTTGCACTACGGTCAAACATACACCCATCGGTCGCCCGGGAAAAAGGGGCACCGATTCGGTGTCGGATTCATGTATGGAGCCGACTTAGGTCGCGATCCGTGCCGGCAACTCGGCGCCGCGGCCCGCGAATTTCTCCAAGTCAAATTTAGATCGAGACCTCTCGGCCCAATTCGACCACGGAATCCGGTGGCAACCGGAAATAGGTGCTGACGTGGGCCGCGTTGCGCTGCATCGTCGCGTATAGGGCCTCGACCCAGCGCGGCAATGCTTCCTCATCCTCGCGTGGTACGACGGTCTCGTGCCCCACGTAATATGTCACGTCATCGAGATCGAGGCTGCAGCCCTGCCGGCGTATGCCGGCAAGCACGGCGGGAATGTCGGGCCGCTCCATGAAGCCAAAACGCGCGGTCACCCTCCAAAAATTGGGTGCGAGCGTTTCGTACGCGAGGCGTTGCTCATCTGCGATCCAGGGCATTGACTCCGTAACCGTGGTGAGCACGATCAGCTTCGCGTGCAGGGCTCGGTTTTGCTTGAGGTGCCAGACCAGCACCGGCGGGACGTCAGTTCGAGTGCGAGTGAGGAATACCGCGGTACCCGGAACGCGCGGAATCCCTTCGCGTTCGACTCGTTCCAGAAATTGCACAACCGGCATGACTGCCTGGCCGAGCCTCTGACCCACTGCGCGCGCGCCTGCGTGCCACACCAGCATGACACCGTAGACGACCGCGGCCAAAGCCAGCGGCACGTAGCCGCCTTGGAAAAATTTCGCCAGGTTCGCCGCGAGGAAAGAGGCGTCGACGATCATGAAAGCGCCGGCCACGGCGGCGGCGGCGGGCAGCGACCATTGCCAGATCTCGCGCATGGCCATGAACAGCAGCACCGAAGTCAGCAGCATCGTACCGGAAACCGCGATGCCGTAGGCCGCCGCCAAGTTGTCGGACCTGCCGAAGCCGATGGTGAGTCCAAGTGTCGCGATCATCAGCAGCCAGTTCACCGGACCCACGTAGATTTGCCCATAGCCCAATTCCGAAGTCTGCTTGATGGGCAGCCGCGGCAACCATCCCAGTTGGATCGCTTGGCGGGTCATCGAGAACGCGCCGGTAATAATCGATTGGCTCGCGATGATCGTTGCAATTGCCGAGAGCAGTACCAAGGGCAAAAGGAACGCAGGTGGACAGAGGCGGAAGAAGATGTTGTCGCTGGTCGGCGCGCCCTCCAGCAGGAGCGCAGTCTGGCCCGCATAGTTGAGGATGAGGCTCGGAAGCACGACGGCGGACCAGGCAAGGCGGATCGGTGCTTTACCGAAATGGCCCATATCGGCGTAGAGCGCTTCGGCACCGGTAACGCAGAGAAACACGCCGCCTAGGATCAGGAATCCGGCAGGGCCGCCATGACCCAGGAATGACAGGCCTCGCGTCGGGTCGAGGCCGCGTAGAACCGAGGGTTGCTGGACGATACCGGCGATGCCCAGAACGCCGATCACCAAAAACCACAGCGCCATGACCGGACCGAAGAACCGTCCAATTCGCGCGGTACCCTGCGGCTGGATCGCAAACAGGGCCACGAGCACAGCGACCGAAATCGACAGCACGTAGGGAGTGACCGCCGGTGTCGCAATATCGAGACCCTCGAACGCCGAAAGCACGGAGATCGCGGGAGTGATTGCGCCATCTCCATAGATCAACGCGGCGCCCAGCAGGCCGATGGCCGCAATCGCCGGACGATGCCGGCGGCCCGCACCGAGCAAAGCCATCAACGCGAGGATGCCACCCTCACCGTCGTTGTCGATGCGCATGGCGAAAGCGACATACTTGATCGACGTCACGACGATCAGCGTCCACACGATCAGGGAAAGCGCACCCAGAGCAGTCGCGGAATCGGCGTTTCCGCCCGCGAGGTCGAGTACCGTTTTCAGCGTATAGAGCGGGCTCGTGCCGATGTCGCCGAATACGATGCCGAGCGCGGACAGACCGAGCGCGGGCAAGCCCGCGCCGGCCATCCGACGTCGTCTGCGAAGAGCAATCGTCTTGGCCAAGCGGGTCTCCCGGCCCGCTATCGCAGATAGTCGTGCACGACCTTGCCGAGACCGAGCGTGAGGTCGGCGATGATGTGAACGGCGGAGACCACTTCGAGCACGGGCAACTCGGCGATCGGCGCGAGTGCATGGGGGTAAAGGGCAATCGCGCCCGGGCCGGTCCACGCGCCCTTCAACTTGACATCCTCGAGGTAGTATTCGGCGAGCTCGCAGATGCGCGAAGTGCCGTCCACGTGCGGAACGATCTTGAGCAGGAAGTTCGGCACCGCCAGACTGGCAGCGATCGCTCCGAGATCGGCGGCCTTATGCTTGTAGCCCATGGTTGCGGTCACCACTCGAACCGGCCCGTAATCGAGCGTGCCGACCAAGGTATCGACTTCCACCCTGAGGCTCGGCGATGCGAGTTTCTTCGGAAAACCCCAGAGCTCGCGCCCGCCGGCAATGGGGCTCTCGCCGTTGAGGAACATGCAGTGGGTGTAGCCGCCCTTTCGGCCGCCGAGCGAGACCGGAATCACCTGCCCCGTCTCGGTGTAGTCGCCGAATCCCGTGGAATTCGGCATCCGCATGAATTCGTACCTGACCAGCGGTTCCTCGACCTGAAGCGGCTCCGGCACCAGCGCCTTGAGCTTCGCGGGGTCGGTGCGGTAAGTGACGATCATGTATTCGCGGTCGACGTAGCGGTATGGTCCACGAGGAAAGGCCGGGCTGGTCAACGGCATCGAATAGGCGCGCTCGCGCACTTCGCTTTCCTTCATCGTCTCCCTCCGCCGTTCATGGGTCGCCGCAGCCTAGCCGCGCGCTTCTCAAATGTCGTCGTCGCGATGTAGATCGTGCACCACGATGCCGTCCTCATTTTCCGTCGGACTGAGCCATTCCGGATGCCGGAGGGTGCGCTGCGTATCGTGATATCCAGTCTCCCAATGCTCGCGCATGGAGGTGTGCGAGAATTCGTAATCCTTCGCGTGACCCTCGTAGCTCTTCTGTTGATAAATGAGATGCACAATATTGACCGCTGCCATGCGCGACAAGTCCCGCAGCATTTTCTCCTCGCCCGCGTCGAGCCGATCGGGCGACACCTTGGCAAGCGCCCGGGCCAATTGCCGGCGCAGGCTGTAGATCTTGCGATATTGATCGGTATTCTGCCGCGTCCGGCTCGAATACATGATGTCCTTGTGCCGGCCCATGACGTCGCGCATGTCACGGGGCAGCGAGCCGCGGGCGCTGAACAAATCGACCTGGAACACCAGACTGCTCAGATTGTCGTCTTGCTCCAGCAGATATTGCAGAGGCGTGTTTGAGACGATGCCGCCGTCCCAGTAGTGCTCGCCCGCGATCTTCACCGAAGGGAGGGCTGGCGGAAGCGCTCCGCTCGCCATGATGTGCGCCGGCTCGATGCGCTCCCTGGCGTTGTCGAAGTAAATGAAATTGCCACTACGGACATTGACCGCCCCCACCGTCAAGCGCACCGGACCGTTATTCAGCAGGTCAAAGTCGATCAATTCCTCCAAGGTCTCGGCGAGGCGGTCCGTGTCGTAATAGCTGAGCGCCGAGGGCGAGCCTGCCGGGTGGAACCACGGCCCGACCAAACGCGGCTGAAAAAAGCCGGGCTGCCCCATGGCCATGGTCATCCAGGCGCTCGTGTGGTTGCGCAGCGTGCGATAGAAGTCGCCCTCTGGCGTGAAGGCCCAGATCTTGCGGCCAGAGACGATATCCCAGAACTGCTGCAAGCGGGCAAGGCGATCCTCCGGGCGGTTACCCGCGAGGATCGATGCGTTGATGGCGCCGATGGAGACGCCGGTCAGCCAGTTGGGCTCGCAGCCTGCCTCGCTCAGTGCGTGGTAGACGCCACCCTGGTAGGCTCCAAGCGCGCCACCGCCCTGCAGCACCAGCGCCACCCGGTCGTATCGCCTAACGAGGCTTGCTACGTCCTGCTGCGCGCGCAGTGCCCGCATGTCCCTTGAGGTGTCCATGGGCGAACCTCGCGTGTCCCAGGTGGAGACGCTAGTTCTTCAATATGACAGAAACATGATACGCCCCGCCCCACCGCTGATACCCGCTTGATCTCGCGAAAAGGGTATCCTGGCGCTTTGGTGAGGAAGCGCGCATGAGCGGCAAAATTCACATCGGTGTTGGCGGCTGGACCTACGAGCCCTGGCGCGGCGTCTTTTACCCCGAGGGCCTATCTCGTGCCCGCGAACTGGAATTCGCAAGCCGTCGCCTCACTTCTATCGAAATCAACGGCACCTATTATTCCACCTTCAAGCCCGCGAGCTGGGCCAAGTGGCGCGACGAGACACCGCCCGGCTTCGTCTTTTCGGTGAAGGCGTCGCGCTATTGCACGAACCGCCGCGAACTCGCGACCGCCAACGAGTCGATCGGCCGCTTCATCGGTCAGGGCTTGAGCGAACTGCGCGACCGGCTCGGACCGGTCAATTGGCAATTCATGGGCAGCAAGAAGTTCGACGCGGAAGATCTCGACGCCTTTCTGAAGCTTCTGCCACGCGAAATCAGCGGACTACCGCTGCGCCACGCGATCGAGGTACGCCATGCAAGCTTCGCGAGCGAGCGATTTTATGAGCTGGCGCGCCGGCACAATGCCGCGATCGTCTTCGCCGACGACGACGATTTTCCGGGCATCGACGAACCGACGGCGGATTTCTCATATGCTCGGCTGATGCGCACGCAGGAGGATA
>Ga0187765_10000521_pt1 | contig 14225 bp, 10 predicted proteins | sample 0216_QUI02_MP05__3_FD_133018 | JGI IMG/M metagenome (GOLD analysis project Ga0187765, IMG submission 133018) | Tropical peat soil microbial communities from peatlands in Department of Meta, Colombia - 0216_QUI02_MP05_10_MG | ecosystem: Environmental > Terrestrial > Soil > Wetlands > Peat ...
GCTTGCCGAAGCGGCGCTCGACCGCCCGGCGGATGAGACGCGCCTCCTCGATTCCCTCGATGACCTCGAGGACGACCCCCGCCTCTCGCTCGGCGCGCTCGACGAGCAAAAAGCCGTTCTTCGCCTCGCGCACCGCGCTGGTCGCGACCGCCCGGTAGCGGTCGACCTTGGCTCCGTCCATCGCGTCGCGAAAGCTCCGCAGCGCCTCGCAGGCCGACGAGATCGCGGCGGGCGCGAGCATCGCGTTGAGAAAGACGTCGTGTCCCAGGCGGACGGGGATGCGCTGGCTTGCGATCTCCTTCCAGTCCGCGACCGGGCTCCCGTCGCCCTCACGGGGCTTCTCCGCCTCCGCGATGCGCAGGCGCAAGGCATTCGAACCGACGTCGATCGCTGCGAAACTGGCCATGCTTCCCGCTCCTCGCCACCCCTCGTCGTACTCGTCTGTACCGGCTCCCGCGACAGAAGGCGATAGACGCGCGCTGCAAGCCCGTACTGTCACCTTCGGGTTCCTTTTACGTCATTCTCGCGTCTTCTGTCTGTAACCTGCGCTTAACAGACGGCGGCTAGGTACTCCGGCGAATTCGACTCCGTGACGCCGTTTGCTTCGGAGAGCTCAGAGGGCGGCGCACGCTGGAACCAGAGGAGGCCAGGGATGAAACGGTTGCGACTCGACTGTGCGGCAACCCTCGCGATCTTGCTGGCGGCATCCGCCCTGCCTGCGGCCAGGGCAAATGCGCGCGATCTCAGCGACATCTTGATGGACAAGGGACTCATCACCCGCGACGAGAAGGCGGAGGCGGACCGCACGCCGACCGGACCGACGATCGCCTACAAGGAGGGGACGGGCTTCGTCTTCGCCACGCCCGACAACCGCTTCGAGCTCGATCTCGGCGGCTATGCGCAGTTCCGCTACACCCTCACGGACGTCGACAACGCCTACCAGAATGCAGGGAAGGGCGTGGAGGACAGCCAGAGCTTCGACTTCCCACGCGTGCGCATCTGGCTCCAGGGCCACGCCTTCACGCCCCGACTGAACTACAAGTTCGAGTCCGACTTCACGGCGGGCGGCGGCGACATCCCGCGCGACTACTACCTCGACTACGCCCTGGTGACCGACGGCTGGCTCAACCTGAAGGGTGGGCAGTGGAAGGTCCCCTTCAGCCGCCAGGAGATGACGTCCGATTCCAAGCAGGAGTTCACCGATCGATCCCTCGCGGTGAACAACCTGCGCTTCGAGCGGGCTCGGGGCGTGCAGATGTACGGCACCCCGCTCAATTCGCTCGTCGAGTACTATGCCGGCGCCTTCAACACGACCGGCCGCAACGGACCGGCGAATCCGGACAACAACTTCCTTTATTCAACGCGGCTGGCTGTCAACCCGCTCGGTCCGATCGGCTACTCGGAAGCGGACACCGCCTGGACCGACACTCCCCTCCTGGGCATCGGTGTTGGCTACGCGTTTGAGAAGGCCCGCGCCGACGTATTCACGACCAAGGCGACCAGCACCACGCCGTCGGGCGGCGGCACCCCGACGCTCACTGCCGGCACGAAGGTGAACAACGTCCCCTTCCTCCAGACGATCCAGCCGTTCTTCAATTCACTCTCGAACCCCGGCGACGTCACGGCGGAGGTCAACAATCTCGAAGGCGACATGGCGTTCAAGTGGATGGGGATCTTCCTCGAGGCGGAGTACATGCATGCCTGGGTCTCCAGCGACCAGCACGCCGACGCCGCGACGCCGATCCCGCCCTTCAAGCGCGCTCCGAACAGCCTCGAGCCGTGGGGGTACAACGCTCAGGTGGGCTACTTCGTCATCCCCAAGAAGCTCGAGCTGGCGTTCCGCTACTCGGAACTGACGCCGGATCAGGATACGACGGTCAAGAAGAGCAACGGCCGGGTGATCGTGCCACGCCAGCAGGAGATCCTCGGTGCGGTGAACTACTACTTCTGGGGCCACAACCTGAAGCTGATCTCGGACTTCGGCCAGGTGGTCTCGCAGGGTGTCAAGGACAACGCCGGGAACGTCGAAGACCGCGACGATCTCCGCTTGCGCGTGCAAGTGCAGCTGATCTTCTGATCCGAGCCCCTCATCTCTGGATCGAGGGTCCCCCGTCTGCGCCCGAGGAGCCGAAGTGATCGGGCGCGAGGAGAACTACCTGATGAGATACTCGATGAGGACGATGGCGCTCGCCGCCGCGATCCTGAGCCTGGCCACGACCACCAGCGCGGGCCAGCTCACGATCAAGGGCTCGGATACGATGGTCATCCTCGGTCAGAAGTGGGCCGAGGTCTACATGCAGAAGACGCCCGCGACCAAGATCCAGGTCACCGGCGGCGGCTCGGGGACCGGGATCGCGGCGCTGATCAACGGCACGACCGACATCGCCGAGGCGTCGCGGCCGATGAAGGCCGAGGAGATCGGCCAGGCGGAGTCGCGGCAGAAGCGCAAGGTGAAGGAGATCACCGTCGCTCTCGACGGCCTCACGGTGTACGTCAACAAGTCGAGTCCGGTCGAAGCGCTCAGCCTGCCGCAGCTCCGCAAGATCTTCACCGGACAGATCACCAACTGGAAGGAGATCGGCGGGCCCGACGCGCCGATCGTGCTCTACGGGCGGGAGAACAACTCCGGAACCTACGTCTTCTTCAAGGAGCACGTCCTGCAGAACGACGACTACTCGACGCGCATGCAGACCATGCCGGGAACCGCGTCGGTGGTGAACGCGGTCGTCAAGGATAAGAACGGGATCGGCTACGGCGGCGCCGCCTATGCCGAGGGGCTGAAGGCGCTCAAGATCCGCAAGGACGACCTCGCGCCGGCGGTGGAGGGAAACATGGAGACCGTGCAGAGCGGCAGGTACGGCCTGTCCCGTGGGCTCTACTTCTACACCTTCGACGGTGGGAGCCCGGAGCTCGACCAGTTCGTCGCCTGGGTCCTCGGGCCGGAGGGGCAGCAGGTCGTCACCGACGTTGGATATTTCCCGGTGAAGAAGTAGTCTCGATGTGAGGAATCACCGCGGGGGCGGCGGCCTGCCCGACCGTCCCCGCGACGAAACACCGTGTCCATGGCTGGAGTTCTCCCGGAAGCCGCGCGGATCGCGCGGGCGACAGGTGCGGCGAGAAGCGAGCGCGTGATCGCCCGTAGCCGTCTGTCGCGACTCGCCGAGCGGATCGTCGAAGGGGGCGTCTTCCTCTCGGCCTGGATCGCGATCCTGGTCATCTTCCTGATCTTCGTGTTCATCGGTCGCGAGGCACTTCCACTGCTGTGGGACACGCCGCAACCGGGGCTCGAGGCGGAAGCGGTGACCCTCGACCGGCTCGTCGGCCCGACCTACTATTCCGATCGGCCGCCCGCCTACGTCTGGCAGCCCGTTTCGACGGTGCCGAAGTACAATCTCGTCCCGCTCGTCGTCGGCACGCTCAAGGCAACCGTCGTGGCCGTGCTCTTCGCGGCGCCGCTTGCCATCCTGGCGGCGATCTTCAGCTCGGAGTTCGCGCCACGCTGGCTCCGCGAGATCATCAAGCCAACGATCGAGCTGCTCGCGGGCCTTCCGTCGGTCGTGCTGGGATTCTTTGCCCTCATGGTGCTGGCGAGCTGGCTGCAGGACCTGCTCGGGTTGACCTTCCGGCTGAACGCGCTCAACGCCGGGATCGCGCTCGGTCTCGCGGTCATCCCGATCATCTTCACGGTCTCCGAAGATGCGCTCACCGCGGTGCCGAACTCGTATCGTGAAGCGTCGTATGCCCTCGGGGCCAACCAGTGGGAGACCGCGAGTCGGATCGTGGTGCCCGCGGCCGTCCCCGGTATGTTCGCCGGCGTGGTGCTCGGATTCGGTCGAGCCGTGGGCGAGACCATGGTGGTCCTCATGGCCTCGGGCAACGCCGCGATCACCTCGTGGAACTTCGTCGAGCCGGTGCGCACGCTCTCTGCGACCATTGCCGCGGAGCTGGGCGAGGTGGTGTTCGGCAGCCCGCACTATCGCGTGCTCTTCCTGATCGGCATCCTGCTCTTCGCGTTCACCTTCGTGGTGAACCTCTCCGGCGAGCTCTACGTGCGACGCTTGAAGGAGCGCCTCGAAGGGAGAACGGCGGGGTGAGGCGCCTCGGCTCGCAGCCGATCGGGCTCTTCTTCATCGCTCTGAGCGCGCTCGCGGCGCTGAGCGTCGTCCTCATCCTGGCGATCATCCTCGGGCAGATCGTCCACGAGGGCTGGGGAGGCATCACCTGGGCATTCCTCTCGAGCGCGCCCGACAAGGGGATGCGCGGTGGCGGCGTGTGGCCGGCGCTGTTCGGCACCTTTGCTCTGGTCATCCTGATGACCATCGCGGTCGTGCCCCTCGGCGTTCTGACCGCGATCTACCTCTTCGAGTACGCGCGGCCCGACTCGCGCCTTGCGCGCGCGGTGAACGTTGCGGTCGCAAACCTCGCGGGCGTTCCGGCGATCGTGTTTGGCCTCTTCGGTCTGGGGTTCTTCGTCAACTTCGTCGGCCGCAACATCGATCGGCTGCTGTACGGAGGGGAGCTGGCCTACGGCCAGCCGGCGATTCTCTGGGCTTCGCTTACCCTGGCGCTGCTCACCCTGCCGGTGGTGATCGTGACCACGGGCGAAGCCCTGCGCGCGGTGCCGATGGTCGCCCGCGAGGCGAGCCTCGCTCTCGGCGCGACGAAATGGCAGACGATTCTCAAGGTTGTCCTGCCGCAGTGCACCAGCGGAATCCTGACCGGCGCGATCCTCGCGGTGAGCCGGGGGGCGGGGGAGGTCGCGCCGATCATGTTCACCGGCGCCGCGTACTTCCTGCCGTCGCTCCCGACCCGGCTGAACCATCAGTTCATGGAGCTCGGCTACCACATCTACGTTCTGACCACGCAGTCACCCAACGTCGAGGAGACCAAGCCGATCCTGTATTCGACGGTGCTCGTGCTCCTGCTACTGACCTTCGCGCTGAACGCCGCGGCGATCGTGATCCGGGCGCGCTTCCGCGCCTCCGTGAGGACGGCCTAGCGGGATGGGAGCAGGCACTCCGATCAGGGTCGAGACGCGCGCCGGGCAGAACGGCCCGACGCCGGCAACGAGCGGCGCGAAGATCGAGGCCATGCACGTCGATTTCTTCTACGGCAAGACCCAGGCGCTGTACGACGTCTCGCTCGCCGCGGACACCTCGCGGGTCACGGCGCTGATCGGACCGTCGGGGTGCGGGAAATCGACCTTTCTCCGCCTGATCAACCGGATGAACGACCTCATCCCGGGAATCCGCCTCGAGGGGAGCGTGCTGCTCGACGGCGAGGACATCTACGCCTCGAGCGTGGACGTCGTCGACCTCCGCCGCCGGGTGGGCATGGTCTTCCAGCGCTCCAACCCGTTTCCCAAGTCCATCTACGACAACGTCGCCTACGGGCCGCGGATCCACGGCGTCCGCGACCGGCGGACCCTCGACGGGATCGTCGAGAGCACGCTCGAGCGCGCGGCCCTGTGGGGCGAGGTCAAGGATCGACTCGACAGCTCGGCGCTGGCGCTCTCGGGTGGGCAGCAGCAGCGGCTGTGCATCGCTCGCGCGCTCGCGGTCGAGCCGGAAGTGCTACTCATGGACGAGCCGGCGTCGGCCCTCGACCCGCTCGCGACGGCGAAGATCGAGGAGTTGATCCACGAGCTCAAGGAGCACTACACGATCATCATCGTCACGCATAACATGCAACAGGCGGCGAGGGTCTCCGACATGACAGCGTACTTCTACCTGGGACACTTGATCGAATTCGGGCCGACGGTGCAGATCTTCACGAATCCGGAGCGGCAGGAGACGGAAGACTACATCACCGGCCGGTTTGGCTGAGGAACATCATGGCACTGCACACCGATCGGCGATACGAGGAGGACCTTGCACGGCTCCGCCAGCTCGTCCTCGAGATGGGAGGGCTCGTCGAGCGTCAGATCGACCAGGCGATGCGCGCCTTGACGACGTCGGACCGCTTGCTCGCGGAGCGCACCATCGAACGTGACCACGAGGTGAACCGCTATGACGTCGAGATCGACGAGGAGTGCCTGCGCATGCTGGCCTTGCACCAGCCGGCCGCCCGCGATCTCCGCCTGATCACGACCGGCCTCAAGATCACGACCGACCTCGAACGCATCGGCGACATGGCGGTCAACATCTGCGAGCGGGCGATCGACATCGGGGCCGAGGGCCAGCGCCTGCACGGTGACCTGCAGCAGATGGCCGAGACCGTCCGCAAGATGCTGCGCGAATGCCTCGACGCCTTCGTCCGCGAGGACGCGGATCTGGCGCTATCGGTCTGCAAGGAGGATGACGCGATCGACGCGCTGCACAGCCACCTGTTCGACGAGACCCTGGTGAGCATGACGAAGAATCCCTCGACGGTCGTGCTGGGCACGGCGCTGCTGTTCGTGTCGAAGTACCTCGAGCGCATCGCCGACCACACCACCAACATCGCCGAGATGGTGATCTTCATGGTCAAGGGGAAAAGCATCCGGCACCTCACGGTCGTCCCGGCGACGATCTGATGGTGACCGCGCGCCGGGAAGACAACGCCGTGGCGATACCGACTGCAGAGAAGAAGGCCGCTCCAACGGGCGAGCGCCGCAAGGTGCTGGTGATCGAGGACGAGCGCGACATTCGCGAGCTGGTACGGGTGAACCTCGAGGCCGAGGGCTTCCAGGTGCTCGAGGCCGGTGACGGCGAGCTCGGCCTCTCGCTGGTGAAGAGCGAACGGCCCTCGGTGGTGATTCTCGATCTCATGCTTCCCGGCCTGAGCGGCCTGGAGGTCTGCCGGCGCATCCGCGCCGAGGAGGGATCGGTCCGCGCGCCGGTCGTCATGCTGACGGCGCGGTCCGCCGAGTCGGACAAGGTGGTGGGCCTCGAGATCGGCGCCGACGACTACGTGACCAAGCCGTTCAGCCCGCGAGAGCTCGCGGCTCGCGTCAAGGCGCTCCTGCGCCGCGCCTACGGCACCGAGCCCGACGCGCCGCACGAGGTGTACCAGCGCGGCCGGCTGCACATCGACTTCGACACCTACGAGGTTCACCTCGAGGGCAAGCGCATCGATCTCAGCCTGCGCGAGTTCGAGCTGCTGAAGTTCTTCGTCCGCCATCCGAACCGCGTCTACGAGCGCGCGCAGCTCCTCGACCTGGTCTGGGGTCCCGACACCTACGTCGAGCCGCGCACGATCGACGTCCATATCCGCCGCCTGCGGCGCCGCATCGAACGCGACGACTCCGAGCCCGAGCTGATCGTCACCGTGCGGGGTGTGGGCTACATGTTCGACGAACGCCGGCTGGTGGGTTGACCGCTTTGGGTCCGGTTGCCGGCTTTCCCCGCCGCTCGAGACCGGAACTGAAGGAGATCGCGGCCTACCTGGCCCCGGCTGCCGCCGCGTGGCTCACCGCGCGGGCCTTCGGTCACGACGCAGTGCGCGCGACCCTGGTCGCGGCCTGCGTCGCCGGCGCGACCGCGCTTGCCCTCGCACTGCACAACGTCCGCCGCATCCAGCAGCTGCGCGACTGGTCGCGCCGCGTGGTCGAGGGCGAACGGGTCGCCGCTCCCCTGGTCGCCGGAATGACGGATCCGCTCGACACCCTCGCCCACGACGTGGGGACGATGGCCGCCGTCATGAGCGAGCGGATCGCCCTCCTCACCACCGAGCGCGACGAGCTCGGAGCCATTCTCGGTGCCATGGTCGAGGGCGTGGTCGTCCTCGATCGACAGGGGGCGGTGCTGCGCGCGAACCGACGCGCCCTCGAGATCCTCGGTTTTGCCGGCGAGGGGCTGCCGATCGCGGGCCGGATCTGGGACCTGTCACGCGACGTCGAGCTCAATGCCCTGGTGCGCGACGCGCTCGGCAGCCGCGCGCCGACCATCCGCGACGTCGAGCTGCGGGGTGCGGTCGAGAAGTCGCTCAAGGTGACCGTCGGCCCGATCGCCGACGGCAGCGCCTGGGTGATGGTGCTCCACGACGTGAGCGACACCCGGCGCCTCGAGCGGGTGCGCACCGATTTCGTCGCCAACGTCTCGCACGAGCTGCGCACGCCGCTCACCGCGATCAAGGGCTTTGCCGAGACGCTCCTGGCGAACGGCGTCGAGGATCGCGCGCGGACCGTGCACTACCTCTCGATCATCGACCGGCAGGCCATGCGCCTGTCGCGCCTGATCGACGACCTGCTGACGCTCTCGAACCTCGAGCTCGGCAAGACCCAGGTCGCAGCCGGGCCGGTCAAGATCGCCGACGTGGTCCGCGAGGTGATCGACCTGCTTGCCGAGCCGGCGCGCCGCGGGCGCGTCCAGGTGGTGAACGAGGTCGCCGACGACCTCATGGTGAGCGGAGATCCCGACCGGCTGGCGCAGGTGGCCTCGAATCTGCTCGACAACGCCATCAAGTACACGCCGGAGGGCGGGACCGTGCGGGTCCAGGCGGCGTCGCTGCCTTCGGGCCGCGAGATCGAGGTCGTGGTCGCCGACACCGGGTGCGGGATCCCGGCCGAGGATCTGCCGCGGGTTGCCGAGCGCTTCTACCGGGTCGACAAGGCGCGTTCGCGGGAGCTCGGCGGCACCGGGCTCGGCCTGGCGATCGTGAAGCACATCGTCCAGGCGCACGGCGGGACGTTCCGCATCGAGAGCCGGGTCGGCGCGGGGACCACCGTGCGGATCTCGTTGCCCGCGACGGAGGCGGCGGCGATCGCCGCCGGTCCGGCCTGAGGCCAGCCCCGGGGCGGGCGTGGCGGAGAGATCCACGCCCGCCCCAAGGCTCGTTCAGGGCACGGCCGGACAGCTCGCCGGCGGAGGCGAGTTGGGCGCGCCGACGAAGCTGTCGAGCTTGTCGTAGCGCGCCGTCGAGGGCGGATTGCCGCTCGACCGGGCCGGGAGCAGGGCGCAGAACGCGGGCTGGCTCCCGAGCGCGAGCTGGAGCGCGACGCTGCCCTGAGGCGGTGCATTGAGCGCGTAGAGCCAGCCGGCGCCGCCGCCGGTGATCTTGAGGGTGGCGGCATCGAGCGTCAAGATCGAGATCGGGCCCACCGAGCGCCTGGGGTCCGAGTACTTGTAGGACTTGAGCTGGAAGTGGGCATCGAAGATCTTGGTCCAGTTGCTCGCCGGCAAGTCGACGACCACCTTCTCGCCGGTGCCGCTCGCGTTGTAGACCGTGAGCACGGCGCCGAAGCGGGTGGGATCGCCGCTTCCGGCCGATGCCGGCAGAACGACGCCGCTCGGTGAGCCTCGGTACGCCGCGGAGCGGAAGCTCAGCTTGCGCAGGTTCAGGTTGATCGGTGGCGTCGAGTCGTCCTTCAGCGTGAGGGCGGTGCCGCGGATCGGGATGGTCGGAGGCGGCGGCAGGCTCGCCGGGTCGGCTGGATCGCTACCCGCGTCGAGCTCGTCGCGGTCGAGTGCGCCGTCCTCGTCGCGGTCGATCCCGATCCGGGTTCCCGAACCGGGCGGGACGCAGGTGTAGGTACGCTCCTGCCCGGCGGTCGCCGCCTGCAGGCGGAGCGTATCGGCACCGATCGGCGGCTCGCTCGCGCGGTCGCTCTTGAACTGCTGGCCGCCCTGGTAGAGCCAGCCGCGGTCCTGGCTGGCGAGCACGCCCTTCACCACCAGGTCGCAATCGCCGGCATCGGCGCGGGCGAGCAGGAGGTTGATCCGCGCGATGGACGACGAGCTGTTGACCGTCGTCGCGTCGACCGAGATCTGCTGCCCGACGACGGGCTTGAGTCCCGTATCGAACGCGAGGATGAACTGCTCGAGGTTGCGGCGCTTCTGGTTCGGGTTGCTGCCGAAGTTGAACACCGCCGCATTGTGGAAGAGGAACACGGTTGCCACGCCGCCGTCGTGGGTGAAGCCGAAGCCGCGTACCTGGTCGCCGAGGAAGCCGGTGCCCGGAGTGACGTTCGGGATCGCCGGGAAGCCGAACATGCCGACCTTCTGGTAGGCGTTTCGCAGGTGCGCGATCTTGAACTGCTGGGTCTCGCCCTCGAACGAAGAGAAGCCGTCGGTGCCGAGGGGCAGGCGATGGCAGAACTCGCACGTGCTGCCGGCGTCGACCGGGGTGTTGTTGAAGAAGGTGTCGCCCGCCGCCTGAGCGGTGGTCGCGACGTCGTCGAGAGCGCGCACCGGGTTCGGTGGATACTGCATGGTCAAGATGAAGTTGGTGAAGTCCTGCAGGTCGCCGTCCGAGAGCTGACTGGCGTGGCCGAGGAGGCTCACGAACGCGGGGTTGAACTTCTTGAACGCGCCGTCCTCGTCGAGCGGATCGCCGCCGGGGTCGTTGCCCGCCGTGCGGTCGCCGCGCCAGTGCATGGGGCCGGCCTCGGCGAGGCCGCGCAGGCTCTGCGTCGTCATCGGGCCCTTCAGCGGATGGAAGGGGGGGTGCGGCTGATTGCCGCCGTTGCGGAACGGGTTGGGGTTGTTCACCAGATCGCCGAAGGGATCGCCGAGGTCCCAGGCGAGGCTGTCGAAGTCACCGAAGATGTGACAGCTCGCGCAGGCGGCGTCGCCGTGCGCCGACGTGTCACGGGCGTCGTAGAGGAAGCGGCGGCCGATCTTCGCCGCGGGCGGCGAGGGATCGTAGCGCAGCGCGACCGTCGCCACCTGCGAGCCGGCGACCGTGTCGACCACCGAGATGGTGTGGTCGATGCGGTTCATGACGTAGAGGCGATGGTCTGGCTCGTCGAGCGCGAGACCACTCGGGCCGAGCCCGACCTCGATCTGCTGCTCGGTCACGACGCCGGCCTCGAGGTCGTCGGTGTCGAGCACGCCGACCTTGCCCGAGCCGAGCGCGGCGACGTAGAGCTTCTGGCCGTCGCTCGAGAACGCCAGGTCGGTGGGGAAGGCCAGGCTCTGCTCGACCTCGGCCGGAGGCCCCGGAACGACGCTGTAGTCGATGTGCGGGTTCAGGCGGATCGGGTTGGCCGACGTGCCGTCGATCACGGTGATGCGGCTCTCCGTGATGTGACCCTGCACGCCGTGATCGGCGTCGAGCAACGTCTCGAAGCGGACCTGGTTTCGTGCGTCGGTATTCGAGACGTAGAGCTTGCCGTTGTCGGGACGCACCGCCATGTTGAACAGGATCGTCCCCACGCCGGTGACGAAGTTCGTTCCCGCCGCGAGCGCCGGCGGATCGACGTTGGCGTTGATCAGGAAGACGTCCTTGTCCGGGAGCGAGAACGGCACCGACGAGCTCCAGTCGCGGCCGAGCTCGTCCTCCCACTTGCCGTCCTGCTGGTTGAACTTGACGATCAGGCCGGTATCGGGTGCCCCCGGCGTCGATCCCGCGGGCGGCGGTGGCAAGCCCGCGCCGGCGCTGACCGCGAGCTGCGTGATGGTCGTCGTCTGGTTGCCGGAGTGGAAGGCCGCGGCGTAGACGGTCCCGCCGTCGGGTGAGACGGCGAGGGCGCGCGGGGTATCGCTGAAGAGCGCGATGATCGGCAGCGCGGCGCGCGTCGTCGCGTCGAAGACCCACACGTCCGCGCGTCCGATCCCCTCGGTCGTGAGCTGGGGATCCGAGGGACGGTTCTGGCCGCGATGCGCCGTGGTGATGAACGCCCGGCTCCGGTCGGCGCGGGCGAAGACGATATCGCGCGGCTCGTCGCCCACCTCAAGCGTCGCGACGACGCGTGGGCTCGGTGGATCGTCGTCGGCGAGCTGGACGACGCTGACGCTGTCCGAGAGGTGGTTCACGACCCACACCTCGGTATCGCTGCGGGCGGCGATCGCGACCGGCTCGAGGCCGACCTCCACCTCGCCGACTCGGCTGAGCGTTCCCGACGCGATGTCGAAGACCTCGACCCGATTGTCCGGCGTGTTCACCGCGAAGAGCCGCCGGCCATCGGGCGAGATGGCGAGCGGCCGGACGTGGCCGGACTCGAAGTTGACGAAGCTGCCCGCTCGCGCCGTGCCCATGGCGAGAAGCTGCGCGGCGACGGCGAGGAGGGCCGACAGGGCCGGACGGGTCCGGCCCTTCCTGGGGGTGTGACTGGTCTCGCGCGACATGGAAACCGTCCTTTCCGTTTTTCGAGCTCCGGAGCTCGTTGCAGATCGCGCGCCGGGGAGCCCGATGCTCCGGGCGCGCGCGTGGCCGAGGTCCGCACCGTCGCGGCGCCCGCTGTAGATGCAGCGCCGTGGCGATCGGTAAAATTCGCTCGTCTTCTTTCCGCCGCCGCTGGCTCTTGACGGGTACATGCGCGGCTCGCGCCTAGTTGCCTTGAGAACGCCGGACGTTGAGCCGTGCCGCGTCGATCTGGCTCGGCGACTGGGCGCTGATCGGACCTGCTCCATTCACGCGGTCGCCGAGGCGGAGGTCGGCGCATCCGAGCGGAGGATGGATGACCGTCTCCGGCGTGAGACGTACCTCGGTCACGGCGTGCTGGTAGAAGAGCTGGAGCACGCCGGTCGTGCAGTCGATGCTGGAGAGGAAACCGACGAAGCGCAGCTCGATCCCGGGCCGGCTCAGGTGCGTGACCACCATGGTCTTGGCCTCGATGGCTCCCGGACTCCGCAGGCGCAGGACGCCGATCCCCACGACCTGATCGCCGAGGAGGATGTCGGTGCACTGGAGCTGTCGTCCGTTCGGGCGGCGGATGACGGTCGAAGGCAGCAGCGCGAGCCGGGTCCGGTTCACCGAGTCGTCGATCACGACAGTGCCGGAGGGACAGTCGATCGAGACGGCAGTGCCGAGGAACGGGAGGGACTGGACCGGATCGCGGCCAGGCGGACTGCCGCCGAGCGTGATCTTGAGCGCGGTGATCGTCGTCTCGCTCGTGTCGAGCGAGCCGTCGATTGCCACCCTCGAGCCGACGGCGAGGTCGCTGCACGACCCGGCCTGGCCGTCGCTCTTCGTGATCTCGGTCTCCGCGACGAGGAGGATGTCGAAGACGACCGCGCCGCTCCCGAGGCCTCTCGCCTCGATCGCGCCGGAATCGCAGTCGATGTGGGTCAGCGTGGCGACGAAATCCAGCTCGTGCGTCGCCTGGACGTCGACGCCGCCGGCGGAGAGCTCGATATCCGCGAGCGCGACGATCGAGCCCGCAGGGACCACCAGCGGCTGCTCGACGGTGAAGGCGTCGGTCCGGAAGCGCAGGTGGACGGCGCCCGAGAAGTCGCCCGCGAGCTGGAAGTTGCCGTCCTGGTCGGTCCCGGCAACCACCGAGGGCGCCTCCTCGACCGATACCGCGACGCCGCCGACGCCGCCGGCCGCAAGGTCGGCCGCGGAGCTCGCGGCACCGCCGGACGCGGAGCTTTCGACGGCGACCACGTTGCCCACCACGGTGGATGTGATGCCGGTTCCGGCGGGTCCGCCGTCGGCGGAGCCACAGCTCGCGAGACAAGCGGCCAGCATCAAGCCAAACAGCGCCCGGGGACGGAGTGTGTGCGTCATGTCGACCTCGTGGCTCGTCGGCGTGAGCGGCCCCGGCGTGGACCGGGTCGTCGTCTGGGCCGCGGATGGTCCGCGGTGGTGTCCGTCGCTGCCCGGGGGGAATCGCCCGCCTGCTGCGGCGCGTCCGCCTCGAAGTAGTAGGCGCCCGGCAGGACGCGAGATCTCCGGCCGGCCGGCGCGCGTGGATTGCGGTCGCGGTCGTTCGCCGCGAGCAGGCGGTTCGCGGCGCGCATGAACTCCTCGCCGGCGTCGCGCGCTGCCGCGCGCAGGGCGGGCAGGGCGTCGGCCCCGATGTTGTCGTAGACTACCTTGCGCTGGAGCCATGCCGCGTCCGGCCGCTCGAGGTTGTGAACGATGGTGGTGAAGAGCTCCGCCGGATCGCTCGCCAGGAGCTCGAGCTTCGCTGCCGGGTCACCCTCGGGGATGTTGGCCTGTCTGAGCAAAGCGACTTGACCGTCCGTGCGGAGCTCGACCAGGCCGCCGCGGATCAGCTCGTCGAGCACCGAGCGCGGAGGAACGTCGAGAGCGAGCGCGCGCACGAGTCGGCTGAAGCTCACCGCACCTGGTCTGTCCGTCTCGTAGGAGAGGACCTTCGGCTGCCCGGCTCGATCGACGTAGGGTGGCGCGAGCCAGCGGCCGACCACCCGGGTTGCGACCGCCTCCTCCGTGGGCCGCGGGCTCTCCGTAGCGACCTGTCCGTGTCGCAGCCGGGCGATCTCCTTGCGGTTCAAGCCGGTCACCAGGGCGATGCGGCTGTCGGTCTGGCGCTTGAACGGCAGCTTGAACTCCTCCTCTGCGACTTCCACGAAGAGCTCGCGCACCAGCCGGTCGAACGCGGGATAGGGGACGCCCCA
>Ga0187765_10000522_pt1 | contig 14218 bp, 12 predicted proteins | sample 0216_QUI02_MP05__3_FD_133018 | JGI IMG/M metagenome (GOLD analysis project Ga0187765, IMG submission 133018) | Tropical peat soil microbial communities from peatlands in Department of Meta, Colombia - 0216_QUI02_MP05_10_MG | ecosystem: Environmental > Terrestrial > Soil > Wetlands > Peat ...
ACGCGACCGCGTGGAGTCGGTGACCCGGGAGATCGTCTCGCTGTTCCTGAACGGCATCGTCAAGCACCCGACCTCGCAGGCTCGCCGGCCGGTCTTGCGCGCGGTGCGTGGAGCCCGGGGTTGATCGCGCGCACCTTCCTGCAGGCCGGTTGCCTGGCGGCGGCGATCCTGTGCGCTAGCGTCCTCGGCTGCAGCCATGGAGCGCCGGGCGAGCAGAAGGCCGCCCAGGCGCCCGCACCGACTCCGGGCCTGGTCTCGGTCACCACGCAGCCGGTCGCCATCAAGCGCGTCGAGCGCACGGTCGACTTCGTCGGCACGCTCTACGCGGAGGCGGAAGCGTCGGTTGCCACCGAGGTCGACGGGCGACTGGTCTCGATCGACGCCGACCTCGGCGACCACGTGAAGAAGGGCCAGCTGCTCGCGACGCTCGACGGCGCCGAGCTCAAGGCCAAGCTCCGCGAGGCGGACGCGACCCTCAGCAAGGCCGACACCGACGAGCAACGCGCGCGCCGGCTGCGCGACTCGGGCGTCGTCTCGCAGCAGGAGTTCGACGGCCTCCTGAGCGCGCAGAACGTGGCCCGCGCGCGGCGCGACGTGCTCGCGATCGAGCTCGCGCACACCGAGATCCGCGCCCCGTTCGACGGCGCGGTCTCGCGGCGCCTGGTCGACGTCGGCAACTACGTGAAGACCGGCACGCCGCTCTTCGTGGTCGTCGAGGACAACCCGCTTCGCCTGCGCGGCGAGGTCCCCGAGCGCTTCGCCTCCGAGATCGAGGTCGGGAAGCCGGTGCGCGGTTTCGTCGAGGCGTTCCGCGACCAGCCGGTGATTGGCCGGTTGACCCGGATCAGTCCGGCTGCCAACCCGGCCAATCGCGCCCTGACGGTCGAGGCCGAGGTGCGCAACGAGGACGGCCGCCTGAAGCCGGGATTCTTCTGCAAGGCGCAGATCCTGACCAAGCTCGACGCCGAGGCGGTCGTCGTTCCGGTCGACGCACTGGTCAACTTCGCCGGCGTGACCCGCGTGTTCGTGATCGACGACCAGGACGTGGCGCACAGCCGCCCGGTCGAGACCGGCGCGCAGATGGGTGCGCTGGTCGAGGTGACCTCCGGTCTCAAGTCCGACGAGCGAGTCGCCACCAGCGCGCTCGCCCGTCTCATCGACGGCCAGAAGGTCGCCCTCAGGCGCGACGACACCGTCGCCAAGGAAGTCCAGCCCTGAAACTCGCCGAGCTCTGCGTCCGCCGCCCGGTCTTCGCGACGATGCTCGTGCTGCTCTTCGTCGTGCTCGGAATCGGCTCGTATTCCTACCTGGGCGTGGACCTCTTCCCCAACGTCGACTACCCGATCGCCTCCGTCACGACGACGCTCAAGGGCGCGTCCGTCGAGGAGATGGAGACCCGCGTCACCAAGCCGATCGAGGAGGTCGTCAATCAGATCCAGGGGATCGACGAGCTGCGCTCGACGACCAAGGAAGGCCTCTCGCTGGTCCTGGTGCAGTTCGTCCTGGAGCGCGACAACGCGCAGGCGGCGCAGGACGTTCGCGACAAGGTGTCGGCCGTCGTCGCGAAGCTACCCGAGGGCGTCGACCCACCCGTGGTCACCAAGTTCGATCTCGACGCGCAGCCGATCATGCGTATCGCCATCTCGGGCGAGCGCGACCTGCGCGAGATCACCGAGATCGCGCGCAAGTCGATCAAGGAGGACATCGAGACGCTCACCGGCGTCGGCTCGGTGACGATCATCGGCGGGCGCGAACGCGCGGTCCAGATCTACGTCGATAGCGACAAGCTCGACGCCTTCAACCTGTCGATCAACCAGGTGCGACGCGCGCTCCAGGCACAGAACATCGAGGTGCCGGGCGGACGCGTCGACCAGGGCTCCCGCGAGCTCGTCCTGCGCACGATGGGCCGCATGGCGCGCGTCGAGGACTTCAACGACCTGATCGTCGGCACGCTCGCCGAGCGGCCGGTCAAGCTGCGCGACATCGCGACCGTCGTGAACGGCGCGGTCGAGCCGCGCTCGTTCTCGAGCCTCGACGGCCACCCCGCGGTGACCCTCGAGGTGCGCAAGCAGTCGGGCGCGAACACCGTGGCCGTGATCGACAAGGTGAAGGGGCGTCTCGATGAGCTGCGTTCGGTCGTCCCGAGCGACATCCACTACGAGGTGGTCAAGGACCACTCGCGTTTCATCAAGAAATCGATCGGCGAGGCGCAGTTTCACCTCATGCTCGGCGCGATCCTGGTCGCGATCTCGACCATCCTCTTCATGGGCGATCTGCGCTCGACGCTGATCGCCGCGGTCGCGATCCCGACCTCGATCATCTCGACGTTCACCGCGATGCGGATCTTCGGCTTCACGGTGAACAACCTGACCCTGCTCGGGCTGATCCTCTCGGTGGGCATCGTGATCGACGACGCGGTCGTGGTGCTGGAGAACATCTTCCGCCACATCGAGGAGAAGGGCGAGCGTCCCTTCGAGGCGGCGATCAGCGCGACGCGCGAGATCGGCCTCGCGGTGATGGCGACCACCCTCTCGCTGGTCGTGATCTTCCTGCCGATCGCCTTCATGTCGGGACGAATCGGGCGCTTCTTCAACGCGTTCGGCGTCACCGTCGCGATCGCGATCCTCTTCTCGATGCTGATCTCCTTCACCCTGACGCCGATGCTGTGCTCGAAGTTCCTGAAGCTGAGGCCGAAGGGAGCCCACAAGTCGGCCAAGGAGCGCGGCTTCTATCGCACCATCGACCGGGCCTACGGCTGGATCCTCGAGCTCTCGCTGCGGCACCGCTGGGTGGTCGTGCTCGCGACCATCCTGACCATCTACTCGACCGTCCCGATCTTCCACGCGGTCGGCAAGGACTTCCTGCCGCAGGACGACCAGAGCGAGTTCGAGGTCATCATCCAGACGCCCGAGGGCTACACGCTCGATCGTACGGCGGCGACCTTCCAGGAGATCGCGAACCGGCTGCACCAGTTCCGCGGCGTCGAGCACACGCTGATCACGATCGGCGACACGACCGGCAACGTCGGGCCTGGCGAGGGCGACGTGACGAGCGGTGGCATCTACGTGCGCATGGTCGACCTCGAGCAGCGCGACTTTTCCCAGCAGGACGTGATGGTCCAGGCGCGCGCGCTGCTCGCCGAGTACCCCGACCTGCGCGCGAGCGTGCAGGGAGTGAATCCCTTCGCCGGCGGCGGCCAGCGCATGACCGACTTCGAGTTCAACCTCGTCGGACCGGAGATCGATCGCCTCGAGGCCTACTCGACCCGGATCATGGACGAGATGCGCAAGATCCCCGGCTTCGTCGACGTCGACTCCTCGCTCTCCCTGCGCAAGCCGGAGGTCCGCGTCAACATCGACCGCCAGAAGGCGGCCGACCTCGGCATCCGCGTCGAGGACATCGCCTCGGCGCTGCGCACGCTGGTCGGCGGCGAGGTGGTCTCCAAGTACAAGGAGGCCGACGAGCAGTACGACGTCTGGCTGCGCGCGTCGCTCCCCTACCGCAGCGACCCGAGCGCGATCTACAACCTGGCCATCGCGCGGCCCGACGGCGAGCTGGTCCGTCTCTCGAACCTGGTGACCCTCAAGGAGGAGCGTGGTCCCGCGGAGATCGACCGGCTCGGGCGCCAGCGCAAGGTGACGATCAGCGCGAATCTCGACAAGCTCCCGCTCGGCGACGCCGTCTCTCACGTCGATCGCATCATCGCCGGGCTCGACCTGCCGCAGCTCTACTCGATCAGCTACTCGAACCGGGCGAAGTTCCTCAGCGAGACCGTGCACAACTTCGGCATCGCCTTCCTGCTGAGCATCATCTTCATGTACATGATCCTCGCCGCTCAGTTCGAGAGCTTCCTGCACCCGATCACGATCATGCTCTCGCTGCCGCTCTCGATCCCGTTCGCTCTGCTGTCGCTCCTCCTGCTCAACCAGACGCTCAACATCTACTCGGTGCTCGGGCTGTTCATGCTCTTCGGCATCGTCAAGAAGAACGGCATCCTCCAGGTCGACTACACCAACACGCTGCGCGCCGAGGGCATGCCGCGCGACGAGGCGATCATCACCGCGAACCACGTCCGGCTGCGCCCGATCCTCATGACCACGGTGATGCTGGTCGTCGGCATGATCCCGATCGCGATCGGCCGCGGTCCGGGCGCCGCGTCGCGCGCCTCGCTCGCCAAGGTGATCGTCGGCGGGCAGACGCTCTGCCTGCTCCTGACGTTGCTCGTGACCCCGGTCGCGTACTCCCTGTTCGACGACCTCGGCAGGTCGCTGCGCACCACCACCGCGGGCAAGCGGGCACGCGTGTGGATGACCGCGCTGCGCGCCGCGCTGCCGGGAATCACGGCGATCGGCGGCAACGGGCGCGGCCGCGCGCAGTCCTGAAGGCGGTCAAGAGAGCCGCCGCGGGAAGGAAAGCGGCGGCGGCACGAGCATCGGTACGGGCCGAGTGATTCTCGGTTTGAGATACCAGCAGGGCGTCCGACCGTCGTGCGGGAAGAGGGAGTGGACGCAGACCAGGGTTTCGGCCGGAGCCTGCGCGTCGAGCTCGTACTCCGTCTTGCCGTCCTTCAGCGGGATCGCCAGCACACGCGGCGCGGTCACCGACTCGAAGGGCTCGTCCGGTTTCGGATGGATCATGCGCAGGCGAACCGAGAGCGTATCGCCGAAGTAGAGGGCGATGAGGAAGTAGAGCACGCCGAGGGCGGCTCGCTTGACGATGGTTCGCGGATCGCTCATGCGCTCGCTCGGGAGCCGGGGCTCCGAGCATTCCCACCCTAGCCGATTTGCACGAGCGATGCCGCGAAGTAGCGCATCGCGAGGCGCGCGACGAGGCGCCGCGGCGACCACCCCCGCCGATGCACGGCGAGGCCGGCACGGAAGAGTCGCTGCGCCGGGTTCGGACGATCCGCTGCCCGGCGCACCTCGTCGAAGCGCGCGAGCGCGAGCGGTTCGATGACCTCGCGCGGCGGCACGCGGAGGCTGTCGGACCGGGCGATCAGCGCATCGACACGCGCGCCGAAAGTACCCTCGACGAACCCGTCGATGCGCGCCGGGTCGATCCCGGCGAACTCCATCGTGCCGCCGAGCACACCGCCCGAGCTGGTCACGAAGTCGGGCAGGCAGAGCACGCCGCGCTGCCAGAGCGCGGTCTCGGCCGCTTGCGTGACCGGGTTGTTCGCGCCCGCGCACACGACGCGCGCCGCGATGCGCGCGACGTTTCCCTGGTGAATCGATTCGAGCCGCGCGCAGGGGACGAGGAGATCGACCGGCAGCTCGAGCAGGGCGGGCGCCGCGATCCGCTCGGGCTCGGGAAATCGTTCGACGACCGCGCTCCGCGACTGCGAAGCAGCCGCGACAAGGCGGCCCACGTCGAGTCCGCGCCGATCGAGGATCGCTCCCCGCGAGGTCGAGACCGCGACGATCCCCACTCCCGCCGCGGCGAGCCGCCGCGCGACCGCCTGACCGACGCTGCCGAAGCCCTCGATCGCCGCGCTCGCGCCGGCGGCGGAGATGCCGCGCCGACGCAAGGCGACGAGCGCGGAGGCGACGACGGTCTGCGCCGTATAGTCGCCCGAGCGGACGCTCCCCAGATCCTGAGCCCCGACCCGCACCCCGGCGCTCTCGAGCGCGTGACGGATGTCGGACGCGTCGGTCCCCATGTCCGGCCCGGGTAGATACTCGCGCCGCTCGAGGAGCGGCGCGATCGCGCGCGCGAACTCGCCGAGCAGCCGGCGGCGCTCGCCCAGCGGCGCCTCCGGGTCGCCGACCACGCCCGCCTTCGCGCCGCCCTGGGGCAAGCCCAGGAAGCCGTACTTGAGCGTCATCGTCCGGGCGAGCGCGCGAAGCTCCGCCGCGCTCACGTCCGGCAGAAGACGGAGGCCGCCACGCGCGCGTCCGCCGATCGTCGAATCGATCACCACGGCGCCGTGCAGCCGTCCTTCGCGAACCGCGGTGTAGACGAGCTGTCCGGCAACCTGCTCGCGCTGGAGCTCGATCTCAGTCCTGCCTTGCGAAGAGACCGAGACGCTTGATGAGCATCGACTCGACCGGGAAGCGCGCGTCCATGTGCCGCACGCGGTAGCGCGCCACCGGAGCGTACAGGCGGCCGAGGGCAACCACCATGGGCCTGGTTCTGCGGTAGGGATTCACGAAGTTCTGCCCGAGGAACATCAGGGGGAAGTCCAGGTTCTCGATCAGGCGCTTGGTCTCGGGTGGGATCCACGCCGCTTCCGCCGGGATGTTGCGGAAGTTGAAGCGCGCCCAGTCCTCGAGCCGATCCGGCTCTCGCAAGCCGTGCGCGAGGGCGACGCCGTAGAGCTCGGTGCCCGGATAGGGGGTGTAGATGTTGAAGGTCTTGGCCGCCTTCGGGTTCTCCTGCACCAGACGATCGGCGAGCCGGATGCTCTGCGCGAACTCGTCCGGCGTCTCGCTCGGCATCCCCATCATGAAGAGATAGAGGGGCACGATCGGATAGGGAGCGAGCTTGCGGTTGGCCTCGATCACCTCCTCGACGGTCACGTCCTTCTTGATCAGGTCGAGGACCCGCTGGCTGCCCGATTCGACGCCCACCGTCAGGCGCTTGACACCCGCCCGCACCAGGAGGTCGAGGAAGTCCTTGCTCATCCGGCAGATGGTGTCGGCGCGGATCTGCAGCTTGCTGATCGTCACGTCGAGCCCGGCGCGCACGATGCGCTCGAGGATCGCGTACGCGCGCTTCATGTCGATGAAGAAGTGATCGTCGGTGAAGAGGAATCCCCGGATCCCGTGGTCGCGGATGATTCGCTCGAGGTGGTCGACCACGGTCTCGGGCTGCATCGCGCGCCAGGTCCGCTTGTGCATCACCGGGTCCCAGCAGAAGCTGCAGCGGAAGGTGCAGCCGCGGCTCGAGTTGAAGCTGATGTGATCGACGCCGAAGAGCCGGCGCCGGTAGCGCTCCATCTCGAGCAGGTGGTAGGCGAGCGGCGGCTCGCGGTCGATGTCGACGAACGGCCGCGGCGGCGTCGCCTGGATCCGTCCGTCGCGCTTGAAGTGGATGCCCGCGACGCGATCGAGCGGCGTTCCGTCCTCGAGCGCGTGCACCAGCTCCTGAAAGGTCGCCTCGCCCTCGCCGACGACCGCGATGTCGACCAGCGCGTTCTGCAGGGTCTGCGCCGGGAGCAGGCTGGCGTGGATCCCTCCCCAGACCACCGGGAGGTCCGGGTGCCTCTGCTTCGCCTCCCGGCAGGCGTCGAGCGCGTGCAGGATCTGCGGCCCGGTCATGCAGGTGACGCCGAGACAGACCGGCCGCTCGGCGAGCGCGTTCGCGAGCTTCGCCCGCCAGCCGGGATCGGCGAACTGGTCGACGATCGTCACGTCGTAGCCCTCGCGATCGAGCGGCGTCGCCGGGCAGAGGACGCTCAGCGGCAACTCGACCCGGCGGTGCGCCTGCACGCCGCTGCGCGGCGCCGGGTTGAGCATGACGATGCGGGCGCGCGACCGGCCCGATGCGCTCATCGTCCAGCCCTCGCGCGCTGCCGGTCGCTCTGCACGGCCACGGGATCGCTCGCGTCGATCCGGCGCTCCGCCCCGACCAGCGAGGGCGCGAACGCCTCGAACTCGGTCAAGACCGGAAAATGGCCGGGCGATCGGTGCGCAAAGACGAACTCGCCGACCACCGGAGCGAGCTTCGACACGGCCACCCCACTCAGCTCCTCGACGAGCCGCGACGCCTCGCGCAGCCTTGCCGGATCGACTCCGGTGCGATGACCGCGCAGGCCGAGCGCCAGGACCACCTGCTCGAGGCTCGCGTTCCCCGCGCGGTCGCCGAGGCCGTTGACGGTCACGTCGAGCCCGTTGGCGCCGCCGAGCACCGCGGCCAGCGAGTTTGCGGTCGCAAGGCCGAGGTCGTTGTGACCGTGGAAGAAGATCGGCACGCCGACGACCGGTCGCAGCTCCGCGAGGAGCGAGCGAACGACGAACGGATCGCCGCTGCCATTGGTATCGTAGACCGTCACACGCGCGGCACCGGCGCCGGCCGCCTCGCGGGCGATCTCGACGAGCTGCGATCGCTCGACCTGAGTCGCATGCGGGAAGCCGACGCCGACCTCGCAGGCCGAGGCGAGCGCGTGCGCCAGGGCGTCGAGGAGCACGCGGCGCTTCTCCTCCGCCCGGTGCGGCTCGCGCCTGGCGGAGAGCGGCATGAGCAGGTCGAAGCGATCGACCGCGCCGCGCGCCGCGTCGATCTCCGCCTTGCAGCGCGCACCCGCGGCGTAGATCAGACCCGAGGTCCGGATCGCGACTCGCTCCGCGCGCAGGCTCCGTACGAGGTGCAAGCCTTCGGCGACCCGGCTCGGCGCGACGACCTCGGCCTCGGGCACGCCGCAGGCGACCAGCATCCTCGCGATGCGCAGGGCCTGCTCCTCGGAGAACGCGACGCCCGGTGTATCCAGCCCCTCGCGCAGCGTCGAATCGCGAAGCTCGACCGTGTCGCCGGCCTCACTCATCTCGCGCCCCCGGGGAACCAACCTGCAAGGAGCTCGCGGTCGAGGTGCGCAAGGTCCTCGACCCGCGCCTCCGGGACGGCTCGACCGTCGGGACGGCCCGCGCCGCTGGTCAGGCAGCACAGCACGCGGCTCCCAGGCGCGATCGTTCCCGCGTCGATCTCGAGGAGGGCCGCGACCAGCGCCATGAGTCCGGTCGGGTCGACGATCTCCTGGTCGCGAGTCGTGATCTCGAGGCCCTGCGCAGCGAGTCGATCGAGCAGGTGGCTCCCCTCGGGGTGCGCGTCGAGTACGCGGTCGAACTCGTCGCGATCGAGCGTGGTGAGGTGCCCGCCGCTGCGCTCCAGAAGGCCGGCGAGTCGCCCGAAGGTCCCGTAGCTCTGCGGGCGCGAATCGTACATCACCCGGCTCAGCAGGCTGCGCGTGGAACGAACCGGGGGCGTGGCGACGTCACCCGAGCCCGCCTTCCAGGCGCGAAACATGGTGCAGTTCGCCGCCTGCTGGACACCCAGGAAGCGCGGCACACGCGGCAGTCGATCGGCGTGCTGCGCGAGGACGTCGTAGATCCCGATCGGCCCGAAGCCGGCGCTGATCGTCTGCACGAGCCAGTCGAACTCGGCCCCGCCGACGAGCGCCTCGAGGAGGAAGCAGCCGAGAAACCGCGAGGCCGAGATGCGCCAGTTGGCGCGCGGCACGCGCGCGACGTCGTGGCGCGCGGCGAATCTCTCCGCTGCCTCGCGCACCAGGCCGGGATCGTCGACGGCGATCAGGTGCGCACGACCGTCGCCGAAGGTTCGGCTATCGAGAAGCGAGAGGTTCTCCGCGGGGACGAAGCAGAAGGTCTCGATGCCGGCGCGCGTGCCATAGGCTGCGAGCGCCCCACCGGTATTGCCGCCCGACTCGAAGACGATCCGCCCGAGACCTTCGGCGAGGCAGCCAGCGATCGTCACGCAGCCGTCGATCGACTTGAGCGTCCCCGTGTGCATCGCCGAGGTCTCGTCGAGCACGTGGAGGTCGACGTCGCGGTAGCGCAGCAGGTGAAACAGCCGCACCCCCTCGGCGATGCTCGTGCGCGCGAACAGCTCCCGCAGCCGCTCGTCGTCGAGCTCGGCGTCGGCGAAGCGCAGCGCGCGGCGGTAGCGGAGGACCACGCTCCGCCCGGCGTCGTGCCGCGCGTCGATGGCCGACTCGAAGCTCGTGAGCGGCGCGTTCATGCGTGGACGATCTCCTCCAGGGAGCGGAGGACCTTGGCCGGTGGAACCGCCGCGGGGTATCCGAGCGGCACGATCGCGACGGGCACGAGCCCCTCCGGCAGCGCAACGAGAGCGCGAATCTCCCCCGCGAGCCCGCGATCGCCTGCACGCTCGCCCGGTCGTTCGCCCGATGGATAGGCCGAAAGGTAGACGCCGGCGAGCCCGCGAGCGTGCGCTGCGAGGAGCAGGAAGGCGGCAGCCAGGATGCCGTTCTCGAGCTCGCGACCGAACGATCGCCGGCGCTCGACGCAGACCACGACCACCACCGGCGCGAGAGCGAGGAAGTCGGCCGGGTATTCCTTCTTCTCGAGCGGGCAGTGGCGGTTTTTGATCTCGGCAAGCCGCCGCCGCCGGGCCGCGTCACGCAGCACGAAGAAGTGGCACGGCTGGCCGTTCAGCGAGGAGGGTGCGCGCCGCGCGAGGTCGAGGAGGTCACGGACGAGCGCGACGGGGACCTCCTGGTCCTGGTAGCTCCGCACCGAGCGGCGCTCGACGATGGTTTCCTCCAGCGAGGGCATGCGGCACTCCGGCGAGGCCCTGCTGCGAGCCCGGCGGATCGGCGGGCGTATCCTACGCGCTCGTCGGAGAGGGTTCAACCGTGGGCACCGGGCACGGATCGAGCTGCTCTCGGGACCGGAGCGGGGCCGAGCGTCAAGGACTACCGCGAGCGCCCTGCCCGCGCGGCGTCGACCTCGTCTTTGACCGCCTTCACCGAAAGCCGGTCGTACAGATCCCACTGGCTCTTGAACTTGCCGTCGCCCGCGTACTCGATCACCGAGATTCCGGGCGCCTCGTAGTACGTCCCGTCGGGACGCCGCCCGGGGCCGCGGTTCTGCCACTTGGTCACGATGCGGTCGCCGTCGATCACCAGCCATTCGTGCGGAAAGGTCCAGCCGCGGTAGTCCTGCATGTCGCGCGCGAGAACGATCCTGCGGATCGCGTCGCGCCCGCGCGCCTCGACCATGCCGCCCGCGGCCAGGCCGGCGTAGACGTAGACCGCGTCCTCGGCGTAGAAGTCCGCGAGCCGCTCCCAGTTGCCGTCGCGCTCGGCCATGCGGTTGGCCTCGACGAACCGATCCATGGTCGCCTGGATCTCCTCGCGGCTGAACTTTCCCATGCTCTCCTCCTGAGCCGGTCCGGATTTCAGGGCTCGTCGTCGCCGCCCGCGGCGCCCTGCCCGCGCAGGCTTCGAGGCGGCTCCGCCGCGGGCAGCTCCTCCTTCAGCGAGACCCCGCTCGTGCCGTCTCGCATCATTCTCTCGGCGAGCGCAAGGATTCGTCGGACCGCATCGCCGGCCGCCACGCCGCGCGCGTGGATGTTCGAGATCAGGTTGCGCCGCGCGTCGCGATGCCCGGGGCGCGGCCGGAAGGCCATGTAGGCGGACAGGCTCTCCGCCGTCGAGAGTCCGGGCCGCTCGCCGATCAGCAGGATGGCGACGGTCGGATCGAGGAGCTCGCCGATCTCGTTCAGGATGCCCACCCGGCAGTGGCGGACAAAGAAGGGCTGCCCGAAGCGCCAGGCGCGCGCGCCGGCGCCGGTCTCGAGGGGGGCGAGCAGTGCCGGCGCCTGCTTGACGAGCGCGGCGCCGGAGAGGCCGTCACCCAGCACGAGCTGGAGGTCCGGGCCCGTCGGGCAACGCCGTACGATCTCCTCTCGCGCCGCTCGGGTGAAGCTCCGTCCGAGGTCGGGACGCATCAGGTACTCCGCCTTCGTGGTTGCCCGCGTCGAGACCTCGAACAACCGGCAGTGATCGAGGAGAGCACGGCCCAGGTCGCGCTCGAGGTCGACCTCGAACTGGACGGCGTCGCTCGCCGCCGCCAGGTCCGCGCGCAGCTCGAGCTGCGTTGCCGTGCGGTAGGCGGGCCCCGCGCGGCCGACGAGGATGCGCGCGGGGGTGCGGGCACGGGCCGCCTCCCGCAGCGACGCGAGGTCGTGGTCGGCGCCCTCGGCCATCCGGCGCTCAGCCAGCCTCGATCGATCCCAGCTCGCCGAGCAGCCGCCGGCGCACGGCGTCGCTCGCCCCCGCGGGCCGGCGGTTGCGGAAGATCCCGGTCTCCTCGAGCCAGGCGAGGAACTCGGGGGCCGGCTCGAGCCCGAAGAGACTGCGCACGCCGAGCGCGTCGTGGAAGCTGGTCGAGTTGTAGTTGAGCATCACGTCGTCGGCGCTCGGGACGCCCATCACGTAGTTGCAACCCGCGGCGGCGAGCAGGACGAGCAGGTTGTCGGCGGAATTCTGGTCTGCGGCGGCGTGCGTCGTGTAACAGACGTCGACCCCCATCGGCAGCCCGAGCAGCTTGCCCATGAAGTGGTCCTCGAGACCGGCGCGAACGATCTGGCGCTCGTCGTAGAGATACTCGGGCCCGATGAAGCCGACCACGCTGTTCACCAGGAACGGACGCAGGGAGCGCGCCACCCCGTAGGCGCGGGCCTCCATCGTGAGCTGGTCGACGCCGTGGTGCGCTTCTGCCGAGAGCGCGCTCCCCTGGCCGGTCTCGAAGTACATCACGTCGTCGCCCAGCCAGTCCACCGCGCGCCGGCGATGCTGCTCGAGAACCCGCTCTCGCCCCTCGCGCAGCAGCGCCAGGTTGACCCCGAAGCTCGCGTTCGCCGCCTCGCTACCCGCGACCGACTGGAAGAGCAGATCGATCGGCGCTCCGCGCTCGAGGCATTCGAGCTGCGTCGTCGCGTGTGCCAGGCAGCACGCCTGGGTCGGGATCCGGTAGCGAGCGATCAGGCGTTCGAGCACGTGGAGGATTCCCGCCACGGTCTCCACCGACTCGCTCGCCGGGTTGACGCCGATCACCGCGTCGCCGCAGCCGTAGAGAAGGCCGTCGACGGTCGAGAGCAGGATTCCGGCGAGGTCGTCGGTCGGATGATTGGGCTGCAGCCGGATGCCGAGCACGCCGCGCGCGCCCATCGTGTTGCGGCAACGCGTCACGACGCGGACCTTGCTCGCGGCCAGCACGAGGTCCTTGTTGCTCATCAGCTTCGCGACCGCCGCGGCGATCTCCGGGGTGATCGCTCGATGGAGAGCGCGCAGCTCGCCCTCGCCGACCGCATCGTCGAGCAGGTGCTCGCGCAGCTCTCCCACCGTCAGGCTGGCGAGCGCCGCGAAGGCGTGCTCGTCGAGCTCGTCGAGGACGAGCCGGCTCACCTCGTCCGCGTCGGGGTCGACCAGCGGGTGCGAGACGATCTCCGCGAGCGGCAGGTCGGCGAGCACCCGCTTCGCGGCCACGCGCTCGCGCTCCGAGCGCGCCGCGATCCCGGCGAGCCGGTCGCCGGACTTCTCCTCGTTCGCCCGGGCGAAGACCTCGCGCAGGTCGGAGAAGACGAAGCGCTCGCCGCGCACGGCGGCCGCGAGGTTCATGCCCCCGGCAGCTTGGCGACGTGCTCCGTGACGAACCAGGCCTGCATCGGCCCGAGGAAGCGCGGGATGTCCTCCTCGATGATTCGCCGTCCCTCCTCGGAGCCGTAGAGCCTGTCGCGGTAGTCGGCCTCGCTCGCGAAACACAGCTCGCCGAAGCCGTCGTACTCATCGCCCTCGGGCGAGAGGCGGGCGTCGACCACGTTGGTCACGTACTTGGTGAGCCCCACGTGGTGCTGCAAGGCGAGCGGCACGTGGCGGGTGAGCCAGTGCTCGACGAACTGCGCGTGCGTCAGGCCCGGACTTCGCTTGACGGCGGCGATCAGCTTGACGCCCGGGGAGCGGCGCGGCAGCGGCCGCTCCACCCGGCGATCCTTCTGGACGTGCTCCGTGCACTCGTAGGAATCGGCGCCGCCCATGAAGCCCGCGACGTCCTTGCCGACGATCCTCTGGCCCTCGGCGGAGTCGTAGAGCCGCTCGCGATAGTCGGCGAGGGTGGCGAAGGAGAGCTCCCCGATCGAGTCGAGCTCGGGGGAACCCGGGATCTGCGCGCGGTCGACGACGTTGACGACGTACTTGGTGAGCGCGGGATGGTGCTTGAGCGCGATCGGAATGTGCCCCTCGACGAGCAGCTTCGCGTACTGCTGGTGGCTGATGTCGGCCCGGCGCCGGCACAGGAAGATCAGCTTCCGCATCGTTCTAGTTGCGCCGTTCGCCGGGCGCGGGTCAAGAGGATCGCGTGCCGCGGCGAGGTCGAGAGCCCTCCGAGGTCGGCAGGCAACAAGGGCCTGCGCCAGGAGAGGAGCGGATGAAACCAGCGATCCATGACGCCCGGTCGTCGAGGCCTCTGCGGTCAGCGCAAGATTGCCTCTTGTCCGGATTCACGATAGTTCCCGAGCGACGCGGGTGCTCCAGGCGCCCCGGTCGGCCCGTCCACCCGCGAGCGGGAGGGAACATGCGACGACACAAGTTGCTGCTTGCCTTCGGAGCGACAGGCTGTTTGCTCGTTCTCGCCAACGTCGGACGTGCGGACAGCTCCAACTGCCGGAAGTCCCTGGAAGGCCATTCCTATCACTGCGACGTCAATCGACAATTCTCTGATCCGATTCTGGCGTGCCTGAA
>Ga0187765_10000526_pt1 | contig 14171 bp, 14 predicted proteins | sample 0216_QUI02_MP05__3_FD_133018 | JGI IMG/M metagenome (GOLD analysis project Ga0187765, IMG submission 133018) | Tropical peat soil microbial communities from peatlands in Department of Meta, Colombia - 0216_QUI02_MP05_10_MG | ecosystem: Environmental > Terrestrial > Soil > Wetlands > Peat ...
CGCTCGGGGTCGCCGGGCAGGTGATCCCGTGGAACTTCCCGCTGCTCATGGCCGCGTGGAAGCTGGCGCCCGCGCTGGCCACCGGCAACACCTGCGTCCTCAAGCCGGCCGAGACCACCCCGCTGACCGCGCTGCTGCTCGCGGAGGTCATCGCCGAGGCGGAACTGCCGCCCGGCACGGTGAACATCGTCACCGGCGACGGCAGCACCGGGGCGGAGCTCGTCGGCCACCGCGGGGTCGACAAGATCGCCTTCACCGGCTCGACCGAGGTGGGCAAGCAGATCCAGCAGGCGGTCGCGGGCACCGGCAAGCGGCTCACCCTGGAACTGGGCGGCAAGGCCGCGAACGTGGTCTTCGACGACGCACCCATCGACCAGGCGGTCGAGGGCATCGTCAACGGCATCTTCTTCAACCAGGGGCACGTGTGCTGCGCGGGCTCGCGGCTGCTCGTCCAGGAGCCGGTCGCCGACGCCGTGCTCGAGCGCCTCAAGCGGCGCCTGGCCACACTCCGCCTCGGCGACCCGCTGGACAAGAACACCGACATCGGCGCGATCAACTCGCGCCCGCAGCTCGACAAGATCGAAGGGCTGGTGGCGGCGGGCGAGGCCGAGGGCGCGCACCGCTGGTCGCCCCCCTGCCCGCTGCCGGCCAAGGGCTACTGGTTCCCCCCGACGGTGTTCTCCGGGGTGAGCCAGTCGCACCGGATCGCGCGGGAGGAGATCTTCGGGCCGGTGCTGTCGGTGCTCACGTTCCGCACCCCGGAGGAGGCGGTGGCGAAGGCGAACAACACCCCCTACGGGCTTTCGGCGGGGGTGTGGACCGAAAAGGGCAGCCGGATCCTGTGGATGGCGCAGCGGCTGCGGGCCGGCGTGGTCTGGGCCAACACCTACAACCGGTTCGACCCGGCCAGCCCGTTCGGTGGATACCAGGAGTCCGGTTTCGGGCGGGAGGGCGGCCGGGCCGGGCTCGCCGCGTACCTCCATGCCTGACCGGGCGGGCGCGGGCCGCCCCGCGAAAGCCACGAAAACGGCGAAACCGCGGAAAACCCAGGCCAGCAGCAAAACGATGGCCCGTGGTGACCGTCCTGCCGATCGCGCTGCCGCCCGGGCGAGCGCCAGGGCTGACGGTCCGGCCGGCGGCCCGGCTGCCCGGGCGGACGTCCGTAAGACCTACAAGCTATTTATCGGTGGTGCGTTCCCGCGCTCGGAGTCGGGCCGGTCCTACCCGGCGGCCGGGCCCGGCGGCGCCGTGCTCGCGCATGTGGCCATGGCCTCCCGCAAGGACGCGCGCGACGCGGTGGTGGCCGCGCGCAGGGCCACGGGGAGCTGGGCCGGGGCGACGGCGTACAACCGGGGACAGGTCCTCTATCGGGTCGCGGAACTGCTCCAGGGACGGGCAGCGCAGTTCACCGAGGAATCCGTTGCGAATGAAGGGGTCTCGCGGGCGGAAGCGGAGTCAGGCGTCGCCGAGGCGATCGACCGGTGGGTCTGGTACGCGGGCTGGCCCGACAAGGTCGCCCAGGTGACCGGGGCGGCCAACCCGGTGGCCGGGCCGTACTTCAACTTCAGCGTGCCCGAGCCGACCGGGGTCGTGGCCGTGATCGCGCCCGCCGCCCCCGGCCTGCTCGGGCTGGTCAGCGTGCTCGCGCCGGTGATCGCCACCGGCAACACGGCCGTGGTGGTGGCCAGCGAGACCGTGCCGCTCCCGGCGGTCACGCTGGCCGAGGTGCTCGCGACCTCGGACGTGCCGCCCGGGGTGGTGAACATCCTGACCGGCCGCACCGCCGAGCTCGCGCCGGTGCTCGCCGCGCACATGGACGTGAACGCGATCGACCTCACCGGAGCGGCCGCGGCCGACCGGGCCGGGCTGGCGCGGCTCGCGGCCGGGAACGTGAAGCGCGTGTTCACCTCGGACGACGACTGGACGGCGCCGCCCGGGCCGGAGCGGATGCTGGCCTTCCTGGAGATCAAGACGGTCTGGCACCCGATCGGCATCTAGGCCGTGATAGCACAAGAACACAGGCACCCAAGAATGCGGGGGGGGGCGGGGCCGTCAGCTTCTGTACCAGGACGACAGGAGGCCAAGCCGTGAAGATCGACGCCTTCTGCCACATCATGCCGCGCCCCTACTACGACCGGTTCTTCACGCTGCCCGAGACGGTCCACGCCGCGAACCTGCGCAAGCGGGTGGCGAACATCCCGTGCCTGGTCGATATGGACGTGCGCTTCGCGCAGATGGACGAGTTCGGTGACTACCGCCAGCTCATCAACATCTGCGCGCCCCCGGTGGAGGACCTGGGCTCGCCCGAGATCTCCCGGCAGATGGCCCGGATCGGCAACGAGGCCCTGGCCGAGCTGGTCCGGTCCCACCCGGACCGTTTCGCCGGCTTCTGCGCGTGCATGCCGATGGACGACCCCGACGCGGCCGTGGCCGAGCTGGAGTACGCGACCCGCGAGCTCGGCGCGGTCGGCGCGCAGATCTACACGCACGTGCATGGCGAGGCCATGGACGCGGCCCGGTTCGATCCGTTCTACGCCGCGGCGGCCGCCTCGGGCAGCCTGGTGCAGGTCCACCCGTGCCGCAGCTCGGCGTGGGCCGACTACCCGGCCGAGGAGCGGTCGCGCTACGAGATCTGGTGGACCTTCGGCTGGGAGTACGACCTGTCGGCCTTCATGGCCCGGATCGTGTTCTCCGGGGTGCTGGAGCGCTACCCGGACCTCAAGCTGCTGATCCATCACGGCGGCAGCATGGTGCCCCATTTCTCCGGCCGGGTCGGGCCCGGGTGGGACCAGCTGGGCGCGCGCACCCCGCCCGAGCAGCAGGCCGACATCGAGGGCTACCCGCTGACCCGCCGGCCGATCGACTATTTCCGCCAGATGTACGGCGACACGGCCATGTTCGGGGCCGCGCACGCGCTGCGCTGCTGCATCGACTTCTATGGCGCCGGCCACATCCTGTTCGGCTCCGACAGCCCGTTCGACCCCGAGCGCGGGCCCGGCTATATCCGCGCCACGATCGCGAACCTGGAGGAGATCGGGCTCACCGAGGCGGAGAAGGAAGCCATCTTCCGCGGCAACGTCACCCGCCTGACCGGGCTGACGGTCAAATCGTGACCCGGGCGCTCCTAGAATGATGGCCCCGATTGGGACGGAGCCATGTACCGCGTCCTGTCTGCCCTCGCGGTGGCGGCCGCGCTGGCCGTAGCCGTCGCCGGCTGCTCCGGGTCCCCGCCCGTGCGCCACCGCCCGCCGGTCAGCTATTACCTGTCGCTCGGAGACTCGCTGGCGCAGGGCGTGCAGCCGGACGCGGCGGGCACCAGCGTCGAGACCCGGCGCGGCTACGCCGACCAGCTCTACGCGGCGCTGCGCGTCCAGCACCCCGGGCTGCGCCTGATCAAGCTCGGCTGCCCCGGCGAGACCACCGTCACGATGATGCGCGGCGGCATCTGCCACTACCGCGGCGGGTCGCAGCTGGCGGCCGCGATCAGCTTCCTGCGCGCGCACCGGGCCAAGGTGTCGCTGGTCACCATCGACATCGGGGCCAACGACGCCGACGGGTGCGTCACCCGGCTCACCTTCGCCAACTTCGCCTCCTGCCTGGCCAAGTCCGTCCCGCAGGTCACCGCCAACCTCACGAAGATCCTGACCAGGCTGCGGCAGGCCGACCCGAAGGGCCGCGTCATCGCGATGAGCTACTACCTGCCCGCGCTCGCGCAGTGGCGCGACGGCCTGGCCGGCCAGGCCGTCGCGCGGGTCAGCGAGCTGGCCATCGCCGGCTACAACATCCTGCTCAACCGGGTGTACCAGACACACGGCGTCCGGGTGGCCAACGTGTTCGGCGCCTTCCACACCTCTGATTTCGCCCCGCTGGTGACCGTCCCCGGGTTCGGCCGCCTCCCGCGCAACGTCGCCGCGATCTGCCAGTGGACCTGGGAGTGCGCGGCGCCCCCGCGCGGGCCGAACGTGCACGCCAACCCGGTTGGCTACCAGGTGATAGCGGGTGCCTTCCTGCGCGCCGACGGGGCCCGCTGAGCGGCCCGGCCATGGGAAGCTCGTCGGCCCGGCCATGGAAAGCTGGCTGGCCCGGCCATGGAGAGAGGCCCCGGCCAATGGAGCTGCCGGGGCCTCCCGTCCGCGCGGGGGGCGGCTGAGCCGGGCCCGTTAAGCCGCGCTGGGGCTGCCCGACGGCCCCGGGAACGTGGGCAGCTTGGACTGGCAGGCCTTCAGCGCCGAGGCCACCTTCGGGTTGCTGGGGTTGAGCCCGTTCAGGAAGCGGTCCGCCCGGGGCGCGCCGCTGGCCGGCGGGCTGGTGGGCGGCGGCGACGGCCGGGTGGTCGGGATGGCCTCGCCGTGCGACGCCATGCAGGTGCGGAACGCCTGGAACGCCGCGCCGAACCGGCCACCGCCGAACCCGAACCCGCCGGCCGGGCGCAGCGAGGCGCACGCCTGCCGGGCTTTCAGCATCGCGGCGCTGGGTGAACCGAAGCCGCCGCTCGGGCGGCCGCTCGGGCGGGCCGTCGGCCGGGCGGTCGGCCTGGCCGTCGGGACGTTGACGCCGTGCTGGCGCAGGCAGGTCAGATAGGCGGTTATCGACGAGCGCGCCGGGCTTGACGAGCTCGGCGCGGTGGCGGCCGCCGACTTGGCCTGGCCGCACCCGGCGATCAGCAGCAGTGCCGCGCAGCCCGCGGCGGCCGGGACCAGCGCGCGGCGGGGACGGTTGAGACACGAGCGTGGCGCCGCCGGGCGGCGCGTTATCCCGCGAAGCATGGAACATCTCCTCACCAGGCCCCGGCCCGCGGGCCTGCGCCATGTGCCCCGCTCCATGCACGATGTGACAGCAGATCATCTTCAAACAGATCATCGGAAGCAGACCAAATCGTGCCGACCAAGGATGAGCGGAAGCTGGGCGCCCGCTGTCTGTTTGCCAAGGCGCGCCCTGACCGTGGCCTGCCGTCCGCGGGCCGCGCCGGGCGGTCTAGCATCCCAGGTGTGGCCGCACAAGGTGATCTTGACCGGGCGAAGATCGGTGAGCTGCACGCCCAGGAACTGGCGCGCTTCCGCACGGACCGGCCCCGGTCGCTCGCCATGATCAGCCGCGCGCGTGCGCACATGCCCAACGGCACGCCGATGGCGTGGATGGCCTCCGACAACGAGCAGCCGGTCTACATCGAGCATGGGCAGGGCCCGGGGTTCACCGACGTCGACGGGCTCACCTACGTGGACTTCAACGCCTCGGACATGTCGATGTTCTGCGGGCACGCGAACCCGGCGATCGTGGCCGCGGTCCAGGCGCAGGCGGCGCGGTCCACGCAGTTCCTGCTGCCGACCGAGGCCTCGGTGGAGGTGGCCGAGGAGCTCGCCCGCCGCTATCCGGTGCCCCAGTGGCAGTTCACGCTGTCGGCGACCCAGGCCAACACCGAGGCCATCCGGCTGGCCCGGGCGGTCACCGGGCGCGAGGTGATCGTCCTGTTCGAGGGCCACTACCACGGGCACTTCGAGGAGGGCCTGGTCAACGCCGAGGGCGGCCAGGTCGAGGTGATGCAGCGGGGCCTGTCCAAGGGCGTCACCGGCCGGGTCCGGATCGCCCAGTTCAACGACCCGGGCACGGTGCGGGCCGCGCTCGAGCCCGGCGACGTCGCGCTGGTGCTGACCGAGCCCGCGATGACCAACTGGATTCACATGCTGCTGCCGGAACCCGGCTGGCATGACGCGCTGCGCGACCTGACCCGCCAGCACGGCACCCTGCTGGCCATCGATGAGACCCACACCCACGTCGTCGGGCCCGGCGGGGCGACCGGGCTCTGGCAGCTGCGGCCCGACATGGTCACGATCGGCAAGGCGGTCGCCGGTGGCGTGCCGATGGGCGCCTACGGGGTGACCGCCGAGCTGGGTGAGGAGCTGGACGTGGCGCGCAACGTCGCGACCGGCGGCACCCTGTTCGGCAACCCGCTGTCGGCGGCGGCCGCGAAGGCGGCGCTGACTGAGGTGCTCGTCCCCGCCGCCTACGCGCACACCTCCGCCCTGGGCGGCGAGCTGGCCGACGGGATCGAGGCGGCGATCCACTCGGCCGGCCTGCCGTGGACGGTGATCCGGCTCGGGCCCCGCTCGGGGCAGTGGTACGGGCCGATGCCGCGCACCGGCGCGCAGGCACACGCGCTCACCGACTACCCGCTCACCCGGCTCATGCGGGTGTGGCTCGCCAACCGCGGCGTGTGGGAGGCGCTGCCGGGCGCGGGCCCGACCGTCCCGGTCCCCGCGGCGCGCGCCGACGTGACCCGCTACCTCGACGCCTACGCCGACCTGCTGGGCCGGCTGAGCTGACCCGGGCATGGGATCGGGTGTCACGGTCGTGCGCCTGGGCGCGTGGTCGGAGCTGGCGCGTCAAGACCAGCGGGGTATGGACATCGACGTGCACGAGTTCGCGGTCCTGGATGACGGCCGCCGTCTCACGTTGGCCCGAGGGCGTGGCTTCAGCACGAGCGCGGCGCACATGACGGCCGATCACGCCGAGCGGAGCGTGCTGACGACGGTGCTTCCGGACGACGCCGAGGCCACCGGTGAGGATCACCCGTGGGAGCGGCTGGCTTCGCTGATCCGCGCCCACGGGGTGGTGGTCACGCCGGAGCAGCTGAAAGCGGTGCCGTATGTGGTCGAGTTCGGTCCGCGGCTGGCCGCCCGGCTGGGATCCGGGGGCCGCCCCACCGGCATTCCACCCCGCGGTCAGCGCGACGGCCCGGCTTGACGGTCGATCTCGCGCTGGATCTGGCGTTCGGAGATCGGCTTGCGCCCAAAAGTCCACCAGGCGTCCGCGGCGATCCACAGCACCCACACCATGGCCGGCCAGATGATCCAGCCGTTCCACACGTTCGGGATATACGGCCAGCTGCTCTGGGTGAACCCGTGCGTCGGCCAGCCGCCCGCGTTGTGGTACTGCGAGAAGGCCCAGCTGACCGTCACGATCATCATGACCAGGGTGCCTATCGTGGCCCGCGTCCAGAACCGGCGCCTGCGCTGGATCTGCCGGATCGCCTGCTGCCGGGCGAACTGCTGGCCGGCGGCCGGCGCGTCCGGGTCGCTGCCGTCGGGCCGGTCATGAGAGATGTCAGGAAGCATCACGGCCACCTCCTCCGGTCGGGAGCCATCGGATTCGGCTGACGGCCCACCGTGCCCCCTTGCTCCCAGGCTCCAGCGCCGGGCCGTTGACGGGGCAGTGGCTTAGGTCACCCGCCGCCCCGCAAACGGCCCGGCCTGGGCCGCCACGGGCCCGCCGGGCTGCGCCGCCACCGGTCGGTACGCTTTCGGCATGCAGAGCGAGAGCAGCCCGGCGGAGCTGGCGGCCGACATCGACGCGGCCAGGGACTGGCTGATCGGCTTCGTGGACGGCTGCACCGACGCCGACTGGCGCTCGGCGCCCCTCGACGGCGACCCCCGGCCGGTCGGCGTCGTCGTGGACCACGTCGCGCACGCGTATGAGTACCTCGCGGGATGGATGCGCCAGCTGGTCGCGGGCCAGCCGGTCGAGGTCAACGGCGACGTCGTCGACGCGCTGAACGCCGAGCACGCCCGGGCGGCCGCGTCGGTGAGCCGGGCCGAGGCCACCGGCCACCTGCACCGCAGCGGCACGGCCATCAGCGTGCTGGTCGCGAACCTGTCCGCCGCCGAACTGCAGGCCGGCGACGGCCGGGTCCAGCGGTTGGCGCAGATCGCGATCCGGCACGCGGACGACCACCGGTCCGAGATCGAGGCCGCGCTGGCCGCGCGGGCCACGTGAGCAATGCCGCCGGCCAGGCGCCGGCCCCGCCCGACGGTCTGGCCGCGGTGCTGCACGCGGCCGCCCCGCATCCCGCGCACGCCGAGCACCTGAACCTGTTCGGGCGTTTCGTCGGCACGTGGGACATCGACTGGCACGGGACCGGGCCAGAGGGGAATCCGGCCACGATGGCGGGCGAGCTGCACTTCGGATGGGTGCTCGGCGGGCGCGCGGTCCAGGACGTATGGAAGGTCCCGGCCGCCGGGCCGCCACCGGCCGGCCTGCGGCCCTTCTACGGCACGACGCTGCGGTTCTACGACCCAGCGATCGCCGCGTGGCGATCGACCTGGATCGATCCCCTCAACGGGCGCGTCCGCCGTTTCATCGGCCGGCCGGAAGGCGGCGACATCGTCCTGGACGGGCTCGACGACGACCCGCCGGAGCGCTGGGGCTTCCGCGACATCACCCCGGACTCGTTCCGCTGGACCGGAGAGGTGTCCGACGACGGCCGGCGCACGTGGCGGCTCGACGAGCAGATGTTCATCCGCCGCCGCCCCTAGCCGGGCTCCGGCTTCGACGGCGTGCTCGCCTGGCTTGTTGCCCGTTCAGCGGCTGGTTGATCTTTAGACTGGCGCTTGTGGGGGAGAGGGCCGGGATGGCGGGCGTCGTTGCGGCGCTGTCGGTGGCGAGCGACCTTACCCGCGGGCACCCGCCGGGCGAGGCGATGCGCGCGTGCGTGCTGGCGACGGAACTGGCCCAGCGGGCCGGGCTGAGTGAGCTTGGTCAGGCCGAGGTTTATTACGGGACCTTGCTGCGGTTCGCCGGCTGTGCCGCGACGTCGCATGAGATCGCCGCGGTGTTCGGCGGCGATGACATCGTGGTCCGGGCCCGGGGTGACCTGATCGATCCGGCCGAGCCGGGCGAGGCCATGGAGTTCCTGGCGGGCCTGGGCGTGGACGCGGGGCGGCTGCGGATGCTCGGCGGCCCGGCGGGCGTGGCCAGGCTGAAGGCCGAGGGGGCGCGAGCGGATTGTGAGGTCGGCGCGGACCTGACCGCCCGCCTGGGGCTGCCGGCCGCGGTGCAGCGCGCGGTCCTGGACAGCTTTGAGCGGTTCGATGGCCGCGGTGTCCCGGCCGGCCGGGCCGGTGCCGAGGTCGCTGAGGCGTCCCGGTTCGCGGCCGTCGCCTATGCGGCCGTGATGTTCGACGCGGTCGGCGGCGCCGAAGCCGCGGTGCGGGCGGTGGCCCGCTGGTCGGGGCGCGCGCTCGATCCCGCGATCGTCGCGGTGTTCCAGGATGCGCCGGGTGAGCTGCTGGCGATCTCGAGCCCGGACGACCTGTGGGTGGCCGTGGTGGACGCCGAGCCGTCGCCGCGGCGCGCGTTCCGCGACGAGGCCGCTGTGGAGGAGGCCCTGGCCGGGTTCGGGGATGCCGCCGATCTGAAGAGCCCGTGGTTCACCGGTCATTCCCGGGGGGTCGCCGGGCTCGCGCGGGCGGCCGCGGAGCTGGCATCACCGGCCGATGCACGGGCCGTCTACCGGGCCGGACTGCTTCATGACCTGGGCCGGGTGGCCGTGCCGGCCGGCATCTGGGAACGGCCCGGGCCGCTGCGGGCCGAGGAATGGGAGCTGGTGCGCCTGCACCCGTACCACACGGGCCGGATCCTGGCCCGGTCGCCGGTGCTCGCGCCGCTGGGCCTGATCGCGTGCCGTCACCACGAGCGGACGGACGGGTCGGGGTACCCGGCCAGCATGGGCCGGTCCGAGCTGGACCCGGCGGCGTGCTTGCTCGCTGCGGCCGACGCATTCCACGCCCTGTGCGAGGCACGGCCGCACCGGGGCGCACTGGACCCGGCGGCCGCGTCGCGGGTCGTGTCCGGTCTTCCGCTTGACCGTGACGCCGTCCGCGCGGTACTCGACGCCGCTGGCGCGCCAGCACCTGCCCTGCCCCCGCTGCCTGCTGGGCTGACCGAGCGCGAGCTGGGTATCTTGCGCCTGCTCGCCTCAGGGGCCACCAAACGGCAGATCGCCGCCGAGCTGGTGATCTCGCCGTCAACCGTCCACACGCACACGGTGCACATCTACGCCAAGTGCGGCGTCTCAACCCGGGCTGGCCTGGCGATGTTCGCGATGCGGAACGGGCTGGCGGCCAGGACCGGGCCGTCCGCCGGCGCCGAAAATCGACTGAACAGTCGATAGCCCGCGGCGGCACCGCGGGCCTACGGTTCCTGGCAAGCCAGCAGGCAATCAGCCAAGGAGCCGTCATGACCGCCAGCACCGAAACCGCCACCACCGCCACCGACGCCGACGTCGTCCACGCCGTCTTCCAGGCGTTCGCCGACGCCGACCTCGCCGCGCTCGGCGGCCTGCTCCACGCCGACGCGACCTGGCACCACCACAACGACGACCGCCTGGGCGGCGTCCACCGCGGCACCGGCGCGATCACGGCGTACCTGGCCGAGTCCGCCCAGCTCACCGCGGGAACGCTGCGCGTGGTCCCGCAGTCCTACATGGCCGACGGCCAGGGCCGCGTCAGCGTGCTCGTACGGCTCAGCGCCACCCGCCCCGACGGACGCTCGATGGACGGCCCCCAGATCGTGCTGTTCACCCTCGACGGCGGCCGCGTGCGCAGCATCGACCAGTTCGTCGGAGACCCATCCGCCGTGGCCGCCTTCTGGGCCTGACCGCCCGCTGGAACCCGGCCCCCAGCCCGGACCGGTCCAACCCCCCACCTGAATCCCCTGGGCCGCTCTACCACGGGTCACCGTCACGCCAGTCGCAGGTCAGCTCGGTGGTCAGATCCAGCGGGACCGCCACCGGCAGGACATGGATGCAGGGCGTGCACCCCGCCCAGGGCATGCTCGAAGTCCTGGTCGGTCAGGTCGTCGAAGACGTCGTCAAGCAGGGCCCGAACCGCCGCCAGCGTGGCGGCATCCAGGTCGGCGGTATGGGCGGTGCGCACCTCGGCTACCGGCGTGATCACTGCGTCTGCGGGTCCGTCGGGGGATTGGGCAGCTTCCGCACGTCGCTCACGACATCGTCCCGGAAGCAGAAGAAATCGCCGGGCAGTGGAACTGTCAGCTCCACGCGTCCAGCCTCGCGTTTGACTTCGATAGCACTTGGGCCAGCTGAACTTACGATCGCCGCGATCATGGCTGCTTCCAGGTCAGCTCCGATGCCGAGGCCGGCGTTCACGTGGTAATAGAGTAGCCAGGATGGGTGCAGAATTACGGGCTTGAGCCACTTGAACTGGTCGTCGAAATGGCGGGTAAAGATCGGCTGTCCGTTGAAGCCTGGCCACAGGTGCGCGTTTTGGCCGGCACGCTGCATTATCCAGATCGGCGAAAAGCCATTGAGAGCCACCAGGCCGCGCCCGACCGAAAAATGAGGAAGCGTACTCCAGTCCCCAGCGCTAAATCCACTGACATCGACCATCACCTTGTCGCCATAGTCCTCGTTATTGAACCACAGAAGCAAAGTGCGTTCCCACTCGAGGGCCGCCAGTATGTCGGCTAGGCGGTACTGCCCGCCGCTCAGGTCAGGTATATGTTCCGCAGTCACCAGATCGAGCTGCACATCTTGCGCCGGGTAATCATGAGGAAGCTTGAGCTGCAGCGGCCGCCCGGCTTTACCAGGCTGTATTTTCTCAGCGATAGGGAGTTTGCCGGGCTGGTGCGACAGTGAAGCCGCCTCGAGGTCCCTGAACAGCTCACCGTAAGCAGCCCACCCATCCGGGTTGTTGGTGGGCGCGTCGACGCCGATGTCGTAACCTGCCGCGGCATGGCCAGCTACCTCGTTGGCCAGCTCGGGGTCCCGCGTCAGAAGGTTTATCAGACGGAGCGCGCCAGCAGCGCGGAGGATCGCCAGGTCAATCTCTGACGGAACCTCACCCACGAGTACCAGGGAGAACGGGGGGAATTCGTCCTTGGGCGCAGAAAAGGGCTTGAGGCGTGCGGGGCCGCTGCGTTCAGAGGCGTTCTCGAACAGGGATGCGTCCAGCTCTGCCAGCTGACCCACACCGATATCAAGAATGGCCCGCCCTTCGAGAAAGTCGGCGTGATCGATGAGGTACTGGAACATCTCATGCTCACGGCGGCACCATTCGGACTCGAAGTACGCAGGCGACCCGATACGGGCAATCAACGGCACGGGGGCGAACAGGTTCCAGATCATTCCGAGGTTCGTCTCCCACGCCGGCACATACGAGGCGTCTACAGCGGCGTGGGGAGACTTCCACATGTTGAGCCTGCTCAGGATCGGCTTCGCCTCCGCCGACCGGTGGCTGACAGCAACGGCCCGGCGGGGCCACGCGGGGGACAGGGCAGCAAAGGCGAAACAGGCCAGATCCTGGGGCCTGACACTGGCCCAGTTGTGCTGCAGGGCTTCAAACAGCCAGGCCAAGACCTTGGCCGTCAGCAACCAGCGACGCGTCACGCACAGTGCTCTCTTCCGTGAAACTTCGTTTCCATCCCGGATGGTCGAGGTCAGCCCGGCGAGGAGCGGTTCGTTGACAAGCAGCAGCCCGGTTAGCTGCAACGTGGCTGTCATCATCCGTGCATCTTGTGGCGTCGAGAGCCAGCTCCAGTGCTGCTGCCAGTCCGATCCCTGTCCCTGGCGGCCGAGGTCCGCCTGCAGGCCGCTTTGGGTCATACGTGTGGTGTAGAGACTGTCGCAGCCATAGTCGAAGAAGCTGTCTTTTCGCTCCTTAAAGCCGAGGGAATCGATGCCTGCGATCCGTTCCGTAACCGCTTGAATAGCGAGTTCGCGAGCCGAATCGTCTTCTATCAAGGATAGGGAAATGCCACGGAGAAGGGCACCAAAAGCAGTACTCAGCCATGACCGTATTTGGCTGGCGCTGATCATTGCTTCGTCTTTGTGCGTGGCACTTGATTCATTGAGCTCATAGAAGAGGCGGACCGGGTTGTTCTCTGGCAAGCCATGCACTGGATCGGCTCTGGCCAGAAGCTCAAGGACCGGCGCGCTGTTCGTCACCCTCCGGCCGGGAAGTGCACTGGTGAAAGAATCGTGCATTTCCAGTGTTGGCCACTGGTCCAATCTTTCCGGAATCGCCCAGACGGCAGTCATAAATTGGAAGGGAACGACCTGCTGAGTCCTTGCGATCCAGAAGTCCGAAGGCCAGTCATTTATAGAGGTCCCGTGAGTCAGCTGCCCGTTCATCTCACTCCTGAACTGCCGCCATTCGCGGCCGATGGAGGGCCCGGGCATCTCGTCGAGATTGGTGAGCTGGCGCGTCAGCCACGCCCATGCTGCGGCTGGAGTGTTTACGTGAGCATTTCCTGCTGACATCGATGGCCTCTGTCTGTTTCATCAGCGGCGGGCGCGCAGCTTTAGTGTATAGGTCACGCTCTGCCGGGTGTGAGGCCACCAAGGCTGCCCGGCGTGCCGGCCGCACACATCAGCGCGTTAATCGCAGGCATGCCCGAATTCCCGGCCGGTCATGTCTCGAAGACGGTGTCCAGCCGGCGGTCAGGGACGGTACGCACCCCGGCCATGGGCACCATCCTCGGCCTGGCCCGCCCTGCGGGATACTGCGGGCATGCCTGAACTGATCGGCGCGCCGAGCCGGGTGGCCGCGGCCGGCGAGCCACCGAAGCTGATCGACGAGTACGTGGGCCGGGCCAGCACCGGTGACACCGGGCTCAGCGTCGCCCACATGCGCAGCCCGTCCGGCTGGGCTGAGCCGGGGCAGCGGCCGGAGTTCGACGAGTTCACGGTCGTGCTGCGCGGAGCCATGGTGGTGGAGTTCGACGGCGGCCAGATGACCGTCGAGGCCGGCCAGGGCGTGCACGCCAGGCCGGGCGAATGGGTGCGCTACAGCACCCCGGGAGAGGCCGGCGCCGAGTACATCGCGGTCTGCCTGCCGGCCTTCGCCCCCGGCATCGTCCACCGCGACGGCTGAGCTGCGGGCCATGCCCGCCCTGAGGTTCCGCGCCAGGGATCGCGCCCGTCACCGGGCGGCCGGGCGCAAAGCCGGGGATCATGGTGAGCGAGGTGATGACCATGACTGACCGTGCATCGACGCCCGGCGGTTCCGGCGACGAGCCGGGCGGGGAGCCGGAGCTGGCCGACGACGCCCGCGAGGCGGACCTGATGCGGGAGGTGCTGCGCGAGCAGGAGCGGCACCGGGAGGGCGGGGTGGAGCCGGGCCTGGACGACGCGGACCCCGGTCCCGAAGCCGGCGCGTAGGGCTGCCCCGGCCGCCGCGGGCGCGGATCACCCGCCCGGGCCGGCCTGGATCAGGTGGGCTTCGGCGCCGACCGGCGTGAACCGGGCCGCGAGGAAGGCTCGGCCGCTGGCCGCGTTCGCCGGCGCGATCTGCGCCCACACCGTTGCGCCACCGGGAACCAGGTGGCGCGCGGCGGCTGGTACTCAGCCCGGGTCGGTGTCGATGAAGAGGACGACG
>Ga0187765_10000529_pt1 | contig 14071 bp, 12 predicted proteins | sample 0216_QUI02_MP05__3_FD_133018 | JGI IMG/M metagenome (GOLD analysis project Ga0187765, IMG submission 133018) | Tropical peat soil microbial communities from peatlands in Department of Meta, Colombia - 0216_QUI02_MP05_10_MG | ecosystem: Environmental > Terrestrial > Soil > Wetlands > Peat ...
TGTGGCGTCGCGCGCCTGATTTGTAAGATCGGCATCCAGTCCGTTTGGAGTAGACTCGCGGCCGTCCCACATGACGGTGCTCAGGAATCCCACGTTCGTGGATGGCAAAGGGCGTCGATAGGTTGAAACAATACCGACCGCGAGGCCGGTGCCCGGATTGGTATTGCATCCATACGGATCGTCGCCCGGCTTCACTTCGACCTTGAATTCCGCGGTCGCCGGAACTGCCAGCCCGATACGGACCAGGCCCTTGTCGATCAATAATTTGTAAGCGCGCCGCTTTGCGCGAAGCGTCGACACATCGTCGCTGGGACAAGTTGCGCCGTCGACAAGGCGGAAGATCGGGTCTTTACCCCGACTTTTCTCGAACCGTTCAGCGACGTCACCCGGCGTGATCGTCCAACCACTCTGCGGCTGATGGCAGGTGAAGCAGGTTCTGCCATTCGTTCCCATATCCTTGAAGAACGCGTTGTTCGACGTGATCGTGGCGCCGTTGGGCTGGAATGATGCGAGCGCACCCTTTGGATCGAGATCCACCCTGAAACGATCGATGATTGGCGGTGTCGGTTGCGGGCCGTGGTCGGCGTCCCTGTACCGACGCATTTTTTGCATGTGGTCGATCATGGCCGGTGCAAAATCCGGCATGCGCTTCGCTTCGGTGGACTTTTGCGCCAGCGCAATTTGCGATGTGCCTCCGGCGATGCAGGCAAAAACAACGCCGAGCGCAATGTTCTTCGAAGTATTGATGATGTCAGATGTGATGAGAGCCTTAGAGTACAAGTTCATGATGTTGTCCCTCCAGACAAAGCCGCACGAAAGCTCCGGCAGTCGAATAATGAGAAGGGCGAACACGCAGCGCGTCGTCCGATCGAACGGGACCGGCAATCAATTTTGAATGATTGTTAATCGACCGTTCGATCGAACGATCGGCTCATCCGCCCTTCAGGGGATGGATCAAGAAGTGCGCATTGCTGCGACTGTTGCAGCAATCTGTTCGGGCTCTGTTACCGGCAACGAGCACCGTTCTCCGACACAAACGAAAGCCGCACTGCTTGATACGACCTTCAATTTTTCGTGCGCCGGGTGCGAAGGCGGCAAGTCATTGCTGCTCACGGCGCGCAGAATGACGCGCTCGAGATAAACAAGTTTCAGTGCTGATTGCGCAAAACGCTCTGCCTGGGCGCCTGTCGCAACAATTTCGGCGGCGCGCAGGCGCAGGTCGAGCGCGTTGAGCAGTGCGACGTGGCTGAACAAGTTTCGCTCAGCCGCGGACAGGATATTCTCGATCAACCGATCGGCTTTTTGGCGCCAGCTGTCTTGCCCTGTCAGGACAGCAAGCCGCACGAGATTTTGCGCGGCGACAGCATTGGGATTGGGCGTTGCGTCATCACTGGTCGAATGCGGCCGCAGTAGCAGGTCGGAACTATCGTCGGCGGAAAGATAATAGCCGCCGGTATCGCGGTCGGCGTAGTGCGCGTCGAATGTCTTTTGCCAGGATACTGCGCGCTCGAGACAAGTCCGCTCGCCGGTTGCTTCATGGAGCGCCAACGCGGCACGGATCATGGCGGCGAAATCAGACGCCAGGCCGGGAAACAGCAGCTTTCCGTCGCGCCAGGAATGACCAAGCCGGGTGTTTTGTCCGTCTACCCTGGTCATTTCTCGCACGATGAAATCGAAGGCGCGGCGCGCCCTCTCGATCCATGATGGCTCTTCAAGAATGATACCGGCATTGACGAGCGCCGCAATCATCAGGCCATTCCAGTCGGCGAGCACTTTGTCATCGAGGCCCGGACGCACGCGTCCGGCCCGTGCGTCCAGCAGAATGGTGCGCAGGCTTGCCAGCCGCGCCTCATCCGCCTCGCTGCGCGGTACATTCCTGAGACGGTTGAGAATATTGTGGCCTTCGAAATTTCCCTCGTCGGTCACGTCATAATGGCGGGCGAAAAATTCGCCCGCTTCCGGGCCGATCAGTTCGATGATGTCGTTCTTGGACCAGACGTAGAACTTGCCCTCCTCGCCTTCCGAGTCGGCGTCGAGCGAAGCGGCAAAACCCCCCTCCCTCGTGGTCATCTCGCGCTTGAGCCATTCCACCGTTTCGCGCGCGCGCATTGCGAACACCGCCTTGCCGCTCCGCTGATACGCCAAGGCCAGCAACTCCAGGAGTTGTGCATTGTCGTACAGCATCTTTTCGAAATGCGGCACCAACCAGCGTTCGTCGACGGAATAGCGCGAAAAGCCGCCGCCGAGATGGTCATAAATTCCGCCTTCGCACATTCTGTCGAGCGAATATTCGACGGTCTCGAAAAAGCGCGCGTCGTCCGTGCGAAGTCCTGCGCGCCACAGCATTTCCAGAATCGCGGGCTGCGGAAATTTTGGCGCGCCACGCAGACCGCCGTTGAGCGGGTCAAACATATTGCCGACCTGCATGGCGGCAGCGTCGAGCTCCTTCAGCCCGATCGTCACCTTGCCGACGGGCCGGGCTTTGTCCGCAAGGCGCGCCAGCAGCGCCACTCTGTTCTGCTCTATGCGATCGGGCTCCTCACGGAAGAGGCGCGCCACTTCACGTAATACGTCGACAAATGCCGGCCGTCCGAACCGCGAATCTTTCGGGAAATACGTGCCCCCCCAGACCGGCTCGGCTTGTGGGGTCAGAAACATCGTGAGCGGCCAGCCGCCTTGTTCCCCCATGAGATGCAATGCATTCATGTAGATCTGATCGATGTCGGGCCGTTCCTCGCGATCGACTTTGATGTTGACGAAAAGCTCGTTCATCACTTGCGCAGTCGCTGCATCCTCGAAGGATTCGTGCGCCATGACATGGCACCAGTGACAGGCGGCATAGCCGACCGAGAGCAGGATCGGCTTTTTGGTGCGCCTGGCTTCAGCCAGTGCATCGGGGCCCCAGATCCACCAGTCGACGGGATTGTGTTTGTGCTGGAGCAAATAGGGAGAAGTCGCCTGCGCCAGGCGATTTTCGTGTGCGCTGTTGGAACCGGACATCGGCGCAGGCTAGCGCGGAATTGCGCGTCGGACCAACAGACTACGGCAGCGCCTACCCGGCTTTGCTTGCGCGGCGCGGTCGCTCGGCAAAGCCAGACGCTGTCGCGGGCGTTTATTTCTGCCGTTTCCAGCTCACCACCGAACTCGAGCCGGCGCCGGCGGAGGCCGACGGCACAAAGAACGACATTTCGTCGCCGGAAATCTTGAACGGCCGCTTCGACGTGCTCCCGTCCCAGTTGGGGAAGGTCGCGTGCTCGACGTTAAACACGATCTTGTCGTCTTCCACGCTGTAGGTGCCGAAGTGCGAGATGCTGCCGGCTACCGTCGCTTTGGCTTCCTCGGCGGTGGCATGCTCGCGGCCCTTGCCGGCATATTTCGGCAGGCCGTCGCGCATGATCGACAGCACGTAGTGGCCGTTATTTTCGAAATACAGGATGCCGTGCGGGTTTGGGCCAAATTGGTCGGTCTTCTTGTCGCCCGTGGTCACGACGTTCGATACCAGTTGCCAGGTGCCGACAAGATCTTTTGCGCCTTCCGCGAAAGCAGGTGCCGAGCCGAATAGACAGGCCGCTGTCATGGACGTGAGCACAAGCCGGTGCATGCTAACCATCGTCATCTCCCTCGAATTGTTCTTTTGATTGCAGCGAAGACAACCGAGGAAAGCCTAGCACCCCGTTCGTGGATGCGAAGGGTTATGGTCGCATGGCGTGGGACTGGTCTGCATCACCGTTACTTAGCGGGCGACGCTCGACGTGCCAGTCTGACAATTGGCCTGCGCGGGGCTTGACCCCTGCCCGGTCTCGGCGCTTCCGTGCGCGCGATGTCCAGTTCAACGCGCGAAACCATTTTTGCTCTATCGTCCGGCCGGCCGCCGGCGGCGATCGCTGTTGTGCGTGTGAGTGGCGCGCGTGCAGGCGCCGCACTCAAGGCACTCACCGGCAAGGTCCCCGATCCCCGAAAGGCGGCCCTGGCGCAGATTCACGGGCCGGACGGTGACATCCTGGATCAAGCACTGGTGCTGTGGTTTCCAGCGCCGCATAGCGAGACCGGCGAAGATGTCGCCGAGCTTCAGTTGCATGGCGGGCGCGCGGTGATCGCCAGCGTGCTGTCGGCACTCTCGCGCATAGAGGGCTTGCGTCCGGCTGAGCCGGGTGAGTTTACCCGCCGGGCTTTTGAAAACGGAAAGTTGGATCTCACCGCCGTCGAAGGCCTGGCCGATCTCGTGATGGCGGAAACCGAAGGTCAACGTAGACAGGCCTTCCGACAGATGACTGGGGCACTTGGTCATCGTGCCGAAAGCTGGCGGTCGCAGTTGATTCAGGCGCTGGCGCTGGTCGAAGCGCGCATTGATTTTTCCGATGAGGCCGACGTTCCGCAAGACCTCGTGACGCCGGCGTTGCGGATTGCGCGCGCACTCGAAGGTGAAATCAGCTCGGCATTGGCGGATGAGCGCCGCGGTGAGCGCTTACGCGACGGTCTGGTTGTTGCCATCGCGGGCCCACCGAACGCCGGAAAATCCACGCTGCTCAACCGAATTGCCAAGCGCGAGGCAGCAATTGTTTCGCCTTATGCCGGTACGACGCGCGACGTTATCGAAGTGCATTTGGATCTTGCTGGATTGCCGGTGACGCTGCTCGACACCGCCGGCATCCGCGAAACCGACGATCCGGTCGAACGCGAAGGTGTCACGCGGGCGCGGATGCGGGCAGCGAGTGCTGATTTGGTGCTTTGGGTGATGGAGGCCGACGGATCCGCCAACACAGATTGGGCTGGAGGCGGCCACCCTACTCCAACAACCTGGATTATTCATAATAAAATTGATATTTTTCAAAGAGATAGAGTAAGAAATGAATCATTTGTACAAAATAATGATAAAAATGAACGGGAAATACATCCTACCAAGTCATTAAGAAATATGGATAATAAAAGGTTAACAGAAAAGAGTGAACTTAAATTCAATAGTAATGAACCTGTATTCGATATTTCCGCCGTGACTGGTGAGGGTGTTGACACACTTATGGCGCGGCTCACGCGGCATGCCGGGGACTACCTAGCCGGCGGTGAATCGGCGCTTGTGACGCGGGAAAGGCATCGCCGTACGCTGGAGGACGCCCAAAAGGCTCTGCGGCGGGCGCTGGCTCCCGATATTGCTGTCCGCGAGGACATACTGGCGGAAGAGCTGCGGATTGCAGGGCGCGCACTTGGACGACTTACAGGCCGTGTGGATGTGGAAGACGTTCTGGACCTAATTTTCCGGGACTTCTGCATCGGAAAATAAAGGAAGGCCCGCCCAGTGATACGTCGAAAAGTGCCGACGCGAGGCCCATCCAATGTTTCACGTGAAACATTTTAAGAAAAAGCCATTGTTTTTGACCCCTCCCCCCGCCTCCGCTAAAAGGCAGCATCCGAGGGTTTTTGATGTCCGTTCGATTTGACGTCGTAGTCGTGGGCGGCGGCCATGCCGGCTGTGAAGCTGCGGCTGCGGCTGCCCGCATGGGCGCTCAAACAGCCCTCCTCACGCATCAATTCCTCACCATAGGCGCGATGTCCTGCAATCCCGCCATTGGCGGGCTCGGAAAAGGCCATTTGGTGCGTGAAATTGATGCCTTGGACGGTCTTATGGGCCGCGTTGCCGACCAAGGCGGAATTCAATTTCGTGTCCTCAATCGCCGCAAAGGCCCGGCCGTGCGCGGGCCTCGCGCCCAGGCTGACCGCAAGCTTTACGCGGCTGCGATGCAGGCCGAAATCCGCGAAACGCCTAATCTCGAAGTAATCGAAGCCGAGGCTGACGATCTTCTTATCCAGGATGGCCGCGTCCGTGGCGTCAAACTTGCTGATGGCCGCGAAATACCAGCAGGCGCCGTCGTTCTGACCACCGGCACATTCCTGCGGGGTCTCATCCACATCGGCGAAAGACAAATTCCCGCCGGCCGTATTGGCGAAGCCCCCGCGCTTGGACTTTCGCGCACGCTCGAACATTTTGGCTTTGCGCTCGGCCGCCTGAAGACCGGAACGCCGCCGCGACTTGATGGGCGTACGATTGATTGGTCCGCGCTGGAAATGCAGCCTGGCGACGATCCACCCGAGCCATTCTCAATTCTGACAACGCGAATCCAAAATCCGCAAATCCAGTGCGGCATCACGCGCACTGTTGAAGCCACACATAAGATCATACGCGACAATGTGCACCGATCACCGATGTATTCCGGCCAGATTGCGAGTCGCGGTCCGCGATATTGCCCGTCAATCGAAGACAAGATCGTGAAATTCGGCGAACGCAACGGCCATCAAATTTTTCTCGAGCCGGAAGGCCTCGAGGATCACACCGTATATCCAAATGGAATTTCCACATCGCTTCCGGAAGATGTTCAGCACAGTCTCGTCGCAACAATTCCGGGATTGCAGCGTGCGCAATTTTTCCGCCCGGGCTACGCGATTGAATATGATTACGTGGATCCGCGCGAACTGACTGCGGGGCTGCAAACGAAACGATTGCGCGGATTGTTTTTGGCCGGGCAGATCAACGGCACGACCGGCTACGAAGAGGCTGCGGCACAGGGACTTCTTGCAGGTCTCAATGCCGTATCATTTGCGGGCGAGGGCGATGAAATCATCATCGATCGCGCGCAGGCTTATCTTGGTGTGATGATCGACGATCTTGTCACGCGCGGTGTCAGCGAACCGTACCGCATGTTTACATCGCGCGCCGAATATCGTCTGCAGTTGCGCGCCGATAATGCCGATCAACGTTTGACCGAAAAAGGAATAACGATCGGATGTGTCGGCGCCCTGCGCACGCGATTGCATCAAGAAAAACTTTCCGCACTGAATGATGCGCGCGACTTTGCTAAATCGGTTTCGCTTACGCCGAGAGAAGCCGAGCGTTACGGACTGTCTCTGAATAAAGATGGACAGCGTCGCACGGCATTCGAGTTGCTGTCGTATCCTAACGTGACCATTTCCGATCTTGTGAAGATCTGGCCACGCTTTGGCGAAATTGCACCGAAGATCGCGGAGCAAATTGAAATCGACGCCAAGTACGATGTCTATCTTTCGAGGCAGGCTGCCGACATTGCAGCTTATCGCCGCGACGAAAGCTTCGCATTGCCGGACGATTTCGATTACGCGGCGCTGCCGGGCTTGTCGAATGAGATGAAACAAAAACTCCATGTGCATCGTCCGCGCACGATCGGACATGCAAGCCGTATCGATGGCGTCACACCAGCGGCATTGACGTTGCTGGTTGCACATGTTCGGCGCGGCAAGAAAAATTCCGCGAAATCAGCGTGAACAGCAGCGGGCAGGGCGCGCTCGATTTAAAAGAAGACAAGGCACGCGCCCTCGCGCTCACCCCTGTTTCACGTGAAACAGAAAAACGGCTCGACACTTATGTCGACGTGCTGTTGCGGTGGCAGAGCAAGCTCAACCTTGTCGCGCCGTCGTCGCTCCGCGAACTGTGGACACGGCACATCGCCGATTCGCTCCAGCTGCTGTCCTTGGCGCCAGGAGCGCTAACCTGGGTGGACTTTGGGTCAGGTGGCGGGTTTCCGGGGGTGCCGATTGCCTGCGCGCTTGCGGACACGCCCGGCGCAAAGGTCCATCTTGTTGAAAGTATTGGAAAAAAAGCAGCGTTCCTCAGGGAAGCGGCGAGGGCGACCGGGGCACCGGCAATTGTTCATCAGGAACGGGCGGAGAAATTTGGGGAAACCTGTGCAGAACCGGTGCACGTTGTGACCGCGCGCGCCTTGGCCCCGCTGAAAATCCTGTGCGATCAGGCGTTTCCTTTGATCAGCCGAGGTGCGCTCGCATTGTTCCCAAAGGGACAAGATGTAGACGCTGAATTGACCGATGCCGCTAAATATTGGAGACTTGAAGTTACAAAAATGCCGAGCAAGACCAGCGCTAGCGGCTCAATCGTGGTGATTCGCAGCCTCACACCGCTCTCAGGCGTCTAGGTAGCCCCAGAGTGCTGCTCCAAGGCTTCTCTAGCACAAGCCGGCTAACCCGATGGAACACCGATCATGACCGATGCCCCGACCCCAGAATCATCATCCGGTGACCCCCAGGTCGTTCCTTTCGGCAAGCCGGCGGCCAGACCGGACACCGTCCGCCCGCGGGTATTGGGGATCGCAAATCAAAAGGGTGGGGTCGGCAAGACCACGACGGCAATCAATCTTGGGACCGCATTGGCTGCGATCGGCGAGCATGTGCTGATTGTCGATCTTGATCCGCAGGGCAATGCTTCGACTGGCCTCGGGATTGAACGCAAGTCGCGCCGCACGTCGACTTATGACGTGCTGACTGGCGCAGCGCCGATGCGCGATGCCGTTCTGCAAACCGCCGTGCCGCAACTTTTCATCGCGCCTTCGACGCTGGATCTTTCCGGCCTCGAGCTTGAAATTGGTCAGCACCGCGACCGTGCGTTCCGCTTGCGCAATGCGCTGCGTGCACTCAACAGCGGCCCGCGCAGCTACGACTTCACCTATGTGCTCGTCGACTGCCCGCCGTCGCTTAATCTGCTTACGGTCAACGCTATGGCTGCGGCCGATTCCATTCTCGTTCCGTTGCAATGCGAATTCTTCGCGCTTGAAGGCCTGTCACAACTTTTGAAAACGGTCGAGCAAGTCAAGACTACGCTCAATCCCACTTTATCGATCCATGGCATCGTGCTCACCATGTACGACTCACGCAACAATCTCTCCAACCAGGTTGTCGCCGACGTACGGCAGTTCATGGGCAATAAAGTATACGAGACCATCATTCCACGTAATGTTCGTATCTCCGAAGCGCCGTCCTATGGAAAGCCGGTGCTGGTCTATGACCTTAAATGCGTGGGTAGCGAAGCCTACCTGAGACTCGCCACTGAAATTATCCAGCGCGAAAAAGCACTGAAAGCTGGATAGTGGCATTCGCATAGACGCCGTGACATAGGCAAACGATACGGGAACGCATAGCGTGGCAAGGAATTCAGGAGCAGCGGCAATGGCGGATCATTCGCGATTGGGACGCGGCCTGGCTGCGCTGATCGGCGACGTCGGCGATGAAACATCCGTTGCCGATAGCGGACGCAAACCTCGCCGCGCGCCTGTCGAAAGTCTGCGACCCAATCCGCGTAACCCACGTCGTCTGTTCACCGACACCGAGCTCGATGAGCTTTCCGATTCGATCCGCGAGCGGGGTATAATTCAGCCAATCGTTGTGCGCGCCTTACCCGGCGATAAGTTCGAGATTATTGCCGGAGAGAGGCGATGGCGTGCGGCACAACGTGCAGGCTTGCATGACGTGCCGATTGCGGTGGTGGAGGCAAACGATGCGCAGGCGCTTGAGTTTGCCATCATCGAAAACGTCCAGCGCGCCGATCTTAATCCGATCGAGGAGGCGAGTGGCTATCTTGCCTTGATGGACGATTTCAACCGAACGCAGGATGAAGTTGCCCAGATCGTCGGAAAGAGCCGGCCGCATGTCGCGAATACTGTTCGGTTGTTGAAACTGTCCGAACCAGTCAAGCAGTTGGTGCGCTCTGGTAAGATTTCCGCCGGTCACGCGCGTCTGCTGCTCGGTCAGCCAAATGCCGAACAGATTGCGCATGAGATCATCGACAAGGGCTTGAGTGTTCGCCAACTTGAAATTGAAATGCGTAAAAACGGCGCCGCGCAGGCGCGCGATGTTCGGCGCGAGGCAAAAGGCCATACGGGCAGCGCAAAAGATGCGGATACGCGTGCACTCGAAAAACGTTTGTCGGACGCACTTGGACTTGAGGTTGGGGTCGATCATCGCGGGGAGGGCGGCACGCTTCGCATCAAATATCGTAACCTCGAGCAGCTTGATGCCGTGCTGAAAAAGCTCGAGGGCTGATCCGCCCTAATCTGTCGTACTGGCAAGGCTAATCAGCTGCACGTCTCCGACCGGCCCGGGTGTCCAATCTTCACCTGGCAAAAGCGTGACCCGGACATCCTCGATCAGGCCACGGGACAGGAACGGATCGAAATAGCGCATGCTCCGCTCATTCAAATCGAGCACCCGCCCAGGCTTAAGCCGGCCGACATCATTGATCCGGACGATGACCTGTTTTTCGCCGCTTTCGACAAGCGCGAACTTGGGCTGATAGAGCTTGCCGTAGCGAACGCCGCCAAATTGTTCACGTAAATCGGTTTGGACTGCGGCTGTCCACGCATCGGGATCATAAAGCTCGCCAGAGGCAGTCAGGGTGCCGCCTTCCTCAATTCCGTCACGGTAAGGGTTGTATGTCGAGACGGTCCCCATAATCATCGCATTATTGAGCGCGGCTTCGCTTTGTATGCGCGGCAATCCCATAAAGGCGGCGAGCTTCAGCACCGACCGATAGGCGGGAGCGAATTTCGGCAGCATTTTGTTGCGTGCAAATAAAAAAAGATCATGGCTGTCCGTGCCAGTGCCAGTCGATGCATTCCGTATCACGTCGAAATTGACATTGCGGACCTGGGGACCGACGGAGAGTGATGCGGGCCCGTTCTCTGTTACCGGCAGATCGAGGCGCGCCAACGCCACCAACATAGTTGTGTCACACATCTCAGGGGCCCCCACGGGGCTGCTGACTTGAACGTCCGGCGCTATTTCGAAGGCGACCTCTCTTCCAACATGCGTTGCCGCGAGCGACAAGACGACGGTGTCAGTATCCGACCCGGTTCGAATCGCCGCCGCCAACGGAGCTGCATAGCGGCTCTCGATTCCGTCCCAGACCATGCCGGCCAGAAAGATAATCGCGAACATTAACGTGATCGCTGCCCGGCCGCGCTGTGCGGAGGGGCTAGCGGATTTTTTCTTACGCTTGGAAGACGACGCTGGCGGGGACATCAACACCGTCGGGACTGGACTTACTTTCGGGAAGTAAAGCCGTACCAAATGCTGATAAAACGCGCGTAAAATACGGGTCGAAAACATTCATAGAATTTGATGTAAATGCCTGGCTGTTCTCCCGCCGCTTCAAAAATACGTCTGCGCCAATATGCTGTCTGTTGCCTGAAAAGATGAATGACTGCCATTCGGCGGTCTCTCTGGGACGGAATTAGCTGCGATTGTCGCGCGAAGCTTAGTGATGCTCCTTGCGCATGGTCTTGTGGACGACCGTTCCCTGCGGGGTCATGACCTCCATCCCAACTTTGAGTGGTTCGCTGAAGCCGGGATCACCGCGACCTGCAATGGGTACGACGAATGAAATCATAACTATCCGTCGTGAATGCAATCGCGCTGACGGAGCCGTGCGCACAAACTTACTCATCGTATTCACCACTGCCTCAAGGCGCGATAATCTTGGCCAACACGATCGGCGGCGAAATCCGGGACCTCCAGCGGCCGGAAATCCCATATTTGTTGCTACAAGCATCACGAGATACCGGGCTTTTTATCTTTGCGGCCCGGGGCGTCCCGAAATACAATTTGCCTGTCTTTTAATGAGTTATTTCGAATGCGCGCGCGCCGAGATGCCGCTTTACGCCTCCTCAAGGCCATGCTGGCGGCGTCAATCTTTTTTCCTGCGGCTTTTTTTGTTTATGCCAGCTGGCTTAATTATGAGACCGCCTTCTCCCGCGCCGACGAGCAGCTTGCGTCGTCATTGAACATCCTCTCCGAACAGGCATCCAAGATCTTTCAGTCGGTGGACCTGACATTTGCTGGTGTTGAAGCCATCATCGGGGGTCTCACCGACGAGCAGATCAAGTCCTCCGCGGAGACGATTCATTTCCAGTTCAGCAAGCTTGAAAAGGCGCTCAATGCCGTTGACGGAATTTTGGTTGCCGACAAAGACGGCCATCCACTTGTTTCCTCGGCGGTCTTCCCGATCCCATCCGGCGCTGGCGTAGCCGACCGTGACTACTTCCTGGCACAGATAAAAGGCGACGCGGGCACATACGTCGGGGAGATATCTCAGCCGCGCGTGCGCAAGGTGCCCTTCTTCGGTGTCAGCCGCCGGCGTGTTGCTGGCAATGGGGAATTCAAAGGCGTCGTTATGGTCGCAGTGGTGCCGCAGGTATTTTCGGATTTTTATGACAAACTTGGCGGCGATTCCTCGGCAAGCTTCTCGCTTGCTCGAAGCGATGGCGCAATTCTGGCGCGTCATCCTGAAGCACCCGGCGGCGTCACCCATTTCGAGCGCAACAGCGGATTTATGCTGAACGTTACCAATAGTCCCGAGGGCGGTATTGTTACGAGCAATAATTCGGTCGACGGCGTTCAGCGGCGCATCGCCTATCGCAAACTCGGATATGCCAACTTGTACGTTTCCGACGGACTGGAGACGCGGGCAATACTGACAAGCTGGATGCGTTTGATGGCCGGCCATTTAATTTTCGGCGTTCCGGCCACGACCTTTCTCTTTATTCTCGTCCTGCTGACAAAGCGGCGGACGGAGGCTTTCTATGCAGAGGCCGAGCGTCGTGAAATGGCGGAGCAGGCGCTCCGGCAATCACAAAAGATGGAAGCCGTCGGCCAGTTAACCGGCGGCGTCGCACACGATTTCAACAATCTCTTGACGATCATCATAGGTAATCTCGGAATCGCAAAAAGGGGAGTTGTCGAGGCGCGCGCAGAGCGGGCGCTCAACAATGCGCTCGTGGGTGCCGAGCGGGCCGCGCAATTGACCCAGCGCCTACTCGCGTTTTCGCGACGGCAACCGCTCAATCCGCGGGTGCTTGACGCGAACAAGCTTATTCTGTCGATCTCGGATCTTCTTGCCCGCACGCTTGGCGAAGATATCGAACTCGAAACCATAGGCGGGGCTGGTCTTTGGACCGTCGAGGTCGACGCTTCAGAACTGGAGTCGACCTTGCTCAATCTCGCACTGAATGCGCGGGATGCAATGCCGGAAGGCGGCAAATTAACAATCGAAACGAGCAATGCCTATCTCGATGAGGAATATTGCCGCCAGCACGACGGTGTTGCGCCGGGACAATATGTTCTGATCGCCGTCACCGACAGCGGGGCAGGGATGTCCGCCGAAACGATTGACCGTGCGTTTGAACCATTTTTCACGACGAAGGAGGCCGGCAAGGGCACCGGGCTGGGTCTGAGTCAGGTGTACGGCTTCATGAAACAGTCGGCAGGTCACGTGAGAATCTATAGTGAGCCCGGTGAAGGCACTACCATCAAGCTCTACCTACCGCGGCGCGAGGGTGATGAGGCAGTCATTTCTGCCGATGAAAACGAAGGTTCCGACCGCGGACGCGGTGAAACAATCCTGGTCGTGGAAGACGATGACGGTGTTCGCCAATATGCGGCCGAGATCCTGAGAGACCTCAACTACCAGGTTATCGAAGCCAAAGATTCGGCGACCGCACTTCGTCTGCTCGATGCCGACAAGAAATTCGATTTGTTGCTGACGGACGTCGTTCTGCCCGGCAAGAACGGTCGCGAACTGGCGGACGTAGTCGAAAAACGTCGTCCTGACGTAAAAATTATTTTTATGACCGGTTACTCAAGAAACGCGATCGTCCATCATGGACGGCTGGATGCTGGTACCGAGCTCATACCGAAGCCGCTGATCGAGCGCGTCATGGCGCGGAAAATCCGTCAGGTTCTCGACAGCCGCTCGAGTGGCGGATAGCCGGGCGCCCTGAATTGCCTTTCGATGTTCAGTGCCGCGACGGATCCGCTTTTTGCCTGAACAAGGCATCCAGCGTGAAGGCATTCGGACAAAATTCGTGGTAGTTTTCCGCTGCAGTACCTGCGTCCAACTCGTGTTGACAACGTTCCTTCTGTCCGCAAACGACGCAAAGTCTTTGCAGATCACGCATGACGGCGGGGTTTGCATTGGCGAGTTGCGCCGGGTCGACGTGCAGCCTTAGCAACATCTTCTCCAGCAACTTAGCCGAGTCGGGGCCTTTTGCCGCCAGTGCACGCAACTCGCCCGCCGGTATGCCGATGTCAGCTGCAATCCGCGTAACATCCTCGGGACTGCATTCACCGAGTTCGTTACCTGAAGCGTGCATGGAGCGATATTTGTTAACCCAGCCTGCAATGGCATTCACCACGAAATCGAGCGTGGGTATATTCGCCCGTTGGACATCGCTTTTGTCGGGCATCGCGCCCTCCATAAAAA
>Ga0187765_10000530_pt1 | contig 14039 bp, 13 predicted proteins | sample 0216_QUI02_MP05__3_FD_133018 | JGI IMG/M metagenome (GOLD analysis project Ga0187765, IMG submission 133018) | Tropical peat soil microbial communities from peatlands in Department of Meta, Colombia - 0216_QUI02_MP05_10_MG | ecosystem: Environmental > Terrestrial > Soil > Wetlands > Peat ...
CCGAGTCGGCCACCGATCCCGCGGAACGCAAACGCTGGCTGACCTTCGCCCTGGTCGGGGCCGGGCCGACCGGGGTGGAGCTGGCCGGGCAGATCCGTGAACTCGCCACCAAGACGCTGCGCGACGAGTACCGGCACATCAAGCCCGCCGACGCCCAGGTCATGCTGTTCGACGGCGGCGACGCCCCACTGGCCACCTTCGGCCCCAAGCTGTCCGCGCTGGCCGCCCGCGACCTGAAGAAACTCGGCGTCGAGCTGCACATGGACTCGATCGTCACCGAGGCCGACCTCCGCAGCATCCACGTCAAGGACCGCGAGGGCAACGTCACCCGGCACGAGGTGGGCACCATCTTGTGGACCGCGGGCGTCCAGGCGCCTCCGCTGGCCGAGACGGTGGCTAAGGCCACCGGCGCCGAGCAGGACCGGGCCGGCCGCCTGATGTGCGGCAAGGATCTCGCCCTGGCCGACCACCCGGAGATCATGGTCGCCGGGGACATGATGTGCCTGGACAAGCTGCCCGGGGTGGCCGAGGTGGCCATGCAGTCGGGGCTGTACGCCGCGCGCCGGATCCGCCACCTGGCCCGCGGCGAGACCTATGACAAGCCGTTCCGCTACTACGACCTGGGATCGGCCGCCTACATCTCGCGCGGCCGCGCGGTCGTGTCCGCCTTCAAGCTCAACTTCGGCGGCTTCCTGGGCTGGTGGGTCTGGCTGTTCATCCACATCGGCTTCCTCACCGGCTACCGCAACCGCATCGGCGCCGTCCTCGGCTGGTGGTTCGCCTTCACCCGCGACCTGCGCCGCGAACGCACCTTCACCGTGGACGACACGCCGGTGCCGTCCGGCGCGTACAGCGACCCGGGTGAGCTGGGCCTCCGTCCGGGTATCCCCCCCGATCACGGGTAGCGCGAGCGATCCTGCGCTCCGGCCGGGTCCGGCGTGCCCATCGGCCGGACCCGCCCGCCCGGATTTCCACCCGTCATGGACGATGACGCCTGCCCCGGCAACCGGGGAAGATGACCGGATGACCAGTAACCAGGCCGCGCCCCCATCTGGGCGGATGACCGAGACGGAGTTCCGCGCGCTGTATGACCAGCTGCGGGCCCAGGTGCCCTGGGGATCGGATGACCGCCGCGGCGGGCTGAACTACCTCGGCCCGGCCGAGATCACCGCCGCCGCGGCCGAGGTCAGGCTGGGCCGCAACGTGTCGCTCGAGTTCCCGGTGGGGCACCAGGTCAGCGCGGACAACCCGGATCCGGCCCAGCACCGGATGGTCGCCTCGCCCGGCGCCGACGCCGACGGGCTGGCCTTCGCCGCCGACCGGATCGCGATGAACATCCACGGCGACGCCGACAGCCACATCGACGCGCTGTGCCACGTGAGCTTCGACGGCATGCTCTACAACGGCGTCCCCGCCACCGCCGTCACCTCGGCCGGGGCAACCGAGCTGTCCATCACCACCGCCGCCAACGGCATCGTCGGCCGCGGCGTCCTGCTCGACGTGCCCCGGTCCCGTGGCATCGCGTGGCTCGAGCCCGGCGACAACGTCACACCCGACGACGTCGCCGCCGCCGAGCGGGACCAGGGCGTCCGGATGGGCAAAGGCGACATCGCGCTGATCCGGGTGGGTCATAGCCGGCGGCGGAAGGAGCACGGGCCGTGGGATGCCGCCGAAATCCGGGCCGGGCTGCACCCCTTCGTGGTCCCGCTGCTCGCGGAGCGCCAGATCGCCGTGCTGGGCAGCGACAGCAACAGCGACACCGCGCCCAGCGTGACCGACGGCGTCGACTTCCCCGTGCACGTGCTCGCCATCAACGCGCTCGGCCTGCTCCTGATGGACTACCTGATGCTCGATGACCTGGCGGCGCTGTGCGAGCAGCAGAAGCGATGGTCGTGCCTGGTGGTGGTGGCGCCGCTGCGGCTGCCGACCGGGACTGGGTCGCCGGTTAATCCCATCGCGGTGCTTTGACGGCGGTGCCGGCCACGCATCACCCCGGACTGGCCGGCACGCGCGCCGAATCGGGCCGGGGAGCGCCGGGGAACCACCCGCCGATGGGATGATGCGGGGCGGATCGCTGCGCGGGGAAGATGTACTCTAAGTTTTTTTCCGGCAAAGGGGTGTGGACGAAGTCATGAACGCCCGGTGGCTCGCCCGGTTGTCCTTCCTGCTGGTGATCGCTTCGGCGGCGGTCCTGATTGGTTTCGCGGAACTGGCCAGCCTGGCCATGGTGGCCATCGGGGCCGTCGCGGCGTGCCTGCAGGTGGCGGCCACGTACTGGTTCCTGGCCCACCGTGGCATGGTGAGGTGGATCGCGTTCGGCCTGGTGATCCTCATCCCCATCGCCGTGCTGGTGGTGTTCGCCCTGCACCACGTCATCTGGGTCGCCGTGGTATCGATTGGGCTCCTGCTGCTGGCGGTTGCCGTGGCCCGGCAGGCGCTGAAACCGGATGCCCCGCCCCTGGGGATGCCCATCCGCGAGGTCCCGCCGCCCAAGCGCGCGTTCCTGATCATGAACCCGAGGTCGGGGGGCGGGAAGGTCGGCAGGTTCGGGCTGAAGGAGAAGGCCGAGGCGCTGGGTGCCGAGGTGGCGCTGCTCGAGGGTCCCGGAACCGTGGATGTGGCGGCGCTGGCCCGGCAGGCGGTGGCGGACGGCGCGGACCTGCTCGGGGTGGCCGGAGGCGACGGGACACAGGCGCTGGTGGCCGGGATCGCCGCCGAGCACGATCTTCCGTTCCTGGTCATCAGCGCCGGCACCCGCAACCACTTCGCCATGGACCTTGGGCTGGACCGGGACAACCCGGCCGCCTGCCTGGACGCCCTCACCAGCGACGGCGTGGAACAGCGGATCGACCTCGGCATCATCGGTGACCGCACGTTCGTAAATAACGCCTCGTTCGGCGCCTACGCCGAGGTGGTGGAGAGTCCGGCCTATCGTGACGACAAGCGGGGCACAACCTTGCAGATGCTGCCCGACATCCTCACCGGGCACCGCGGCGCCAAGCTGACCGCAAAAGCCGGTGACACCACGATCACCGGCCCGCAGGCGCTACTGGTGAGCAACAACCCGTACGAAGGGGGCGACATCGCCGGGCTCAGCCGCCGCGCGCGGCTCGACGCCGGCACGCTCGGCGTCGTCGCGGTGACGGTGGACAACAGCCTGCAGGCCGTTGCGCTCCTGCGCGGGGCGCGAGGCCAGGGCCTCACCACGCTGACCTCCGAGGAGGTCGTGGTGGACGCCGACGTGCCGAAGATCCCGGTCGGTATCGACGGCGAGACGGTCAGCATGCCGACGCCCGTGCACTGCACCATCCGGCCGAAGGTGCTGCGGGTCCGGGTCCCCCGTGACCGCCCCGGCACCCTCGCCACTCAGCCCCGCCTTGACTGGCCGGAGCTGGTGAAGCTGGCGTCCTTCCGCCCCGAACGCCAGCTGGCCGATATCCCGGGCTAAGGGGCCCGGCAGTAGGACTAATGGGCCCTGCTGCCGGGGCCTTTGTGTTACACGCCGCGTTCGGCGGTCACCCGGCCCGAGGCCGCCGCCTGGGCGAGCGCGTCGTAGTCGCGCTGATTCTGGTCGGCGTAGACGGCGGCGAAGTCGGCGATGGCACGGTCGAACACGTCCGAGCTGCCGAGGTAGGCGGCGATGGCGATCCGGTCCCCGGACCGGGCATGGGCCCGCGCCAGCGTGCCACCACACACGGCCGCGTATATCCGCAGGCCCTCGGGGACCATGGTCTCGATGGGGAACGAGAACTTCCAGTCCCGCAGCTGCCGGACGTAGAAGTCCCGGTACTGCCCGTCCAGCCCGGTCGTCCGCTGCCAGCCGAGGAAGATGTCGCTGGCCGCCTGCATGAGGCGCTGGCCGGCCACCACCCGCTCTCCCTGATGGGAGTACTCGCTGGCACCGAGGTAGGAACTGAGGACCGACGGCTGTGCCTCCTTGATCTGCAGGAACAGCGGGTCCTTTTGGTCGCGGCCGAGCATCAGGGCGATCCAGCAGCGGGTCCCGACGCTGCCGACCCCGACCACCTTGCGGGCCAGGTCGACGAAGTCGTACTGCTCCAGCAGGACCCGCCGGTCTGATTGCAGCGTGCGCCGGTACTCCGCGATCAGCGCGTGCAGCTCCGTCTCCAGCATGGCGCGGTCAAGCTGCTCGGGGAGCAGGTCCGTGATCGGCACCACCAGCGGTGGGTCGGCCGTGATGCGCATCTGCCCGTCCTGTACCTGGCACAGCTTGCCGAGTGCCTGCTTGCTGTCACGGGCCCGTGCCTTGCTCGTGGCCGTCTCCATGACCCGCCGCTGGCGGGCGTTCATCTGCCCGCCGAACTGCTGCAGGAAGTCCTGAACGTCCACATCGACGTACCAGATGTCCAGGTTGTTCATGCCCGCGAGCTGCCGCATCGCCGTGCGGTAGTGCTCTACCGCCGCCAGCACCATCAGACGCCGGTCCTTACGGCCGAACCCGTTGTCGCGGCCCGCCACCTCCAGGCTGGCGGCCAGCCGCTTGACGTCCCACTCCCACGGGGCGGGCAGGGTCTCGTCGAAATCATTGACGTCGAAGAGCAGCTTGCGCTCGGGCGAGGCGTACATGCCGAAGTTGGACAGGTGCGCGTCCCCGCAGGCCTGGACGGTCAGGCCGGACACCGGGGTGGTAGCCAGGTCGGCCGCCATCGGCAGGGCGGCGCCCCGGTAGTAGCTGAACGGGGAGGCCAGCATCCGTCCGTACCTGATCGGGATCAGCTCGGGCACCCGGGACCGGCCCTGCTCTTCCAGCAGGGCAACCGGGTCGGGCCGGTCGGCCGGCGGGTCGAAGACCGCGTGGCTTGACCGCGGGACCTCGGCCCGCGCCTTCTTGCCCAGGGCGACCCGTTCCGCCGGGCTAAGCCGCTTCGCGGCGGCCATGTCCGCGCCCAGGCCTCCGGCCCTCCGCACCCGCAGCGGTGCCGCCGACCGGACCGGGGGCTGGGTCGCGGGCCGGGCCGTCGATCGCGTCGCGGGCTTGGCCGCTGACCGTGCGGTCGTCGTCCGGGACGTGCGCGCGGCCGACCCGGCCGCCGGCCTTGCCGTCGTCCGCGCCGTAGGCTTCGCGGCCGGTTGCGCCGCGGTGCGGGACTTCGCTGTTGTCCCCGCTGCAGGTTTGGCCGCGGACTTCGCCACGGGCCGCGCGGCAGGCTTAGCCGCTGCCCGCGTCGTGGTCTTCACTGCCCGCGTTGTGGTCTTCGCCGCGGGCCGGGCCGGGGATCTGGCCGCGGGCGGCGCTTCGGGTGCTGTTGCTGGCTCCGGCTCGGCCGGCCGCCTGGCTGAGCGCGCCGTCTGACGCCCTCTCTGCGGGGCCCCGTCACCCGTCCGCGCCTGCGGCATGACGCCTCCTCATGTCCATTCGTGGCTCCACCGTGGCCTGCCCGGCCGTTCCGGCAGTGTTACCCGCCTCCCGTGGTTTGCGCCGCCGGCTGCGCGGCCGGGGGCGGCGCTAGCCGCGCGGTGGCAACGTGGGCGACAACCACCGCCACGATGACCAGCGGCATGACCGCTACCGCGTCGGAGAACAACAGCAGGCTGGGCAGCAGGACCGAGGTCAGCGGCAGCTTCGTCATGGCCACGGTCATCGCGCCGATGCCCATGGCCACCCCGGCCACCAGCGGCAGACCGGGCAGGTGCGACATCGCGATCCCCCCGACGGTGCCGATGAACAGGGCCGGGAATATGGGCCCGCCGCGGAAGCTGCTCAGCGACAAGCCATAGGCGAGGCCCTTGCAGACCAGCAGCAGCAACAGTGCCCCCACCGAGTAGCTGGCGGCGTGCTGGATGAGCGGTCCCATGTCGTCCTGTCCCGAGAAGAGCACGTCGGACGATGGCTTGCCGGTGACCTCGGTGTAGATGATCGTGAGCACCGCGACCGCCACGCCGACCAGCGGGAGCACGATCAGGGTCCGCTTCTCGGCGTAGGGGTGCAGGTAGCGCCCCAGCCACGCGATGGCCGGGCCGATCACGGCGGCCGCTATACCGATCACGAGGGCCCAGCCGAACTCGGCCAGGTCGGGCCGGGCGAAGTGCGGCAGATTGGGGATGGCCAGCGCGAACGTGCCCAGCCCGGTCAGGCTGTCCAGGCCAATGAAGATGAGCGCACCCACCCCGGACGCCAGCAGCCCCGGCAGCAGCACCAGGCCCAGCGTGGGCCCGCCCAGCCCGGACGCCTCCATCAGCAGGAACGCTCCGGTGATGGGCGATCCCAGCAGCGTGCTGATGGCCGCGAAGGCGCCGGTGACGCCCAGCATTCTGACCGCCTGCGCCGGCATCTGCCGCCGCCGGGCAGCCTTGGTGGCCAGCACACCCAGGCCGCCGCCGAGGGCGATCAGGGGCATCTCGGGGCCGAGCACGACGCCGAAGGCCAGCGTGGCCAGGGCCGCACAGATGACACCGGGCAGCTGGATGGGGGTCGGCGGGGGATGCATGCCGAAGCCGCCCGCGGGTGATGCCCCGCCATCACCCGGCAGGTACCGGATGGCCAGGGCGGCCAGCACGCCGCCGATGATCAGCATGGGCAGCGGCCACCAGGCCGGCGCGGTCGAGTAGCCGAGCCCGTGCGGCAGGTGGGTGAACAGCTCCTTTTGCAGATAGCTGACCAGGGCCAGGAAACCGTAGGCGGCCGCGGAGATGGGCACGCCCAGGATGGCCGCAATGACCAGTAGCGCGACGTAGTTGCGGCTGCGCAGCAGGGCTATGGGGTCGGGCGGGCCGGCCGGGGCTCCCGGCGGCGCCGGCCCACCCGGCGGGCCCGATGCTCCCTGCGTCGCTGGGCTGCCCGGGGAGGCTGGTGCGCCCGCCGACGTGGCGGCATCCGGCGCGGCCGATATGCCCGACGCGCCCCGCCCTGGCGGGTCATCTCGCGTAGCCATCAGACCATTTTCGCGTCACCGGGGCACGCGGCGGCTCACCTGCACCGGGTGACCTCGGCGCCCCGCCCGTCGCCGGATCCGGCTCCTCACGCCCCATCCGCCCCAGCGATCCTCACCCGCCGGGGGTGGGGCGCACTGCCGGCGGTGGTTGGTGAACTGTTCTCCCCGGATCATCCGCAGAGAGGAACCACTCATGTCTGACCTGATTACGATCGGGTACCCGGACGAGACGACCGCCCAGGCCGCGGCCGACGAGGCGCACCGCCTGGCCAGGGACCTCATCATCCAGCCGGACGCGATCGCGGTCATCGTCCGGGACGAGGAAGGCAAGTTCCACGTCCACACCAACCACAGCCCGGTCGGCGCGGGCGCGACGTGGGGGATGTTCTGGGGGCTGCTGTTCGGCCTGCTGTTCTTTATCCCGTTCTTCGGGATGGCCCTCGGCGCCGGCATGGGCGCGCTCATGGGCAAGCTAACCAAGTCCGGCATCGACCGCCAGTTCCAGGACCAGGTACGCGACCTGCTGCAGCCCGGCACGTCCGCGCTCTTCCTCATGGTGGAAAAGGTCACCCCGGACAAGGCCATCGATGCGCTCAGTCAGTACGGCGGCACCGTCCTCAAGTCCTCCCTCAGCAAGGAAGGCGAGAAGGAACTCCAGGACGCCCTGCACGGCGGCGGCGAAAGCAGCTGACCGGCCGCGAAGGGACCGCCCGCCATACGGATCATGACCGCGCCCCGGACCGCCTGCGAGGTGGCATGCCATCACCCGGCCGGGGTGAAAGATCATCAGGCCGGTGAAAGCCGGCCTGGCCAGCGATCTTCCGTAATATGCCAGGTCGGTGCCTGGCAGATCATTTTGCCGGAACCGTAACATCGGTGTTGGCTACTGTAGATGTCGGCCGGGCAGGCGGTTCGCCTCGCGGCCCACCCGGCACCGGGCAGCTCCGGTTTCACCGCCATTGTGAGTTATGGCCAGCAAAGGAGCGTCATGAAGTTTCCCCGCCTAAGGACCATCTGCACCATCACCACCGGGTTAGCCGTCTTATCGGCCGCGGCCGGATGCGGCGGGTCGACCACATCTGCAGCCAGCGGAGGCACCGGGCTCGAGAAAACCCACCTGACGGTGGGAGCGCTGCCGATCGTGGACGACGCGCCGCTCTTCCTGGCCATCAAGAACGGTTACTTCAAGCAGCAGGGCCTCACCGTCACAACGGAGATCATCCCCCAGAGCACGCTGGCGATCCCCGACATGCTGCACGGAACCGTGGACATCATAGGCAGCGGTAACTACGTGTCGTTCTTCGAGGGCCAGGCCCAGAAAACGTTCAATATCCGGGTAGTGTCACCGGCTGCCACCTGCACGCAGAACAGTTTCGGCATACTTACGCTGCCCCACTCGGGCATCAAAGGCCCAGCCGGGCTGGCCGGCAAGACCATTGCCGTCAACATCGCCAACAACATCCAGACGCTGACGGCCAACGCCACGCTCAAGGCGGACGGGGTCAACCCGTCCTCGGTCAAGTACGTCGTGATCCCGTTCCCGGATATGGCCGCTGCGCTCAAGGCCGGCCATGTGGACGCCATCAGCGCGGTCGAGCCGTTCATCACCGGCGCGGAACAGGGCATGGGCGCGGTCCCGGTGATGTCGCAATGCACCGGCTCGCTGTCCCACTTACCGCTGTCCGGCTACTTCGCCACCGCCGCGTGGGCGGCCAAGTACCCCCACACCGCGCACGCCTTCCAGGTAGCCATGCAGAAGGCACAGGCGTTCGCCGACGCGAACCCGGCCGCTGTCCAGAAGATCCTGCCCACCTACACCAAGATCTCCGCAGCGGCGGCGCCGCACATCAAGCTCGGCTACTACCCGCCCACGCTGGTCCCGGCGCAGGTGCAGCGGGTGGCCGACCTGATGCTGGCCGGCGGCCTGCTGAAGAACCGGCTTGACGTGCAGCCACTGCTGCTGCACTGATCCGCCGATGAGGGAAGGAGCCGCCCCGGCCGGCCCAACCGGCTCAGCGGGCCCTGCCGGGCCACCGGCCTCCGGCTGGCGCATGCCCGGCTGGGCGCGCGGGATCTGTGGCGTGGTGGTGTTCCTGCTCGCCGCGGAGGCGCTCGGGCGCGCAGGCGTCATCGACCCGGCGGTGCTGCCGCTGGCCTCGACGGTGCTCGCCCGGGCGGCCGGGCTCGCCGCCAGCCCGCAGTTCCTGGTCGACCTCGCGGCCACGATCGGCGCCTGGGCGCTGGGGCTGGCCATCGCGGTAGCGGTGGCGGTCCCGGCCGGGGTGGTGCTCGGCAGTCTGCCCGGCCTGCGCGCCGCCACCCGGGCCTTCGTGGAGTTCCTGCGGCCCATACCCTCGGTCGCGCTCATCGTGCTGGTCGCGCTGATCCTCGGCCCGGGCCTGCAGATGAACGTGCTGCTCATCGTCTACGCCGCCGTCTGGCCGGTACTGCTCAACACCATCTACGGGCTCGACGACGCCGATCCGGTCGCCCGGGAGACGCTGCGCGCCTTCGGGTTCGGCCGGCTCGGCGTGATCATCCTGGTCGACCTGCCCAGCGCCTCGCCGTACATCGCCACCGGGATCCGGCTGGCATCATCCATCGCGATAATCCTGAACATCAGCACCGGGTTCCTCACCGGCCGGATCAGCGGCAACGGGATCGGCGCCTACATCGCGCAGGTGAACACGGGCGCCGGGAACACCTCGCTCGTGCTCGCCGCCGCGCTGTGGGCCGGGCTGCTCGGCCTGGCCGCGAACGCGTTCCTGGTGTGGGGCGAGCGGCGGGTCCTGCGCTGGCACCACGCGCACGCGCCGGAGCCCGCGTGAGCTGGGCGCCCGGCCGCCGCGCGGCGGGCTGGCGAACCACCGGGCACGCCCTGGGGCGGTGGGCGGTGCTCGCCGCCGCGGTGGGCCTGTGGGAGGTATGGGCGCGGCAGCAGGGAAGCTCGTTCTTCCCGCCTCCCTCGGCCATCGCGGCCCGGATGTACGACCAGTGGTTCTCCGGCCCGGCGGCGCATCTGTTCCTCACCCACGACGCCATCGGCAACGTGCTGCCCAGCCTGGGCCGGATCGCCGCCGGGCTGGCGATCGCGGTCGCGGTCGGCGGGGTGGCCGGGGTGGCGATCGGGCGCTCGCCGGTGGTGGCCGGCTACCTCGACCCGCTGCTGCAGTTCGCCCGGGCGCTCCCGGCCGTGACCCTGGTCCCGGTCTTCATCGCCCTGTTCCGGCTCGGCACCGAGATGGAGGTCGCGACGATCGCGTTCGGCACCGTCTGGCCGATCCTGCTGAACACGATCGACGGCGCCCGGTCGGTGGACCCGCTGCAGATGGAGACGGCGCGCGCGTTCCGGCTGCCCGGCCCGCAGCGGCTGACCAAGCTGATCATCCCCGCGACCATGCCGAGGTTTTTCGCCGGGCTGCGGCTGAGCGTCTCCCTCGCGCTGGTGCTGATGGTCTTCGCCGAGCTGGCCGGGAGCAGCAACGGCGTGGGCTACGAGATGAACAACGCGCAGTCCTCATTCGACATGACCTGGGTGTGGGCCACCATCGTCCTGCTCGCGCTGCTCGGCAACGCGCTCAACCTGCTGGAACAGGCCGTGGAACACCGGATGCTCGGCTGGCACCGGGGCGCCCGGGGAAGGACGCCATGACGGAAGCCGCCATGCTCGAGGTCACGGGCCTGACCCACGCGTTCGGCCCGGGCACCGGCCACCTGGCTCTCGACGGCATCACGCTCACCGTGCACGAGGGTGAACTGGTCAGCATCGTCGGGCCGTCCGGGTGCGGCAAGTCCACCCTGCTGCGCTGTGTCGGGGGGCTGATCCGGCCGGCCGGCGGCAGCGTCGTTCTGCATGGAGCGCCGGTGGGTAACGTGCCGGACCGGCTCGCCGTGGTGTTCCAGGACTACAGCCGCTCGCTGTTCCCGTGGCTGTCGGTACGTGACAACGTGGCGCTCCCGCTGCGGCGGACCCAGCCCAGCCGCGCCCAGCGGCGCGCGACCGCGCTGGAGGCGCTGGCCACGGTCGGGCTGACCGGTACCGCGCAGAAGTACCCGTGGCAGCTCTCGGGCGGCATGCAGCAGCGGGTGGCCATCGCCCGCGCCCTGGCCTGCGATCCGGTGCTGCTGCTCATGGACGAGCCGTTCGGCTCGGTCGACGCGCAGACCCGCGAGGATCTGGAGGACCTGATCCTGGCCGTGCGGCGGGACAGGCAGATGACGATCCTCATGGTCACCCACGACATCGACGAGAGCGTGTACGTCGGCGACCGGGTCATCGTGCTCACCCCAGGACCGGGGCGGGTCCGGGCCGACCTGCCGGTCGACCTGCCCGCGCCACGGGACCAGATCACGACCAAGGAACTGCCCGCGTTCGTCCGCCTGCGGACCGAGGTGAGCCGGCTGGTCCGGGGTCAGGCGGACGGGCCGGGAGAGCCAGGCGATCCGGGCGTGGCTGGCGGGGCGGCCGGGGCGGCCGGGGCGGAGTACCGGGGCCGGGACAGGTACCGCAGCCGTGCCGCCCGCGCGTCCCAGGAGTAGACGACCACCGTCCCGGCGATGACGTCGTGCAGCGCCCGGCGCCGGTCGCCCAGCAGGATGCCGAGGAACCCCAGGCAGAGAATCAGGAAGCTCAGCGGAAGCGCGAGCGTCCGCCCGATCGCCCGCCGGCCGCTGACGTCGCCGCCGTCATCCCGCAGGACCTGCAGGCCGAACAGCCCCCCGCCCGCAGTCTTGCCGTTCAGGCCCCAGAAATGGGCGAAGTAGATGAACGCCCAGACCAGGTACCCGATGACCACCCAGATGTCGTTCCGGTTGAGGTCGACGGTCTTGCCGGTCGCGATGCTGGCCACGAAGTTGATGGCCCCGAGAAGCAGTAGATAGACCGCGCTGATGACGAACACGTCGACCACGAAGGCGGCGAAGCGCGACGCGAAACCCGCGTAGTGCCCCTGCAGGCTCTCCCGGGCGGCGGCCGGGGTCCCTTCGGGCGTGGCGGGCATGGCCTGGCTCGTGCGCGCGGTCATGACGCTCCCGGGACCCGCAGCCCGGCGGGCGGGCCGGGCGGGCCGGTGTAAGGGCGGCTACGGAGGCGGGCCACCAGGCGGGCGATGGCCTCGTCCATCCCGACGGTCCGGCTGCGGACCGCGTCGATCGCACCGCTCGCGATCCCGCTGGAGGACTTGGCGATGATGGAGCCGAGGTCGGTCTCCTCGACGATCGCCTCGAGGTCGACGCGCTCGACGATGCCGTTGATGTCCACCCGGTCCACGATGGCGTCCACGTCGACCTTGCTCATCACGTCGTTCACGTCGACCTGCTGCACCACCTGGTTGACGTCCACCTGATCGACGATCGCCGAGACGTCGACCTTGGCCATCAGCCGGTTCACATCGACCGTGGACAGCAGCTGGTTCACGTCCACCCGGGCGAGCAGGCGGTTCAGGTCGACCCGGTCGAGAACCTCCTCGATGTCGACCTTGTTCAGGACGGCCCCGATATCGACCCGGTCCAGGAGCGTGTCGAGGTCGACCCGGTTCAGCAGCGCGTTCAGGTCGACCTGGTCGAGCACCTCGTTCAGGTCGACCACGTCCAGGACCAGGCTGATGGCTCGTTCGGCGACGGTCTGGGCCATCGCCTCCATCGGAGGGTTAAGCCGCTCTCCAACCGAGCGCAGCGGTGCAAGCGGATCCACGCATCCAAGTATCGGCGCAATACCCCCGCCGTGACCACCCACAACGGGTGAAGCCGTGAGACGGCTGCGGCACAGGAGGCGTCGCAGATGCCGGAAACGGGCCGGTAAATGGCGGTAGCTTTAACCGTGAACGGGGTAGCTCACCTGGAACGGGTGAGACACCCGGGGATGACCCGGCAGGAGTGGAGGCCCGGTGACCATCGGCGGAAGCATCGCGCTTATCATCATCGGCGCGATTCTGGCATTCGCGGTCAACTGGACATCGCCGTATATCGACATCAAGGCGATGGGCGTGATCATCTTGCTGGGCGGCATCGTCGGCCTCGGCTTCTCGGTCGGCCTGCTGGTCACGCGGCGGCGCAGCCAGCCGGGGGCTCACGTCACCGAGCAGCGCCGCTACATCGAGCCGCCCCGCTGACCCTGCCCGGCACCGCCGCGCGGGACCGCGGACGGTTCCCGGTTTCTTTCGTTTGGCAGCCGCCTGCCCTGATAGCGCCCGGGCAGTTACACGGCCTGCCGGCCGGTGCCCTCATGCGCGGGAGATTCCGCCGCAACAGGGAAGAAGCCCCTCAGCAACCCGAGGGGCTTCTTCTGCGATCAGCATTGGGAGGTTCCTAACGCTGTTCATCATAGCTGACTCGAAACTATGTTCGCAAGAGATGGACGTCGTAGCGCCCGGTCTTCTGCGGCCTGCCACACGGCGACCCATACAATATCCGCGAACTGAAGAGTATTCTTCAAATTGTGGATAGACAACCGGCGCCAGCGCTGCTGCCCGTGCTGCGCTCCCAGCAGCAGGGAGAGATCCTGGCCCTGTTGCTGGGAGACCCAGACCTTGAACTTAGCCTTACCGAGATCGCCGCGCGGACCGGCACCCCCCATGCCTCGGTCCACCGGGAGATCGAGCGAGCGGAAGACGCTGGCCTGGTGATAACCCGGAAGCTGGGTAACGTGCGGCTCGTGCGGGCGAATACCGGCAGCCCTTACTACGCAGGGCTTGCGGAGGTTCTCACCAGAGCATTCGGCGTCCCCGCCGTGCTGGCCGGAGCTTTGCGGCCGGTTACCGGGATCGCGGCGGCCTACGTCTACGGATCGTGGGCGGCCCGGCATGAAGGGCAGACCGGGCCACGCCCGGTCGGGGACATAGACGTGCTCATCCTGGGCGAACCAGACCGGGATCGGCTCTATGCCGCGCTCGGTGAAGCTGAGGAGCGCCTTGGCCGGCCCGTGCAGGCAACGATCCGCGGCGCAAACTGGCTAGATTCAGGATCAGGAGCATTTCACGACACTGTCGTCAGCCGGCCGCTCCTCAAGCTCCCGCTGCAGGGCGGCTAGCTGAACCGGCCGGGCGGCGACGCCGCCAGCAGGGCCGTGACACCCGAAATCGCTGCCTTCGCCTTCTCGATTGCCCACGAAGCGTCACGCTTTGTAATAGGTGCTGCCGCGGGATCGAA
>Ga0187765_10000531_pt1 | contig 14021 bp, 8 predicted proteins | sample 0216_QUI02_MP05__3_FD_133018 | JGI IMG/M metagenome (GOLD analysis project Ga0187765, IMG submission 133018) | Tropical peat soil microbial communities from peatlands in Department of Meta, Colombia - 0216_QUI02_MP05_10_MG | ecosystem: Environmental > Terrestrial > Soil > Wetlands > Peat ...
CCGGTGCGGGCAATCGCAGAACAAGCCGTTCTGCAGCGGCATGCACTGGTACGTCGGGTTCACCGACCCGGTGCCGGCGCCCGGCCGCGAGCCCACCCTGTTCGAGCACGCGGGCGGCCTGCCCCAGCTGACCCGGATGACCCGGCTGCTGTATGACCGGCACGTGCCCGCCGACCCCCTGCTGGTCCCGCTGTTCGCGCAGACCGCGCCGGGCGAGGCGGCGCGGCTGGCGGGCTGGATCGGCGAGGCCTTCGGCGGCCCTCGTTACCGGGGCGACGAACTCGGCGGCCCGCCCCTGGTGATCGGCCGCGCCCTGGGCGCGCCGATGACCGCGGAGCAGCGGGCCCGGTGGGCCGGCCTGATCGGCCGCGCCGCCCGGGAGGCCGGCCTGCCCGCCGACCCCCGGTTCCGGGCGGCGTTTTCCGCCTACATCGAGTTTGGCTCCGAGGTGGCCATGGCGGGCGCGCCGCCCGAGCCCGCGCACCCGGCCGCCTGGGGCTGGGGACCGGCCGGGCCGCCCCCGGCGGCCACGCCCGCCACAGCGGGCGACGACGGGCAGCAAGCGGTCCTGCCCGCCCCCGGCGAGGTGGTCACGTTCGCCGCCCACATCAAGCCGCTGTTCCGCGAGCACGACCGGCAGTCGATGAGCTTCGCCTTCGACCTGTGGTCGGCCGAGGACGTGCGGGCGCACGCGGCCGCCGTCCTGCAGCGGCTGCAGGACGGCTCCATGCCATGTGACAGCTCCTGGCCGGCCGAACGGATCGAGGTCTTCCGGCGCTGGACCGAGACCGGAATGCAGCCCTGACCCGGGTAGCGAGCCGGTCTGTCCGCCGGGCCCGCGCCCCGGCGCCGCGGGTGCCGCCGGTCCCTGGCCAGGGCCGGGACCGGGGTCAGGCCCGGGTGGCGGCCCGGGCGATCGCGTCCAGCGCGAGGTCGACCACCTGGCCGCCGTCCAGCCGTTCGCCGTCCTCGACGCACGCGCGGAACTGGGCCGCGGTCAGCTGGCTGCGCAGCCGCGCCGCCGATTCCTGCAATCGGCCAGCGTCGGCACCGTAGGGTGGCGCGCCGCTGCTGGCCGATGCGACCGCACCGTACAGGACGGCCGCATCGTGGCTGGCACCGACGCGGGCCAGCAGGTCGACCAGGGTCCGCATGGTGACCCACTGGGGCGTCCAGGCGCCGGCCCGCTGCCACTCGGGAATGACCTGCTGGTAGTGGCGGAGCGCGGCGGCCGGGTCGCCGGCGCGGGCGTGCAGGGTGGCCAGCGAGACGCTGCACAGCCCGGTGACCAGGCGGCTGCCCGCGGGCCCGGCCAGCGCGATGGCCCGCTGCAGGTGGTGGCGGGCCTGCCCGGGGCTGGTGGCCGCGGTGATCTCGCCCGCCACCCAGCAGGCGAGCGCCAGCGCGGAGGGCGCGCCGGATGCCTCGGCCGCGGCCCGGGCCTGGCACGCGAACCGGCCCGCCTCGGCCACGTGATCGCCGTAGGCGAGCGCGGCGGCGGTGCTGGCCGCGTCCCACGCGGCGTCCAGGAAGTCGCCGGCCGCGACCGACAGGTCGTAGGCCTGGCGGTACGCCTGCGCCGCACGCCCCGGTTCGCCGCGGAAGATGGCGACGTCGCCGAGCGCCTCCAGCGGCCGGCGGGCACGGACCGGGGCCAGCCCGCGCGCGGCGTCCAGGGCCGCGTGCGCGGCGGCGCCCGCCGCCTGCAGGTCGCCCCGGTACACCGCCCCGAACGCCGCGGAAGCGAGCGCGTCGGGATAGAACGGCGAGCGTGAGCCCGCCCCGGCGGCCGCGCTGACATCGGCCCAGCGGAACACCTCCGGCTGGCAGCGCCACAGCGCGTACCAGTGCAGCCCGGCGGTCATCCGCAGGCTCAGCTCGGTGTCCTGGCCGGTCAGCCAGGTGTGGGCGGCCCGCAGATCGCTGAAGTGGCGGTCGAGCGCCCGCGCCCAGCTGGCCTCGGCCGGGCCGCGCAGCCCGTCCGCTGCCCGGGTGACCAGGTCCGCGGCCCACCGGGCGTGCCGCCCGCGTGCGGCATCCAGCTCTCCCCGCTCGCTGAGCCTTTCCAGCCCGTAGCTGCGCAACGTCCCCAGCAGCCGGTAACCGGTCGTCCCGCCGTCATGGGCGGCGGTGACCAGGGACCGGTCGGCGAGATGCAGGAGCAGGCGGCTCACGTCACCGGCGCCCTCGGCCCCGCCCGCGACGGCATCGGCGGCGGCGGCGTCGAAGCGGCCGTGGAACACCGCGAGCTGGTCGAACACGCGGCGCTGCGCGGGCGTGAGCTGCTGGTAGGACCACTCCACCACCGCCCGCAGGGAATGGTGGCGGCCGTCGGCCCGGCGGCCGACGGTCAGCAGGCCGAACCGGTCGCCCAGGCTCCCGGCCAGCTCGCTGACGGTGGTGCCGGGCAGGCGGGCGGCGGCGAGCTCGATCGCCAGCGGCAGGCCGTCCAGCCCGGCGCAGAGCTCCATGACCGCCGCGCTATCCGCGGCGGTCATGGTCTCGCCGGCGGCGGGGTCCGCGGCCTGGGCCCGGTCCAGGAACAGCCGCACCGCGGGGGCCTGCGGGCCGCCGGCCGCGAGCGGCCCGACCGGCCACAGGTGCTCGCCGTCCACCTGCAGGCGTTCCCGGCTGGTCGCCAGCACGGTGACGGTGCGGGTTTCCCGCAGCAGCCGTTCGGCGACGACCGCGACCGCGTGCGCGAGGTGCTCGCAGTTGTCCAGGACGAGCAGCACCCGCCGGCCCGCCAGGTGCTCGACGAGCTGATCGTCGAGCCGCCGGAACGCCCGCTCGCCGAGCCCGGCCGCGGTCGCGATGGCCCGGGTCACCAGGGCGGGGCGCCGCACCGCGGCCAGGTCGCAGAAGCAGACCCCGCCCGGGTAGCCGCCGCCGGCCCGGGCGGCCACCTCCAGCGCCAGCCGGGTCTTGCCCACGCCCCCCGGGCCGTGCAGCGTGAGCAGCCGGGCCCGCCCCAGCAGCCCGGTGATGGCCGCGACGTCCTCATCCCGCCCGATGAAGCTCGTCACCGGCAGCGGCAGCACCCGGCTCGCCGGGCCACGGGATCCGGGGGCCGGCAGCGCGTGCCGCAGGATGTCCTGCTCGATGCGCAGCAGGCCCGGCGAGGGGTCCAGCCCGAGGTCCTCGGCCAGGTGGCGCCGCCACGACCGGAACGCGGCGAGCGCCTCGGTGTGCCGTCCCCCCTGGTAGAGGGCCTGCATGAGCAGCCCGAGCGCGTGCTCCCGCTCCGGGTGCTCGGCCACGACCGCCTGCAGGGCGGCGGCCGCGTCGCCGGCCATGCCCAGGGACAGCAGCAGCCCGGCCCGGCGTTCCCTGGCCACCACCCGCAGTTCGTCCAGCCGGACCGCCTCCGGCTGCGCGAACGGCCGGTCGGTGAACCCGGCCAGCGCCGGGCCGCGCCACAGGGCCAGCGCCTGGTCGAGGGCCTCCAGCGCCCGCGCGCCGCTCGCCTGCGCCGCCTCGGCCAGGCCATCTTCAAAACGGGTGGCGTCCAGCTGATGCCGCTGGTGGTGGAGGCGGTACCCGCCGTCGCCGGTGATGAGGTCACCGCCCGCCGGGCCCAGGACACGCCGCAGGCGGGAGACCTGGGTCCGCAGCGCGGCGGGCGGGTCGGTGGGCAGCACGCCGCCCCACAGCTCATCGATCAGCCGGTCCGCCGGGATGAGGTGGCCGTCGCCCAGAAGCAGGACGGTCAGCGCCAGCCGCTGCCGGGCGCTGGCGAGCGGCACGGCCCGGCCCCGCACCCGCACCTCGACCGGCCCGAGCAGGCCATATCCCCAGTCGGCCATCGAATCCCCCCTCAGGACCCGCGCGCGACCAGCCGCCCGCCAGTGCCCCCGGCCGCCGGCCGCCTGGTGCCGGCGCGGTGCGGTGCTGACCGGCGCGATGCGGCCGGCCCGGTGCTGACACGCGGGTGACACGCCGCTGGCACGCCGCACGGTCATGCTCGGTGCCAGGCGTGGAGAACAGCTGGAGGAAGTGTGGAGAACGGCCGGAGAGGGAGCGGGCGGTGAGCGGCACGATCGAGGTCGCCGGCGCGGTGAGAGAGTCGTTCACCGGCGAGCTGATCGGCCCCGCGGACCCGCCGTACGAGCAGGCCCGCCGGGTACACAACGGGCTGATCAACAAGCGTCCCGCGCTCATCGCCCGGTGCCGCACCGTCCCCGACGTGGTGGACGCGGTGCGCATCGGCCGCGAGCAGGCCACCGAGATCTCGGTGCGCGGCGGCGGCCACGGCGTGGCCGGCCTGGCGGTCACCGACGGCGGCCTGATGATCGACCTGTCGCCGATGAGGGGCATCCGGGTCGACCCGGCCGGCCGGACCATCTGGGCCCAGGCCGGCGTCACCTGGAAGGAGTTCAACCGGGCCGCGGCCGGCCACGGGCTGGCCACCACCGGCGGGGTGGTCTCGACCACCGGGATCGCGGGGCTGACCCTCGGCGGCGGCGAGGGCTGGCTGATGGGCAAGTACGGCCTCACCATCGACAGCCTGCTGGCGGTGGAGGTGGTGACGGCGGCCGGGGAGATCGTCACCGCGAGCGCGGAGCAGAACCAGGACCTGTTCTGGGCCCTGCGCGGCGGCGGCGGCAACTTCGGCGTCGCCACCGCGTTCCTGTACCGGGCCCATCCGGTGGCCACCGTTTACGGGGGGATGGCCGCCCATCCGGTGAGCCGGGCGCGGGAGGCGTTCGGTTTCTACCGCGACCTCACCCGGTCCGCGCCCGACGACCTCACCGTGTACTTCAACCTGTTCGCCGACCCCGCGGCGCCGGACCAGAAGCTGGCCGCCATGATCGCCTGCCACTGCGGCGACGACCCCGCGGCCGCGGAGAGCGACCTGAAGGCGCTGCGGCAGTTCGGGCCACCGGCCGCGGACCTCATCCAGCTCATGCCCTACCCGGTCATCAACACCCTCAGCGACGGCGGTTACCCCCGGGGAGCGTTCAACTACTGGAAGTCTGCCTTCCTCAGCGAGCTGTCCGACGCCGCGCTGGAGATCATGGTCGACGCGCTGCACCGGTGCCCATCACCCATGAGCGGCCTCGGCATCGTGCCGTACCTGGGCGCGGTGAACCGGGTGGACGCGGCCGCCACCGCCTTCGCGCACCGGGCGCCCGGCTACAGCCTGCTCATCGTCTCGCAATGGCAGGACGTGCGGGAAACCGAGCCGAACATCAGCTGGGCCAAGGAGACCTTCGAGGCCCTCCACCCGCACATGGCCGGCCGCAGCTACCTCAACAACCTGACCGCCGCCGACGGCCGGATGGTGCACAACGTCTGGGGCGCCAACTACCCACGGCTCGTCACCATCAAGCGCCGCTACGACCCGGGGAACATCTTCCGGCTCAACCACAACATCGACCCCGGGCGCGCGGCTCCCGGCCCGGCGCAGACGGCCGCCGGAAGCCCGGCCGCCCCGCCGGGCTCCCTGGAGGGACAGCGCACATGAAAGCGATCCGCCTGCACGCATACGGGCAGCAGCCACGGCTGGACGAGGTACCGGAACCACAGCCGGCCGGGCCGGACGAGGTGGTGGTCAGGATCGGCGGCGCCGGGCTGTGCCGCACCGACCTGCACATCATGGACGGCTGGTTCGCCGGCACCATCCCATCCGAGCTGCCGCTGGTGCTCGGGCACGAGAACGCCGGCTGGGTCCACGCCGTCGGCCCGGCGGTCGGGCACCTGGCCATCGGCGACCCGGTCATCTGCCACCCCAACCTCACCTGCGGCGTGTGCGGTGCCTGCAAGGCCGGGGACGACATGCGCTGCGTGCGCGGCCCCCGCCTGCCGGGCCTGACGCGGGCCGGCGGCATGGCGGAGTTCCTGACGACCAACGAGCGGGCCATCGTCAAGCTCGGCGCGGGCACCGAGCCGGCCGGGCTCGCCGCGCTGGCCGATGGCGGCCTGTCTGCCTACCACGCCGTCAGGAAGGCCGTATCGGCACTGGAACCCGGCTCGTCCGCCGTTGCCGTGGGCGCGGGCGGGCTGGGTCACATCGGCATCCAGTGCCTCAAGGCGATGACCCCGGCGCAGGTCATCGCGGTGGATACCAGTGAGGACGCGCTGAAGCTGGCCCTGGACTGCGGCGCGGACCAGGTGGTCAGCGCCGATGGGCAGCAGGCGCAGCGGGTCCGTGACCTCACCGGCGGCGGGGCGGACGCGGTGTTCGACTTCGTGGGCGAGGACACCACGATCGGCGACGCGGTGGCCATGCTGCGCCCGGCAGGCACGTACTACCTGGTCGGCTACGGCGGCACAGTGACGCTGCCCACCCTGCCGCTGGTGCTGGGCGAGATCAGCGTGGTGGGGAACCTCATCGGCACCAGCACCGACCTGGCCGGCCTGGTCACCCTGGCCGGCCAGGGAAAGGTCACGCTCCACTCCACCCGCTACCCGCTGGAGGCCGCCGGCGACGCGATCGACGACCTCCGCCGTGGCCGGATCCACGGCCGGGCCATCCTGGTCCCCAGCTGAGACACCCGGCGCCCGCCCGCGCCCGCCCGCTGTGGGTACCCTGAAAACACGATGGCGGTGGGACCCGCCTCCAACTGCGGCACCGCCGCCGATGGTCCCTACCTGTGAGGGTAGGAGGCCATGTGGGCACACCGGGTGACAGCGGATCCCTTCTCGCGGCCCTGGATGAGCTGTCCGGCCTGGCCGGGGAGGGTGACCGGGCCGCGCTGGCCGCGCTGCGCGGCCGGCTGGCCGGCCACCGGCTGCGGGTGCTGGTCGCCGGCGAGGCCAAGCGGGGCAAGAGCACGCTGGTCAACGCGCTGCTCGGCCGGCCGCTGCTGCCGGTGGGGGTGACGCCGCTGACGGCGCTGGCCACGACGGTCCGGTACGGCCCCGACGAGGGCGTCAGCGCCGTCTTCCGGGACGGCCGCCAGCAGTCCTTCCCGCTGCCGGCACTGGCCGACCTGGTGACCGAACGCGGGAACCCGGGCAACCACCGGAACCTGGCGTCGGTCACCGTCGTGGCCGACGCGCCGGTGCTGGCCCGCGGGGTGGAGCTGGTGGACACGCCGGGGACCGGCTCGGTCTACGCGCACAACACCGCCGAGGCGGAAGCCGCCCTGGGCACCATGGACGCGGCCGTGTTCGTGCTCACCGCCGACCCGCCGGTCTCGGCCAGCGAGCGCGAGCTGATGGCCCGGGTGGCGGAGCTGTCGGTGACCATGTTCGTGGTGCTCAACAAGGCGGACTACCTGGCCGGTTACGGCGCCGCCGGGCACGACCATGAGGGCAGCGAGCTCGCCGAGGCGCTGGAGTTCACCGCGCGGGTGGCCGCCGAGGCCGCCGGGCACCCGGTCCGGGTCTACCCGCTGTCGGCGCGGGCCGCGCTCGCCGGCCAGGGCGACCCGGGCTTCACCGTGTTCGCGGAGGACTTCACCTCCTACCTGGCGCAGGGAGGGGCCGCGGACCTGCAGGCGTCGGTGGCCGCACACGCGCGCCGCCTGGCGGTGTCACTGCGCGATGAGGCCACCCTGGCCCGCCACGCCGCGCGGATGCGCACCGGCGCCGCCGCGCAGCGGGTCGGGGAGTTCGCCGCCCGGCTGGTGGCGGTCGGCTCGCGGCAGCAGGACGCAGCGGACCTGGCGGCCGCGGAGTCGGCCCGCCTGCTCGCCGGGCTCAACGTGGCCGCGGACCAGGCGGTACGGGACTGCGCGGCCAGCGTTGGCAGGCAGATGGAGGCGCTGCTGGTCGGTGAGCTGCGGTCGGCTCCGGCCGCCGAGATCGAGCGCAGAGGCCGGGCGCGGCTGGCCGAGCTGGCCGTGGCGGCGGCCGAGGAATGGCGAGGGCAGCAGGCCGGGCGGCTGGAGGAGGGCCTGGCCCGGCTCGACGCCCGGCTGACCCGCGACCTGACCGCCGAGCTCGACGCCGTGCGGGACGCGGCCGCCGCGCTGCTGGGGCTGAACCTGACCGTGCCCGGGCCGGGCGACCGGCTGGCGCCGGACCTGCGCTTCTTCTACGTGACGGCCGGGCAGGCCGGGCAGACCGAGCTGCTCGCCGGGGCGATCCGCCGGTGGCTGCCCGGCGAGGCCGGGCGGCAGCGGGCCCGGGCCCATCTGCATCGTGAGGCCGCCAGCCTGGTTCCGCAGCAGATCGGCCGGGCCCGGGCAGACCTGCAGTACCGGCTGGCCGAGGCCACCCGGCAGCTGGCCCGGGCGGTGGCAGACCGCTATACAGAGAGCACCGGCCGGCTGGAGCGCGCGCTGCAGACCGCCGCCACCGCGCGGCAAGCCACCGCCGGTGACGCGGCCCGGCTGGATGCCGAGCTCGCCGGGCGCCTGCGGCGGCTCGGCCGGGTACTCGCCCAGCTGGACGAGGCCACCGCCGGTGTCACCCGGCTGGCAGTGGAAGGGTGAGCAGATGTTCCGGAGCATCCTGTTCGGCGGCGCGCCGCCGCCCGCAGATCTCGACCGCCACCCGGAGCCCGCGTTCTTCCACGACCTGAACCTCGATCAGCTCGTCGCGTCGGTGACGGCCCGGTCCGGCGACTATCACCTCGAGCCTTTCTTCTACGTTCCGGCCGCGGGGCTCGATGAGATCTCCTACCGGCATGAGGTGTTCCGCGACCTTGGCGACGATGGCCTGCTGGCGCGGATCACGGCATTCACCGGTGATATCCGGCGTGTGCGGGAACAGCTCGCCACGGCCGGGAAGATGCATTACCCACGCCAGCGGCAGCGCTGGTTCCTGGAGTCGGCCGCCACCTACTGCGGCGCCGTCGTCAGCCTGGCCGGTGACCTGCGCGGCACCTCGATCGGCTCGCGCGGCTTCCGGGGCTTCCGCGACTACCTGGACCGGTACGCGCACTCGGACGGTTTCGCCACGCTCGCCGCCGAGACCACCGCGCTCCGGGCGGATCTCGCCGGTGTCACCTACTCGCTGAACATCAGGGGAAACCGGGTCCGGGTCCGGAAGTACGAGGGGGAGGACGACTACAGCCAGGAGGTCCTGGCGGTCTTCGAGAAGTTCCGGCAGGGCGCGGTGAAGGACTACCGGGTCCCGATCCCCAGCTACCAGGAGATGAACCACGTCGAGGCGGGCGTGCTGGACCTGGTCACGAAGCTCTACCCGGAGGTGTTCGCCGAGCTCGACCGCTACTGCGCCGCCCACGCGGGGTACCTGGACGGCACCGTCGCACGTTTTGACCGGGAAATACAGTTCTACCTCGCCTACCTGGGCCATATCCGGCCGCTCGAGGCGGACGGGCTTGCGTTCTGCTACCCGGTGGTGCGGCCTGAACCCGGGCCGGTGCACGCGTCCGGCACGTTCGATCTGGCCCTGGCCGGCAAGCTGGCCCGCGAGGACGCGCGGGTGGTCACCAACGACTTCTCGCTCGGTGAGGGCGAGCGCATCCTGGTGGTCACCGGCCCCAACCAGGGTGGCAAGACCACCCTGGCCCGCACGTTCGGGCAGCTGCACCACCTGGCCCGGCTCGGCTGCCCGGTGCCCGGGCGTGATGCCACGCTCCATCTGTGCGATGAGCTGTTCACCCACTTCGAGAAGGAGGAAGACCTCGCCGCCCTGAGCGGGAAGCTCCGGGACGACCTGGTGCGATTCCGCGAGATCCTCGGCCGGGCCACCGCCAGCAGCGTCATCGTCATGAACGAGATATTCACCTCGACCACGCTGGACGACGCGCTCTTCCTCGGCCGGGAGATGCTGGAGAAGATCATCGACCTTGAGGCGCGCTGCGTCTGCGTCACGTTCCTCGACGAGCTGGCGTCCCTGCACCCCGCCTGCGTCAGCATGGTCGCCGTCGTGACGCCGGACAACCCGGCCGAGCGGACCTACAAAGTGATCAGGAAACCCGCGGACGGCCTGGCCTACGCGGCCGCGCTGGCCGCGAAGTATGGCCTGACCTACGACCAGCTGAAGGGACGGCTGGCGTCATGAAGGCCTACCTCATGTACCCGGCGCGGGATTTCGACGCGGAGCAGGATCTGCCGCACGGCTCGGAGGCGGTGACCGCGGACCTGGAGCTGAACACGCTGCTGAACGCCATGGCGGCCGGGGACGGGTTCCTGTTCGGGGTGGCCCGCACCGCACTGCTGTGCGGCCTGGCTGACCCGGAGACGATCACCTACCGGCAGCACGTCCTGCGCGACTGCCTGGCCCAGCCCGCGGCCGTCAGGGAGATCTACGGCATCGCCGTGCAGGCGATCGCCGCGGAAAGACGTATCTGGTGGGGGATCGGGTCCAAATACCCCGAGGCGATCCTGCACCGGTCGGTGCAGGTGATGCAGCTGTTCATGGCCGCGCTCAGGCAGCTGCGGCAGGTCGCGGACAGCCACGCCGGCGACTTCCGGTCGGATGGGTTCACCCGGTTCTTCGCCATGATCTCCAAGGAGCTTGGCGACGACTACTTCGCGCTCGTCGGCAGCCATCTGAAGCGGCTCAAGTTCTCCGGCGGCGTCCTGGTCAGCGCCAGCCTCGGCGAGGGAAACACCGGCACCGGGTACGTGCTCCGCACGCCCCGCCAGACGCGCCGCGGACTGGCCGGGAGGATCGGAGTCGGGAACCGCTCGGCCTATACCTTCACGATCAGCGACCGCGACGAGGCCGGGGCCAGGGCTCTGTCCGAGCTGAGCGGCCGGGGCATCAACCACGTCGCCAACGCCCTGGCCCAGTCGGCCGACCACATCCTCAGCTTCCTGCGCCTGCTCCGCGCCGAGCTGGCGTTCTACGTCGGCGCGCTGAACGCCCACGAGCGGCTGGCCGCCCGGGGCAGCCCGGCGTGCTTCCCGGAGCCGCTGCCGCCGGCCGAGACGGCGTTCTCGGCGGCCGGCCTCTACGACCCGTGCCTGGCGCTCAGCACCGGCACCGAGGTGGTCGGCAACGACGTCAGTGCCGACGGCGCGACGCTGGTGATGATCACCGGCGCCAACCAGGGCGGGAAATCGACGTTCCTGCGCAGCGCCGGCCTGGCCCAGCTGATGATGCAGGCCGGGATGTTCGTGGCCGCGGCGGCGCTGCGGGCCAGCGTCTGCCAGGGCCTCTTCACCCACTTCAAGCGGGAGGAAGACGCCACCATGACCAGCGGGAAGCTGGACGAGGAGCTGGCCAGGATGAGCGACATCGCCGCCCGCATCACGCCCGGGTCGGTGCTGCTGTGCAACGAGTCGTTCGCCTCCACCAACGAGAGGGAGGGCTCGGAGATCGCCCGGCAGATCATCCGGGCCATGCGCGGGGCCGGCATCCGGGTGTTCTTCGTCACCCACCTGTACGACCTCGCCCGGGGCTGCTACACCGAGCCTGGGCGGCCCGCGCTCTTCCTGCGCGCGGAACGGCGGGCCGATGGCCGCCGCACCTTCCGGCTGGCGGCGGGCGAACCGCTGCCGACCAGCCACGGCCAGGACGTGTACACCGAGGTCTTCGGCGCGCTGGCCAGCGCCGCACCGTCCCCGCCCCCGGTGGCCGAGGACGGCGGCCCACGTTAACCGGCCGCCACCAGCAGCGCCGCGCCCGCCGCGGCCACTCCCGCCAGCACCAGCCATGGTGACGCCGGGACCGCCGCCGCCGCCGCGGCGGCGGTGATCAGGGCGGCGGCAAGCCCGGCGGCCAGTACCGGCAGGCGGCTACGGGCCCACCGGAGCCGGCCGCCGGTGAGGCCGGTCTCAGCAGCGTCGAGCATGAGCAGGTAGGCCAGGACCAGGGTGCCCTCGGCCGCGGCCAGCGGCAGCGACGTGGCGCCTGCGGCGATGCCGATGCCGCCCGCCACCACCGCCGCCACCGCGGCGAGGGTTCCCGCGGCTGGCCACCGGCCAGGCAGGCCCGCGAGCCCGGCGGCCACGCCGGTGATCGCCGCGGGCCAGGTGGCGGGCATGGCGATCACCGGGACGGCGAGCATGACGGCCCCGGTTCCGGCCGCCGCCAGCGCGGCGCGGCTCACGTGCACACCATTGCCTGCGGCGCGGGCCCGTACCGCCACACCGCGGATGGCGCCTCTCACCGGGCACCGTCCGGGACCCGGACGGGGCCGCTCACCGGGCGCCACCCCGGACGCGATGGCGGGCGAAGCGGCCCAGCGCCGTGTCCAGCCGCACGCTGGCGTCCTCGCCGGGGCCGGCCTCCTGGCGCGGCTCGCCCGGCCAGCCGACCACCGGTATGCCCAGCGATTCGAGCCGGTACCGCAGCGCCTGCCGCTCCAGCCGCCATATCCGCAGCGCGAGGCCGGGCCCGGCGGATCGCCGGGGCGGGGCCGGGGAGGTGCTTAGCACGTCGGCGACGATGACGGGGTAGCCGCGTTCCCGCAGGTCAATTGCGATGCCAATGGCCCGCTCGTCCAGCAGCGGCGAGAACATGATCACCAGTGCGCCCGCGGGCAGCGCGATGGGGGGGACGCGGGTCATGTCCGGCGACACGAAGCTGTAAAGCCTGCGCACGTCCAGCACTGATTCGACGATGCGGAAGAACTGGCGCTGCCCGATGCCGGGTGCGATCCAGCGCATCGGGCCGTACAGCGTGATCACCCCCACCCGGTCTCCGGCGCGGGTGTAGGCGCGGGCGATCCCGGCTGCGCCGCGGACCGCGCGGTCGAGCGAGGAGTCCCCGGGCGGCCCGGCGTCGGCGGTCGCGTCGATGACCGCCACTATCTCCGCCGCGCGCTCGGCCGCGAACTGGTTCACGTGCAGCGCGCCGCGGCGCCCGGTGGCCGGCCAGTTGATCCTGCGCAGCTGGTCGCCGGGCACGAAGGGCCGCACCCCGGCGAACTCGACGCCATCGGCCGGCCGCCGGTCCGCGTGGTCGCCGATGCGGGTGCGCAGCTGCGCGGGCAGCACCAGCTGGCGCAGCGACGGCGGGCGCGGGAACACGGTGATCTCCTCCACGCCCAGCACCGCCGTGCCGGCGAACAGGCCGCCGCGGCTGCGCACGGTGACCAGGATCCGCCCGGAATCCCAGCGTCCCCACCGCTGTGCCGTCACCCGCCATTCCGCCTCGACCAGGCCGCCGCCACCCTCCACCGGGGCGGCCGGCCCGCCCGGCCTGCCGCGCCCGCCCGGCTCGCCGGTGACCGCCAGCGCCGGAGGCAGGCTGAGCTGGACACCGGCCGAGTCCGCCGGGCCGCCTGGCTCGGCAGTCACCCGGATGACGAGCTGCTCACCCTCGAAGCAGCGGCCGGCGGATGACCGCACGCTGCACCTGACCGCGTAGCGCGGGCGGCGGGCCGCCAGTGCCAGCGCGGCCACCACCGGCGCGGCGAGCACCAGGTAGCCCGGGCGCCCCAGGATCACGGCGGCGAGCAGCGGCAGCAGGCCGACGCTGGCCAGCCGCCGGTAGTGAGCCGTCGTCGCCCAGGTCAGGTCCACCCCGGCCGCGGGCTGCCCGTCGCAGGCTGCTGTGGCCGCGGGCCGGTCACCGTGGCCCACCGCGGCCGTCATGGCCCAGTCTCCGGCGGGAGGTGCGGCTGGGCCGGCTGCGCGGTCTGCGGCCGGGTGGGCGGCGTGGGCACCTCGGCCAGCAGGTCGGTGACGATGTCCTCACCGGTGATCTGCCGCACCCACAGCTCCGGGCGCAGCACCAGCCGGTGGGCGAGTGCGGGCACGGCCACCGCCTTGACATCCTCCGGGGTCACGTAGTCCCGCCGGTCTGCTGCCGCGTGGCCGCGGGCCAGGTCGGTGACCGCGATGCCGCCCCGCGGGCTGGCCCCGACGGCGACCTTCGGGTTCTCGCGGGTCGCGGTCAGCAGCCGGACGACGTAGCTGAGCACGTCGTCGCCAACGTGCACCTGGTTCAGGCTTTCCCGCAGTTCCAGCAGGCCCTGCGCGTCGACCACCGCCCGCAGCGCTGGCGCCTGCCCGGCCCGCTCCAGCCGCTGCCGCAGCATTACGGTCTCCCCCTCGGCCGTGAGGTAGCCGAGCCTGGTGCGGAGCAGGAACCGGTCGAGCTGCGCTTCGGGCAAGGGATAGGTGCCCTCGTATTCGATCGGGTTATCGGTGGCCAGCACGATGAACGGCTGCGGCAGCGGCCGGGACTGGCCGTCCACGGTCACCTGC
>Ga0187765_10000532_pt1 | contig 14018 bp, 12 predicted proteins | sample 0216_QUI02_MP05__3_FD_133018 | JGI IMG/M metagenome (GOLD analysis project Ga0187765, IMG submission 133018) | Tropical peat soil microbial communities from peatlands in Department of Meta, Colombia - 0216_QUI02_MP05_10_MG | ecosystem: Environmental > Terrestrial > Soil > Wetlands > Peat ...
AGGTCGGGTTTGAGCTCGAGCACGGCGCGCACGAGGCCTTTGCCATACTCCCCGCCGACTTCGGCGATTTCGGAGATACGGTCGAACATCAGCATCGGCGGCAGCGGCAGCTGCGGGCCCTCCGCAAACAGTTCACCCCTCCCGCACGCGAGAAGGTCCTCATAGTCGAAATTCGAGCGGCGTTCCTGCATCCGCGGTTCAGCTCCGCGATTTCCGGAGGTAATCCCGTCACTCACTAACATATTGGCGTAGCGTGGCAAAGGCGCACCCCCACCATGTCGCCAACGCATGGTGCTCGCGCGCTGCCGGCAGGCGCGGCGGTTGCAGCATGGAAAAGTGTCGTATATTGATTTCGTGCGTAACAATCGCCTCGTCCGGGCGAGGAACGGGTCCGTGATCAGACAGGGTTCGAGACAGCCAGTGCCGACCGCTTTTGCGCCAACCGCGCTCGCTCAGGAGCGGGACACCCAACAGCGCCCGGGACAGCGAGGCGAGCTCACGGGCTGTCCGTGGCATGATGTCAAGGCCAAGCTGCGCGGCGTCGGCCTGCGTCCGACCCGCCAGCGCATGGCGCTCGGCTGGATCCTGTTCGCCAAGGGCGACCGGCACGTGACCGCGGAAATGCTCTATGAGGAGGCGAATCGCGCCAAAGTGCCGGTCTCGCTCGCGACCGTTTACAACACGCTGCACCAGTTTACCGAGGTCGGTCTGTTACGGCAGGTGGCGGTGGACGGATCAAGGGCATATTTCGACACCAACAACTCGATGCACCACCATTTCTTCATCGAGGAGCAGAACGAACTGCTCGATATCCCGGCCGGCGATGTGATGGTCGGCAGCGCGCCGGTTCCGCCTGAAGGTTATGAGATCGCTCGCATCGACGTTGTGGTGCGATTGCGCCGCAAACAGGCGTAGATCTTCCTCACCGTACGCAACTGTGCTGGCGCTGAAAGGCGGCGCGGTCCTGCGCTTGCCTTGTCACGCTTGAGAAGGGGCAATCGCGGACGCCCGCGATCATTCGATCTTCTCGCCGGGATAGACGCCCCATAACGCGCTCTGTTCGATCCAGCCCCCAAAGCCGTCACCGGAAATTTGGCACCATGTTCCATTGCAGTGCTTCACCGTAGCCAGCACGCCGACTTGCAATCGGGCCTCGACGCTGCTGTGTGCGTCCGGCGCTTGATAGACGGAGGCCAGATCGGTTTTGTTTTTTAGTTGCACCGCCGCGGTTCGCTTGCCGGAGAGCAGCGCGTGATAGACCCAGCCCTCGGCGCCGTCGCAATCGCGAATGCGACGCCAGTTTTCGAATTCCGCGGTGATTTCGACCGGCCAGCCAACCCGGGTGTAGATCCAGGCGACATCGTGATCTTTGTCGGGGCCGCCGCGCACAGTCACCCGATCCGCCTTGAGGCTGACAAAGCGTGGAACCGGCAATCCGCTAGTTGCTGCGTCGCCGCCGGCTCGGGCCGCGCCGCACGCATAACCGAGTACCAACCAAGCCGTCAGCGCGTAAGAGATCGCCGGGATCGCTCGGGCACGTGCCTTGTCACGCGCTGTGTCCCGGGATCGCAAATGTGCTTGGGCCATTGCGAATAGTCCCATCGTTACCCCGGCGCGCCTCACTTCGACGCACTTTGTTGGAGTATGGCCATCTGCTAGAGATTTTACCGGACCGCTCCCCGCCCTCAGTGTCGGCGAGCGGGGTTAAGGAGACCTGAACGGCGGGCGCGCAAACGGCAGTTGCAAAGCGTGCGATTGCAGGGCTGAATTTGCGGGTCCTTCATTGGAACCATCCGGCGCGAGAGGCAGCGAATGGCGACGGGCAAGAAGCCGCTGGTCGTGGTCACCCGTCGGCTGCCCGACAGCGTCGAGATGCGCATGCGCGAATTGTTCGACGCGCGGCTTAATCCGGACGACAAACCGATGACCCCGGCGCAGCTGGTCGAGGCTGCGAAAACCGCCGACGTCCTGGTGCCGACGGTCACCGATCACATCGACCGCGCCGTGCTCAGCCAATCCGGCGAGCGGCTCAAGCTCATCGCCAATTTCGGCAACGGCGTCGACAATATCGATGTCGCCACCGCGGTGCAGCGCGGCATAACAGTGACCAATACGCCCGGCGTGCTCACTGAGGACACGGCCGATATGACCATGGCGCTTGTTCTGGCGGTGCCGCGGCGTTTGGCCGAAGGTGCGCAGGTGCTCACCGGCGACCGCGAATGGACCGGCTGGAGCCCGACCTGGATGCTCGGCCACCGCATCTGGGGCAAGCGGCTCGGCATTGTCGGGCTGGGCCGGATCGGCCAGGCCGTGGCGCGGCGCGCTCAGGCCTTCGGCCTGAAGATCCATTATCACGACCGCCGTCGGGTCTCGGCGCAAATCGAGGAGCAATTGCACGCCACCTATTGGGAGAGCCTCGATCAGATGCTCGCCCGCATGGACATCATCTCCATCAATTGTCCGCATACCCCGGCGACTTATCATTTGCTTTCGGCGCGGCGGCTCAAGCTGATCCGTCCCGAAGCCTATATCGTCAATACCGCGCGCGGCGAGGTGATCGACGAGAACGCCTTGGCGCGCCTGATCGAGTCGGAGGACATTGCCGGCGCCGGTCTCGATGTCTTCGAGCACGAGCCCGCGGTCAATCCGAAGCTCGTCAAGCTCGCACGCGCCGGCAAAGTCGTGTTGTTGCCGCATCTGGCCTCGGCCACGCTTGAGGGCCGCGTCGACATGGGCGAGAAGGTCATCGTCAATATCAAGACCTTCCTCGATGGCCATCGGCCGCCGGATCGCGTCCTGCCGTCGATGCTCTAGAGCAAGCCCCGCCATCAAGATGGATCCCAAACTGTTCGCGCTGCGACGCTCGCTCTGCTTCGCGCTGGCGCTTGTGCTGCCGTTCGGCGCGCGCGGCGACGAGCGCAGCGGCGGCGTCATCCTCAATGCGCAGGCGGTCGTCGCGCATGACGGCATGGTCGTGGCGCAAGAGGCGCGCGCGGCGCAGATCGGCGCCGATGTCCTCAAAACTGGCGGCAACGCGATCGATGCCGCGGTTGCGGTCGGCTTTGCGCTTGCGGTGAGCTATCCCCGCGCCGGGAATATCGGCGGCGGCGGCTTCATGGTGATCCATCGCGCTGACGGCAACGACACCACCATCGATTACCGCGAGACGGCGCCGGCGGGCATCAGTGCAAAAAGCTTTCTCGACGATTCCGGGAATGCGGATCCAGGGAAGTCGCGCGATTCCGCGCTTGCCATTGGCGTGCCTGGCACGGTCGGCGGCCTGGCCCTTGCCGAGCATGAATACGGCTCAGGAAAATTCACGCTCGCCGATTTGATGGCGCCGGCCATCGCTATGGCGCGCGAGGGCATCGCGGTCACCGACGATACGGCGGACTCGCTGCCGAGCGTGCAAGCGCGGCTGTCGCGCTGGCCAGCCTCGGCCAAGATCTTCCTGAAAGGGGACGGCACGCCGCTCGGTCCCGGCGATCGGCTGGTACAGAGCGATCTCGCGGATACGCTCGAAGCGATCGCCCGCGACGGCCCGCGCGTTTTCTACGAGGGGCCGGTCGCGCAAAAGATCGCCGCCGCGGTCCAGGCCGCCGGCGGCGTTATGACCGCCGACGATTTGAAAACATATCAAGCGATCGAGCGCGCGCCGGTGCGCGGCAGCTATCGCGGTTACGATATCATTTCGATGGCGCCGCCATCCTCCGGCGGCGTCGAGCTCATTGAGATGCTCAATATTATTGAAGGCTACGATCTCGGGGGTGTGGCGCGCGCGAGTGCGGCGCAGGCGCTGCATTTGATGATCGAGGCGATGAAGCGCGCCTATGCCGATCGCGCGCTGTTTCTTGGCGACCCGGACCGGGTGGCGAATCCGGTCGCGCTGTTGACGTCGAAAAATTACGCCGCCGGCTGGCGCGCCGGCATCGATCCGGTCCACGCCACCGCGGCAACGGATATCCGCGCCGGCGAGGTGGGAAAGCCGGAGGGCCGCAACACCACGCATTTCTCCGTCGTCGATCGCTTCGGCAACGCGGTCGCCAACACCTATACGCTGAATTTCAGCTATGGCGTCGGCTTGGTTGCCGAGGGCACCGGCGTCCTTCTCAACAACGAGCTCGACGATTTCGCCGCCAAAGCCGATGCGCCGAACGCCTATGGCCTCGTTGGCGCCGAGGCCAATGCGCCAGGTCCCGGCAAGCGGCCGCTCTCCTCGATGACGCCCACGGTCGTGCTCAAGGACGGCAAGCCGTTTCTTGTCACCGGGTCGCCGGGCGGGAGCCGGATCACCACCACGGTGCTGCAAATCATCGTCGACGTGATCGATCGCGGCATGGACATTGCGGCAGCGGTGGCGGCGCCGCGCCTGCACGAGCAATGGCTGCCCGACCGGGTTTATGTCGAGCCGGGATTTGCCGACGATGTCGTTGCGGCGCTGCAGGCAAGCGGCGACACCGTCGTGCCGCAGGCCAGGTTCACTTCGGCCAATTCGATCATGATCACGCCGGAAGCTTTTGTCGGCGCCGCCGACCCGCGCACGCGTGGCGCGCTCGCGGTGGGGTTTTGAACGAAGCGGTATCACGTCATTGCGATGAGCCCGAAGGGCGACGGGGCAATCCAGCTTTGCTGAAAAATACTGGATTGCTTCGCGGAGCTTGTCATCGGGCCGGCCACTTCGGGCCGGGCCCGTTGGCTCGCAATGACGGGAAATACGGCGCTACCCCGCATTCTCCGGATGGTCGGGGTGATTGGCGGTCGAGGCCAGCGCCATGACGACGACGGCACAAAGCGCCACCGGCACGAAGCCCGCGATCGGCGAATGGGTAAAGTCCCACAGCCAGCCGGCGGCGACCGAGAGCACCATGGCGATGCTGTAGCTGATCGTGAACATGCCGGCCGAGATCCGCGGCACGTCTGCAGGTGCGCTCAGAACCGATGGCAGCGCCAGGCCCAGGACCAGAATAGTGGTGGTCACGAAGCCCAAAACGCCCGACCAGAACACGATCCAGGCGCCGCTTGCGGCCATGATCCCGATCAAGCTCACCAGCGACAGCGCGCCGGCGGCAACATAGGCCCAAGGCTGCTTCAGCAACCGGCCGGCGACTGCGATCATGATCAGCGACGCCGGCAACTGGCAAAAGTTTTCTGCAGTCAGCGCACTCGAAATCAAGTCGGGCCGGCCCGCGGCGGTAACGAAATCCGGCAAGAAGGCATTGGTGACGAAGTACATGGAGTTGACGCTGCCGAGGATGGCGCCGAGCCGCCAGATCAGCGGCCGCCGCCAATCGGGCCACCACAGCCGAGGGGCCAGTGCCGCGCTATTGGTGCCCTGCGCTCGCGGCGCGCAGGCAATAATCAGGAGCGCCGTGGCAAAAGCCGGAACGGACCAGACGACGAAATTGAGCCGCCAGCTGTTATCGACCAGCGGCAGCACCAGCGGGATGGTGAGCGCCACGGCAATCGTTTCGCCGGCGAGCAAGCCGTTGGTGTAGACCGCGGTGGCAAAACCGATCCGGCGCGGAAACCACGCGCGCACCAAAGGCGGCAGCGCCGGCTGCATGATGGCGACCCCGGCCGCCATCACAATCGTCGTGGCAAAGAGCATCGCCGCGCTCGGCAGCGCCGCGCGCGCGATCGATCCGATCGCGTTGAGCAGAAGCCCGACGAACAGCGCCGGCACCATGCCAAGGCGCGCGATCAGCACCGCGCCGGGTATGGCGGCGAGCGCAAACAGCATCGGCGCCAGGCTGGAGAGCCAGCCGACATCGGTCTCCGACAAGTTCAGGTCGCGATGCAAAAGCGGGATCACCGGCGGGAGCGCCAGCACGGTGACGCGCAGGCACACGCCGGATAGCCACAGCAAGAGAAGCGCAAACGCGCCCTGTTCCGCCAGCGCCGGACGGGGTTGATTGGCAGGAGACGCAGTCACGGCAGTGTTCGGCTCGATTGTTTGCGCATGATCTTGTCCGAAAACCGGTTTCCACTTTTCGGGATCATGCGCGCGTTCCGTCAGACATTGCGGCATTCCGGCACGCAAAGTGGTGACGGGCAAGCCTTCGATCAAATCAAGGAATCTGGAGCGGGCGATGGGATTCGAACCCACGACCCCAACCTTGGCAAGGTTGTGCTCTACCCCTGAGCTACACCCGCGTCCGTATAGACAGATAAGGCGGTTACCGGAATGGTTGGGTATGACCGGACCGCCTTAAAGCTATGCCAAAGAGCGCATCGCTTTGCAACCACGCGCTTTGCAACGCCGCCCGGCAGCACTATCAAAAGGTTGATGCCCGCCACGCCGGACGAACTTTTCGCTTTTCTCGATACGCTCGGGGTCGCGCACAAAACTGTCACGCACCCGGCGGTGTTCACGGTCGAAGAGGCGCGCGACTTGCGCGGCGCCGTCGCCGGCGGTCACACCAAGAATCTGTTCCTGCGCGACAAGAAGGGCGCGGCCTATCTTGTCGTTGCCTCCGAAGACGCCGCGATCGAGCTGCGCGGCCTGCATCGTCTGGTCGGCGCTTCGGGAAGGTTCTCCTTCGGCTCCGCCGCGCTACTGCATGAACTGCTTGGCGTCGCGCCAGGTTCGGTTACCCCGTTCGCGGCGATCAATGACAAGGATCACCGTGTGACCATCGTGCTCGACGCGGCGCTGATGGCCCATGAGGCGCTTAATTTTCATCCTTTGGAGAACACCGCCACCACGACCATCTCGCGCGACGGCCTCTTGAAGTTCTTGGCGGCGACCGGGCACACCCCGCGCATCGAAATCCTCGCCGCGACGGCAATGTAAAATCCCGATTGCATTTGGGTGATTTTCTTCCCATTTAATCGGCCAGATAGGGTCAGCGAGCCCACCGGAAAACGGGGGATTTGGGTAGAACGCGACATGTTGCAACCAGCCGGAACAGCCACTGCAGAAGCGTCGGTCAAGGACACGACGACGCAGACCTTTGTCAAAGACGTCATCGAGGAATCCAAGCGCCAGCCGGTGCTGGTCGATTTCTGGGCGGAGTGGTGCGGGCCGTGCAAGCAGCTCACCCCGGTTCTGGAGAAGGCGGTCAAGGCGGCCAAAGGCAAGGTCAAGCTCGTCAAGATGGATATCGAGAAACACCCCTCGATTCCGTCGCAGATGGGCATCCAATCGATCCCGGCGGTCATCGCTTTCGTCAACGGCCAGCCCGTCGATGGTTTCATGGGTGCGCTGCCGGAGAACCAGGTGGTCGCTTTTCTGGAACGGCTGACCAAAGACCGCATCGGCGGCGAAGCCAAGGATTTGCTCGGCGCCGCCGACGCCGCGCTCGCCGCCGGCGATGCTGCCGGCGCGGCAGACATCTACGCGCAAGTCCTCGCCGAAGACAGTTCCAACGTGCCGGCACTGGCCGGACTCGTACGCTGCTACGTGCAGACCGGCACGCTCGACCGCGCGCGGCAGACGTTGGCGATGATTCCGGCCGCCAAGCAGAGCGACGCCGCGGCAGCGGCTGCGCGCGCCGCCCTGGAGCTCGCCGAACAAGCCAAAACCGTCGGACCAGTCACCGATCTTGAGCAGAAAGTTACGGCGAACCCGCTCGATCATCAGGCACGCTTCGATCTTGCGCTTGCGCTCAACGGCAAAGGCCGCAGACTCGACGCGCTCGAACATCTTCTCGCTATCGTCAAGCGCGACCGCAAGTGGAACGATGACGGGGCACGCAAGCAGCTTGTGCAATTTTTCGACGCCTGGGGTCCGACCGACGAAGCAACGATTGAAGGCCGCAAGCGGCTGTCCTCGGTGCTGTTCGCTTGAACGTTTGGTCCATTCGCAGAGACGATGTGACATTGCAAAGCGCATTATCGATGCCGTGAGTTTCGGTGCCGTCGCAGATCAGGGTGGAGTGCGACATGCCGATGAACGCGATCTACAAAGGGCCGGAGGCGCTGCCCGAGGCGATTGCGGTATTTCCGCTGCCCGGCGCGCTGTTGCTGCCGCGGGGCCAGATGCCGCTCAATATCTTTGAGCCCCGCTATCTGGCGATGACCGAGGACGCTTTGCGTTCCTCGCACCGGATAATCGGCATGATCCAACCTGATCCGGCGCATCCGGGCACCGATCACAACAAGCCGAATTTGTTTCGGATCGGCTGCGTCGGCCGCATCACTCAATTCGCCGAGAGCGGTGACGGCCGTTATCTGATCCAGCTCACCGGCATTGCCCGCTTTCGCATCGAGGAAGAATTGCCGGTCAGTACGCCCTACCGCCAGTGCCGCGTCAGCTATCAAGCGTTCATCGACGATTTTGTCGCGCGCAAGGGCGAGGACCGAGTTGACCGCAAGGCGGTGTTGCGCGCTTTGACCGAATTTCTTAAAGCCAACAATCTGAAAGCCGACTGGGAGGGCATCGAGAACGCTCCCAACGAAGCGTTAGTCAATGCGCTCGCCATGATGTCGCCGTATGATGTCGCCGAAAAACAGGCCATGCTGGAAGCGCCCGACTTGAAGACCCGTGCCGAAATCCTCGTCGCGGTAACCGAGATCGAGCTTGCCAAGAGCAAGACGCCAGGGGAAACATCTTTGCAGTAATGCTGTCCTGATCTGCGATTGAACCGGAGCTGAAAATGTCCGATCGTCCAGCCGATAGCGTCGATCCCAAATTGCTCGAAATTCTGGTCTGCCCTTTGACCAAAACGCCGCTCGAATATGACGCGCAGAAACAGGAATTGATCTCGCGCGCCGCGAAGCTTGCCTATCCGATCCGCGACGGCATTCCGATCATGCTGCCCGAGGAGGCGCGGCGGATCGATTGAGGTCAGAAGCGTCTGCATTGATGCCGTCATGCCCGGCACTCGGGTCCCGCCTCCGGCGGGCCCAAGTGTAAACCTTGTGCCGGGAATCCACGTCTTTCAGCATACCGAGTTCTCAAGGCGTGGATTGCCGGATCAAGTCGGGCAATGACGAACAAAGACCGGGAGGAACGTCGTGATCAAAGTCTGGGGCCGTAATACCTCGTCGAATGTGCAGAAGGTCATGTGGGCGATCGGAGAAATCGGTTTGCCGCATCAGCGCATCGATATTGGCGGACCGTTCGGCAAAAACCGCGAGCCGGCTTATCTCGCCATGAACCCGAACGGGCTGGTGCCGACGCTCGAGGAGGAGGACGGCTTTTTATTGTGGGAATCGAACACGATCGTTCGCTATCTCGCCGCCAAGCACAAAGCCTCAGTGCTTGAGCCCGCGGATCTGCGAGCGCGCGCGCTCGCCAGCAAGTGGATGGACTGGCAGCTCAGCGTCGCCGGGCCGGCGATCTTCGGCTGCTTCTGGGGGCTCATCCGCACGCCGCCGGAAAAGCGCGACCATGCCGCCATCGAGGATTCGAAGAAGAAAACGACCGCGGCGATGACGATGATGGACCAGCAATTGGCCAAAACCGCCTACCTCGGCGGCGATGAATTTTCCTACGGCGATATTCCGGTCGGCATCATCGCCTACCGCTATCGCCAGCTCGTGCCCGAGCGCCCAGCGCTGTCGCATTTCGAACGCTGGTATGCGGCAATATCGTCGCGCCAGGCGTTCAAGGACCACGTCGCGGCGGTGCCGCTGACTTAATAGTGACAGCGATAGCGGCAGAATTAAACCGGTGACTAATGTCCGCTTTATCCCCAAAGCGGACCTACCGAATGCGATGGGCATGTCCGCTAAGTGCCACAGGCGGACATGCGCTTGTCGGCATCCCACGCAGGTCGCAGGGCCGGGCTAGATTTCCAGGTTAGCGGCCATTGGCATCCTTCATCAAATCCTAGAAAATGCCAATGGAATGCACAGTAATGACCACATCGCAGGTCGCATTCTACTTGTGTCGCTCACGTTCTGGGCGCTGGCGATGGTCGTCCCGGATTTCTATCGGTTGTATCAACCGCTCGGATCATTCGGTTTCTACGCGAACAACGACGGCATCATCACTGACGTCCAGGGGCCATTCCTGGAGCAAGCCGCCTCGCCCGCATTTCAGGCTGGTCTCCGTGTCGGTGATAGGCTCGATCTCGCGCAGATGCGCTGTATTCCCATACGCACACTCAGATGTGCGAGTGCGATGGCGGCGTTGGGCGGCTTTCGCCTCGTCGCTAATCAGCAGCACGCTGAACTTGTAATAGCTGCGGCTCCAGGCCGACCGGCGCGGGAAGTCGACATTATGGCCAACCAACGGCCGTATGACGGATGGGTGCTCGCGGTTTTGCTACTTGACCAGGTCGCAGCGATACTCGTCATTCTGGCGGCCGCATGGCTTGTCTGGACAAGACCGGGGATTATGACCTGGGGATTTTTCCTTTATGTCATTTGGTTCAATCCAGGTCAGTCGGCGCAATACTATGCGCTATTACAACGGTACTCGCCTATCGCCCTATTGGCGCAGAACATAGTGGGCTGCATAGCCCAGGGAATCGGTTCAGCAGGCTTCATATGGTTTGCGCTGCGAGCGCCGAACGATGAAACGACATCGCGCTGGCGGCCAGTCGAAAGGTTTTTGCCTTTCATCGCGATCGGACTCGCTGTTTTACTCACACTGAGCTACGCGAATCTGCTCGGTTATCCCACCGAGGTGGTCACTAGGGTTGGCGTATTGAGCGGCTTTGTCGTGGCTGCGTGCGCTTTCCTGATCCTATTGGCGCGCCAAAATGAGCTCCCGCCGCAAGACTATCAACGCCTTCGCTGGGTGATCTGGGGTTGCCTGATCGGATTGCCCGCCCTTGTGTTCGCAGATGCCGGTACGACAACGACACTTCTCAATCGTCTTTGGCCGGGTTATTCGCCGCCCGAGCAATTGTGGGGTCTGCTTTATCTGGTCAATGGCGTCCTCTGCCTCCTCGTCAGCGAGGCCGTGCGTCGACCCTATGTTGTGAGAGTAAGTATTCCGCTACGCCGAGTGACCATTCTTGGTCTCCTTCTCAGTCTCCCGGCGCTCTTCTTACATGAAACCATTGATCACCTTCGTGAGGCGGTCAGCAAAAACGTGACACTTCCCGCTTGGGCTTGGATTGCACTTGCAGCTGCCTTTATTTTTTTAATCTCCAGGATTCACGACTCTGCCGCTCACTACCTAGATTGGGTTTTCAATCGTTCAGTTGCAAAAGCGGGAGAACGGCTCGGCGACGCTGTCCTAAACGCCGGGAGTTATGGTGAGGTCGAGGCGCAAATTGTCCAAGGCGTGCGCAGTGCCCTAGGCCTTACGTCCGCCAGCATTTTTCGCGAACAGGATCGTACCTTCCGACGTACTTCCGCGGATCAGTCGTGGGATAATGCGGCGCGAATACTCGATTCACGCGATCCCATACTCGAACGTGCGCGCGCCCATCGGCCGTATGAGCTTGACCCCAAAGCTGCCGCGCGCAACGACCTTCCCGTCGGGCTAATGCGCCCGATCATCGCAGTTCCTGTGGGCGACCGGTTGCGCTGCTTAGGGCTGGCGCTCTATGGACCGCATGCGACTGGTAACGCCCTCAGTCACGATGAATGCGCGATGCTGGCCGAGCTTGCCGACAAGGCAGCGAGCGTATTCATGAAAGTCAGCGACGAACAGCTTCGTTCCCGGATCACTGCCCTGGAAATCGAACTGAGGACTGTCACCACAGGGCGAACGGACGATGAATGGTCGCTCGCTGCCAGAGCGCCGTCCTAAGGCGCGCTTGGAAAATCATAAATTGAATGGTGTTTCCGCAGCGCGGCGAAAACAAAACCCGCCTGTGGGCGACGACGCACGTGGACACTTTTCGATTTTTGCGTACCATCCTCTTTGCGCACGGTGATATGCAAGAGCCGAGGGTGCCGGACGGGATTTACAGCGACGATCGGGCAAGCGAGCCGATTCGAAGGTTTGCCCGCCTGACGGCCACAGGTGCGGTCGCTATGGCGATCGCTGGCGCGCTGCGGCTACAGGCTAGTGCTCAGGAAGTGGCGAGCGCGCCGCCCGCGCGAACCACAGCAGCAGTGCCGGCGCCGGCAACAGACACCGCATCCAAATTCGACGTCAGCGTCGCCGCGTCGATCGCGAGCGACTACAACTACCGCGGCTATACGCTATCCGATCACAAGCCGAGCGTCTCGACGAATTTCGAGGCGACTTACAATATTTTTTTCGCCGCTGTTGACTCGGCATCCGTGCAGATGCCGATGCTCTCGCAATTGCAGATGACAGATTACGCCGGTATCCGTCCCGTATTCGGACCGATCACTATCGAGACTGGCGTTGCCTATTACAGCTATCCGGGAAGCGTAATCGATACTTCCTATCCGGAATATTACGTGGCGCCGAAATACGCACTGAGCTCCAAGTTTACGATTGGAATGAATGTGTATTATGCGCCCGACTACAGCCGGACCGGTGCCTGGGAAAATTTCGACTCGATCGACGCCAAGTACACATTCGATTCGGGCCTGACAGTTTCCGGCGAACTCGGTCGCCAGAGCTTTGGAACCACCAAGTCGACGGCGATGGATGCCGCCCACAAGCTGCCAGACTACACATATTGGAATTTGGGATTTTCTTACGCTTATAAGGCACTGACGTTTGATCTGCGCTACTTCGCAACCACACTCTCGAAACAGAGCTGCTTTCTGATCACCGGAACCGGCCAAGCGGCCGTGGGATCGAACGGCTGCAACCCCGCGCTTGTCGCGACGCTATCTTGGAGCACTAACCTATCTGGCCTGAAATGAGCGGTTGCAAACAGCCCTGTAATTTCCCGAGGTAACGCGGGGGTCTAAAAAATAACCCCCTCCCGGCTCGCTTCGTTCGCCGACCTCCCCCGACAAGCATGCACTCGGGCGCGCGCGAGCGCGGCCCGGGTGGGGGGAGGCAACACGCTAAGGAATGACCGCTATTCCGCGGCCGCGCGGGCGCCGGCCGAATGCGCCGAGACGATGTAGTCCATCGCCGCTTGCACGCCGCCCTTTTTGTGCGGGATGCCGGCCAGCGCGAGCGCCATTTCTGTCGCCGCCAGCGCGCCGACCTGCCAGCCGTCATTGACGTCGCCGAGATGGCCGATGCGGAAATATTTCTTGGCGTAGGGCCCGAAGCTCGCGCCGTAGGAAATGTTGAACATGTCCAGCGCCAGGCCGCGGAACGCGTCAGCGTCGTGGCCCTCCGGCAACAGCACCGCAGTCACGGTCGGCGAGTAATATTTCGGATCGCGGCAGAGGATTTCGAGGCCCCAGGCGCGGACCGCTCGGCGGGTGGCTTCGGCAAGGCGCGCGTGGCGCGCGAACACATTGTCGAGGCCTTCCTCGTGCAGCATTTCGATCGAGACCGCGAGCCCTTGCAGCATTTGCGTCGCCGGCGTGTAGGGAAAGAAACCGACCTTGTTCATGGTCAGCATCTCGTCCCAGGCCCAGAACGATTTCGGCAGCTTCGATGTCGTCGCTGCGGCGAGCGCCTTGTCGCTGATCGCGTTGAACGACATGCCGGGCGGCAGCATCAGGCCTTTTTGCGCGCCGCCAATGGTGACATCGACGCCCCAGTCATCGTGCCGGTAATCCGTCGAAGCCAGCGACGATATGGTGTCGACCATCAACAGCGCCGGATGGCCCGCGGCATCGATCGCTTTGCGGATCGGCTCGATCGGCGACAGACAGCCGGTCGCGGTTTCGTTGTGTAATAGGCAAACCGCTTTAATCTCGTGCGCCTTGTCTTTGCGCAGATAGTCTTCGATCTTGCCCGCCTCGGCGCCGGTGCGCCAATCGCCGGGAATGAATTCGGGCTTGAGCCCCAATTTCTGCGCCATGACTTTCCACAGCATGGCGAATTGGCCGGTCTCGATCATCAGCACGCGATCGCCCGGCGATAGCGTATTGACCAGCGCCGCTTCCCAGGCCCCGGTGCCGGTCGCGGTGTAGATGATCACCGGGTTCGTGGTCTTGAAGATCGTCTTGATGCCATCGAGGCAGCGTTTGGCCAATTTGGCGAATTCGGGACCGCGATGGTCGATAATCGGGGTGTCCATCGCCCGCAGCACGCGATCGGGCAGCGGCGTCGGCCCCGGAATCTG
>Ga0187765_10000533_pt1 | contig 13999 bp, 16 predicted proteins | sample 0216_QUI02_MP05__3_FD_133018 | JGI IMG/M metagenome (GOLD analysis project Ga0187765, IMG submission 133018) | Tropical peat soil microbial communities from peatlands in Department of Meta, Colombia - 0216_QUI02_MP05_10_MG | ecosystem: Environmental > Terrestrial > Soil > Wetlands > Peat ...
AGGCTCGGCTTGGTCAAGCTTTTCCCAAACGCCAATGACGTCGACCTGGCGGATGGTCAGCTCGAATTGCGCGGCAACCCCAACGGCTACCGAGCGGTGCCGGCGCGTACCACGCTTGAGCCCTTCAACCACGATTGCGGCGGCCTGCTCGTAGCTCATGCCGGCTTTTGCCGGCCTGGCGTTTTTCCAGGCCCGGCGCACGGCTTGCGGGACGCGCAACGTCATCCGCTCGAGCACCTGGGCGAGCTCAAGACAACCGGGCAAACCGAGCTCGGCGCCGCAGTTGAGAAGTATGCTCTTCTGAGCGCTTTGTCATAGAGACTGAGGTTCCGCTGGCACGCACGCGCGACGCCTTTCGGTGTCGGAAAAAACCACCTTCGGGGTGCACGCGGATTGTGCTTGCCCGCTGAGCAAAAGGTGTAAGGCTTCACGGCTTTTTCCACCCGGCAGCGGTGACCCGCTTAGCCGGGTTCCGAGTCGTTGAACGTCACGACGGTCGATTAAAATCACTACCTTTACTCTCATCCGATGCCCTTAGCAGCGCATCAAGCGCCTCACACGCAACCAAACGGCGACTACCAATTTTGATGGTTTGAAGCCGACCGTTACTCATCAAATTGTACAAAGTCCCAATGCTCAACCCCGTCAAGGCGGGCACCTCGCCCAGAGTGAATGTTTTGCGCTCGGCCAATCGGATTTTCGGAATCGAGACATGCGCCATCAACACCCTCCATCTTCCCCGGACTAGCCATAAAGACCTGGATCAGGCGTCAAGTGTCAAGTGTCAACGGTTTCCGTGGCATCGTAGTAGCGTAGCGTAGAGTTTCGTATGATCCTCGGTGTCGGCCGCTGCGCGAACAGGTCGTCGAGAAGGTGGTGGGGAGGCTCGACCGATTATTGAATCACGCGCCGCTTTGTGCTCGGTAACTGGAGGCGGCCTGAGCAAAGAGCCGCGACCCTGGGCCAATCGTAAGCTCTCGCGCAAAGAAGAAGCCTTGCTGGTGGCGACCGCTGACATCTAGTACATCGTTCGCGAATTGGTGAATCGAATTAAGCGGTAATTAGTTCCTGCTCCCGATGGATGCCGTAGGACCATTTCTCCAATTCGCAAAAGCACGGCCTTACCGCCACAACCGAGTGATGAAACTCGGCAGGACACCGGCCGAGCGCAGCTCGACCTTGGTGAACAGGGGCGGTGGCGTCTCCCCCGGCGCGAACTCGACGCGCAGCACCTGCTGCCGGTCGACCGGCGTGAAGGCGCGCTGGAATTCGCGCGGCAGGGCGGCCGCGAACGGCTCGATCCGGCTGATGATGCCCTCGGCGCGGCGCAATCCGCTCTTGATTTGAACGCGGTCGCCGACGGCGATGCGATAGAGCCCGCCGGTCGGCAGATAGGCGAGGACGAAGCGCTGCTCTTCGACCAGCTCGACGAGCGGCTCGCCGGCGCGCACGACCGAGCCCTTGTCAACCGAGCGACGGATGACGATGCCGTCGATCGGCGCGCGCATCTTCCCGTCGTCATAGAGGCGACGCAGGTCACTGACCGCGGTCTCTGCCTCGAGCGATACGGTGTTGAGCGTGCTGATCTCCGCCTCGACCACGCGCTTCTCGGCTTTCAGGGCTTCGAGATCCTCCAGGCTGCGGAATTCGCTTTCCACCGCCGCGGTGCGCTTGTCGAGCGGGAGCAGCCCGTCTTTCAGGAGTTTCTCCATCTCGGCGCGGGCGCCGGAGGTGACTTCCTGCCGCGTTAGGGCGAGCTTGATGATCGCCTCGGCCTTCTCCCCGCGGATGCGGAGTTCACTCAGCCGCGCTTCGCGCGCGGCGACATCCCCAGTGAGCCGGGCGATGCTCTCGGCGACCGTCTGTGACGTGACGACCGCCGCCACGCTGCCGGCCTTGACGTGCTCGCCTTCGCGCACCAACAGGTCGCGCACGGTGACCGGGAATTCCGCCGCGATTACCGCCGACTCGCCAAGCACGAGCCCCTCGCTGCGCAGGTAGAACAGGCTGCCGAGAAAGGTATCGCCGAGCCAGGCCGCAAGGGCGAACAGGGCCAGGAAATACACCCAGCGGATCACTGCCTGCCGATTCGAGCGGGGTTGGTTCGGCAGCGCAAGTAGGTTCGGTCGGGCTTTCAATCGACGCATCACACGGGCTCGACTTGCCGCATGACGCGTTCGGGAACGTAGGGATCACGATAGGAGCTGCGGAACACCACCTCCTGGAAGAGCGCGATCAAGCGGACGACGCGCATGAGCGTCATCTGCATGATCGTGTAGAGCGGAACGTACGGCAGCAGCCGGAGCGGATGGGCGAGCCCGGTCATCGCCGCGATCGCGAAGGCGAGGATGTCGGCGAAGAAATAGGCGATCAGCGTGGCTCCGATCACGGTCCAGGCGAAATCGCCGAAATAGTAGAACAGCCACACCAGGTACACCGGAAAAGCCACCGCGAGCACCGCCTGATAGAATATCACGTCGATGATCGCCCATGCGTCGATCAGGCGGAACGTCGACAGTCGCGGATCGAACGCGCTGCGGTACTTGCGGGTCCAGATCGTGATGATGCCGCGATCCCAGCGCAGCCGTTGTCCGATCAGCGCCGTGACGGTCTCGGGAACATCCGTGAGGCCCCGGGCGTCCGGCGCGAAGCGAATTCGCCAGCCGGCGCGGCGCAGCTTAAGAGTGAGGTCCGCGTCCTCGCCGACCTCCACTTCCTGGCCGCCCGCGCCTTCCAGGGCCATACGCCGGAATCCGCCGAACGCGCCGGACACGATGGTCAGGATCCCGAGCGCGTCGGCGATGCGCCGTCCCAAGGTGAGACCGATCGCGTATTCGATCGTCTGGTTGCGGGTGATGAGACTCGCGAACGGGTTGCGCGCGCCGAGATTGCCGCTCACGGCACCGACGCGCGGATCGGCGAAATAGCCGAGCATGATCTCGAAGGCGTCGCGGTCGAAGGTCGTGTCGACGTCGGTGATGAACACGATGTCGGTGGTGCAGGCGGTCAGTCCTAGATTGACGCCCGCGCTCTTGCCGCCGCGCTGATGGCTGCGCAGCACCTGAGAAACCTTTCCCTCGCGCTGCAGCTCGCGGGCAATTTCGGTCATGCCGTCGATCGAGCCGTCGTCGACGACGATGACCCGCAGACGACCATGCTTCTTGGCGATCGTCTGTTCGGCCAACGCCTCGACGGCTTTGCGCAGCGTCTTGGCCTCGTTATGCCCGACGAGCAGGATGGTGAACGAGAGCCCGCCGCATTCCCCGCGCCGCTCGGGCATCCAGAGCGCCGCCAGGGAGACCACGATCGCGCCGATGGTATAGCGCGGCAGTTCGAAAAAGCACGCATACCAGAACAGCGCGATCAGGCTCAACAGATCCATCGAACTGAGCAGATCGAGCGCGCGCACGGCGATTACTTCTCCGCCAGCAGTTCGGCCGCGTCCTCGCCTTCGGCGACGGTGGCGGCAAGCTCGAGCGGGGGCTCCAGGGTCTGGCGGATCACGCCGCGCACGCGGTCTACGACGTTCTTCGCCACGTGCTCGCCCGGCGTCTCGGGAAACCCGATCAGCACCGAGACGGGGCTTTCGGCGGCAACGAAATCCGCCTCGCGCAGCGCCTCGACGACGGCATCGACGGCGATGCGGAAGGCCAGATCCATGCGCAACGGGCCGAGCTCGGCGCGCAGCTCCTCGACATTGACGAGCGTGAGCCGCGCCACCGTGAACGTGCGCTGGTAGCGCCGGGCAACGCGCATGCACTGGTTTGCCAACACCCGGAACTCCCGACCCGTCATCGACCGCGTGCGGCGTTCGAGCAGCGGCGCGATGTCAAGGCGCGGCAGACGGCCTTCGCGCAGCGCTCGTACCCCCTCGTCGGCGAGCTTGTAGTGATGCCAGTCGGTGGAGCGTGCATCGACGCTCGGCGTCGCGGCGCCGCAATCGAGGCAGAGGAATTGCACAACCGGCTCGGCATTCGCGGCGCCGCAGCTGCGGCACATCGTGACATTGCCGGGCTTTTCATAATCCACACCGAAATGGCGCAGCTCGCGGCGGCATTTCGGGCAGACCAGACTGCGCCCGTCGACGAAACGCGATTCCGCATCCTTCCAGCCGCACCGGTAATGGTGCACGAGGGGCTCGTCCGCGAGATCCTGGCCGCCGCACCCCGGACAGGCCTCGCACGCGTGCAGCCGCGCGGACGAGCACTTGCCGCACACATGGGTGCGGATGAAGTGCTGGCGCTGCAGCAAATCAAGCCGGGCCAGCAGATCAAGCCGCTGGAGAATGCCGCTCGCCTGTCCAACTAGCGGGTATTCGACCAGCCACGCCGAATCCGCCGCCAGGCGCGCCTCGATCATGGTTTCGCGCGAATACGCGATACGCAGCAACGTCAACTCGGCGCGATCCTCCGGCGCGGAGCGGAACGGCATTTCGTCGAGCTTTCGCCAGATCGGCGCGAAGCGCTCCTTGAGCTCGGCGAGGCTCGAACCGTCATATCCTTCGCCCATAAAGTCGCGGCGCAACCAGCGATTACCGCCGAAATCGGCGATCGGGATCGCCGGATCCGGAAGCTGTTCGAGGATGCCGGTAATCTCCGTCGGGTCGACGCGATCGAGCAAAACGATGCCGAGCGGCGGCTGTTCGGACAGCGCGACGAGATTGCGGTCAGGAACAAGGGAGGGGGAACCGCCGAGCATGAGAAAAGGATTCGCGCCCGCGGGCTCGGTCTGCGGCCGCTCCCTCAGGCGAACAGGACGTTTCATTCGGCTGGTTTTCATCGCTTCGAGAAACGGTCAGTGGCGCTTCTAGGATTCGGACGTCGAGCAGCTGACCTTGCCCCCTCCTGCAAGCTATTCAATGCAAATTTAGATTCAGTTATGTAGTGATCCTGGCACAATTACGTATATGTATAGTAATGATCAAGTAAACGGACAATATCCCCCGCACGAGAGGTTCGTTAAGCTTAATGAACGGTCACGCGAGTGCCGGCCTGCCTGAAAATCAGCTCGTCCGTCGCCTGCCGCATGACTGGCGTAAAGTTTCAGGTGTTCACTCCGACAGCGATCGCATCCTCGCCCCGCTTAGCGTCGGCGCGAGCCTCATCGCGGATGGCCTCGAGAGCGGTCCATCACCCAGTCCCATTGCGTCATGATAAAAGCCGCCACGACCGGTAATGCGAGGACATCGAATGTCCGGTCGAGCCGCCGATCGGTGCCATCGAGTAGGATGGAGGCGGTGACCCAGGAAAAATAACCCGCCCCGAACCACAGAGGCCCTATGATGATGGGGATACGGCCGATGCGGGCAAGGCCGGCATCGACAACGAAATGATGGTTCCCCAAAGGAAAACCCGTTGCGGCGCCGAGATTTTCCGTCGTGAAGGTGATCGCAATGCACGTAACGAACAAAGCCAGGGCTTGTCGCGGGCTCTAGAAGACACCCGCGTGCACGAGCGCGCCGCGACGAAGATCGCGGCGAGAGCCTGCGCAAATGGCGTCGGCTTCGATGAAAAGACGATGCCAAGCACAAGGATGCCTCCAATCGCCAGCCACAGGAGCACTACCTGAGCTGAACGAGCGGAACGACTGTTGATGTTGATTTCCTCTGTGGTCACGAAATCCCGCCCTTTCACCGATGCTTGAGGAGTCTAGCGCGTCCTTATGACTTTTCGATAAGTTGGCCATGAACTCAGCGGACCGCGTCACACCGAAGTGGGATCAAATCACCGCTGACTCTTCAAGCGCAATTCATCACGACGGTTTCGCGTCGGACGGCTCGGACGGCTCGGACGGCTCGTTAGTGCACGGGTCCGCACCAGCGCCCACATCTCCCTGTTCGCCAGTGAAGCCGCAGCGTCTCTCGTGCCCACGGAAATGATGGGCGAGCTGCGCATGGAGCACAGCGTGCTGGTGGCGGGCAAGTGGCCCCGCCGGGCCGGGCCCCACCAAATGCTCGGCGCCGGCCGCGATGTGCAGGGCGCACCACGGCGCCATGCGCTCGCAGCTGGCGACACGCTCCTCTGCGACATGCTCCTCCCGCAACTCGATACCGATTGGGCCATGCCGTGGATGCTTGCCGACTGCGGTCTGCAGCAATACTGGATTTCCGTGAACGATCTTCGCGCCCAGAGATTTGACAGGGTCCGCGTAACCCTCGAGGGGCATTGATCCGAACGCGTGCTCGATCGAGCCCTCGGGACGAGGCGTAGTGTGAGATCGCGGTGCGTCGCAGCATTGCCCGTTCGAGCGTGTGGCAGGCCACAGCATCATAGTGCCACGGCGAAGCAGTAGTGCCCATCTTCATCGACCGTGGCGCGCCAACACTAAAAGGGTCCATTCAACGCGCCCGGCGGAGCTGTCGCTCTACATCAGACCCAAGGGTCGATAACCTTCAAGCCGCAGTCCGAGAAGTCATCAACGTTGCGTGTTGCCAAAGATGCGCGACGGGACCGAACGATGGCGGCAATCCGCGCGTCGCCTTCAGACATCGGTCGACCGGCATGGCGTCGGCTCGCAGCTATGTGCGCGTACTCTCGCGCAGCCGAGCTGTCGAAGGGTAACACGCGACCGGCCAGGTCTTCTGTGAAAATTGGTTCCACGATCGATTCCAACGAACGCCGCCGCTTGCCCTTTGGCAGCAGGGCGAGACCATAATAGAGCTCGGCCTCGGTAATCGTGGTGGTGAAGAGAGCAGTGATCGGCTGCGACCGTATCCACTCTAACACCTTGGCAGACGGCCTCGGCCGTAAGGCTTCCGACAAAACATTCGTGTCCAGAACGATCATTCGAAATCTGGGGGCTCACGCATTGGTCCGCGTGGCGGCAGGGAAATTTCTACGCCGCCCAACGGCTCGATTCGCCTTCGGATCGCATCGGCCAAGTTTCCGGTGGAGGGGGAGTCCTGAGCAAGCACCGTTCGCAGGATGTCTCGCACTTCGTCCTCCATCGAACGGTTCCGATGGGCGGCGCGCACACGCAATTTGCGCTTCAGCGCTTCATCCAGATTGCGGATAGTGATGCTAGCCATCCTGGAGCCATTCGCGCATATCAATGCAATCATTGTAGTCATTGCTGCGTCAGGCTGCAAGATCTCCCTCGCGGCGTTGCGAAGAGGCTAGGCCGGGCTTGTGCGGACTTCGGCCGTTCGCCCCTGCCTGCGCAAAGTGCCGACAGGCACCGCACAAAGGATTGGCTCCAGACGTGCAACACGTCGTTTGCACACCTTTTTCTAAGGTGTTTCAGTAGTTTAGTCCGCCATCATAGCCGCCGGAGCCGGCTTCCCCGCCGGGCCCCCCGCGATCTCCTCGCCCGGCTGCCAGAAGTCGAGCTCGCCTGTCTCCTCAAAGAAAGCTCTGGGACAATGCCGACGCCGATCACACTCCGCTAAGGTGGTCCGTCGCTAGCATCGTCGGAATACACCCAGGCCGAATCCGGCGGGGCGGCTCAACCTAGCCGCTCGTCGATCAAGCTGAGATCAACGTGACTGGTATCGGGATCAATGTCGATAAACGGAATAAGTTCGCCGTGTTTACCCCTCGACGGCAGCCCCCACCAGTTCAGATTAGATGGCCCGGCAACCTCACCATTGATGCGATTGCGAAGGAATGTCTCGATGCGCGCTAGGCGTCCGTCAAAGGGCGACCGACTGGCCGTAAACTACGCAGTGTTGGTCGACGCTGCGAACACAGCTCACAGCTCAAAAGTAGCCTGCTCGTAACAGGCCCCCCGGACGTCGCTCGTGTGCCATCCAATGGCGACGCCCCTGCGTGCCATCGCCAGGGGCCTTCGTCATTTTTTCTGGGTGACGCCGACGGTCAGCCAACCGAGCCATTCCGGCTGACTTTTGTCAGATGACGGGTCGAAAGGGGTCAGGAACTCCCACCGACCGCGCTGAAAAACTCTCACGGATTATTCCGGGTTCTGCAACGTCCTCAATGAAATCACAGGCTCAGACCAGGCTACGAATCTGAGGGTCAGGAGTTCGAATCTCTTCGGGCGCGCCATTTCTTCGCCAGAGCGTGTTGGCGTCTCCAGATTGCGCCGGCGTTCCTGCGCCGCATGGCGCTATTCGGTTTCCTCTCCGCGGGCCAATGGAACGTGACGCTGAAGGTCCATTCTGTCGTGGAGGATGCGTACGATTTCGATCGTGCTGTTTGACGCTCTCCGGTACATCAGGAAATGGCTTCCACGACGACCGTGCCGCGCAACGTGGAGCGTCCGAAAACTCGGTATGATCTCGTCTCGTGCCTTGGAACCCGCGACATCGGGACCGTCGGCAAGTTCGCCAATCGCCTGAACGATGGTGTTGCGGTAGATACGCGATTGTCGCGCGCCAAAATTCTCAGTGGTCCATTTGAGGATATTCGCAAAGTCGAGTTCCGCGGCGGCGCCGAGCCGGACACGCCATTTCCGCTCGACCATGAGGGGCGCCTATTCGGCTGTTCTTGAGATGACCTTCTCCGAGACCTCATTCAAATAGGCTTGCAGTTCCTCGAAAGTGCTGAATTCTTTGAATTCACCTCGATCCAACGCGCCGACACCGACGCGAGCCGCTGCCCGCAGGGCTCTTAGCTTGCCTGCATCCTCCGCCTCGCGTTGCTCGACCAGCCGCAGCCCGTCACGCAGCACTTCGCTGGCGTTCTGGTAACGGCCGGACTTGACGAGAGTCTCAATGAGTTCTTCCTGGCGCTCGGTTAGCACAACATTTCTGGTTGGCATTGTCGTCCTTTCGGCCAATTCGAAATCGACTATGGCATAATATGCCATAGTCGATTGATCGCCTCAACCCGAACGTTGGCGCGTCCCTTCTGCAATGGCCGCGCAGTTGTCGCGATCGCGGGTTTCGGCGACCTCGTCACAGCGGCGTCGATGCGGTCGTGTTCGGCGCGCGCCGACGAATTTCACGAAGGCAATCTGCCGCTGGAAATCGAATGCGGCCACCGGGTGATAGTTGCCTCCGGCGACTTCGAACCTAACACGCTCTCGGTTGAGAACCTTGGCCTTCGGAGCGGCGTTGCGCATCTCGTCCGTGGAAGCCACCGCGCGGCCCTCTCAACGGTGTACCAACGCTCAAGCGACAGCTTTGCTTCGGGAAGCCCCATAAAGCGGTGCGGCAGCCAACCGAGCCATGCTGGTTCAATTTTCGGGGACCGGGTCGAAAACTCAGGAACGCTCCGCCGATGGCGCTGAAAACTCTTCCGGATTGTCCTGCGTTCTACAACGCACCCAATGAAATCAAAGGCTCAAACCAGACTACGAATCTGGGGGTCAGGAGTTCGAATCTCTTCGGGCGCGCCACCAAAGCATTGAAATTAAACACAATTTGTCGCTCATCACCCTTCCCAGAATCGAGATCCTCGCCAAAGGAACCGCGGAGGAACCACCCAACCGGGTGTCACGAGGCGACCCCCAGCCTCGCGCAGCGGTTACGCCACGTTCTTTCGGCTCGGTCGGATCAACACCTCTGCCGAGATGCCAAGGCGCTCGTGCAGGCGGCGGATCATTGCGATCGACAGCCCGCGTTTTCGGCTTAGAACCTCTGCAATTCGCGTGCGCGTACCGATGATTTCTTCCAGATCTCGGCGCGTGAGTCCCTGCTGCTCCATGCGGAATTTGATCGCCTCAATGGGATCGGGCGGGTCCATGGGATGGTGCTCCGTCTCATACGCATCAATTAGCGTCGCCAGTACATCCAGGCGATCGCCGTCTGGCGTTCCGGCCTTCGCACCCCAAAGGCGCTCGACCTCTTTTAGTGCGGTCTCGTAGTCACGCTTCGTCCGAATCGGCCTAACCTCAGCCGCCATGTCGCACCTCTTTCACATTGATCCTATCGTAGTCCCGGTGCGTACCGACCCATTTGATCCATACGATGCTCTTCTCAAAGTCGACGGCCACCACCAACCGGTAGTCGTTCCCTTTGATGTTGAACACGACTCGATCCGCCGAGACGATACTTGCAGTCGCATAGCTTCGTTTGACGGGCGCTGTGCTTGACCATCTCGCCTTTTTGACTTCGTCGAACCATGCGTCCAGGGCGGCCTTCAGCGCTGCATGGTCCTTGTGTCCCCTGCGGCCCTCGACGAACTCTCGTAGCGTACGCCGAGCGGTGATCCGCATGCTCGAAACTACCATGCGCCCAAAATGGGCGCAAGTCCAATCCGACGGACACTATCCGTCGCCAATGTCTGAGGCCGCTTGTACAAAACTGGGCGCGCCAAAACCCGCTCAAGACAGCCGGGCAACCCGAGCTCGGCCCCATAATTGAGTAGAATGCTCAACATCGATCGAACGCGCGATTTAGCGAGCCGGACGCGCGGCGCAGCGCCAGGTGCGGCTGGCTCCATCAAGGAAAGGAAACAATCGCGGATATCTCTTAGACGGTCCAGCGGCGCTTGCCGATCGCCCGCTCCAGCGTCCGATACCAATCGTCATAGACCCGCCCCGTGCTTTGCCGCAATCCCCGGTAAGGTGAATTCTTGTCGGTCTGGTAGCAACGAATGAGCGCGGCGATTGTACCGTCATAGACTGGTTTTTCTGTTCCTCGGCGGAACTGCCCGCATGGCCCGAGTGCCTCACGGAGCCTACCGCAAAGGCCGTGCTCTCAAAGAGAGCACGATGCAACCCCCAAGTCTGCGGAATGAAATTTGCCATGCGCTGTTCAGGCGGTGCGTTCAACCTTGTAAGGACGAACGAGAAGATCGGCTGGAATTTTCCACGCTTCACCGATCTTGTGGATCATATCGACGGTGAGCGTGCGCCGGGGCGACAGAAGTTCCCAGGCTCGCGAGCCCGAACCCAGGAGTTCTGCCAACTCGGATTGCGTATGCCCGAGCTCCTCGATCGCATATTGGAGCACGTCGATCGGGTCAAAACAGTCACCGGTGTCGATCGGTCATCGCTTCGCTTCGTACAGTTCCACGAGCGCAAGCAGCACATCGAGCTTGTCACCCTCCTCTGTGCCCCTGGGGGCACCCCAGCAGTAGTTGAGGAGGATCGTAAGCATAGAGCGCGTGCACGACTTGGTCATGGCGCCCCACCAGGTGTCACGGGCTCCATCAGGGAGAGGAAACAGTCGCGGAGGTGCTCTGACGCCACCCGCGATAAGGGGAATTCCTGTCTGTCTCTAGCAGCGGATCAGATCAGTCGTAGACCAGCTTCTTCTCGCCCTCGGGATCCCCAGCCAGGCAGGTATTTCGTTGGTGAGCATCTTGCGGTGCCGCTGGAACTCGCTGCGGGCGGAGACATGCGCAAATCGAAGTGCAGCCGAAGGCGACCAGCGACGCCGCGGCACTGGGCGCAGCGATAATTGTGTTCTGGGCACCGGCGGCTTTTCGTCGGAGGCGATAACCAGAACGCCGCCGCGCTCGCGTGGAGAGTTGGACAGAATCGAGTAGAGCTCAATAGAAATGTGGGATTGAACTCTACAAGGCTGCAGCGGCGTTCCGCCCTCACTGCATTAACTCCCTGCTGGCGAATTCGACCATGGGCCAGGTCTGGATATGTCTTTAGGCCATGCCCAGGAGCAACTGCCTACGGCCGGTGGGATCGGCTACTCGGCGGCGGCCAGATGGCGGGAGGGCCGAGGAACGGCACGGCCAAGTGACGTCGCTTCCTCGGTCCACGCCGCGACAGCTTCCTTGACGGAGGCAAGCGCTTCTTCCGGCGATTCGCCATCTGACATGCATCCCGGCAGGCCTGGTACGAGCGCGACAAAGCCGCCGCCTTCATTGTCTGGGAGCGGCTCGATGATGTCCGGATATCCAAGCTTTCGCATCGCGTGCTTCCCGTACCGCATCGACAAACCGGACGAGGCGGCAAATGTAGACCGCCTGACCGGGCATGGCACTGTCAGGACATCACCTTGGCTGGGATCGGACACCTTCCAGTGCGACCCGCCGCCGCTCGGAGGCGTGCACCCGAATTCGATATTCGCGGCACAACGCGACGACGTCCTCGATCGTCCAGTCGCCGGCCGGAGCCGCGGGCATACGCTCGACGCGGCAATTGGCCATCAAGGCTGGTCTTTGCCGGGGGTTTCGCGCGTCGGCTTCAGACGGACGCCTGGCTTGTCGCCGTTGGTGAACTCAATGCCGGCGGCCTCGAGAGCGCGTTGAACTGCCTCGACCGTTCGGGGTTTGAGCAGCTCCCCAGACTCCAGCCGCGTGACCGTGTTCGTCGAGACCTTCGCCGTCTTGGCCAGTTCGCGCACCCCGATATTCAGGGCGGCCCGGCCCATCCGACATTGAGCTGCATTCAATTTTCGCTACTCCGTAGCGGTTTTGCTTCGAGGAATGAATACATAGTGCTGATTTCGATTCTGTGTAGCGTTTTCAAAACTGCAATTCAAGGGCGAACGAGGTGCACATCTCCCACGCCCGAAGGTTAGCCAACCATGTTTCGACGTGCCGGTTGCACTGCTGCCCCGGCGGTGTGTCGGGGCCCACTCTCACCAACACATTGGAAAACCACATGCGCCTCATCTCGCGCCTTCCGGTACACCTAACGCAGAGCGCGATGGTGGCCCGCTTGCGGTGTCCGACCAGGGACGTCGCGCAAGCATCGCCGCGGCTGGTCAGTAGGCTTGCGCGGACTAGTCGGCGTGTTCGTAGCACGCCACATTTAGAGGTCGCCCGCGACGTCAAAACGCCGCCGAACTAATAACGTAAGGACAAAGTGTGAGCACAGTGTGAGAATTGACACCGTTTGAGCATTCCGAATTTCCACAAGGACGCAGACCACTGAGCGCCGTTCCCCCTTTCGGGCTCGGCGCGTTCTTCATGTAGCGTCCGTCGCAGGCTGATGTAAGATCCATCGACGCGGATAGGGATCGCGACCCGATAAGGCCGACTTCCGCATTGGTCTTCCGCCATCGACCATCGCTGCGGACCGCTCGCGGAGGTGTGCGTGTCGGACGATACCGGCAGTATTATTTCCTACGAGGACGCGTGTGACCGTGTCGGCAGAGAGCTGTTCGGCGACGAGTGGGATATCACGCTGAGCGACGATGAGTGGTCCGAGTATGATGCGGGGCCGTGGGCTGCCTCGTCGACCATTGCGTATTGGGACGCTGCTCAAAAAATCATGAGAATCGAGCGACGAGAAAGGCGTGTCGACGCTTGGCTCGCAGAGCGCGATTTGATCGACGGTTTCACGACGCAATTCAGATTACCGATTCCGGCAATTTCTCGCTCTGCATTCGACGCGGCATTTGCGGAAGCGTTCCGAGCTGTGGCCAGCGGGTTGAGCCGCGAAGAGCCGTTGAGCGACCGGGGTGCAGCGGATTGTAAGAGGTGGCTCGAGGATCTTGTGCGCAGCAGCCCCGACAGGAATCCGATGGGCAGTAAGAAGGCCACTTCATTTCAAGCGAAAGGCAAGTTTGGTGTTAGTGACAAGCAGTTTTACAGGTTGTGGAATGAGGTCATGAAGGCTCAGCCAGACGCGAAGTGGATTAAACGCGGGCGTCGACCCGATTCCATGTCCGGGCACGGGTGATGGGGTGATGAAAACGACGACGACTGAAGGGAAGAAGGAGCTTCTCGGCTTCGAGGTTGGTGTCGACGAAAACCCCGAGAGCGCACGGCGCTCGTTGAGGTGAAAATAGCCAGATGAGTATCAGCCCTGAAGTCGCCGTTGGCGACGCGCACTTGGCTTCTGGAGGGTGGTCGCGAGATCTTTCCTGGCCCGCGCTACATACAAGACGATGAACATCTTGGACAAGATTGCGCTCGCAGCGCAACCGAAAATGAAGCAATCCCTGCGCGCGGGATAGACCCGGCGCGATTCTCGGCAATCAACCACATCACCTTTGACCTGAGGGCGGCCGCAATATTCCAGATCAGGAAGCGAGCAATCCGCGCTCCGACCATCGCGATCGTCGCTGGAGGCGAGGGCTTGGGACGTTCTAACGACAAAGCCCATAGAAGGTGATTTCGACGCGCCAGTTCGTCTATATGAGCCCCGCAGCGATGTGGCACATCGAAAATGCCCAGAGAAGGTATGG
>Ga0187765_10000534_pt1 | contig 13990 bp, 10 predicted proteins | sample 0216_QUI02_MP05__3_FD_133018 | JGI IMG/M metagenome (GOLD analysis project Ga0187765, IMG submission 133018) | Tropical peat soil microbial communities from peatlands in Department of Meta, Colombia - 0216_QUI02_MP05_10_MG | ecosystem: Environmental > Terrestrial > Soil > Wetlands > Peat ...
CTCGGAGGCACCGCTCTCGTGCTCGTGCCCGAGCTCTGGTGGCTCGTGTTCCCGCACTTCTCCGACCTCGTCTCGCTCTCGCAGTCGCGTCGCGCGGCCGGCTTCGTGCCGTTCGCGTTCGCCCTCGCCGGCGGCGCGGCGGTGCTCTCGCGCCTGCTCGGAACGGCTGTCGTGCCGGTCGCGCTCGCCGCGGGGATCGCGCTCGAGCACCGGTATCCCGGTGACTTCAGCCTGCACTTGCAGCGGGGCGGCGGACCGGAGCTGGTCGCCTGGATCGCACTCTGGGGATCGCTCGCGGGGCTCGCGGTCGCGGCGGTGCTCGTCCGGCGCCGCCGGGCACGGCTCGAGCGGCCGGGACTGCTCGCCGCGCTCGCCACGGTCCTGTTCCTCCTCCCGGTCGCCGTGCACGGCTTCTACCGGTGGAACGCGGACGTCGTGACGAGCGACCGGTACGCACTCACACCCGGCCTCCTGCACTTCCTTCGCGACGACGTCCCGCAGCGTGCCGTCGTCTTCTCCGACCTCCAGACGAGCTACCGGATCTCCGCGTACGCGCCGGTCTACGTCGCGGCCGGGCCGCCGACGCACGTCGCGGACACGAAGGCGAACAACCCGTACGCCCGCGCTGCGGACACGAGGAGATTCCTTCGCACCGCCGACCTCGCGATCCCGCGCGGCTACCACGCCGGCTGGCTCGTGCTGCGCGTGGCGAAGCCCACGCGCGGCCCCGTGCGCGCGGTCGAGGCGAAGGGCTTGCGGCCCGTCTACCGGGACGGCGACTTCGTCGTGTTCCGGCTCTGAGCATGCGGCGTGTGGCCTAGCATCGACTCGTGAAGCTTCTGCTCGTCACCCTCTACTTCCCTCCCACCGGTGGCGGAGGCGTGCAGCGGTCACTGAAGTTCGCGAGCCATCTGCCGCCGCTCGGGATCGAGACGCACGTTCTCGCCCCGGACGACCCGAAGTGGCTGCACGCGGACGCGGAGCTGCCGCTGCCGACGCAGGCGTGGGTTCACCGCGCCCGCTACGTCGGGCCGCGCGGCCGGCGGCTCGCCGACGAGCTGCACGGCCGCAGCGGCATCGACCTGATGATGCGGCGCGCCTCGAGCATGGGCCGGCGGCTGCTCGTGCCGGACGAGAACGTGACCTGGAACGCGACCGCGATCCCGAAGGCGATCTCGATCGCGCGCAGCGAGGGGATCGACGTCGTCCTCACGACCTCGCCGCCCGGATCCGTGCACCTCGTCGGGGCCGCGGTCAAGCGGGCGACCGGGGCGGCCTGGGTCGCCGACCTGCGGGACTCGCTCGTCGCCCATCCGCATCGCGACGCGGACAAGCTCGGCGTGCGTGCGAAGGAGCAGGTCGCGCGGCAGGTCGCGCTCCTCGTTGCCCGTCGCGCGGATGCGATCGTCGCGGCGTCCGATGCGATCGCAGAGGAAGCGCGTTCCCTGGCGCCCCGGGCGCGCGTCGTCACGATCGCGAACGGATGCGACTTCGACGACTTCGCCGGGCTCGAGTACACGCGCGGCGACCGCTTCCGGCTCACGCACGCGGGCTCGTTCTTCGGCAAGCGGGACCCGAGACCGTTCCTGCAGGCGCTCGCCGACTCCGGGCTCGAGGATGTCCTCGTCCGCTTCGTCGGCGACTTCCGCCCGGGCGACCGCGAGTTCATGGAGAGCATCGGGCTCGGCGACCGCGTCGAGCTGATCGACTACGTGCCGCGGCGGCGCTCGCTCGCCCTCCAGCGCGACTCGGATGCGCTCCTGCTGCTGATCCCCGAGGCGGGCGGCCGCGGCCGCGGTGTCCTCTCGGGCAAGGTGTTCGAGTATCTCGCCGCGGAGCGTCCGATCCTGGCCGCGGTGCCGCCCGATGGAGCCGCTGCGCGCCTGCTCCGCGACACGGGCGCCGGGATCGTCGCCGCACCCGACGACGTCGCGGCACTGCGCGACGCGCTCGTAGAGCTGCACGCGCGCTGGCGTGACGGGAAGCTCGAAGGCACGCCGCTCTCGCCGGAGTGGCGCGACCGGCTGTCTCGCGCGCGGCGCGTCGAGGAGCTCGCCGACCTGCTGCGGAGCATCTCGTGACGGCAGCGGCGCTGGCCCTGCCGCGCACCGTCAGCCGCGCGCGCTTCGCCGACGCGTTTTTCCTCGCGACGTTCTTCTGCCTGACCTTCGAGAAGGTGCACTGGAACGTCGCCGGCACGGTCGGAGTGGCGGACGTACTGACGATCCTCTTCCTCGTCGCCTTCGCGCTGGAGAGCCGCGGTCCGGTGCCGCGCACGGTTTCGATCGTGCTCGGCTTCTTCGCGGCCTTCCTGCTCGTCTACCTGCTCGGGTTCTTCAACCTCGAGACGAAGCAGGCGTTCGACCAGTTCACCAAGGGAATGGTGAAGTTCGTGCTCCACTTCCTGTTCCTCGCGTGCGCGGTCGCGTACCTCGCGCGGCGCGGCGAGCGCTTCTACTGGCGCACGCTCACCTGGTTCACGGCCGGCCTCGCCGCGAACGCGGCGTACGGTGTGCTCCAGCTGCTCGCCGCCCGGGCAGGTCACAACCTCGACCACATCGTGCTCTCGCCGCTGACGGGCGGCGCGAGCTCGATCAACATCTACGGCGCGGTCAACGGTGCGAGCGTCTACCGGCCGAACGCGCTCACCGGCGACCCAAACCACCTCGGCGTGATGCTCGACGTGCCGCTGCTCGCCCTGACTCCGGTCTACCTCCGGCTCGAGCGCGGGCACCGGCTGAAGTGGCCGCTCGGCGCCGTGCTCGGCTTCATGCTGCTCGTGCTGATCGCGACGCTGTCGCGAAGCGGCGCGCTCGGGCTGCTCGTCGGGCTGCTGATCCTCGCGCTGCCGTACCGCCGCTTCGTGCGCTCGCGGGCGCTGCTCGCGCCCCTCGCCGGCGTGGCCGTCGTGCTGGCATACGTTGTGCACTCGCGCCCGCACTTCTTCTCCGTCGTCCTCCGGTCCCGGATCCAGACGGGCGGCGGCTCGACCTCGGCGCACTTCGCCGTCTACGACTTCGTCCCGCAGGTGCTCCACTCGCACCCGCTGCTCGGACTCGGCCTCAACGACTTCTCCGTCTACTACGAGTTCGTCACGGGAAAGACGAACTGGGGACCGCATTCGTACTGGGTCGCGCTGATCGTCGAGACGGGACTCGTCGGCGCGCTGCTCTTTCTCGTCTTCCTGCGCTACGTCTTCGTGCGCCTGCGTGCAGCGCGAGCGCTGGGGCGCAGGCTCGACGCGGCGAACGATCCGACGGGTGCGCGCGTACGCCCGCTCGCCTGGGGATTGACGGCAGCGCTCGCCGGGACGATGGCTGCGAACTTCTTCTATCTGACGATGCAGTTCTATTACTTCTACGGCGTCGTCGCGCTCGCGCTCGCGCTGCCCGTCGTCTTTGGGAGGCGCCGCTGAGGTGCAGCAGTCGCGCCTGCTTCCGGCGCTCGCGGGCATGTGCGTGCTCGGCTTCGCTGCGACCTTCCTCATCGCACTGCACACGTCCGAGGGCCTTCACGACGACGCCGCGCTCTACCGGCACGTGAGCGGCAACGCCGCGCTGCCGGTGAAGGCGGCCGGTTACCGCGCGCTCGTCGGCATCGACGTCGGCTCGGTGGCGGTGGCGACGTTGCTGCTCGCCGGAGTCGCGCTCATGCGACGGCGGGCGGAGCGTGCACTCGCAGCGGTCGCCGTGGTCGTCGCCTCCGTCGTCTCCGCGGAAGCGTTGAAGCACGGGCTGCCGCACCTCGGCGGGGCGATCCCGGCGGGCCGCATTCCGGGCTTCCCGAGCGGCCACACGAGCATCGCCGTCTCGCTCGGCCTCGCGCTCGTGCTGGCGGCGCCGCCGGTGCTGCGGCCGGCCGCGGCGCTGGTCGGCGCCGCCTACGGGGCGGGTATCGGGCTCGCTGTGATCGTCCTCGGCTGGCACTACCCGAGCGACGTCGTCGGCGCGTTCTTCCTCTGCGGTTTCTGGGCGGCGGTGGTGGGGGCCCTGCTCGGCGACGTGCCGCGGCGCCCGCGGCTGCCGGTTGCGGCGGCGCTCGTCGCGGCGGTCACGGTGGCGGCCGCGCTCTTCGGAGCGGCGGTGCTGGCGCAGCGGCATCCGGCGGCGGTGGCGGCGGCGCGCTCGGCGCGGTCGGTGGTGGCGACGGGCGGGTTGCTCGGCGCGCTGAGCCTCGCCCTGTTCGTGGCCGTCACCTCGCTCGTGGGCGAGCGCCCGCGGTGAAGGTCCTGGTCCTGACGACGTCCTTCCCGCGTCGGCCCGAGGACCCTGCGGGCCGCTTCGTCGCCGACGCGGTCGCGCACGTGCGTGCGCGGGGAGTCGAGATCGAGGTCGTCTCGCCTGCCTCGTTCCGGCACTTCGGGATCGCCTACGGCCACGGCATCGCCGGCAACCTGCGGGCGCGGCCGTGGCTCGTCCCGCTCGTGCCGGCGTTCCTCTGGTCCTTCCGGCTCGCGGCCGCGAGGGCGGCACGCGGTGCGGATCTCGTGCACGCGCACTGGCTCGCCGCGGGCGCGGTCGCGGCCACGCTTGGGAAGCCATACGTCGTGCAGGTGTGGGGGACCGACGTCGCGCTCGCCCGCCGCGTGCCTTGGCTCGCGCGGCCGGTGCTGCGGCGGGCGCGGCTCGTCGTCGTCGCGTCGGCGGCCCTCGCCGAGGAGGCGCGGGCGCTCGGTGCGCGGGACGTGCGCGTCGTGCCGAGCGGCGTTGCGATCCCGGCCGAGGTCGGCACGCCGGCCGAGCCGCCGCACGTGCTCTACGTCGGCCGTCTCTCGGCAGAGAAGGGCGTCCTCGAGCTCGTGGAGGCGTGCCGCGGCCTTCCGCTCGTCGTCGTCGGGGACGGGCCGTTGCGAAGCCGCGTGCCGGGTGCCGTCGGCTTCGTCCCGCCCGGCGAGCTCGGGCCGTGGTACGAGCGGGCCGCCGTCGTCGCCGCGCCGTCGCGCCGGGAGGGCTACGGCGTCGCGGTGCGCGAGGCGATGGCGTGGGGCCGCCCGGTCGTCGCGAGCGCCGTCGGCGGGCTTCTCGACGCGGTGGACGACGGCGTCACCGGCCTGCGTGTGCCGCCTGGCCACGTCGCCGCGCTGCGGGCGGCGCTCGAGCGTCTGCTCGGCGACGCGGAGCTGCGCGCGCGGCTGGGAGCGGCGGCGCGCGAGAAGGCGGAGCGGGAGCTGTCGCTCGACGCGGCGGCGGAGCGCCTGGAGGCGGTGTACCGGGAGGCGGCCGCCTGGTAGTACTAGTCCGCGTCGGCGGGTGCGCGGTCGGTGAGCGGAACCGGCCGCCGTCCGTGCTTCAGGAAGTAACCCGAGGAGTACGCCGTCTTCACCAGCCGCCTGAACGGGGTCTTCGTGTACGGATTCGTGCTCAAGGTGAACAGTGCGCGGTGGATGTCGGCAGGGAGGGGAACGGTCTCCCGGCCGTGTATCGACAGCTCGTGCAGACGGACCGAGCTTCCGTCCTCGATGAGCGCGGCCACGTCACGGCTCGGCGCGGCGACGACGGTCGCGTACACGGAAAGCATCGCCTCGGCTGCGCGGCTCCACGTGAGCTCGCGCCGCGCCTCTGTGACCGCGTCGACGAGCTGCTTGCTTCGCGCCGGGTCACCGAGGGCGGCCATGACCGCCTCCGCGCTCTCGTCGACGTTCCACGGAACGAGCGTCGCCGCCCAAGCCGGCAGCGTGTCGCGCAGCGCGGTCTGGTGCGCGAAGAAGCACGGCTTGCCTCGTTCGGCCGCCTCGAACGGGACGAGCCCGAACCCCTCGTACGTCGAGGGAAAGAGGACGCCCGCCGCATGGTCGAGAAGCCAGAGCTTTTCGCTCTCGTCGACTCCCCGGACGTCTGCGACGCGTGCGGCGAGGTCCGGCCGGGTGGTGAGGAACTCGGCCTCGGCGCCGGCCGACGTGCCTCGCGCCGCGTGCGGCCCGGCGAAGACGAGCCAGCCGTCCCATCCATGCCGCGCGCGGAGCGCCTCGAGCATCTGCAGCGCGAACACGCGGTTCTTGTGCCGGAAGTTCGTGCCGATGCACAAGAGGAACTTCTCCTGCGCCGGCTCGGGAAGCGCGTGAGGCCGGCGGGCGGCGACCTGCTTGGGGAGCTGATGATCGACGCCGAGGGGGACGATCCGGGAGCGGCGACCGTCGATAAGGTCCTCCGCTCGCGCGTCAGCCGCCGCGTGCCCGGACATGAAGACGACGCAGTCGGCGAGCGCCAGGCTCATGCGCGTGAGCTGGCGGAACTGGCGCCAGTCGTCGAACGACGCGTGGTAGGTGGGGTTCCGGTACGAGATCAGGTCGAGGTGGGTGATCACGAAGCGGTGACCGAGCTTCGGGATCGCCATGAGCTCCGGCCAGCCGAACAGCTGCGAAGGCCGGTGAACGACGTCCGTCCGAGCGAGCGTGCCGTTTCCGAACGTGCGCGCGGACACGAGCTCGATCGCGTCCTCCTGTTCCAGCATCCCTCGCGCCCAGGTACCGAGGTTGTCGGGCACGAGCACCCGTAGATCGACTTGCTGCTTCTTCGCGATCGCATTCACGAGCTCGACGGCCTGGACCTGCGTACCCGTGACCGTCGGCCCGAGGAAGCGGCCGTCCACGGTGACGGAGAGCGGGCGCACGGCCGCGCTTGCTGCCGCGAGCGCTCGTGACAACGGGCCGGTCTCCCGCGCCGAGACGGTCCGTACTTCAGCGTGGTAGAGCGGATACCGGTGGCGGATGAGGGTCTCGTGCTCCGTCTGCAGGGCGTTCTGGCCGTTGAAGCTGGCCTGCCCCTGGTGATAGACGAAGACGTCGTCGGCAACGACGTGCACGAGACCGTGCGCGAGGCATCGCTGCGAGAAGTCGACTTCCTCGCCGTACCCCGGTGAGAACGCGAGGTCGAAGCGTCCGACGAGCTCGAGCGCGGAGCGGCGGATGTACATGCAGTGCCCGATCGCCGTAGGGATCCGCGGCCGCAGTCGCCGTGAGCCGATCGCGACGAGCCGCGCGACGCGATCGACGTCCAGATGATCGGGAAGGCGTGGCCGGGGCGTGTTCCGGTCGGGGACCGACAGGATCGTGCCGTGGTTGGTCAGAGCCGTCGCCGTCGCGACCAGCGTGTCCGACAGCGCGGCTTCGCGCAGACGCTCGAGCCACGCCGGCCCGACCACGCAGTCGCTGTTCACGACGACGACGTCGGCGCGGTCGAGCGTCGCGAACGCGTCGTTGACGTTGGCGGCGAAGCCGGCATTTTCCGGCTGGCGGAAGTAGATGAGACGGTGTGGGTACGCGCTCGAGGCGGCGAGGCTGTCGAGGAACCGGCGGCTGGCGGGATCGACGCTCGCGTCGTCGGCCACGAGGACGGGCACGTCCTCAGGTGTGTGCCGGAGCACGCTCTGAAGGCACTGGACGAACAGATCGTGGGCGCCGTAGACCGGGATCACCACCGAGACGGAGTCGCGCGCGAGTCCGAGCAGCTCCCCTGGCTCGACTACCTCGATCCCCAGCCCTACGGCATTGTGGACTTCAGTCACCGATCGTCTCTGCGCGGAGAGTATCGCAGCCGGAGGTCGACCTCTCGATCAGTCGGTTCGGGCACCACGCGCGCGAAGCCGGCGGAGCGGCCTCGTCAGCCGCCAGCTCCGGCTCTGGCGCAAGCGTTCCAGCTCGGCTCGGAGACGTTCCAGCTCGGCCCGGAGAGAGTCGTTCTCGAGACGGGTCGCCCCGGCCTCGGCCGACCAGAGCAACGCGCTCCGCTCCTTCAGCAGCTCGACATTGAGCTCGAGAGATGCGACCTCGCGTCGCTCGTCGGGCTCGAGCGCGAGCAGCTCCCCGGTGGTCGGCGCTCCTTCCCCGTCCTTGCGCACCACGACTACGCCGTGGCTTCGCCGATTGACCATGTCGAGGCAGGGAACCACGTGCACGACCTCGAACAGGCGGCCCCAATGGGCGCGCAGCCACCACTCGGAGTGAAGCGCGTTCGGGCCCCCGACCGACCACGGCCTGCCGGCATCCAACTGGATCATCCCGACACGGCTCTCGTCCCACTCCCGTCCCGTGAGCTCCCGGAACATCCCCTCTCCGAGAAAGCTGAAGACGCCGTAACCGCCCACGCGAAGCAGCCGATGCATCTCGAGTAGCCAGGCCGTCCACGTTTCGAGCAGATGGGTGAAGACGGAGAACCCGTATGCGACATCGAACGTGCCGTCGGGAAGGTCGATCGGCGGGAGGTCTGCATTGGCGAGGAAGTTGAACGGCGGTGACAGGTTCTCCTTCGCCCACGTGATGCTCGGCTCGTCGATGTCGCAGCCCCAGAGCTCCGCGTGCTGCGCCTCGTCCGCGAACTGAACCATCGTGCGACCCGTGCCGCAGCCGAAGTCGAGCACGCGCTTTCCAGTCCAATCCCAACCCGATGGCAGGGCTGAACGAAGAGCGGATGCGTGCCCTGCGCCGATCGTCTTGTAGTCGGCGTCGCGCCCGCCGATCCGCGAGCTGAGGTGTGCCGGCGGCATGGGGAACCTACGCGGCATGGACGCCCACTCTACGACGCTATCTCAGTAGAGCGTGTCGACATCGCGCTGTCGCCGCACGACGGTCGCCACGGCTCCGTCTGCCTCTCCGGCGCGCACTGTACGGTGGGCAGTGCGCGGTGCCGCACTCCAGAACCAGAGGCGGTCAAGCGGTACGACGTATCGGCGCACGCCGGGCGCAGCGGCGAACTTGACGTCGAAGGCGAGGCCGTCCACGCGAACCGGCACGTCGAACGCAGCGGGGATCGGCCGGCCGCCGGGGACCGATTCGACGAGATAGCTTCCACACGCGCGTCCCACAGTGCACGCCCGCTGCGGAAGCGTCGCGACGACCGGGATGTGCCCGAGGTCCACGACGCTGCCGATGCGGCGGCGCCACCACGCGAGCGCGATGCTCTCGCCGGTCCGCCTGGATCGGAGGATCGCAAACTGGCCGACGGTGCTCTCCGGCACCAGATGGGAGACCGACCAGTCGAAGAGGAGGGGCACGCGAACGACGTTCGGCACGGTGTCGAACACCATCGCGGACGGAGCGAAGTTCCACACGACTCGCGCCGGCGGCCTGCGCTCGAGCCGTCGGATCAGGTCCTGCTGGAACGCGATCGGCGACGTGTCGTAGAAGTCGTTGAAGTAGTACGGCCAGCCGTGGCCGAGCATCATCGTGATCGGCGAGTCGTCGCCCAGGATCCAGACCGGTCCGCCTTCGCGTACCGACGGGACTCGCTCGAGAGCGGCGACGACCGGTTTGTAGGTGGTGAACTTGTCGAACGCCGCAGGCACGTACGCCTTCCGTGCGGTGGCGGCGAACGCGCTGCGGTCGTGGAGGAGCGCGCCGATGCTCTGGGAGAGGCGGTTCGGAGCGCCGCTGAGCCCATCCCACCCGGCCCGATATCCGCCCGCGACGAGGATCACCGCCGCGATCGCACCGGCACAAGCGGCGCCGGCGGCCTGCGTGCGCGCCGGCGACAGCCGCACCTCCGTCACGGCCCAGAACGCGAGCGGAAAGACGACCGGAAGCCAGATCTGCGTCGAGATGTCGGGTCGGATCGCCTGCTTCTGCATGATCATCAGCCCGAGCAGCCCGAGAGCGACCGTCACGACGTACAGCGGCCGTGCGCGGTCCCGCTGGGCGACGACTCCGTACGCACCCAAGGCGAGCGCGACGGGGACGGACCAGAAGAGAAGCCCTGCTAGGCCGGTCGGATGCGTGACCCATGTGTCGAGCTGCCCGGGAAGCGAGTACGTCACTCTCAACGCACCGAGCTGGCGGTAGTACGAGAGGTTGCCGCCGAGCTCTCCGGTGAACGCGTAGCCGAGAGCGGCCGCGCCGAGCCCCGCTGCGATGGCCACGACGCCGCGCAGGAGCTCGAGGGCAGCCGGGCGGCGGCCGGCACGGTACGCCGAGAAGAAGCCGGCGGCGAGCACGAACGCGATCGGCACGAGCGCATAGGCGGCCTGCGCGAGCTCGAGCAGAGCGACTTCGGCCAACGCCGCTGCGAAGACGAGCCGGCGCCACGACGCGAGACCTTCGGTCGGGGGTATGGCGGTGAACAGGAGCACCGCCCCGATCGGTGCCACGTAGCGCGTCGCGAGCGGCGCGTACCCGGCGCAGGCGACACTGACCCAGAACCCCGCGAGCAGCAGATACCGCGCGACCAGGGCCCGGCCGCCGAAGAAGCGTGCCAGCGTGAAGTAGCAGCCGACGGCCATGAACGTCCAAACGGCGACGTAGACGCCGTACGACATCACGTCCCCCCAGGGGGCCGGCTTGTCGAAGAGCCACTGGAAGCCGTACGGCCACCAGAAGTCCTTCATCGGCTCGAGATGCTTCGCGGCGATGAGGTAGTGCCAGAAGACGAGGTTGTTCGCGTCCCAGGAGGGCTCGTACTGCGGCGGGCCGCCGATCTGGAGCCGGAGGTTCGGAAGGGACACGAGCGCGATCGCAGCAACAGGCGCAGCGATCAGGGCGGCGGCGATCTTCCGTGAAAGCGGCTGCCCGGCCGTCTCCGCGACGCGAGCGGCGCCGGCCGGGGCCGGCGCCGCAGCGCTGCGGCGCCGCTGTAGCACCGCCCCCCCAACGACGAGGACCGGGACGAGCAGACCGGCGAGCGCCGCTGCGTCCATGACGAACTCCTCGCGAGTCTTCCAGAGACCCTGATAGGAGGCGAAGCCGACCGACTTCGCGACGCTGTCGCGGAACGGGAGACGCCAACTCAGCCACGGGAGGCCGCGCACCACCACGACCGTCAGCGCCAGCGAGGCGAGCAGCGTCAGCTGCCGCCTGGAGGCGAGGGCAGCCGCAGCGGTGAGCACTGCTCCGGCCAGGAGCAATGCCACGAGAGTCGAGAGCGGCTCGGATGCGACCCGGGCCACGAAGAGCCTGAACCGGCTTTCGTGCGTGTCGAGCGAGACCGGGACGTCGATGAAGGGAGAGGAGGATGTCGCTGTGAACGCAACGCCGTGGGGTACGGCGCGCCTCGTCGCGAAGGATGGGGTGACCGCCAGCGTCGATGGATCGGCCGTGGCCACCGTCGTCGACCCACGCGTGACCCAGATCCGGTGAAGTGTCATCGTCCCGCCCTTCGTCTGTCCGAGCGGCATTCGCAGACGGACGACGTGCGACGTCGAGAGCGGGACGCTATAGGTCGCCTCTCGTCCCCACTGCATCGGCAGGACGGCGATGTCGCGCAACGTTGCGCCGTTGACCCAGACCTGCCACGAGCAGCAGTCGTTTCGGCTGAACGCGACGTTCAGGCGGAGAACGGCCCGATCGTGCTTTCCCCAGGCGAGGATTCCAGCGGAAGCTCCGAACGCGGCCACGCCTGCCATCGCGGCGAACACCACTGTGCGTCCACCGACCAATCGCCCGAGCGGCAGCCGCCGAGGGCGGCGCTCCACCTTCTCGAGCACAGGCGTTACGCCGGTCTCGGGCTCGGCACCCATCCGGGTGTGGAGGGTATCGCGCTCGGCTGACCGTGCCCATCACGGATCAGCGATATCCTCCCCGGGGTGAGCAATGTCCTCGTCGTCGGCGGTGCCGGATACATCGGCGGCTGGCTCACCGATCGCATCCGCGACGAAGGTCACGACGTGCGGGTGTTCGACGTTCTCCTGTACGAGGACCAGTATCTGAAGGACGTCGCCTTCGTACACGGCAACATCCTCGAGCGAGACGACGTGCTCCCCCATCTGGACTGGGCGGACGCCGTCGTGTGGCTCGCGGCCATGGTCGGCGACGGTGCATGCTCGCTCGATCCGGGCCTCACCCGGGCGATCAACGTCGACTCGATTCGCTGGCTCGGCGACGTCTACGACGGCCGCATCGTCTTCCTGTCGACGTGCTCGGTGTACGGTGCACAAGATGGTCTGCTGACGGAAGAGTCGCCGCTGAACCCGCTCTCGCTCTACGCGGAGACGAAGGCCGAGGCCGAGCGGGCGCTCGAGTCGAAGGACGCCATCATCTTCCGGCTCGGCACGATCTACGGCGTCAGCGACACCTACTCGCGGATCCGCATGGATCTCGTGCTGAACCTTCTCACCGTGAAGGCGACGCTTCACGGCAGGATCAGCGTGTTCGGCGGAGACCAGTACCGACCGCTCCTGCACGTTCGCGACGTCGCCGAGGCGATCGTGCCGACGCTCTTCAGCGACCACCGGGGGATCTTCAATCTCGAGAGCGAGAACGTGACGATACGAGGGCTAGCCGAGCGGATCGCCGCGTTCTATCCCGAAGTCGAGATCGACTACACCGACTTCCCCTTCCAGGACCTGCGCAATTATCGCGTCTCGAGCGAGAGGGCGCGGACGGCGTTCGCGTTCGACCCGCAGCTCACGGTCGAGGACGGCATCCGCCAGATTGCGGACGTCGTGCGAGAGGGCCGGGTACGCGACACGAGCGCACCGCGGTACTCGAACCTGGACTTTCTCCGCCCACTGCTCGTCCCGGAGCGTTCGCCCCTCGGACGGGAGATCATCGTCGGCCACCGCTTCCGGACCGTCCGGACCGGCGCCACGAGTGAACCGGCCGGCGCGGCCGCGGCCGTCGCAGCAAATGGAGCCTGAGCTTCTCCGCGGCGGCATCTCCGTCGACGATCGCGGAGAGGTCGGTTTCGTCAACGAGTTCCGGTTCGCCGACGTCAGGCGCTTCTACACGGTGTCGAACCACAGCGTTGGATTCGTCCGCGCCTGGCACGCACACCGGCACGAGGCGAAGTACGTGCTCGCCGTGGCCGGCGCCGCGCTCGTCTGCTGTGTCGAGATCGACGACTGGGAGAGTCCCTCGCCGGACCTCGAGGTCGAGCGATTCGTGCTGAGTGAGCGAAGCCCGGCGGTTCTGCGAGTGCCGGAGGGCTACGCCAACGGGTTCATGACCCTGACGCCGGGTGCGAAGCTGATGTTCTTCTCCACCAGCAGTCTCGAGGACTCGCTCGGCGACGACATCCGGTACTCGGCGCACTACTGGGATCCCTGGCAGATCGAGGAGCGTTAGCTGGCTGAGCTCAGCGTCATCGTCCCCGCCCGCGACGACGCAGAGACCCTCCCGAAGACGCTCGGTGATCTCGACCGCGTGATCGCACAGGCGTCGATCTTCGCCGAGGTGCTCATCATCGACGACTCGAGCACCGACGGAACCGTGGAAGCGGCGATCGCGCTGGCGGAACTCCATCCGAACCTCCACGTGCGCATCTTCGCGCGCGACGTTGCCCGTCCGAGCTTCGGCGGCCTCGTGCGTTTCGGGATGGCGCACGCGTCCGGGCGCTACTGCGCGATCGTCTCTGCCGACGGCACGGATCCCGTGGTCCTCCTGCCGGAGATGCTCAAGCGTCTTCGGGGCGGAGCGACGATGACGGTGTGCTCGCGTTACATCCGCCCCGAGGACTCGCGACGCGTGGGCGCCACATACCGGGTCTACCAGACGATCTACCGGGCGGCCGTGAAGGCAATGCTCGGCACCGAGGTGACGGACAGCACCTACGGCTTCCGAGCGTTCAACAGGCAGTACATCCAGGCGCTCGGCACGTCGGCGAATCGCTTCAACATCTTCCCCGAGATGACCTTCAAGGTGCTCGAGAGCGGCGGGACGATCGAGTACCTGGCCGGGTCGCCGCAGCCGGTCGGCATCGGCGGCTCCGAGAAGTTCAAGCTGCCGAACGAGATCCTCGGCTACGCGACGGTGCTCGTGCGCGCCGCACTCCACCGGGCCGGCGTCGCGCGCTGGTTCTAGGCTGGCCTACGGCGACGTCGTGGGCACCACGCCGGCCAAGCCGTCGTCGCGGTATGACCGGCCGATGTCGATGTGGTACTGCTCCGGCAGGTGCCCTCGGAAGTCGTCTTCTCGTGCCCGCCGCGCGAGATCGTCGACGATGCGCTGGGAGGCCCTGCCGTCGCCTAGCCCGTGCTCCCAGGTTGTCGCGGCGAGGTAGTCGACCTTCGCGAAGACGACGTCGGCCGGATACTCCTCGGCGCGTGCCGGGTCGAACTTCACGCTCGA
>Ga0187765_10000535_pt1 | contig 13974 bp, 15 predicted proteins | sample 0216_QUI02_MP05__3_FD_133018 | JGI IMG/M metagenome (GOLD analysis project Ga0187765, IMG submission 133018) | Tropical peat soil microbial communities from peatlands in Department of Meta, Colombia - 0216_QUI02_MP05_10_MG | ecosystem: Environmental > Terrestrial > Soil > Wetlands > Peat ...
TCGCGTTGCGCGACGCCGAGGGGCGCGTGTACGTCGGCCCCGACAACGGGCTGCTCGTGCCGGAGGCCGCACCGGAGGGCGACATCGTGCTGCTGGCTTCACCGTCTGCCGCCAGGGCGCTTGCCCGGACCGGCGCGCGCCTGCCCGTCGTGGCGATCGGCCCGCAGACGGCGCATGCCGCGCGTGCGGCGGGCTTGGAGGTCAGGGCGGAGGCGGAGACGCACGATCTCGAGGGGCTGCTCGCCGCCGTCGCCGCTCTCACCTAGAGTCGCGGCGTGCCGTCCTTCGTCACCTTCTTGACCGACTTCGGGCTGCAGGACGACTTCGTCGGCACCTGTCACGGCGTGATGAAGCGGATCGCGCCCGAGACGGAGATCATCGACATCACCCACGGGATCCGTCCGGGCCGGATTCTCCAGGGTGCGCTCGTGCTCGCGAACACGCTCCCGTACATGCCCGCGGGCGTCCATCTCGCGGTCGTCGACCCGGGTGTCGGCGGCGCGCGCCGCGCGCTCGCGTTGCGCGACGCCGAAGGGCGTGCGTACGTCGGCCCCGACAACGGGCTGCTCGTGCCGGCGTCCGACCGCTTCGGCGGGATCGTCGAGGCGGTCGAGCTCGCGAATCCGGCGTATGCGCTCGGCCCTGTCTCGCGCACCTTCCATGGGCGCGACCTCTTCTCCCCCGCCGCCGCGCATCTCTCGCTCGGCGTGCCGCTCTCCGATCTCGGACCGCCGGTCGACCCTGACGCGCTCGTCCGGCTCGACCTGCCGGAGCCCGAGGTCGGCCCCTCGCGCATTCGCGCGACCGTGCTCGGCGTCGACCGCTTCGGCAACGTCGCGCTCAACCTCACGCGCGAGCAGCTCGAGCAGGCGTCCATCGTTCCCGGGACGAGGGTCGAGGTGTCCGCGCGCGGCGAGCCCTACTTCGCGGTTACCGCGCGGACGTTCGGCGACGCGCGCGTGGGCGATCTGATCCTGTACGAGGACAGTTACCGCAACGTCGCCGTCGCCGTCTCGCGTGGCAGCGCGGCGAGCCTGCTCGGCGTGGAGGAGGGGAGCGAGCTTCTGATCCAGGTCGACGGGCCGTGAGCCTGCAGACGCGCTTCGCACGCGTCGCGACGGACGTCGTCATCCGGCGTCCGTACCTCTGGCGGCTGCTGCGAGGCAGGGTTCGTGCGATGTTCGACGCAATCGCGCCGACCTGGGAGACGCGGATCGGCCCGGATCACGTCGCTGCGCTTGAGCTGGCGCTCGCCGGGCTCGATGCACCGCGACGTGCGCTCGACCTCGGCAGCGGCACCGGTGTCGCCGCGCAGGCGGTTGCGCAACACTTTCCCGCAGCCGAGGTGGTGGGAGTCGATCTCGCTCCGGCGATGGTGGCCGAAGCGGTGCGGATGCTGCCGGCAGAGCTCGCCGACCGCGTTCGTTTCGAGGCGGGCGACGCCTCCGCGCTCCGCTTCGCCGACCGCGAGTTCGAGCTCGTGACGCTCGCGAACATGATCCCCTTCTTCGACGAGCTCGCGCGCGTCACGGCGGACGGCGGCGCGGTCGTGTTCTCGTTCTCGCGCGGCGCGTCGACGCCGATCTACGTCCCGCCGGAGCGGCTCAGGCGCGAGCTCGGCCGGCGCGGTTTCGCGGAATTTGCGGCATTTTCGGCCGGTCCGGCGACCGCGCTGCTCGCACGAAGGCGTTAGGGTCTGCCCACCGGCGGTTCGCGACACGGTTGCACCGGTCCGGACGGTCGAAGCCCCCGAGAGCGCTCGCGCGTTTTCGGGGGCCCTTTTGCTTCGGGCATCAGCAACAGCCCCGACGGGCCGCTCGAGTAAGTGGCGAGGGCCGGACTCGAACCGGCGACACCCCGGTTTTCAGCCGAGTGCTCTACCAGCTGAGCTACCTCGCCAGGTGCGGCGCGAAGTCTAGCCGCGACGGACGGCAGCCAGCCGCTCGAGGAGGGTCTCGACGAGGTCTTCCTTGAGCAGGACCGCATCGGCCCCCGCCTCGGTGACCGCGCGGTGCAGTTGCGGGTCGGGGTCGCCGGTGAAAGCGATGAGACAAAGCTGGGGATGGTCCTTGCGCATGCGTGCGACCGCGGCGACGCCGTCGACGAGTGGCATATGCAAGTCGATCACGACCGCGTTCGGCAGGAGCGTGTCGGTGAGCTCGATCGCATCGAGCCCGTTGCCGGCCGCACCGACGACCGTCAACTCGGGCTGGTGCTCGATCAACGGAGCGAGCGAGGCGAGAAAATCCTCGTCGTCGTCCGCAAGGAGGACGCGAACCGGCGCAGTGCTCGAACCATCCGCCTGGCTCATCAAGGCGCTGACGTTAGCCTTGTGGCCGTGAGCGTGCAACCGTCGCAACGCCGCGTGGCCCTGATCGGCGCTCCCCTCGATCTCGGTGCCGGCCGCCGAGGCGTTGACATGGGGCCGTCCGCGATTCGCTACGCGGGGCTCGAGCAGCATCTCGCAGAGACACTCGGCATCGACACCGTCGACCTCGGCAACGTCGCCGCGCCCGTTCCGGAGGCGATGGACGAGGGCGACACCCACGCGCGTTTCCTCCGCCCGATCCTCGAGCTTTGCGATCGCGTCGCGCATCTCGTCGCCGATGCCCGTCGTAACGGACAGACGCCGGTCGTGCTCGGCGGCGACCACTCCGTCGCTCTCGGCACGCTCGTCGGGATGGCGTCGCTACACGGGCCGGGCGGAGTGCTGTGGCTGGACGCGCACGGCGACCTGAACACGCCCGAGTCGTCGCCGAGCGGGAACGTGCACGGGATGGCACTGGCGGGCGCGCTCGGCCTCGGCGGGAGCGCGTTCGCGTACGGCTCCTGGACGCTGCCCGTGATCGAACCGGGCAGGCTCGCGCTCGTCGGCGTGCGCTCCCTCGACAAGGGCGAGCGCGAGCTGTTGAAGAGGCTCGACGCGAAGGTATTCACGATGAACGAGATCGACCGCCTCGGCGTCGAGTCGTGCATGCGCGAGGCGCTCGCGCACGCAGCCGGCGCGACCTTCCTCCACGTCAGTCTCGACCTGGACGTCGTCGATCCCGACTACGCGCCGGGCGTGGGCACGCCGGTGCGCGGCGGCCTCTCCTACCGCGAGGCGCATCTGGCGATGGAGCTCGTTGCCGAGTCGGGTCTCGCCGACTCGCTCGACGTGGTCGAGGTGAACCCGGTGCTCGACCGCGAGAACGCGACCGGCAAGCTCGCCGTCGAGCTCGTCGCGTCTGCACTCGGCGCCCGCATCCTCTAGCCTGCGCCGTCGTACATGTTGACGCGGGCGCGCGTGGACCTTCGGGCCCGACCCGCCCCCTACTCAGGCCGATCCTACCGCGGCGCGGGCGGCGCCGACAGATGTCCTTCCACGCGCGAGTGTGCCGACTTCGTCACGCGAGGAAGTGCTCGACCGCCGTTGCGACGGCGTCGAACGCGTCCCACATGACGATGTGCATTCCCGGCACCGGCAGCACCTCGAGCCCGTCGCCGAGCGCGTCGCGGTACGCGGCGACCTGCTCGTCCCGCACGAGCCCGAACGCCGGCGCGTAGACGAGCAGCGTCGGTATCCCGAGCAGCGTCGCCGGGGGCGGCGGCGGGGCGACGAGCTCGCCGTACACGGAGACGACCGCCGGCTGGCAGGAGCGGCGGCGGATGCTGCCGTCCTGCTGCCGCTCGAACGACTGCTCGACGTCCCGCTCGGCATCCCCGCGCCGCGTCAGCGCGCTCGCGGCCAGGCGTCGCTCGATGTACTCCTCGGCGCTTGCGTACACACCCCCGTTGAGCTCTGCCTCGGCGAGCTGGTAGGAAGGCCCCGGGAGCGGTTGGATCGCCGGATCGAGGAGCACGGCGCGCCGGATCCGCTCTGGATGCGCGGCGGCGAGCTCGAGCACGAGCCTGCCGCCCCACGAGTGCCCGACCCAGTCGGCCCGAGCGATCCCGAGCGCGTCGGTCGTCTCGACGAGGTCGGCGAGGTGCGTCGGGGTCGTCCACGGCGGATCCCAGTCCGAGCGCCCGTGACCGCGCAGGTCGGGCGCGACGATGTGGAATTGCGTCCAGCGCTCCTCCGCGAGCCGCCGGTAGCGCTCGCCGTGTGCAGTCACTCCGTGCAGGCAGACGACGGGCGGCGCCGCCGGATCGCCCCACTCGTGCACGTGCAGCTGCACCCGCTATTCCTCCTCGCCGTTGCCCGACGGCCGATAGTACGTGCGGCCCTTCAGCTCCTCGGGAAGGTAGTCGACCTCGAAGCCGCGCGGGTCGTCGTGCGGGTAGACGTACCCCTCGCCGTGCCCGAGTCGGCGCCCGTAGTAGCTCGCGTCTCGCAGCGACTTCGGCGGCCTCACGTTGCCGTGCTCGCGCACGTCCGCGGTCGCCTCGTTGATCGCGACGTAGCTCGCGTTCGACTTCGGCGCACGGGCGAGGTAGATCGCCGCCTGCGCCAGGTTGAGCCGGGCCTCCGGAAGCCCGACGTGCTCGACCGCCTGTGCTGCGGCGACGGCGACGAGCAGCGCGCGCGGATCGGCGTTGCCGATGTCCTCAGAGGCGAGCACGATCATGCGCCGTGCGACGAAGCGCGCGTCCTCGCCGCCCTCGAGCATCGCCGCGAGGTAGTAGACGGCGGCATCCGGGTCCGAGCCGCGCATCGACTTGATGAACGCCGACGTGAAGTCGTAGTGCGCGTCGGCGTCCTTGTCGTACACGACGGGCCGCTTACGCGCCGCGTCTTCGACGTGCGCCTCGGATACGGGCGCGCCCTCCGCGCGCGCGGTCTCGGCAGCGAGCTCGACGATGTTGAGCGCGCTGCGGGCATCGCCGCCGCTCCGCTGCGCCGTCAGCGCGACGAGCCCGTCGGGCAGCTCGGCGCCGACCTCGCGGGCGCCGCGGCGCACGATCTCCTGCATCTCCTCGAACGACAGCGGCTCGAGCTCGTAGATCTGGCAGCGGGACAGCAGCGCCGAGTTGACCTCGAAGTACGGGTTCTCGGTCGTCGCGCCGACGAGCGTCACGAGGCCCTCCTCGACTGCGGGCAGGAGTGCGTCCTGCTGAGCCTTGTTGAAGCGGTGGATCTCGTCGAGGAAGAGGATCGTGCGCCGGCCGCCGGTGCCGAGCCGCTCGCGCGCGCGCGCGAGAACTTCGCGCACGTCCTTCACCGTCGCCGAGACCGCGGACATCTCCTCGAACGCCGAGCCCGTGGACGCCGCGACGATGCGTGCGAGCGTCGTCTTCCCCGAGCCGGGCGGGCCGTAGAAGATCGACGAGCGGACGCGGTCCTCGCCGATCGCGAGGCGCAGCGCGGATCCCTCGCCGAGCACGTGCACCTGGCCGACGAACTCGTCGAGCGTGCGCGGCCGCAGGCGCTGCGCGAGCGGGGCGACCTCGCCGGCGCGCTGAGCCGCGGCATCCGAGAAGAGATCCGCCATGGCGCAAGTATGCTCCCGCCCGTGGCCGTGACCAGCCTGCGCGACGAAGTCACGGATCTCCTCTGCCGGCTCATCCGCGTCGACACGACCAATCCGCCCGGCAACGAGACCGCGGCAGCCGAGCTCCTGCGCGAGTACCTCGACGAGAACGGTGTCGGGTGCGAGCTGTACGCGCGCGTCCCCGAGCGTGCCAGCCTCGTCGCGCGCGTTCCCGGGCGCGGCGACGGGCCGACGCTCCTGCTCCTCTCGCACATCGACGTCGTCCTCGCCGACCCCGCCGAGTGGACGGTGCCGCCGTTCGCCGGCGTCGTGCGCGACGGTGAGGTCTGGGGCCGCGGCGCTCTCGACATGAAGGGGCAGGTGGCCGCGGCCGCCGTCGCGGTCGCCTCGCTCGCGCGCGAGGGGTTCCGGCCGGCCGGCGACCTCATCTTCGCCGCCACCGCCGACGAGGAGGTCGGCGACGGCTTCGGGCTCTCCTGGCTCTGCGAGCAGCATCCCGACGCGGTGCGTTGCGACTACGCGATCAACGAGGGCGCCGGTGACCGGTTCGAGCTCGGCGGCAAGGCCGTCTACCTCTGCGCGACGGCGGAGAAGCAGACCGCGCCCTTCCGGATTCTCGTGCACGGCCGCTCCGGCCACGCGTCGATGCCGGCGATCGCGGACAACGCGCTCGTGAAGGCGGCACAGCTGATCGAGCGTCTCGCCCAGTACCGGCCCGAGCCGCAGCTCCAGCAGGAGGTGGAGGCGTTCCTGCGCACCGTGCTCGGCGAGGTGCCGTCGCCCGGCTCGGCCGTCGATCGCGTCCGCGCGCTTGACCCGGCCGCGGCCGAGCTGATCGAGCCGCTGCTCTCGCCGACGTTCGCTCCGACCATGATCCAGGCCTCGCACAAGCGAAACGTCATTCCAGCGCGCTGCGAGATCGATGTCGACTGCAGGCTGCTTCCGGGCCAGCACGCGCACCTCGTCGAGCCGCTCGTCCGCGCCGTGCTCGGCGGCGACGTCGACTACGAGCTCGAGTGGCTCGAGGCGCAGGGCGGCACACGCTCTGCGCTCGATACGCCGCTGTGGGACGCGGTCGAGTCCTTCGTCGCGCAGAGCGAGCCGGGCGCGCACCCCGTGCCGATCTGCTGCACGGGCTTCACCGACAGCCACTGGCTGCGCGAGGCGTTCGGCACCGTCGCCTACGGCTTCTTCCCGGCGCGCACGATGCCGTTCACGCTCGCGGCGCAGCTCATCCACTCCGCCGACGAGCGCGTTCCCGTCGACGACCTCGAGCTGGGGCTCGACTGGCTGCGCCACGCCGTCCGCACGGTCTGCGGGTGATCCTCGAGCTCGACTCTCCCGCAGAGCTCGAGCCAGCGCTCGAAGCGGAGGGATTCTTCGGGCGCGACGACGTCGTCGCCCGCGTCTACATCGGCTACGGCTGCTCGGACCCGCTCCGGCGCGCAGCACTGCCGGCGCCGCCGGAGCCGTGCCCGCTGCCGTCGGTCGCCTGCTCGATCGAGCCGTGTAGGCAGCATGCGCCGGCGGCCGGGCGCTTCACGGTCGGGGACTGGCGGGCGAGCTGGAGCGAGTCGGAGTACGCGGCCGCCGTCGACGCGGTGCGCGCGGCGATCGCGGAGGGTGATGTCTACCAGGTCAATCTCGTCCAGCATCTGTGCGCGCCGTTCAACGGCGATCCCGCCGGCCTGGCGCGCGCGCTTGCGCCGCTGCGGGCGCTCGAGCCGGAGCCGCTCGCGGGCGACGGCTGGGCGATCGTCTCTGCGTCGCCGGAGCTGCTGCTGGAGCGGCGCGGCGACCGAGTGCGGACATCGCCGATCAAGGGCACGCGGCCGGCGGGCGTTCCGATCGAGTCGGCGAAAGACGACGCCGAGCACGTGATGATCGTCGACCTCGAACGAAACGACCTCTCCCGTGTCTGCGTGGCGGGCAGCGTGCACTGGCCGGAGCTCCTGGCGGAACGGCAGCTCGCTGGGGTCTCGCACCTCGTGGCCACGGTCGAGGGCGAGCTGTGCCCGGAGGTGACGCTGACCGAGCTGCTCGCCGCCGTGCTGCCCGGCGGCTCGGTCACCGGCTGTCCGAAGATCGCAGCGCTCGACCTGATCGCAGCGCTCGAGCCGGTGGGTCGCGGCGCCTCGATGGGCGCGCTGGGCCGGATCCATCCGAACGGCGACATCGACCTCGCGCTCACGATCCGCACGTTCGCGGTCGCCGAGGGGCTGGTCCACCTCTGGGTCGGCGGCGGCATCGTCTGGGACTCCGATCCCGTCCTCGAGGTCGAGGAGTCGTGGGTGAAGGCGAGGCCGCTGCTCGCCGCGATCGGCGCGCCTCTGCTCGCTTCGGTGGTGCCGTGACGCTGCTCGCGGTCGTCGAGCTCGGGCGCGGGCCCGTTCCCGCGGACGCGCCGATCCTGCACCCGGACGACGAGGGCGTGCTGCGGGCGCGCGCCGTGTTCGAGACGGTGCGTGTCTACGGCGGCAGGCCGTTCCGGCTCGAGGGCCACCTCGATCGCTTCGCCGGCTCCGCCGCCCGCGTCGGGCTGCCTCCGCCCGAGCGTGACGCGTTCACGGCGGCGGCCGCGGAGGTGGTCGCCGCCGCAGGCGCGCCGGACGCCGTGCTGCGCCTGCTCTGGACCGCGGGCCGCGAGGGCCTGTACCGGCCAGTCGGCCTCGCGCTCGTGTCGTCGCTCCCGCCGGATCTCGACGAGCTCCACGCGCGTGGGCTCCGGCTCGCCACGGTGCCGTGGACGCCGGGCGCGCTTGCGGGCGCGAAGTCGACGAGCTACGCCGCGAACCTCGCCGCCCGCGACGTGGCGGTGCGTCGGGACGCGGACGACGCGCTGCTCGTCGCCGCCGACGGCACCGTGCTCGAGGCGCCGACCGCGAACGTCTGGTGGCGCGAGGACGACCGCCTGCTGACGCCGACGCTCGAGCTGCCGATCCTCGCCGGCGTCACCCGCGCCGCCCTGTTCGAGCTCGCTCCTGCGGCCGGCTACGCGCTCGAGGAGGGCTCGTTCCCACTCGAGCGGCTGCTCGCCGCCGGGGAGGTCTTCCTCTCGTCCTCGATCCGCGAGGTGATGCCGGTCGTGGCGGTCGACGGCCGTCCGGTCGGCTCCGGCGTGCCCGGGCCGGCGGCGGCGGCGCTCCAGCGCGCGTTGCGCGAGGCGGCGGGTACCCTCTGAGGCGATGAGCGAGGACAAGGTCCGGCTCGGCGGGATGGCCCTCCCGAACGGCGTGCTCGTGCACGGCCCGAACGGCTGGGCGTGCGCGATCAGGCATCCGGACGGCCGGCTCGAGGTCGCGTCCGCGCCGAAGCGCTTCCGCGCTGCGAACGTCCGCAGCCCGTTCCTGCGCGGCCCGGCCCGCCTGCTCGAGGCGGTCGCGATCCTCCCGGAGGTGAAGCGCGCGCTGCCCGGCGCGATCCTGCCGATGCAGAGCAGGAGCGTCGTCGCCTCGATGTTCGGCGTCGCGTTCGTCGTGCGCGGCATCCGGGAGTCGTCACGGCTGCGGCCGGCGGCCCAGGAGTTGCTCTCCGGCCTGCTCGCGCTCGCGCCGGCCGCGTTCGCGCTGCGCGGCTCCGAGCTCGCCGCCTATCACGGCGCCGAGCACATCTCGATCGGCACGTACGAGCACGGCGAGGGTGCGACGCGTGAGCACGAGCGCTGCGGCGGGCACCTGCTCGGCCCGCTCGTCGCCACGACGGCGGTCGGCAACGTTCTTGCCGGTCTCGCGCCGGAACGGGTGCGAAACCATATGCGGGTCGCATCGCAGGTGGGCGCGCTCGCCGCCTCGACGGAGATCTTCGGCTGGATGACTCGCCACCCCGAGAGCTACGTCGCGCAGGCGCTGTCGAAGCCCGGTCACGAGCTGCAGCACCGATTCTCGACGGCCGAGCCCACGCCGGAGCAGCTGGAGGTCGCCGAGGCGGCACTTGCCGCGTGCCTCGAGCTCGAGCATGGCGCAGGCTAGGGCGACGCGAACACGGCTCGCGCCGGAGCTCTTCGATCTTCCGGTCGAGAAGATGCGTGCCGGGTGGTACACGGACGCGTACTTCAACCACGCACGCGCGACGCTGCTGCAGGACGGTCGCCATCCGCACGTGGTGATGCAGGTCTTTCAGAAGAAGCATTCGTGGCTCGGCGGCATGGACGAGGCGATCGCGATCCTCAAGCTCTGCGCGCACGAGCACGACGGGCTCGAGATCCGCGCCCTCTACGACGGCGACCGGATCGAGCCGTGGGAGACGGTGCTGACGATCGAGGGCGACTACACCGGCTTTGCACACCTCGAGACCGCTTACCTGGGCACGCTCGCCCGGCGGACGCTGATCACGACGAACGTCGTGCACGTGCTCGACGCCGCGAACGGCAAGCCGATCATCTTCATGCCCGCCCGTCACGACCATCACCGTGTGCAGACCGGTGACGGCTACGCCGCGTACGTTGCCGGCCAGATCACCGGCAACGAGATCGGCGTCACCACCGACGAGCAGGCGTCCTGGTGGGGCGGTCGCGGCGTCGGCACCGTGCCGCACTCGCTCATCGCCTCGTACGGCGGCGACACGGTGCTCGCCGCGCGGAAGTTCGCAGACTGGGCGCCGGCGGACATGAACGTCACGGTGCTCGTCGACTTCGAGAACGACTCGGTGCGCACCGCGCTCGAGGTCGCCGACGCGCTCGGCGGACGGCTGTGGGGCGTCCGCCTCGACACCTCCGAGTCGCTTGTCGACCGCTCGCTCTGGAACGAGCTGAGCGACTTCCAGCCCACGGGCGTGAACGAGCGGCTCGTCTGGAACGTGCGCGAGGCGCTCGACGCCGCAGGGCACCGGGACGTGAAGATCGTCGCCTCCGGCGGCTTCACGGTCGAGAAGATCCGCGCCTTCGAGGACGGGGGCGTGCCGGTCGACGCCTACGGGGTCGGCTCGTCGCTCATCCGGGGCTCGAACGACTTCACGGCGGACGTCGTCATGACTGACGGCCGGCCCGCCGGCAAGATCGGTCGGGAGCTGCGCGAGAACCCGCGGCTCGAGCTCGTCACCTGATCTCGAGGTAGACCGCACCCGCGCCAGGCCGGCGCCGGAGCAGGCGCCGGAGCCGTGCCTGGAGCTCGAGCCCCCGCCGCTGCCAGCCGTACTTGCGCCGCAGCAGGCGGGCGACGAGCGGCGCCGCCTCGGCTCCGAGCACGCGCGCCCGGCCGGGGAGGCGCGGTCCCGTCTCGCGGCCCTTGAAGTTCGACGCCGCGACGAGCACGCGAGGGTCGCGGCGGATCCGCCTGACCTTCCACGTGCCCGCGCCGGTCCAGACGAGCAGTCGCTCGCCGTCGTCGCTCACGACCCAGACCGGGGTCGAGACGGTGCTGCCGTCGCGCCGGAACGTCGTCAGGCTGATGTAGCGCTCGCCTGCGAGGGAGCCGACCATGCCGATCACCTCCGATGTATACAGCGTATACACGTGAGTGTACACCGTATACTCACCGCGTGGCAACTCTGACGCGCGAGCGCATCCTCGCGACGGGCCTTCGGCTCGCCGACCGGGACGGGCTCGAGGGCGCGAGCCTTCGCCGCGTCGCCGACGAGCTCGGCGTGACGCCGATGGCGCTCTACCGTCACGTCGCCGGCAAGGACGATCTCCTCGACGGGATGGCCGACCTGCTCTACGCCGAGCTCGAGGCGCCTGCACGCGCCGGCGACTGGTGGGACGACCTCGCCGAGCTGGCGCGGGCGACCCGCCGCTCGCTCCTCAAGCACCCGAGCGCCGTCTCGCTCTTCTCGCGACCCATCGCCGGGCCCCACGGGCAGAACCTCGCCGATCGCGTGCTCGGCTCGCTCCGCCGCGCCGGCTTCTACGAGCCGGAGGCCCTCGAGCTGCACCAGCAGCTCACGCAGATGGTCTTCGGGCTGATCCTGCCGGAGCTCGGCCGCCGCCGCTCGCGTGCCTGCGACGCCGCGTTCGAGCGCGGCCTCGAGCTCCTGCACGCGGGCCTGCTCGCTCGGCTCGGGACGGCGGCGGCCCGGTGAGCCTCGAGATCCATCCGGCCACGCCGGATCGCTGGCCGCACCTGGTCGAGCTGTTCGAGCGCCGGGGACCCCGCGGCGGCCGCCGCAATACGCCCGCATACGGGTGCTGGTGCATGTACTGGCGGGAGCGCGTGCTCCCGCACGGCGAGCCGAAGAAGCGCGCCATGGCCGAGCTCGTCCGTGCGGGCCGCGAGCCGGGACTGCTCGCCTACGACGGAGGCGTGCCGGTCGGCTGGGTGTCGATCGCGCGCCGCGAGGAGTACACGGCGATCCTCCGCTCCCCGCAGTACCGGCCGCGCGACGGCGGCGGCGGCCCGGCGGTGTGGTCGATCGTCTGCTTCGTCGTCGACCGCGACGCGCAGCGGCGGGGGATCGCCTCGGCGCTCCTCGACGCAGCGGTCGCACATGCGTTCGCACACGGCGCATCCTCCGTCGAGGCGTATCCGCACACGGCCGATCGATGTGACTACATGGGCCACACCGAGCTCTACCGCCGCGCAGGCTTCACGCACGTGCGCGATGCGAGCAAGCGGACGATCGTCAGGCGGGAACGAGCGGCCTAGCCCTGCGTCGGCGACAATGACGCCTGTGGCGGGCCGCATCCTCTGGGACGTCGACACCCAGGTCGACTTCATGCAACCGTCCGGCAAGCTCTACGTCCCGGGCGCGGCCGATGTCGCGCCTGCCATGGAGCGGCTCGTCGACGCGGCCCGCGCCGAGGGGATCGTCCACGTCGCGTCCGCCGACGACCACGAGCTGACCGATCCGGAGCTCTCGGAATCGCCGGACTTCCGGAACACCTACCCGCCGCACTGCCTGCGCGGCACCCACGGCGCCGAGAAGATCCTCGAGACGAAGCAGCGCGACCCGCTTCCGCTCTCGCTCGTGCCCTTCCCGCCCGGCCTCGTGCCCGGGCTGATCGCAGGCCGCCGCGAGATCCTTCTCCTGAAGAAGAGCTTCGACGTCTTCACGAACCCGAACACCGACCCGCTGCTCGACGCGCTCGATCCCGAGGAGATCGTCGTCTTCGGCGTCGCCACCGACGTCTGCGACGACGCGGCGATCCTCGGCTTCCTGCAGCGAGGCCGTCGCGTCCGCTTCGTCGAGGATGCCGCTCGCGGCCTCGACGAGGCCCGCGTTTTCGCCTGCACGGGGCTCTGGCGGGCCCGGGGAGTCGAGTTCACGACGGCCGAGGAGGCAATCCGCTCCCTCGGCTAAGGGATTCCCGCCCTGCTGCCGATGAAGACCCAGATGGTGGGGCATTGGTTCCACGCTGCTGCGGATTTCGCCACCACCTGGCTTCCGCTGGCGTTCTTCGGGATCCTGATCCTGACCGCCTGGCTGCTCTGGAAGACGGTGGGGATGATGCCGCGCGTCCGGCCGACGCACCTCGACTCGCGCGCAAGGTCGCGGGTGACGTGGGCCGACGTGGCCGGGGTCGAGGAGGTGCGCGGCGAGCTGATGGAGGTCGTCGACTTCCTGCGCGACCCGAAGCGATTCGAGCGCCTCGGTGCGAAGGTGCCGAAAGGTCTCCTCCTCTACGGGCCGCCCGGCACCGGCAAGACGCTGCTGGCGAAGGCCGTCGCCCACGAGTCCGGCGCGAACTTCTACTCAGCAAGCGCGTCGTCCTTCGTCGAGATGTTCGCGGGCCTCGGTGCCGCCCGCATCCGCAAGCTGTTCGTCGAGGCGCGCAAGAACGCACCCGCGATCATCTTCATCGACGAGCTCGACGCCGTCGGCGCGCAGCGAACCGGCCACGGCTTCAACCGCGAGCAGGACCAGACGCTGAACCAGCTCCTCGTCGAGCTCGACGGCTTCGAGGGGGCCGAGCAGGTGGTCGTGATGGGCGCCTCCAACCGCATCCAGGATCTCGACCCGGCGTTGCTTCGCCCGGGTCGCTTCGATCGGCAGATGCTCGTGCCGCCGCCGGACCTCGCGGGCCGCGAGGCGATCCTCGGCGTGCACACGCGTGGCAAGCCGCTCGCCGCAGACGCCGACCTACGCACGATCGCGCGTCAGACGAGCGGTCTCACCGGCGCCGAGCTCGCGAACATCTGCAACGAGGCCGCGATCTTCGCCGGCCGCCGCGGTGCGCAGTACGTGACGCAGGTGGACTTCGACGCTGCGCTCGAGCGCGTCGTCGCGGGTCTCCAGCAGAAGAAGGTGCTGACCGAGAAGGAGCGCCGGATCCTCTCCTACCACGAGGCCGGGCACGCGCTGATGGCGCACCTGATGGGCTCGGCGATGGAGCTGCAGAAGGTGACGATCGTCGCGCGGGGCGACGCACTCGGCTACGCGTTCTACCTTCCGGAGGAGGACCGCTATCTGCACACGAAGGAGGAGCTCATCGACCGGATGACCGTTGCGCTCGCCGGCCGCGCTGCAGAAGAGGTCGTCTTCGGCCGGGTCACGAACGGCGCCGCGAACGATCTCGAGAAGGTGACAGAGATCGCGCGGGCGATGGTCTTCGAGTGGGGCATGGCGGACAGCGTCACCTCGCGCACGATGCGCGCCGACAACTACGCGCTCTCCGAGGAGACGAAGA
>Ga0187765_10000536_pt1 | contig 13962 bp, 12 predicted proteins | sample 0216_QUI02_MP05__3_FD_133018 | JGI IMG/M metagenome (GOLD analysis project Ga0187765, IMG submission 133018) | Tropical peat soil microbial communities from peatlands in Department of Meta, Colombia - 0216_QUI02_MP05_10_MG | ecosystem: Environmental > Terrestrial > Soil > Wetlands > Peat ...
AATTCGAGCTGCCGCGCCAGGCTCCAGGCCGGCCACGGGTTCTCCCCACTGCCCATGACCCCGACACGCGCGAGTTCATTTTTGTAAACATCGGGAATGACGTGCTGGTGGACGTCAATGAGAGGCATGTCTTTCGGATCCCGCGCGCCAAGTGGTGGCTGTTTAACCAATAAAGTCCGGCTTGGCTACCAATACAGCCTGTGGGGGTCGCCGGTGGTCATCGCGCTTGAGCTCAACCTGTTTAAGGAGCATGGCGTCGAAGTCGATGCGAAGCGCTTCCCGGCCGGGAAGGATGCCCGCGATGCAGTTGTCGCCAACACTCGAGATATTGCAACCGTCAGCGGCACGCCGTGCGAACCGTTCTGCGCGCTTGCGGAGTCAACCCTAGGCATGCTCGCGCGGATGGGTGTGAATCCGAAATATATCTCCGCGCTCGACAAATATTTCAGGCCGAGGCGGACGATCTGGCCAAGGCAGGCCCCTTACGTGGCGGCAAGGATATCGACCGGTCAAAGGTCCTGATCGCGGATTTCCTGCCCAAGTGACGCGCGCCTGTTACTAAAATACCAGTTGTCGACCCTAACTACTGCATTGTTGCGCATGACCTAGGTTTTTGTCGCTTTTGTCTTATTAAACGTCGTTTTTGACCAAGACTCAAAATGACGACACCGTCTAGGTATGTGACGACGACGGTAGGTGTATGGCGACAAATTCTGCGACAGCACTTTGCCTCAACGACCAACCAGCGCCGCCGACCTCGCGACCATCACCATATTTTCCCTTTATTGTAGTGGACCGCTGTCACATGCCGTGCGAACGCACTAACACTCGGCCAGCCACCATCGTTGCAGTTCTGTTCAAAGCTTTTTTCGTCAAATTATATGACGCGCTTGATAAGACGCAGCGGGAAAGAGCGGCCAAAATAATTCAGCAATATGGACATCTGGTATCTAAATCCGATGAAAGTACTGATGAACAAAGGAAACTGTTTTTTTCCAGCGAGCCAGGTTACCAACGTCGCCACTTGTCGGCCGTCATCGCATGGCATGACGGCTGCTAGTCAGGAATGTATAGGGACACGTTCAGCCGTGCGCGACGGCGGAGCCCAGGTCGTGGCGCGATATTTCGGGTCAAGCGTGATCGCGTGCATGCCATCGAGCGCGGCCAACACGGTTACGCAGTGCCTGTGGCTGTATCACACTGCGTTGGTGCGGCAAGAACCGCGGCCTGCTATCGCGGCGTTGACTTGATCACCGCCAGCGCGTCGACGACGCCGGCGCCGACTTCATTGCGTTTGCCAGGGATGCGACGGGCCGTGCGCATCAAATCGGCACGCACCTGCGCCGGCGTCAGTTTTGGTCTGGCAGCGAGAAGCAAGGCAGCCACTCCTGTGGCATGGGCGGCCGCGATCGACGTGCCGGACGTCACCTGGTAGGCACTCTCAGGCGCAGCCGCGAGAATTTCGACGCCCGGCGCGGCCAAAGCGACCTGCGGACCGCGATTGGCTTGCGGCATCAGCTTGTCGTCAGCGTCGGTGGCCGTCACGCCGATGACATGCGCATCAGCTGCCGGATAGAGCGGCGGAGAATTCGGACCGGCATTGCCGACAGCGGCGATCAGGATCATCCCGCGCGCGCTGGCCTTCGCCAGCATTTCCTGCAGCAATGAATCGGACGGCCCGGCAAAACTCATGTTCACGATACGCGCGTTTTTGCTTGCTGCCCAGTCAAGACCCTTGAGGACATTGAAGGTGGTGCTCTGCGCGGATTCGCCACTTCCCGAAAAAGTACGGATCGCAAGCAATTTCACCTTCGGCGCAACACCGATCAGCTTGCTGTGCGCAGCAATCGCACCTGCCATCGCTGTCCCGTGCGCGTGCGCCGCATCGGAAGTGCCCACAGCATCATATTCGTCGGCAATCACACCGGCGAGGTCCGGATGCTTGGAGTCGATTTTTGAATCGATGACCGCCACCAGGACATCGTCACCGTTGTTGATGCGGTGAGCTTCGAGGAGATGCAGCTTCTGCACGACATATTGCGCGGAGCCGTTATCCGACGTGGGGTCGGGCTTGGCTGACGGTGGCGTCTGCGCGGGCCGATAAACCATGTTCGCCTGGCCGAACGACACACCGGGGAAATTGCGCGCCACCTGCTGCAACGTAGCGCGTACCGAGCGCGTACCATCGATGCGCCAGCGCTCAATCGTGCGGCCGGTCAGCGCGAAAGCCTGCGTCTCGAGTTGGGTCATTTGCAGCATTCGCGCGAGCGCATCGCGCGTCTGCGCTGAAGTGCCCGGCGCGAATTCCAACAGGACTTCGTTCAGGACGAGACTTGTTGCGCCGGCGGGCGGAATGTGGATGTGCCGCCCCTGCGTCACACGCCGCGGCGAACGCGGCGGCGGCTGGTTACCCGCAGTCGGCGGGACCAGCACATCGGCCAGCAACAAGCCCACCGGCCCCAACGTGCTGCCCAAGATCACGTGATAGGCTTCGCTTAACGTCAGTTCACGGCCGAGGATCGCAGAGGCGATCATCGGCGACACCGCTGCAACCGCGACCGACCCCATGACATACCAGCCTAGGGGCGTAACCGCGGCGCCACGCGGTGTTACGATTGTTCCCGGCTCGCGAGGCGGGAAATTGGTTTGTCCGGACGCCGGGGTGAGCGCACCACCGATCGCGATCACTAGTAACACGGCCGTTGCGAGCTTCCGCATTACGTACCTCGGCACCCCAAACCATGACCCTCGGCATTTTACACGGTCATTGGTCGGGCACCACCATGCCCGCATGGTTCATTTAAATTGAGCGATTGCGCGAAAAATCCGCTAGTGCGGCCGCGTCACGGCTGCATCGATCAGCTTGCGACACTCGGCGAGTTCGTGCAGGGCCGCATGCAACTTGCGCAGGTCATCGCGCGCGAGACCTGCGTGGCGCGATGCAGCTGGAGCGGCTTCAGATGCCTGCGGCGAAGACTCGGATGCTGCGACGTCATGGATGGCGCGGTCGACCGGATCGATACGCGGAACAGGCGCACCGGTGAGCGGCGGGTCGACGCGATCGGCCGCGTCATCCTGCCGGTCGCCTAAGTCGCGTCCGATCAGCGATGAAAGCCGGCCGCGCAGGCCGCGGTCCTCGTCGGACAGGCCGGTTCCGGTGTCCGTCACGTCGTCGCCATAGTCCTCATCCTCGACGACGCCATGTGGCGGCTGCGCCGCGCCTTCCTGCCACACAACCTGAACGAATTTCGCGCCCTGTTCGCGCAATATCCGCTGCACGCCGCGAATGGTGTAACCCTCGCCGTACAAGAGATGGCGAATTCCGCGCAGCAGATCAATATCATCGGGGCGATAGTACCGTCTGCCGCCACCGCGTTTCATCGGTTTGATTTCGTGGAAGCGGCTTTCCCAAAAACGCAGCACGTGCTGCGGCAGATCGAGTTCGTCCGCCACTTCACTGATGGTACGAAATGCGTCTGGCGCCTTGTTATCCAAAGCGACCTCACTCCGTTATGGATTTAAACGCTTTTACTGAAACGTACGTGTGAGTCTCAAGCTTCGTCAGCGACTACGTTGCCATTTATACGCTGCTTGAGAATCGCCGACGGCTTGAACACCATCACGCGCCGCGGCGAGATCGGTACTTCCTTGCCAGTCTTGGGGTTTCGCCCAATGCGCTGGCCTTTTTTACGCACAACGAACGAGCCGAAAGACGATAACTTTACGGTTTCCCCGCGTTCGAGGCAGTCGGTGATCTCCTTGAGCACCAACTCCACCAACGCCGCGGATTCCGTGCGTGAAAGACCGACCTTTTGGTAGACCGCCTCGCACAAGTCGGCCCGCGTTACAGTTTTTCCGGTCATCGCCTGCCCTGCCCCCGGCGAAGGTATCCCGCTGAATTATCGACGATATTAGCAAGATCGGAACCGGTCAACGGGGCGTCTCCAGAATATGGTGAGATACCCCCACTCGACCAACGGTTCCTTTTGTCCGGATTCGACCCCCTTCACCAACGCAGCAGCGCGGAACCCCAAGTGAATCCTCCCCCCATCGCTTCCAAAAGGACCAGATTCCCCCGTTTAATGCGCCGATCGGCTACCGCATCGGCCAAAGCGAGCGGGATTGATGCCGCCGACGTGTTGCCATGACGATCCACCGTGATCACAACCTTCTCCGGCGCGATCCCGAGTTTATGGGCAGACCCGTCAATTATGCGCTTGTTGGCCTGATGAGGCACAAACCAATCGATGTCACCCGCTGCATAGCCGGTTGCCTTAAACGCATCCTCAATCACGTCCGTGATCATGGCGACCGCGTGCTTAAACACCTCGCGGCCTTCCATTCGCAGATGGCCTACCGTCTGTGTCGAGGACGGCCCGCCGTCCACATAGAGCTTGGCCTTGTGACGGCCATCGGAACGCAAATGCGTGGTCAGAATGCCGCGATCTTCCCGCACGCCGGATGACAGCTGCGCCTCCAGGACGAGCGCGCCGGCACCGTCACCGAACAAAACGCAGGTCGTGCGGTCGTTCCAGTCAAGAATTCGAGAGAACGTTTCCGCCCCGATCACCAGCGCACGCTTGTAGGCGCCGCTTCGCAACAATGAATCCGTAACCTGCAGCGCGTAGACAAAGCCGGAGCAAACCGCCTGCAAATCGAAAGCCGCGCCGCGTGTGACGCCAAGTCCAGCTTGCACCGAAACCGCGGTTGCGGGGAAAGTCTGATCGGGTGTTGACGTTCCCAAAATAATCAGATCGATCGAGCTTGCCTCGATATGCGCATTGGCCAAGGCCGCGCGCGCTGCATGCAGCGCCAGATCCGACGTGAGTTCGCCGGGCGCCGCAATATGGCGTTCACGAATACCGGTCCTCTGGACGATCCACTCGTCGGTGGTCTCGACCGACCGTGCAAGCTCGTCGTTGCTGACAATGCGCGCGGGTAGATAGCTTCCACAACCAAGCACGACCGAACGCAACGTCGTCACGAAGTTGCTCCACTCGCGAGCCGTGCCGAGGTCCCGGCCTGCAAATCGCGCGCCATGGATTGACCGATCTTGGCGAGCAGTTCGTAGCGCACCATGTCATAGCCCATGTCGATAGCGGCCGCCGTACCTTCGATGTCGGCACCTCCGTGGCTTTTGATCACGATTCCATTAAGTCCGAGAAATACCCCACCATTGGATTTGCGGGGATCCATCTTTTCGCGCAAGGCTTGAAATGCCTGGCGCGCCAGCAGGTAACCGAGGCGAGCGGCCCAAGTCCGGTTCATGGCGGCGCGCAGATAGGAGGCAAGCTGATGCGCCGTGCCTTCGGCTGTCTTCAGCGCGATATTTCCCGCAAATCCTTCCGTGACCACCACATCGACAACGCCTTTGCCGATGTCGTCGCCCTCGACGAAGCCGTGATAATCGAAATGAGGGAACCGCCCTTCGCGCAGGATGCGGCCTGCTTCGCGTACCTGCTCAAGACCTTTGACTTCTTCGACTCCGATATTCAGCAAACCGACCGTCGGACGTTCGATATCGAACAGCACCCGCGCCATGGCGCTGCCCATTGCAGCCAGATTGACGAGATGCTCCTCATCAGCCCCGATCGAAGCCCCGACATCGAGCACGACGGATTCGCCCTTGAGCGTTGGCCATAAGGCCGCAATCGCCGGACGCTCGATGCCCTCGATCATTTTTAGATTGAAGCGCGACATCGCCATCAGCGCGCCGGTATTGCCGGCGGAAACCGCGACATCGGCCTCACCCTTCTTGACCGCATCAATTGCAAGCCACATCGAGGACTTCCAGCGGCCGTAGCGCAACGCCTGGCTTGGTTTATCGTCCATCCGGATCGCTATTTCTGTATGAACCAGTTTTGACTTGGCCTTTAGACGCGGTAGCCCCTCGAGAACCGGTTCAACTGCGGCGCGATTGCCGAACAGCAGATATTCGATGTCGGGATGACGGGTGAGCGAAAGATCGGCGCCCGGCAAAAGCACCGGCGCACCATGGTCCCCGCCCATGGCGTCCAACGCGATGCGAACTTTATCGGGCATGGATCGCCCCTGGCCACGTTGCCTGGAACACCGGCGGTGCGATCATTGGAATTTGACCCACGCGCGCGACCATAGCCGCTCGTCTGCCGCAAACAAGCCGGTTCTCGATGGTGGGCATTCCCGGGCCCCGTGCGCTCAGGCTAGCTGTTACCGAGACGCTTTTTAAGCGCTTCGAGGGCCGCAAACGGGCGGGCACCGGCATCGTCGTCCGCTTTGACTGGGGCAAATTCAGCGCCCGGTTTTCGCGGGTAGGGATCGATTCCGAGCAACAGAAATTCCGTTGCGATTGCGCCCAGATCGATCTTGCCGTCGACGAGCATTTCGGGCGGCTCCTCGTCCAACTTGAGGTCCTTTTCCCGCGCCTGGCCAGCTGGCGCGTAAACCAGGTCGATTGCCTCGGTGACATCACTTTCGATCGGCTCAAGGGTGATGACGCAAGTCTGTCCGACGTGGGCGCTCACCTGGCCCGCGACATGCACTCCGCTGCCGCGCCGGGTCAGATCGAATATCGCAGACAATCGGGGCAATTCGCGCAGTCCGGCCAGCCTGGCGAGGTCTGCACGTACCGGCTCCGCGGCCTCAATCTCCATGTGAAGGCCAGTTTCCGGAATATCGTCGAGCGCGACGACCACGCTCCAGGGATTTTTATCTTTTTCCATGGATTTCAGTCTTCTAGGCCGCTGCTTTTATCTTCAACAAAAGGAATAGCTACGGGATCTGGCAGTCGGAGCTGGCCGGCTCGCAGGCCCGCCGGCGGTTGGCTTTGCAGATCACGTACCGCTTCCCGCATATAGGCCGCAAGGCGGCTCGCTGAAGCCCGCGAAACGGAGGCGTTTTCATAGATATTCCGCGCGACCGCATCGGTCAGAGCCCCAGGATCCTGGGACGCCAAGGCCGTTCGATAGGCTCGTGTCCGTCCGTAGAAAGCCTCGCCTATGCGTTGCATTTCCTTCGGGACCGACAGGTCCCCGACCCCCATTTCCCGTAGATTATGGTCCATATCTTCGCAAAACCGGTCAAAAAGCCCCTGGCCAAGCTCCCTGAACCCGGCTTCCTCCAGCCAGCCGATGACCAAGCCGAGATGCAGCACAAGGAGATCGAAACGGCCGTTAATGGTGTCCGCAACCGCATAATCACGATAAAAGCTGGGCGATCGCGCCTGTGCCACGATCGTGCCATACAGGCTCGAAATGGTGTCCGACCGCGCGCTGCGGCGAAACAAGGGAAGTATCATTGGGTCTATCGAGGGTTGACGCGGTTCGCCGCGGTTACGTCACGGCCCCACCTGATGCAAGACCGAAATGAAGCTGTCGCGTTTGGGACTTAAGACCGTGCATCATGGCAAGCCTGCCACCCGCCTCGCTCTGGCGCTCGCCGGCGCGCTCGCGCTTGCGGCCTGCGGCAGTACGACCGAGACGCTCCAGCGGGGCTATGTTCTGCCGGAAGGTGCCCTGGAACAGGTTCCGGTAGGCGCCACGCAGGAACAGGTGCTGATTGTCCTGGGAACGCCTTCGACCGTCGCTACCGTAAACGGTGACGCCTTCTACTACATCTCGCAGAAAGCGCAGCGCTCGGCGGCCTTCATGCCGCATGAGGTGGTCGATCAACGCGTCATTGCTGTCTACTTCGACAAGGAGCGTCGGGTCACGCGGCTGGCCAACTATGGCGTCAAGGATGGCAAGATCTTTGACTTCTTGTCCCAGACCACACCCACAGGGGGCCAGGAGCTGAGCTACATCCGCAATATTTTCAAGAACGTCGGCGTCCACCTGTAAGGGTCGAGTGGAATAAAAAAGGGCCCGCGCGTGCGCGGGCCCTTTTTGTCTCGTGGCTTTGTCAGTGTGCAAGCACAGCGAGCACCAACAACGCAACGATATTGGTGATCTTGATCATCGGGTTGACCGCCGGACCGGCTGTGTCCTTGTAGGGATCGCCGACCGTATCACCGGTCACAGCAGCCTTGTGGGCGTCAGAGCCCTTGCCGCCGTAATGACCGTCTTCGATGTACTTCTTGGCGTTGTCCCACGCGCCACCGCCCGACGTCATCGAGATGGCCACGAACAGCCCTGTGACGATAACACCGAGCAACATGGCGCCGAGAGCCGAGAAACCCGCCGATTTTCCCACCGCACCGCCGCCCGCGATGATGTAGATCGCAAAATAACAGACGATCGGTGACAACACCGGCAGCAATGACGGCACGATCATCTCCTTGATCGCGGCCCTGGTGAGCATATCGACGGCCCGACCATAGTCAGGCTTGTCCTTGCCCTTCATGATGCCAGGCTTGGCACGAAACTGCCGCCGCACTTCCTCGACGATCGCGCCAGCGGCACGGCCGACTGCCGTCATGCCCATTGCCGCGAACAGATAGGGCAACAAGCCGCCGAACAGCAGACCGACAACCACGTACGGATTGTTCAGCGAGAAATCGAGCTGGATGCCCTGGAAGTAAGGATGCTGCGCCGCTGTCTTGGTGAAGAACTGCAGATCCTGGTTATAGGCCGCAAACAACACCAACGCGCCGAGACCGGCTGAGCCAATCGCGTAGCCTTTGGTAATCGCCTTGGTGGTGTTACCGACCGCATCGAGGGCGTCGGTGAACTTGCGCACATTCTTCGGCAGGCCGGCCATTTCGGCAATGCCGCCGGCATTGTCGGTGACCGGACCAAACGCATCGAGCGCAACCACCATGCCAGCGAGCGCAAGCATTGCAGTCACGGCGATCGCAATGCCGAACAGTCCCGCCTGGCTATAGGCAACCAGAATGCCGGCAATGATCACGAGGGCCGGGAGCGCTGTCGCTTCCAGCGAAATGGCCAGACCCTGGATGACGTTGGTGCCATGACCGGTGACCGAAGCCGACGCGATCGACTTCACCGGGCGGAAATTGGTGCCCGTATAATACTCGGTGATCCAGATGATCAGGCCGGTCACGACCAGTCCGACCACGGCACAGGTATAGAGCGCTTGTCCGGTGAACGGCACGCCCGCAAGCGGACCCATGCCGATCAGGGAGTCGGTGACAAACCAGATCGCAATGAGCGAGAGCACCGCCGAAGCAATAAAGCCCTTATACAGCGCGCCCATGATCGACTTCTTCTTGCCGAGACGTACGAAGAAAGTGCCGATGATTGACGTTATGATGCATGCGCCGCCGATGGCGAGCGGATACGTCATCATACTGAGGAGCAGCGGCGTGCTGGCGAAGAAGATCGAAGCCAGCACCATGGTCGCAACGATCGTCACCGCGTAGGTCTCGAACAGGTCCGCGGCCATGCCGGCACAGTCGCCGACATTGTCGCCCACATTGTCGGCGATGGTCGCGGGGTTGCGCGGATCGTCTTCCGGAATCCCGGCTTCGACTTTGCCGACCAGATCGCCGCCGACGTCAGCGCCTTTGGTGAAGATGCCGCCACCGAGACGGGCAAAGATCGAGATCAGCGATGCGCCAAAACCAAGCGCGACGATGGCATCGATGACCGTACGGTCATTGGCCGCTTTGTGCAGCGAACCGGTGAGGAAGCCAAAATAAAGCGTGACGCCAAGAAGCGCGAGCCCGGCGACCAGCAGACCCGTGATTGCGCCGGCCTTGAAGGCAAGCTCCAGGCCGCCGGCCAGCGACTTGGTCGCGGCCTGGGCAACGCGCACGTTGGCACGGACCGAGACGTTCATCCCGATGAAGCCCGTCGCTCCCGAGAGAATGGCGCCGACGGCAAAACCGACCGCAACCAGCCAGCCGAGCGTAAAGCCGATGATCACGAAGATCGCGACCCCGACAATGCCAATGGTGGTGTATTGCCTCTTGAGATAGGCCTGCGCGCCCTCGCGCACGGCCTCCGAAATTTCCTGCATTTTCTTGCTGCCCGCATCGGCACTCATCACCGATTGGGTCGCCCAGATGCCATATGCGATCGCGAGCACCCCGCAGCCGACGATCAACCACAAAGTCGTCATGGTGGCCATTATCCCCGATTTTAATGGTACTGGCGGGACGAACGCTCCCGCCGGCACCAGGAGCGTCGAGGATGGCCGCTTTAAGGGCGCTTCACCCCGACCGGAAAGCGCGCGGATATAGCCAAAAAGATGGCTGGAACGCAACGCGGAATTTGCGACCCGCCGCGGTATTTGTTGCCGTCAGGTCCAGACCGCCATTCTTGGGCGCCTGGCGTGTCCCTCATGCTCGCGCGGTGGAATGCGTCCCGGTAGGAATTCCATCATATAAATGGGCGTGAAGTTCACACCGTCGATTCTCGCGGTCGTAGCGCAAGCCAAACCAGCAACGCGCCGGTAACGAAAATCGTCGGAAAAATAACTTCGTTGATCGTGGCCCAGCCGAATTTTTCGAGCAGTTGGCCGGACGAAAACGACGTCAACGCCATGCTCCCGAAAATCAGGAAGTCATTGAATGACTGGACCTTGTTGCGCTCCTGTGGACGATGACATTGCGTCACCATTGTCGTGGCGCCGATGAAAGCAAGATTCCAGCCGAGCCCGAGCAGCACCAGGTTGATCCAGAAATGCGCGACCGTATTGCCGGCGATGCCGACCACAGCCGTTGCCGCGATCAGCGCCAGGCCAATACCCGTGATCCGCTCGACCCCGAAACGCGCGATCAATGAGCCGGTGACGAAACTCGGCGCATACATCGCCAGCACGTGCCACTGGATCCCGAGCGCCGCATCGGTGACCGAATGACCGCAGCCGACCATGGCGAGCGGCGCAGAGGTCATCAGCATGTTCATCATGCCGTAGCTCGCCATGCCGCAGGCAACCGCAACGATGAAGCGCGGCGCGCGGATAATTTGGCCGAGCGGCCGCGCGTTGTCATGGCGCGCCACGGCAACCGGCGGCACCTTGACGAATTGCAGCACGGCCGCGGCGGCAAGCGCACAAGCTGACTGACCGAGATAGCTCGCCGCGAACAGATGTGGCGGCAGCAGATCCTTGGTGAAGATAACGAGCTGCGGTCCGATCACGGCGGCGAATACGCCGCCGGCCAGCACCCAGGAGACAACTTTAGGCCGGTAAGCTTCGCTGGCGGTGTCGGCGGCGGCAAATCGATAAGACTGGTGCGCGGCAGCATAGAGGCCGCCGCAGAAGGTGCCGAGCAGCAACAGCCAGAACTGGCCGTTCATCACCGCCGAATAAGAGATCAAGCCGGACAGGATGCCGAAGGCGGAACCGGTCTGCAGCGCAAAACGGCGACCGAAACGGCGTGCCAGCACACCAACCGGCAAAGTGCCGAGCCACATGCCGAGGACCATCGCGGTGATCGGCAAAGTCGCGAGGCCTTTGTCGGGCGCGAGCACCGCGCCGACGATACTGGCCGTGCTGACGATAACCGTGTTGTTGCCGCCGGCCAGCGCCTGCGCAACCGCAAGCACCATGGCGTTGCGGCGTGCCAGATTGTCATCTGGTACAGCATGCTGAAAGGGTTCGGCGACCGCCGACATCAGGGGCTCCCGGGCAAAAAGCCGCCCCTTGTATCGGCCGCCATAGTGAATCGCCACTGCCGGAGACGCAGATCAGGGATGATTTTAATTGAAATCAGGATCGGCCCGATTAATCGGTCCCCGCATTGCCGGCGCGATCGTGCAAATCACCGTTTACGTGGCGCTTTAGGCGCGCGTGGCCGAGGGGTGAACACAAAGGCACCCGGATGACGGATACTGGCCACGCGTGCCTCCGCCGGCGACTTTGCACCGATCTGGCCGAGTGATGACCGCAACTCGTCGATATAGAGGTCAATCAGGTAGTCCGGCCCCTCGTCGCCGAGCGCCGCGACTGCCCAGAGAAACGATTTTCCGGCAAAAGCCGCATCGGCCCCAAGCGCCAGTGCCCGCATCACGTCCTGACCGCTGCGCACGCCGCTGTCGAGGATCACCGTCGCTTTCTTGCCGACGGCCGCGGCGATCGCCGGCAGCACGTCGATCGACGGAGTGAGCGCCTCAATCTGGCGGCCGCCATGGTTCGACACCCAGATGCCTTCGACGCCGAGCGCAACCGCTTTTTCGGCATCCGCGGGGTGCAGAATGCCTTTCAATGCCATCGGCCCCTTCCACGCGTCGCGATAGCGCTTCACCTCTTCCCATGAAAATGCACCGCCCATGCGTGCGCGCGCATACGCGATAACTTCGTTGGTGCCGGCACCCGGGTGCGCATATTCGCTGATTGTGGCGAAGCGCGGATATCCGTTGCGCATGAGCGCGAGCAGCCATTTCGGGCGCACCATCATTTCATAGATCATGCGCGGGTTGGGACGGAATTCGTGCGCAAGCCCGGCGTAGGTTTCGCGCGACCGCGTCGTGCGCACCGGCACGTCGAGGGTCAGCGTGAGCACCTTGGCATCGACCGCCTGTGCGCGCCGCACGAGATCGAAGCCAATTTTGTGATCGTCGTGCCAGAACCGGTAAAGTTGAAGCCAGAACACATCCGGCGCGGCTTCCGCGGCCTGCTCGATGGTGGCGCCCCCCGCAACGCTCAGTGTGTAGGGAACGCGGGCGCGTTGCGCCGCTTTCGCCATCAGCAGATCGGCGCCGGGCCACACCAGTGACGGACCGCCCATCGGCGCCACCCCGATCGGTGCGGAATAGCTGCGGCCGAACAGTTTGACATCGACCGCCGGCAATGACGGCATCACCCCATAATGCGCGGCGATTTTTACATTGTCGAAGGCCGCCCAATTATGGGCAATGCCGACATCGTTGCCGGCACCGGTATCGCCATATTCGAAGGCAAAAAGCGGCACATTCTTCGGCGCCTGCCGGCGCAGCCAGGCGCTCGTCGGAAACCGCTTATGGTGTTTTTGATAGTTCGGATGCTGGTCGACCGGAGTCACCGCCGCTTTTTTTGCCGTCAAGTCATGCATAGCGAATTCCCGTTCCTTTCGTCGCTATTATAGCTGGCTTCACCACGCCCGTCCTGCCGATTTCAAAAATGACTGAACGAAGCGCGCTTGAAGGTGAGCGCTTGGCCTTCGCCGTCAAGAAAGCGCGCGCCCTTGCCTGCCTTGATCTCGCCGATCTCGGTTACCGCGACTTGCGCCGCCTTGGCCGCGGCGCGGAAGCTGTCCGCCTTTGCGGCCGGCACCGTGCAAATGACCTCATAATCATCGCCGCCTGTAATCGCGGTTTCCAGAATGGCGGGATCGCTGGTGATAACTGCTTTGGCCGCGTCCGAAACCGGTATGCGCGCGACCTCGATATCTGCGCTGACTCCCGAAACCCGGCACAATTTGGCGAAATCGCCGACAAGCCCATCTGAAATATCCATCGCCGCATTCGCGTGGGTGCGCACCGTTTCGGCCAGCGCATTGCGCGGTTGCGGCAGAAGATAGCGTGACAGCAAATGCTTTCGTTGCGCCTCGCTGAGTTTCCAGCTTTTGCCACCGCGCACCATGACACCCAGCGCGGCATCCCCGATGGTCCCGCTCACGAACACGCGATCGCCGGCCATCGCACCTGCACGGCGGACCATCGTGCCTTCGGGAACGGTACCGAACATTGCGATCGAAACTGTAATCGGCCCCGGCGTTCGGTCAGTATCGCCGCCGAACAACGGACAGCCAAACAGGACGGAGTCGCCGCGCAGACCTTCCGCAAAACCTGACAGCCAGTCCTCGCCGATGCCTTTCGGAATTGCGAGCGACAGCAAAAAGCCGAGCGGGCGCGCGCCCTTGGCAGCTAGATCCGACAAATTCACGCGCAGTGCCTTGCTGGCAACTGTATGCGCCGCATCGTCCGGGAAAAAATGTATGCCGCCGATGATAGCATCGGCCTTAAGCACCAGGTCACATCCCGGTGGCGGTGTCAGAAAAGCGGCATCGTCGGACAAATCCAGCGCGCCCCGATGGCTCGCCAGCGGCTTGAAAAACCGCGCGATCAGATGATCTTCGGCTGACATGTCGTCAATTGCCAT
>Ga0187765_10000537_pt1 | contig 13940 bp, 13 predicted proteins | sample 0216_QUI02_MP05__3_FD_133018 | JGI IMG/M metagenome (GOLD analysis project Ga0187765, IMG submission 133018) | Tropical peat soil microbial communities from peatlands in Department of Meta, Colombia - 0216_QUI02_MP05_10_MG | ecosystem: Environmental > Terrestrial > Soil > Wetlands > Peat ...
CCCTCCAGCACGCTCGGGGCGTTCGCCTTGTAGATCAGCACGACGACCGCCGCGCCGAGCAGGCCGAGGCCGACGGTGAACATGCCCGCCACGCCGCCGGTGCGGAAGGCGATCCTCATCGCCTGCCGCTGGCCGGAGTCGCGCGCCGCGGCGGCCACCCGGACGTTGCCGCGGGTCGTGAGCGACATGCCGGTGAAACCGGTCAGCGCTGAGAAGAGCGCACCAACCACGAAAAAGGCGCTGCGGCCCCACCGGACCTCCGCCGAATCGGCGGGCAGCACCAAGAGCACGAAAAAGATGATGACCACGAAAACGCTGAGGGTCCTGAACTGGCGCCGGAGGTAGGCCGCCGCGCCCTCCTGGACCGCCTTGGAGATCTCCTGCATCTTCTCCGTGCCCTGGCTGGCGGCGAGTACATCCCTCACCAGCCAGCCCGCCACGGCCAGCGCGAGCAGGGCAATCACGGCGACGACGACAACCAGGGTGAGGTTGCCGCCGCTCACATCGACCGCCCCGCCGCCCGCGGCGAGGTTGAGCCTCAACATCCGTCCTCCTTGACCGGGGGCACACGGCATTCCGCGTGCGGGTTGGCGATCCGGGGGCTCTGCCACCGCTTCCGGGCAGTTACCCACCGGGCATGCGCGGATGCCACTGTGGACAGAGCCGGGATTCTACGCACGTTCGCCATGTGATGGTTCGGCGGGGTTCAGATCCGCATGGTTTGCGATGCGCTTGTTACCAAAGATAACCGCATACTGACAGTGTGGGGTCCCCGGGACAGGTATCCGCAGGCGGCAGCGCCAGGCGGGGGCCGCCCGGGAAGCCGGGCCGCGCGGTCCCGCCGCGGACGCCTGCTCGCGCCCGCTCAGCTCGCCGCCGCGGACGGCCAGCTCATCCGGATGCTGAGCCCGGCCTTGGTGCGCGCGATCTCGACGTCGTCGGCCAGGCCCTCGATGACGGCCAGGCCGAGCTCGGCCGGTGCCGCCGGCAGCCCGGGCTGGGCGGCCGCGGCCTGCCGGTCGCCAGCTGGTGCCGTGCTGTTTCCCCCCGGGCCGCCGGGAGCCGCATCCGGGGCAGCAGTGTCCGTCACGACCACTTCGAACCGGCCATCGGTCCCGGTCAGGGCCACCCGGACGGGCTCGGCCGGGCAATGCTCCTGGTGGGCCTCTACCGCCCGTGAGCACGCTTCCCCGACCGCCAGCCGGACCTCATCGAGAAGCGCCTCATCCACGCCGCTGCGCCTGGCCACCGCCGTGGCTACCAGCCGCGCCGTGCGGACGTGCGCAGGCAGCGGCGTAAAGCTCATCTCCACCGTGGCCATGGTCATCGTCAGCCGGGATACGGCTACTTCTCAGCCTTCCTGGCCGCGATCGCCTCGTCCACGCTGTCGTGAATACCGAAAACCTTGGTCAGCCCCGTAATCCGGAAGATCTTGAGTATGCGCTCCTGGGTGCAGACCAGGTCCAGCGACCCATCGTGGGCGCGGACCCGCTTGAGCCCGCCCACCAGCACTCCCAGGCCGGTCGAGTCGAGGAACTCCACCTTTTCCATGTTCACGACAAGCTGGTAGTGCCCGATGTTCACCAGTTCGATGAGCAGCTCACGCAGTCGCGGGGCGGTGTAGACGTCGATCTCCCCCTCCACATCGACGACTTCGATCCCATCTTTGGTGTGGTGATCCAGTTTCAGATCCACAAATCCTCCCGCGCCATTGCACTGTTGCCTGTCTGGGTGCCGGGCCGGCACCACATCCAGGCGGCACCTCGTCCCCGCGCATTCAACCACGCTCTGACGTCATGTCTACACGAGTTCAGGCTTACAGGCATATCTGCGCAGTGATGACAGACTGGGACTCGATGCGCGCGCCGACACCGCCCGCCACGGACGGGCCATCCTTGCTTCCCCAGCCCCAGAGCCACCGCAACACCGGCCCTGGGGTCCCGGGGCGGGCACCTAACGGGCTGGCCGGCGGGCGGCCCGAGCCCGCCGCGGCCTGGATCCTGCGCCGCGGCCAGCGGACCCGCCGGCTCATCCACGTGGCGCGGATACCGGCCAGCCCGGGCCGCTGCCTGCCGTGGCCTGACTGGGTCCCGGAACAGATCAGCCAGGCGTTCATCCGCACCGGGGTCATTCTTCCCTGGGCCCACCAGGTGGCCATGGCCGAGCACGCTCACCAGGGCAAGAACGCGATCATCTCGACCCCCTCCGCCTCCGGGAAGTCGCTGGGATACCTGCTGCCCGCGCTCACCGCGGTGCTGGCCGGGCGGACCGTCCTGTACCTGGCCCCGACCAGGGCACTCGGCGCCGACCAGGCCCGCGTGGTGCAGGCGCTCGGCCTGCCCGGCGTCCGCGCGGCGGTGGTGGACGGGGATACCCCGGCGGCCGACCGGGAATGGGCGCGCACGTACGCGACCTACCTGATCACGACCCCGGACATGCTCCACCACATGCTGCTGCCCCGGCATGCCAGGTGGCGGGGGTTCTTCAGCCGGCTCGCGTACGTGGTCGTCGACGAATGCCACGGCTACCGAGGGGTGTTCGGCTCGCACGTCGGCCACGTGCTGCGGCGCGTGCGCCGGGTCGCCATCCACCATGGCCAGAGCGGCAGGAAAGCTGGCGGGGACCGGGATGGACCGGTGTTCCTGCTCGCATCGGCCACCATCAGCGAGCCTGGTTCATGCGCCCGCCTGCTCACCGGGGCCGACGCGGAGGAGATAACCGAGAGCGCCGCCCCGCGTGGCCAGCTCACGTTCGGGATGTGGGAGCCGCCGTTCACGGCCGCCCGGGGCGAGGCGGGCGGGGCGGTACGCCGAAGCGCCACCATGGAGGCCGCGCGGCTGCTGGCCGACCTGGTCGCGCATGACGTCCGGACGCTGGCCTTCACCCGGTCCCGGCACGGCGCGGAAGCGGTGGCGCTGGCGGCGCGGCGGTCCCTGGGCGATGCCCAGGTGGCGGGTGGCGCGCCGTGGGGCGCACAGCGGGTGGCCGCCTACCGGTCCGGCTACCTGCCCGAGGACCGCAGGCAGCTGGAGGAGGCGCTGCGGACCGGCCCCATCCTGGGGCTCGCCGCCACCACCGCGCTCGAGCTCGGGGTCAACATCAATGGCCTCGACGCGGTGCTCATCGCGGGCTGGCCGGGCACCCGGGCCGCGGTCTGGCAGCAGGCGGGGCGCGCGGGCCGGGAAGGGCAGTCGGCGGTGGCGGTGCTCATCGCCCGGGATGACCCGCTCGATACCTACCTGGTCCACCACCCGGAGGCCCTGCTGGAGCGGCCGGTGGAAGCCACGGTGCTCGATCCCGGCAATCCCTACGTGCTGGCGCCGCACCTGTGCGCCGCGGCCGCCGAGCTCCCGCTGGCCGAAACCGACCTGGCCAGGTTCGGCCCGGCCGCCGCGGAGGTCGCCGACGGCCTGGTCCGCCGCGGCATGCTGCGGCGGCGTGGGCAGCGCCTGTACTGGACCCGCCGCGGACGGGCGGCCGAGGCTGGACTGCGCGGCACCGGCGGCCGCCCAGTCAAGATCGTCGAGAAAGCGACGGGCAGGCTGGTCGGCACGGTCGACGAGCCCTCCGCCCACATCATGGTCCACACCGGCGCCGTGTACCCGCACCAGGGCGAGCTCTACCTGGTCACCGAGCTCAACCTGGCCGAGGGCGTCGCGCTGGTGGAACCCGAGGACCCCGGCTACGCCACGTCCGCCCGGAACATCACCGGAATCGGCGTGGTCTCCGAGCTGCGCCGGGCCGGCTGGGGCCCGGCCGCGGTGCATTTCGGTGAGGTCGAGGTCATGCGGCAGGTCACATCGTTCACCCGGCGCCACCCGGAGACCGGCCAGCCGATCGGCGAGTTCCCGCTCGACCTGCCGCCACGGGCGCTGCGCACCCGCGCCGTGTGGTGGACCATCTCACCCGGCCAGCGGGCGGCGCTGATGCGCCGTGGGGTGGACCTGCCGGGAGCCGCGCACGCCGCCGAGCACACCTCGATCGGGCTGCTGCCGCTGTTCGCCGCCTGCGATCGCTGGGATATCGGCGGCGTGTCCGCCGATCTGCACCCCGCCACCGGCCGGCTGACCGTCTTTGTCTACGACGGGCACGAGGGCGGGGCTGGCTTCGCCGAGCGGGGCTTCGCCGTCGCAGGCGACTGGCTGGCCGCCACCCGGCAGGCCATCGCCGACTGTGAGTGCCAGGCCGGCTGCCCATCGTGCATCCAGTCACCCAAGTGCGGCAGCGGCAACGACCCGCTGAGCAAGGACGGTGCCCTGCTGCTGCTGGGGCGTCTGCTGGCACCACGCCGCGGAAACGGCCGGACATGAGGCGACCCCCGCCGGGGGGGAGAGCGGGGGTCGCCGTGCGGCCCCGGATCCCGGGGCCGTCATCCAGAAAAGCTTAGTACGACCAAGTTACCAACCAGTCACGCGGATAGTGCCATACCAAGTTACCAACCGGTCACCCGCCGATGCCATCGATTGCGGTCGATTGCAGTTGTTTGGCTCTATGCTGCCGGATCGTGGGCAGTCCCGTCGAGAGCACGATCCACCCCACCGCGGCCTTCTTTGACCTGGATAAGACCATAATCTCGAAGTCGAGCACGCTCGCCTTTGGGCCGTCGTTCTACCGGAATGGCCTGATCAGCCGCGGTGATGTGGTCCGCGGTGCGCTGGCCCAGATCGCGTTCAGGCTCGGCGGCGCAAGTCACCAGCGGATGGAGAAGATTCGCGATCAGGTAAGCCAGGTGTGCCGGGGATGGCCAGCCGACCGGGTCGCCGAGATCGTGGCCCGGAACCTGCCCGACCTCATCGTCCCGCACATCTACGCCGAAGCGCGGGCACTGCTCGCCGAGCACCGCACCGCTGGCCAGGACGTCATCATCGTCAGCACGTCCGGCCGGGAGGTGGTCGCCCCGATCGGGGTGCTGCTGGGGGCCTCGACGGTCATCGCCACCCGGATGGAGGTCGCCGACGGCCACTACACCGGCCAGGTGGAGTTCTACGCCTACGGCGAGGCCAAGGCCGAGCAGGTACGCGCGCTCGCGGCCGAGCGCGGATACTCGCTGCCTCACTGCTATGCCTACAGCGACTCGGTGACGGACCTGCCCATGCTGGAGATTGTCGGCAACCCCCGGGCGGTGAACCCGGACCGCGCGCTGCGCCGGATCGCACAGCAGCGCGGCTGGCCCGTGCTCACCTTCAGCACGCCCAGGACGGCTCCGGCCGCAGCGCCGCCGGCCGGCATGTGAAGCGGGCAACCAATCGAGATCACCGATTGGTAACGCCCGGGTCTATGCATACGAGCTGATCCGTCGTAGAAAGGTGTCACGGACATATGCGTCCGGGCATGGCAACCGGGCACCCACGCGCGACCAGCCGCGGGAGGCGAGCCGAGGCACGATCTGCCCAGGCGAACGGGTACCAGGACCGGGTACCTACGCCGGGGTGGACGGCCCGGCAACTGAAGGTGCACGCATGGTAACCCGGCCTGACGTGCCAGGCGACGGCGCCCCTCCCGGGGCGCCGTTCGCCTGTGGCGGCCAGGCTCGCGCCATGATCGGCGTAGTATCTCTGGCCGTGGCCCGGCCCGCCCCGCACCGCCGCGGCGGCCCCATTAACCGCTCCGGATTCGCCAAGTGCGGCATAGGGTGCCGGCCAGGATGCACGCATACGCCACACTAGTTATCTGTAAGGGGATCCTTAGCCAACGGCGATCTCTTGCAGGCCACTGGACGCACCAACGCAGGAGGGAGACAGCGCGATGGCTGAGCCCGCAGTCTCACGGCCATCAGCGGACGGCGCAGACGCGTCGGTCGGTGATCTCGTTTCGCTGGCGGTACGCGACGTCACCCGGCTCTTCCAGTGTGAGCTGGAACTGGCCAAACTGGAATTGCGTGCCGACGCCCGGCGGGTCGGGCTGGCCGCGGCGCTGTCGGCGATCGCGGTGTTCACCGGCTTCCTGGTGCTCGTCATGCTGTGCTTCGCCCTGGCTGAAGGCCTGATCACGCTGGGCGTCTGGGACTGGGCCGCCTTCCTGATCGTGGCCGGGGTGTGCGTGCTGCTGGCCTCGATCGTGCTGCTGGTGGTCTACCTGAAGGTGCGGCGGATATCTGCACTGGGCAAGACCAGGGCCTCGGTGCAGGACGACCTGGCGGTGCTGAAGCGCGAGGAGCCGGCGTCCGCTCCGGCGGCAGTCGAGGCCAGGTGACCCGTGGCGGGCAGTGACGGGTCGCCTGTTTACGCGGGCGGCCCGTGGACGCACCGCACGGTCACGGCCAACGGCACGCGGTTCCACATCGCCGAGGCAGGCGAGGGGCCGCTGGTCCTGCTGCTGCACGGCTTCCCGCAGTTCTGGTGGACCTGGCGCTCGCAGCTCGCGTCGCTGTCGGCGGCCGGTTACCGGGCCGTGGCCGCGGACCTGCGCGGCTACGGGGGCAGCGACAAGCCTCCCCGCGGGTACGACCTGATCACCGCGGCCTCCGACGCGGCCGGCATGGTCCGGGCGCTGGGCGAGGCCAACGCCGTCGTCGTCGGCCACGACTGGGGCGGGCTCGTCGCCTGGACCATGGCCACCTACTACCCGAAGGTGACCAGGCGCCTGGCCGTGGTCTCGGTGGCCCACCCGCTGCGGATGCGGTCCACCTTGCTGGCCGATGCCGTGCGCCGCGGCGCTGGCAGCGGCCAGACGTTCGGCTTCCAGCTGCCGATACTGCCCGAACGGCGGCTCGTCCGCCATGACGCCCTGCAGGTCGGCCGGATGCTGCGTGCCTGGTCGGGGCCGGGATGGCCGGACCAGGAGGCGGAGCGCCGCTACCGGGCCGCCATGTGCATCCCCTCGGTCGCGCACTCGGCCCTGGAGTATCACCGGTGGTTCGTGCGGTCCAGGCTGCGGTCCGACGGGATGCGTTACGCCCACCGCATGCGGGCACCGGTGCAGGCGCCCACCCTGCAGCTGCACGGGGCGCTGGACAGCTGCGTGCCGCCTTCCACCGCCCGCGGCAGCGGCCGCTACGTCGACGCGCCCTACCGGTGGCGGCTGATCGACGGTGCCGGGCATTTCCCGCAGGAGGAGCAGGCCGAGCGCCTGACCGCCGAGCTGAGCTACTGGCTGGCTGACCCCGAGCCGGACCGATGACGGGACGCCCCGCAGACCCTTCCCTCCCGGCTGCCCAGCCGCAGGACCCCGGCGGCGCGCGGCCGCCCGGTGAGCCCGGCGTCACGCGGCCGTCCGCTGTGGCCGGCGCACGTGACCGTGATCCCGCTGGCCGGCCGCGTAACGCCAGGCCCCGGGACGCCCTCGGGCGCCCGCTCCCCCGCGGCGCGGCCGGGGAGGAGCGCATCCCCGACGATCTGGCGGTTCCGCCGGCGGAGGCGCTCAGCATGGCCCAGCGCCTGCTCGACTCCGGCCGCCCGTTCCACGCCCATGAGGTGCTCGAGGCGTACTGGAAGGCGGCCCCGCCAGCAGAAAGAGAGCTGTGGCGGGGGCTGGCCCAGATAGCGGTCGGCCTCACCCACGCCCAGCGCGGCAACGCGCAGGGCGCCAGCGCGCTGCTGCGCCGGGGCGGGCGCCGGGTCGGCGAATACGCGGGCGCCGCCCCGCACGGGATCGACGCGGGCGGGATCGCGCGCCAGGCATCGGGCCTGGCCGACCGGATCGACGCCGGCGGCTCGGCGGCGGATGACGGCTCCGGGTTCCGCCTGACCTGACAGCACACCGGGACGGCCCGGCTTCGCCCGGCCCGGCGATCTCGCCACATTGACCCGCCCGCCTGGCCGCGCAGGCCGGCCCCGGCGCGGGCGGCGGCCGGGCACCAATCCGGTGGGCAGGCCATGTCGCCGGTCACCACGCGCGCCGGGCGGTGAGCCACACCCGCCGGCCATCCACCCGGGCCCGGGCCTTGACCCGAGCCCGTGATGAGTTATCTTAGTGCATATCAGATTCTGAAAGGCCATCAGATTATCGCCGCCCGCCCGGGGAGGAGCCATGACGACCATCGACGGCGAGGCCAAGCTCACTGGCCCGCCCGGCACCCCCGCGCGGCGCCCAGCTGCGCCCCGCACGCCCCGCCCGGGCATCCGCAGGGCCCGGTGAGCGCCGTGCGCCGCCTGCGGGCGGTCTCGGAGCAGCTGACCGGGGTGTCGTACCGGGTTCCGGTGCCATGCAGATAATCTGGGGCGCCATGCCGGAGCCAGCCAAGCGTGACCGCTACCACCACGGCGACCTCCGGGCCGCGCTGATCGACACCGCCATCGGGCTGGTGGCCGAGCGGGGCGTGCGGAACTTCTCCCTGGCCGAGGCGAGCCGGCGCCTCGGCGTCGCGGTCAGCGCCCCGTACGCCCACTTCGCCGACCGTGACGATCTGCTGGCGGCCGTCGCGGTGCACGCCTACGAGCTCCTGCACGCGGAGCTGGCGCCGGAGACGGGCCAGGACCGGCCGCCCGCCGACCGCCTGGCCGCCATGGCCCGCGGCTACGTGCGTTTCGCGGCCGCCCACCGGCCGCTGTTCGAGGTGGTCTACGAAGCCGGGCTGGACAAGGCCCGCCACCCGGAGATCGAGGCCGCCGAGCGCCCGGTCACCGACGCCTTCCTGGCCTGTGTCCGGGCGCTTTCCGGCGGCGACGACGCCGCATCCGAAGACCTGGCGACGGCCATCGAGGCCACCGCGCTCGGCCACGTCATGCTGCTCCTGGACAACGGCACCGGCCAGGAGCCCGCAACCGTCGAGCTGGCCGCCGGCCGGGCCGCCCGGGCGACCCTGGCCCTGATCGATAGCCGTCACCTGCTCGGCCGGCCCGCCGCCGCGCCGGTCCCGCGGCGGCCCGGCCCGGCCCGCGCGGACCGGTGACGGGCCATCGGGTTGCGGGCCGTGCCGCCGCCGGCATCCCGGCCCGCGCGGTTAGGGCGTGTCCCGTAGACCTTGGCCGTCGCGAGCGGTCGCCGGCGGGATGGATCGCAAGGCGGAGGAGGAGACGATAGTGGAGCTATCGGCGACGACGACAACGCCGCGAGACGCCCGTCCGGCGGACGCGCAGCAGGCCGAAGATCTACGGGGCATGCCCTAGTCGCAGGCCTGGGTGGAGACCGGCGCGGTGGCGGTCCGGCCCGCGCTGACATCCGAGGCGACCTCCCCGGCGGTCAGCGCGTAGCCGGTGTCGGGAACGTCCACGGCGGCGGCGAACACCATCCCGTACACCGAGCCGCCGGGCGTGAGCAGCGGGCCGCCGGAGTTGCCCGGCTGGACCAGCGCGCGCACCGCGTAGATGTCACGGGTCACGGTCTTGGTCTGGTAGATGTCCGGGCTGTTCGCGGACTGCTCGTTGCCGATGCGGGCCGGTCGGGCCGTGAAGTGGCTGTTCTCCGGGTAGCCGGCGACGACCGCACTGGCCCCGCTGCTGGCCTGCGGGGCGAATCCCAGCGGGCGGGCGCGGAGGTTGGGCACGTAGAGGACCGCGACGTCCCGTTCGGGGTCATACAGCACGACGAACGCCTGCAGCGCATTCCGGTGGTTGGGGATGACCTCCAGCCCGCTGCGCACCCCGGCGACCACGTGCGCGTTCGTGAGCACGTGCTGCGGCGCGATCACGAACCCCGAGCCTTCCAGCGTGCGCGAGCAGCTCGGGGCCATGCCGACCACCTTGACCACGCTGGGCCTGGCCCGTCGCACCCCGGCCGAATTGACCACGGTGGGATTGGGCGCGGGCACGCTCAGCGCACCTTCCGCCCCGAGCGCGCCGAAGACCTGCGTGTAGGGGCCGCTGGCCAGCAGGCGGCGGAAGTCGGAGAACATGACGTGAGCGCCCTGCGGCATGAACCTGTCCACCCCGCGCAGCACCACCGACCCGCTCACCTGGCTGGCCACGGCCGGGAACGGGGCGTTGGCGACCGCGGAGCCGATCAGCCAGGCGATCAGCAGGACCGAGATGACGCTGACGGCCGCGCCGCCGATGGCGTCGACGAACGCGACCGGGCGCCAGGTCACCCGCGAGCGCACCGCCGCCCCGGCCAGCGACGCGACCAGCTGCCCGATCATGGCGGCCAGGAAGACCACCACGATGGCCACCAGCGCCTGCCGGGCCGCGCCGCTGACCAGCGTCCGCGCGATGGCCGGGGAGAACACCGCGCCGACCGCCGCGCCGCCCAGGAAGCCGACGAAGCTCAGCACGCCCACGATGAAGCCCTGCCGGTAGCCCGCCACGGCGAACGCTGCAGCGAGGGCAATCAAGATCAAGTCCAGCAGGTCACCGGGCACGGCCCCACCGTATCGGGCCATTTCACCTGCCCGCACCAGGTTGCCCGGCGCACGCTGCGCCAGGCCCGGCTGGCCACGGCGCTTCTGCGGCGCTGCCAGGCCTAACCGCGGGCGGCCGATCCCAGCACGTCGGGCGGGAGGTCCTCCTCGTGCCCGGTGTCCCAGGGCCGCTCCCAGCCGCCGAGCGCCAGCAGCCTGTCCACCAGGAGGGCGGTGAACCCCCACACGAGCATGCCGTGCACGCGGAACGCCGGGCCGGCCGGGCCGGACGGGTGCCGGACCCGGAGCCGGTTCACCGGATCGGCCAGATCGGCCAGCGGGACCCGCACCGCCGCGGTCACCTCCCCGTCCGCGGCGGGGACGACCGGCACCGGCGCGCGCCACCAGGCCAGAACCGGGGTGACGCTGAAGCCGCTGCGGGCGATGTACAGCTCCGGCAGCACCGCCAGCACCTCCACGCCCGCCGGTTCAACGCCCGCCTCCTCGGCGGCCTCGCGCAGCGCGGCCCCAACCGGGCCGTGGTCGGCCGCCTCGATGGCGCCGCCGGGAAACGCGGGCTGGCCGGCGTGCCGCCGCAGCCACGGGCTGCGCTGGACGATCAGCAGGTCGGGCTGGCCCGCGGTCTCGCCAAAGAGCATCAGGACTGCCGAGGGCCGGCCACCCCCGGGCACTGGCGGCCGGAGCGGCGGTGGCACCGTCATCCGTTGAGCATCTCCGGCCAGTGTGCGGAGCCACTGCGGGGCGGCACCGGCCGGGGCGTCCGACGTCAAGAGAACGGGCCCTTTTTCACCAGCTTCCGGGCCACCTCCGGATCGACCGGGCCCAGCCCGTAGGACGGGCAGAGCCGGGCCACCCCGCACGCTCCGCAGGCCGGGCGGCGGGAGTGGCACACCCGGCGGCCGTGCCAGATCACCCGGTGCGACAAGATCGTCCATTCCTTGCGCGGGAACAGCGCGCCCACCTCGGACTCGATCTTGACCGGGTCGGTCTCGGTGGTCCAGCCGAAGCGCCGCGACAGCCGGGCGAAGTGGGTGTCCACGCTGATCCCGGGCACCCCGAACGCGTTGCCCAGCACCACGTTCGCGGTCTTGCGGCCCACGCCCGGCAGCGTGACCAGGTCGCGCATCCGGTTCGGCACCTCCCCGCCGAATCGGTCACACAGGGCCTGGCCGAGCGCGATGAGGGACGTGGTCTTGGCGCGGAAGAAGCCGGTCGACTTGATGATCTTCTCGATGTCCTCCCGGCTGGCCGAGGCGTAGTCGGCCGCGGTGCGGTAGCGGGAGAACAGGACCGGCGTCACCAGGTTGACCCCGTGGTCGGTGGTCTGCGCCGACAGGATGGTGGCGACCAGCAGTTCCAGCGGGGTGGTGAAGTTGAGCTCGGTGTGCGCGTCGGGGTACAGCCGCGCGAGCTCACGGTTGATCCGGCGCGCGCGGCGGACGAGGGCGGTCTGCGAGGGGGACTGGGTGGATGACACGGTCACGGTCCCAGCCTATTGACCGCGGGCGGGCGGCGCCGGGCCGGCGGCCTGCACATGCCGGCCGATGACGACCGCCGCCACCGAGCGGGCCCCGGCCCGCTTCAGCGCCACCGCCGCCGACTGGGCGCTGGCGCCCGAGGCCCAGGTGTCGTCGAGCAGCAGCACCCCCGCCCCTGCCAGCCGCTGCCCGGTGCGGAACCGGCCGCCGTCCAGCGACCGGGCCCACGGGTCGCTGGCCGGCCCCGGGTACATGCTCACCCAGGGGAGCGCGAGGTAGGGGGCGGCCAGGGCCTGGAGCGGATGAAAGCCGGCCCGGCCGCGGCCGCTGGGCACGACGCAGACATGGCTGGGCCGGGCCAGGCCCGCCTGCCGCCACACCCGTGGCCCGTGGTCATGCAGGAATACCAGCAGGAGCAGGAGTAAGCGCGAGGCGGCGGCCCCGCTGGCGGGCCGGCCGGCCTTGTAGAGCCACAGGTCCCGGGCGAGCCCGCTGCCCTTGGCCGCGTAGGCCACCGGCGCGACCGCGTCGGCGAGCAGCCCCGGGGCGCACTGCGCGTGCAGCTCGCACTGGAAGCAGCGCGCGTAACCCCGGCGCGCCGGGCCCGTGCACACCCGGCACCGCCCGGGTACCGGGCGGGGCACCGGCCGCCCGGCCTGGCCCATCGCCCGCAGGACGTCCCAGGTCCGGTCCCGCACCGTGGCGGGCGCCACCGTGGTGGGCGCCACCGTGCTGGCCGGCGCCGGGATGGCCGGCATCGCAATGGCCGGCGCCGGGATGGCCGGCATCGGGATGGCCGGCGCCGCGGCGCGGGCCGGCGGGGATGCCTGCATGGCCGTGATGGTAGGCGGGGGCGCCGACAGGCCGCCGCCCGCGCGCACCGCCCGGAGGTGCGCGGTGCGGCCCGCTGGCGGATCCGCCACGTGAGGCGAGGGCGCGGACGTGACCGTGAGAAGATGGGGGCTTGCCGGGCGCCGTCGTGGCCCGCGATGACAGGCCCGGCAACCGGTACCAGCGCGGCGGTGACGGTGCGCTTGCCTACCGGGGCCTGACCCGGGGCGGCCGGTTTCCCGCAGACCAGTCCCGGCAGGCAGCGTCACGCAACGTTCGTTCGGTGCCCACGGCGGAAGGCAGGCGACCGCCCGGGCAGAAGCGGTCCTCCGGGCGGGATAATCTCATGCGAATGCCTACGACAGCTGCGGGACAGCCGGTGCCCGCCAGCCGGGGCTGGCTGGGGTGGGCCACCGCTCCAGCGCAGCGGCTGGCGGCACTGCCGCGCTGGCTGGCGGCACTGCCGGGCCGGCTGATGGCGCTGGCGCGGCGCACGCCGGCGCTGGCGCGGGAGCACTGGCTGCTAGCGCTGCTGCTGGCCGCCGGGCTGGTGCTGCGGACGGCGGCCCAGATCGCCTACCGGCCCGCGCTGTTCTACATCGACTCGATGAAGTACCTGTTCGGCGCGTACCCGGGGAACGACCCGCCCGGGTACCAGATCCTGATCAAGCCGGTGCTGGCCGTCGCGGACCCCTCTCTAATAGCCGCGATCCAGCATGTGCTGGGGCTGGCCATGGCGGTGGTGCTGTACGTCGTGCTGCTGCGCCGCGGCGTGCCCCGCTGGCTGGCGGCGCTGGCCACCGCGCCGGTCCTGCTCGACGCCTACCAGCTGCAGATCGAGCAGACCATCATGCCCGACGTCATGTTCGAGGCCTGCATCGTCGCCGGGCTGGCCGCCCTGCTGTGGCAGCCCCGCCCCCGGACCGGCCTGGTCGTCACCGGCGGGCTGCTCCTCGGCGCCTCCGCCACCGCCCGCCAGGTCGGCGAGGTCTTCATCCTGCCCGCCCTGGCCTACCTGCTGGTCGCCCTCCCGAACTGGCGCCGCCGCCTCATCCTGGGCGCCGTCCTGTGCGCCGCCTTCGCCGTGCCGGTCCTCGCCGCCAGCTTCCGGAACGAGGTGGCCATCCACAAGTTCGCGCTCGCCCCCTACTCGGGCGGCTCGATCTACGGCCGGATGGCGGCGGCGGCGGACTGCGCGACGCTGAGACTGCCGTCCTACGAGCGGGCGCTCTGCCCGCCCGCCCGGTTGCAGCGCTACGGCCCGGACTGGCTCGACCACCAGGTCGGCTCGCCCATCAAGTCCTTCCAGGCCCCGGCGGCGATGACGAACGGGACGGTCGTCAGCAACTTCAGCCACCGGGTGCTGCTGCAGCAGCCGGGCCGCGTCCTGACGGCGA
>Ga0187765_10000538_pt1 | contig 13923 bp, 12 predicted proteins | sample 0216_QUI02_MP05__3_FD_133018 | JGI IMG/M metagenome (GOLD analysis project Ga0187765, IMG submission 133018) | Tropical peat soil microbial communities from peatlands in Department of Meta, Colombia - 0216_QUI02_MP05_10_MG | ecosystem: Environmental > Terrestrial > Soil > Wetlands > Peat ...
GGTCAAGCAGCCCAAACGGGCGGTGGGTTACTGTCCTCGTTTAGCGGCGCTGGCGAAGCGACGGGCTTCTTCGGCGGCCCGGAACAGGGCTTTCGCCTTGTTGATGCATTCCTGCTGCTCGAAATCGGGGTTGCTATCCGCCACGATGCCGGCGCCAGCCTGGACGTACATTTTGCCGTCTTTCACCAGGGCAGTGCGTAATACGATGCATGTGTCCATTTCGCCGGCGGCGGAAAAATAGCCAACGCAGCCGGCGTAGAGGCCGCGCTTTTCTTTCTCCAATTCATCGATGATCTGCATGGCGCGCACTTTTGGCGCACCGGATACGGTACCAGCCGGAAATCCTGCGGCCAAAGCATCAAGCGCATCACGATCCGCAGCGAGCTTGCCCTCGACGTTAGAGACGATGTGCATCACGTGGCTGTAACGCTCGATGAAAAATTGATCCGTGACCTTGACGGTACCAATCGCCGCAACACGGCCAACATCATTACGCCCAAGATCAAGCAGCATGAGGTGCTCGGCGCGTTCTTTTGGATCCGCCAGCAGTTCCTCTTCGAGCGCCTTGTCCTCGTGCGGCGTTGCGCCGCGCGGGCGCGTGCCGGCGATCGGGCGGATCGTGACGATTTCACCGGAGACCTTCACGAGAATTTCGGGACTTGACCCGGCGACAGCGAACTCGCCGAAGTCGAGGAAATATAGATACGGTGAGGGGTTAGTCCGCCGCAACGCGCGATAGAGCGAGAAGGGCGGCAAAGTGAACGGCGCCTCGAAGCGTTGCGCCAAGACAATCTGGAAGGCATCACCCGCAACGATGTACTCCTTCGCCTTGCTGACCATGGATTTGTATTCAGCGGGCGTCGTATTCGAGTGTATTTGAACGTCTATGGGGCCGGCTTCGTGTTCGGACAAGGACTTGTCCAGAGGGCGATCGAGGCTTTCAATGACGCGGGCAAGCCGCTCAACAGCCCGCGAAAGCGCCGTCTTGGCGTCGACGTCTTTTAGGAAACGTACGGGCGTGACGACGGTGATCGAATCCTTCACCGCGTCAAAAACGACGATAAGCGTCGGCCGAACCAAGACCGCATCGGGGATGCCGATCGGGTCCGGATTGGGCGGGCCGAGTTCCTCCATGAGCCGCACAATGTCGTAACCAAGATAGCCGAACACGCCGGCTGCCATCGGCGGCAAGCTTTCGGGCAAGGCAATACGGCTTTCTGAAATCAGAGCTCGCAAGGCTTGCAGCGGCGCTTCGGGGCACGGCTCGAATGCGTGCGGTTTGTTGCCAGCATTGCGGTTGATTTCCGGTTTTCCGCCGGATGTTCGCCAGATCAAATCGGGTTCAAGTCCAATGATTGAATAGCGGCCGCGAACAGCACCGCCTTCGACTGACTCGAGCAGGAAGCTCATAGCCCTGCCGCCGCCAAGCTTGAGGAATGCCGAAACCGGCGTCTCGAGGTCCGCAACCAGAGAAGTCCACACTACCTGTGGTTCGCCCCGCCTATAGCGTTCGGCAAAGGCGGATTCCGACGGCTCGATCTGCATGGGGACGGACTATTGTTGGGTGGTGCCGCCGACGACCTGGTTCAGCGCCGATTGATTGACCGTGACGCCAAATTCGTTTTCCAGCCGCGCGATATATTCGCCGATCACGTCATCGATATAAGAATTCTGCAGGACATCGGCGACCGCCTTGCCTTGCTGCGAATTGGCGTCGAATGCAGGATCTGTCACATCCGTGACCTGGAATATAAAGCGCTCGGTCTCGTTGTTGCCCTGCGCTGCGCCAGGAACGCCCTTCGGCGTGCGGAAAACAGCCTCAACGACCTTCGCCGGAACGAAGCCGCCGGGCTTTCCGCGCTGAAGGTCGGCGGCGGTCTCAACCTTGAGGCTTGCGTCGCCCGCGACTTGCGCGAAAGCCGTCCCCGCCTTGAGCTTGCCGAGAAGCTCGTCCGATTTTGTCTGCAATCGCTTGGCAATTTCGTCGTCGCGCCACCGTGCGGCCACTTGATCCTTGACTTCATCGAGAGTGCGTTCGCGCGACGGCGTTATTCCGGTAACATCGAAATAGAGATAGCCGCCGCTTGGCAACTGCAGTGCCTCGGTGTCGACACCGACATCGCTCGAGAAGGCGGCGTTGATCACGTTCGATGTTTGCGGGAGTCCTGCGACTGCTTTGCCGTCCGGCGCGCGCCCGGACCGGTCGACCGCTTCAATGTTAACCGCCTTGAGGCCCAGTTTCTTGGCAGCCTCGGCGAGAGTCGAGCCAGCGGCGCGCTCATCCTCAATCTTGTCGCGCAGACTTCCGATTTCACTCTTGACGCGACTCTCGGCAATCTCGTTTTTAATTTGCGCCGAGACCTGGTCGTAGGTCTTTTGCTCGCCGGCCTCAACTTTGCCGACTTGCAATAACACGGTGCCAAATCGTCCTTTGACCGGGGCGCTTACTTCGCCGGGCTTGAGTGCGAAAGCTGCATCGGCGACGGCTGGATCGATAATTTCGGACTTCGCAACCGTGCCGAGATCGGTATCCGAGGCGTTCACGCCACGATCTTTTGCGATCTCGTCGAAGCTTGCACCCTTGGCGATGCGCTCGCGGGCGGCCGTCGCATCTTCAGCATTCGGAAACACGATTTGTCGGAGTTCACGCTTTTCCGGCTTGCCGTAGCTGTCCTTGCGTTGCTCAAAATAGGATTTTGCCTCTTCATCGCTAACCGCATTCGGTTTCGCCAATTCCGCGGGAGCGAGCGTGAGCACGGTAATCTTGCGATATTCCGGCGCGCGGAACAGTGTCTTTCGTTCGTCGAAGTATTTGCTTAGTTCTTCCGGCGTGGGGGCCGGAACATCTCCCGCCTGAGTGGGGCCGAGAGCGACATACTCAATGCGCCGCTTTTCGTTCTGATACTGATTGATCGCCGCCATCACGCTCGCGGGCACTTTCATATCGCCGGTAATACTTTGCGCAATTTGTCTGCGCAGGAGCGCGCGTCTTTGCTGGTCGACGAAGCGACTTTCAGTAAAGCCGGCCTGGCGGATGATCTGTTCGAAGCGTGTCCGGTCGAACTGGCCATTTGGACCGCGGAACGACGGGTCGTTCGCAATACGTTGAGCGATGTCAGCGTCAGCGGCGCCCAGCCGCAGCTGCTTGGCCTGTTCGTCGATCGTTGTTTCGGCGATCAGCTGGCCAAGGAGTTGCCGATCGAGGCCGCGCGCTCGTGCATCATCCGGTGTGATCGGTCTGCCTATCTGGCGTCCCAATTGCTGCAGGCGTTCGTTGTAGTATTGGCGGAATTGCTCGATCGAAATTTCTGTTTTGCCGACTGTTGCCACCTCATTCCGGCTAAAACCACGAAAAATGTCGCCAATGCCCCAAATGGCAAAGCTGACGACAAGGAAGGCCATGACGGCCGCCATGACGGCTTTGCCGAGCCAGGTCGAAGAAGCTTTATGAAGACCACGAAGCATGCGCGCGTTTTCGTTACCGGTGATGACGGAATGAATGGATGACCGCGCTTGTCTAACCCAAGCGGGGCGGGCGCACCATAGGGACCGGGCCAACTCATTGCAACTCAAGAAGGATCAGCCTTTGGACCGGCTATGCTGGCATTGCGTGAACGGGTCTGATAACGGCACCCGCAAGGGGATCTTCGATGGCGCCGCGTCACTTGATTCCGCTGGTAGCGGGCAATTGGAAAATGAATGGACTTGGCGGGTCTCGCGCTGAGCTCGCGAAGATCATTGCCGGCTCTGCCGGCCTCGCCGGAAAGACCGAATTGATGGTTTGTCCTCCAGCAACTCTCGTCGCGGAATTTGCGACCGCAGCGCGGGGCTCGTTGGTCACTATTGGCGGGCAGGATTGCCATTCCAAAGCATCAGGGGCGCATACCGGCGACATTTCGGCCGAGATGCTCGCGGATGCCGGTGCTCGCGCTGTGATTGTCGGGCATTCTGAACGGCGCGCCGACCATCACGAGCGGGATGCACAGGTGAGAGCAAAAGCGCAGGCGGCCTGGCGGGCCGGATTGACTGCAATCGTCTGTGTTGGCGAACAGCGTGCGGAGCGTGAGGCGGGCAAGACTCTGCCCGTGGTCGCCGGTCAGCTTGATGGCTCTCTGCCCGACAGCGTTAAGGGCGCGAATTTGGGCGCGAATCTTGTCGTCGCCTATGAGCCGGTCTGGGCCATTGGCACCGGACTCACGCCGACGCCGGGCGACGTGGCGGAAGTCCATGCCTTCGTCCGCAAGCGGCTGGCTGAACGTTTTGGGGCTGAAGGCGGACGCGTTCGAATTCTTTACGGTGGTTCCGTCAAACCCGCCAACGCCAGGGAGCTTTTGACGATCCCCGACGTGAACGGCGCTCTTGTCGGCGGAGCTAGCCTGAAATCTGAGGATTTTCTGGGCATTGCGGCGGTTTACCGCTAGTGGCCCTGAGGGTGGAAAATCGATTTGTGATCGTGTAGAGACCGCGGCGAATTCCTATATAGGCGAATGACGCCGCCGGGGCTGAGTGCCCGGACTGGCTCGGTTTGAACGGATTTTGGGCTGATGCAGCAAGTAATCATTGTCATCCACCTTATGCTGGTGCTCGCGCTGATCGGGGTGGTGCTGTTGCAGCGCTCAGAGGGCGGCGGACTCGGTATTGGTTCCTCCGGCGGCTTCATGACCAGCCGAGGCACAGCCAACGTCCTCACGCGCGCGACCGCGATCCTCGCTGGCCTGTTTTTCGTGACCAGCCTTCTGCTGTCGATCCTGGCGGGGGTAAACCGCAAGCCCACCTCGATCCTTGAGGGTGGTCAAAGCACGCCGGCTACACCCGGTGCACCGACACCGCTCGGCGGTGGTGGCGGCGGCTTGCTCAACCAATTGCAAGGTGGCTCGCCGCCGGCAGCGCCGACGGCTCCGGCCGCCCCGGCGGGACCCCAGGTGCCGCAATCGAAATGAAAATCGCAAACGAGGGGCCGGGAAATCCGGCCCTTCAGCGTTGTGGAGCGAAGAGGCGAGAGAATTTGAAACCGGTGTCAAAGAAGGCATGAATGTTGTGGTGCAAACGGCTGTAAAACCCGTGGCTTATAAAACTACTCACAGGCGCAGAGCGGCTCTGCCGTTTTCACGCTCGTCGAATCAACCTGCGGGGGTTAAAGGTTAAGCCCCATGGCGCGGTATATTTTCATCACCGGCGGCGTGGTCTCTTCACTCGGTAAGGGTCTTGCTTCTGCAGCGCTCGGTGCGCTGCTGCAGGCGCGCGGCTACAAGGTCCGCCTTCGCAAACTCGATCCCTATCTCAACGTCGATCCGGGAACGATGTCGCCTTACCAGCACGGCGAAGTCTTCGTTACCGACGACGGAGCCGAGACTGACCTCGATCTTGGTCACTACGAGCGTTTCACCGGGCGGCCTGCGACCCGGCACGACAACATCACCACGGGCCGTATCTATCAGGACATTCTCATCCGCGAGCGTCGCGGGGATTATCTCGGCGCTACCATTCAGGTAATTCCGCACGTCACCAACGCGATCAAGGATTTCATCCGCGAAGGCAATGACAATTTCGATTTTGTGCTGTGCGAGATCGGCGGCACCGTCGGCGACATCGAGGGGTTGCCTTTCTTCGAAGCGATCCGCCAACTGGGCAACGATTTACCGCGCCAGCACGCGATCTATATCCATCTGACATTGATGCCGTACATTTCGAGTGCAGGGGAGCTTAAAACCAAGCCGACACAGCATTCGGTCAAGGAGCTTCGCTCAATCGGCATTCAGCCCGACATCCTGCTGTGCCGTACCGATCGCCCAATTCCCGAGGGTGAGCGGCGCAAGCTGGCGCTGTTCTGCAATGTTCGAGAGAGCGCCGTCATCGAAGCGCGCGATGTCGATAACATTTACGCGGTGCCGGAGGCTTATTCCGCCGAAGGTCTCGACGCCGAGGTGCTTGCTGCGTTCGGGATCGAGCCGCGGCGGCCCCCTGATCTCGAACGCTGGCGCTTGATCAACGAGCGTGTTCGTAATCCGGAAGGGGATGTCACGATCGCGATCGTTGGCAAATACACCGGGATGAAAGACGCGTACAAGTCGCTCATCGAGGCGCTGTCGCATGGCGGCATCGCCAACAAGGTAAAGGTCAATCTCGACTGGATTGAGTCCGAGGTGTTCGAAAATGAGGATCCGACGCCGTTCCTCGAGCATGTGAACGGAATTCTCGTTCCCGGTGGGTTCGGCCAGCGCGGAGCGGAAGGCAAGATCAAGGCGGCGCAATTCGCGCGCGAACGTCACGTCCCGTATTTTGGAATTTGTTTCGGAATGCAAATGGCATGCATCGAAGCCGCGCGTAATCTATGCGGCATCGAGAACGCCAACTCGACCGAATTTGGCCAGACATCAGAACCGGTCGTCGGCCTGATGACAGAATGGCTGAAAGGCAATGAATTGCAGAAACGCGCGGCCGGCGGCGATCTCGGTGGCACGATGCGTCTCGGTGCCTATGATGCGGTGCTCACGCGCGGCAGCCGCGTATCGAAGATCTATGGGACGACGGAAATTTCCGAGCGGCACCGCCATCGCTACGAGGTGAACACAGGTTACAAGGACCGCCTCGAGCAGCGCGGCATGCGTTTTTCGGGAATGTCGCCGGACGGCATCCTGCCGGAAATCATCGAATACGAGGATCATCCCTGGTTCATCGGCGTGCAGTTTCACCCGGAGCTGAAATCACGGCCATTCGAACCGCATCCTTTGTTCGCATCATTCATCGGCGCGGCAGTCGAGCAGAGCCGGCTGGTCTAGCGCTACGGCAATGGCGCGCGGTCTCGATCATATCGTCCACGCGGTGCGCGACCTCGACGCGGCCGCCGCTCTTTATCGCGGCCTGGGTTTCAAGGTCAGCGCGCGCAATCGGCATCCAAAAGAGTGGGGCACGCAAAATCACATCGTTCAATTTCCGGGAACATATGTGGAGTTGCTGTCGCTCGCTGACACGAGCGCAATGGTGCCGCAGGCGCCCCGGCATTTTTCGTTCGGGGCCTTTAATCGCGATTTTCTGACGCGTGGAGAGGGCCTGTCGATGCTCGTGCTCGAGGGGCGCGGGGCGTCCGACGCCGCGGAATTTAATACGCAAGGGCTAGGTGACTTCGCGCTTTTTGAATTCGCACGCGAAGGCAGGCGACCGGACGGCACACCGGTGACGCTGGCTTTTTCGCTCGCCTTTGCTTCGGATCCGGAAGCGCCCGACATGGGATTTTTCAGAGGCCGGCAACACAACCCGGAGAATTTCTGGAATCCGCAGTTCCAGGTGCACGCCAATACGGCGCGCCGCATTGCGGGTGTTGTGCTTGTCGCGGGCAATCCCGCCCGCCACGAGAAGTTCCTTTGCAAGTTCACTGGCGTTGATAAAAGCCAAGGAAGCGACGATGTCTTCGTGTTCCGGACACCGCGCGGGGATATCGAGGTCGCAACGCCGGCAGCTTTTTTACGGCGCTTTGGAGTGTCGCCACCTGCGGTTTCACATGGCGCAAGACTGGCGGCCCTGCGGTTTACGGTGGAGGACGCAAGTCTTCTCAAGGCAGCTCCAGAGGAGGCCGGCATCGCTGGCCTCTATGCGGAGGAAAAGACAATCATCGGCCGCGAAGATGCTTTGGGTGCTATTCTGGTATTTGAGCCGGACCGTTGACCGGGAAAGCGGCCCGTTTCATGGTCGCGCGCGAGGAGCGATATTTTGGATAAGGCTCTGCTTCCCAATTCTACCGTCACGATTGGTGCTGCGCGTTTCGGCAATGACTTGCCGCTTGCTGTCATAGCAGGCCCTTGCGCGCTCGAAAGCAAGGCGCATGCATTGGAAATGGCGACCGCGCTCAAGGAAATCGCGGGCCGGGTCGGTGTCGGCCTCGTCTATAAAACGTCGTTTGATAAAGCCAATCGCACGTCGGCAAAATCAGCGCGCGGTCTTGGCCTCGATCAGGCGCTTCCGATTTTTGCCGAAATCCGTGACAAGCTGAAATTACCGGTCCTCACCGACGTTCACGAGGCCGAGCAGTGCGCGCGCATCGCGCCGGCCGTCGACATCCTTCAGATCCCGGCCTTCCTTTGCCGCCAGACTGACCTTCTCGTTGCGGCTGCAAAGACCGGCAAGGTGGTCAACGTGAAGAAGGGCCAGTTCCTCGCTCCGTGGGACATGCAGAATGTCGTGGAGAAAATAACCGGCGCGGGCAATCGCAATGTGCTGGTCACCGAACGTGGCGTTTCATTCGGCTACAACACGCTCGTGTCTGACATGCGCGCGCTGCCGATACTCAAGCGCACAACACAGGCGCCGGTCATTTTCGATGCCACTCACTCGGTGCAGCAACCGGGCGGACAAGGCACATCCTCCGGCGGCGAACGTGAGTTTGTTCCTGTCCTTGCGCGGGCAGCGGTCGCCGTAGGAGTTGCCGGCGTTTTCATCGAGACGCATCAGAATCCCGATAAGGCACCATCCGACGGCCCCAACATGATGCCATTGCAGGAAATGGAATCGCTGCTGACCGTGCTGGTCGAATTCGACAGGCTGGCCAAGCGCTGAACCGCATACTGTTTTATTTTCATGAGCCGCGTCCTCAATCTCATGGCGTTCGTCATTTTTGCGACGACGCTGTTCATGCGCTCGGTCGATCCGGTTATTCCGCAGATTGCGCAGGGCCTGAATGTAACGCCGACGACGGCTGCGCTGCTGTCTACCGGGTTCACCTTGCCTTATGCATTGATCCAGCCGGTGCTGGGCGCTTTAGCCGACATGTTCAGCAAGACGCGATTGATCGCGCTTTGTATGTTGATTGTCGGGGTGACGACACTTGCCTGCGGTCTCGTAACGAATTTCGAGACGCTCATGGCGCTCCGCGTTATCGCCGGCATTACCGCTGGCGGCGTATTTCCCATCGCGCTGGCTGTAGCGGGTGATCGTGTTCCCGTGCAGCAGCGGCAGGTGGCGATCGGACGGCTGCTGTTTGCGGCGATGAGCGGCAATTTGTTGGGTGCGTCCGGCGCGGGAGTTATCGGCGACCTGGTTGGCTGGCGTGGCGTGTTCTTCACGACCGGCGCAATCGACCTGATAGCACTCGCGGTCGCCTTTCCCGGATTCCGGCATATGGACGAAAAGCCCGGTCGTTTTGACCTGTCGATGTTAATTCCAAACTATCGGGCCATTTTCAGTAATCCGATGGCAAAATATTGCTTTGGTGCGGTCTTCGTCGAAGCCGTGTTTCTGTTCGGCGTATTTCCCTACATGGCCGTGCTGCTTCGCACGGAAGGCGTGGTGCGTTCTTCCATCGCCGGCGTCGTGATCTCCGGCTTTGGCATCGGTGGCGTCATCTACACCTTCATGGTTGCGTGGCTGCTCGCGCATGTCGGCGAGAGGCGGCTGATGGGCGCCGGCGGCACGGCGATGGGTATCTGTCTTGTCGTCATTGCGCTGCGCATGCCCTGGCCGGTCGAATTCCTGAACTTCATGGTACTCGGATTTGGCTTCTACCTGCTGCATGGCTGCATTCAGGTTTATGTCACGGAGCTTGCACCTGCGGCGCGCGGCTCGGCCACGGCGGCGCATTCATTCTTCTTTTTCCTTGGCCAGGCCGCGGGGCCCGTTGTCTATGGTATCGGTTTGGCAAGCGTCGGTATTTCAGCTGTGTTGTTGACCGGCGCGCTGGCATTGGCCGCGACAGGCTGGACCTGCGCATTGCAGATGCGCAGGCCTGGGATCACGACCTAACCGCGGCCACGGTAAGGGGAAATGCCCTGGTCCGGAACCCATACATCCTTGGGCAGCTTTCCTGTTTGCCAGAACACGTCGATCGGTATTCCACCGCGTGGATACCAGTAGCCGCCTATGCGCAACCATTTCGGCTTGAGCAAGGCCGAGAGTTTTTTGCCAATCGCTACGGTGCAGTCTTCGTGGAATGCGCCATGGTTACGGAAACTTGTGAGGTAAAGCTTGAGGGATTTCGATTCGACCAGGAAGCGATCAGGTACATAGTCAATGACAAGATGCGCAAAATCGGGCTGGCCGGTGATCGGGCAGAGGGTGGTGAATTCCGGCGCGGCAAAGCGGGCGACATAGTTCGTATCGGGATGCGGATTTGGCACGCGATCCAGCACAGCCTTGCCGGGCGAGGCCGGAATTGGCGTGGGGCGTCCGAGCTGCAATCGTTTCCTGGCCATCGCTATTGGCTGCCTGATTGAGACCCATTGGATGCCCGCTCAGGGCAGGGCATGACAAGGGGGTTCTTGATCCTGTAGAAGCCCCAATACTAACAGCGCCGGACGGGTCCATGACTGCGATCACTGACATTATCGGCCGCGAAATCCTCGACAGCCGCGGCAATCCGACCGTTGAGGTCGATGTTTTGCTCGAAGACGGTTCGCGGGGCCGTGCAGCCGTTCCGTCAGGCGCCTCCACGGGCGCACACGAGGCGGTTGAACTCCGTGACGGCGACAGGGCGCGCTATGGCGGCAAGGGCGTGCGCAAGGCGGTCGATGCGGTCAATGGCGAGATTTTCGACGCGCTTGGCGGGATGGATGCCGAAGCGCAGGCCAAGATTGATGAAACATTGATAACGCTCGACGGCACGCCGAACAAAGGCCGGCTGGGCGCAAATGCCATTCTGGGTGTCTCGCTTGCAACTGCGAAGGCCGCGGCTGCCGCCAAACAGGTCCCGCTTTACCGTTATGTCGGCGGGACGGCCGCGCGCGTTCTGCCGGTGCCAATGATGAACATTGTGAATGGCGGCGTACATGCCGACAATCCGATCGACTTCCAGGAATTCATGGTCATGCCAGTGGGTGCGCCGACATTTGCCGAAGGCTTGCGCGCCGGAGCGGAGATATTTCACACGCTCAAGGCACAGCTCAAATCTGCAAAGCTCAATACCAATGTCGGTGATGAGGGTGGCTTTGCGCCCAACCTGAAATCGGCGGAGGCCGCTCTCGATTTTGTCATGGAGGCAATCAACAAGGCCGGATACAAGCCGGGCGGCGATGTCATGCTGGCGCTCGATTGTGCGGCCACGGAATTCTACAAGGACGGATCCTATGTATACGAGGGCGAAGGCAAAAAGCGCTCCAAACAAGAACAGGTCGATTACCTCGCGCAGCTTGCCGGCAAATACCCGATCGTCTCAATCGAGGATGGCATGGCGGAGGACGATTGGGATGGCTGGAAACTGCTGACGCAAAAAATTGGCGGCAAATGCCAGCTGGTTGGCGACGATCTTTTTGTTACCAACGTCACGCGCCTAGCAAAGGGCATCAAGGACGGAATTGCCAATTCGATTCTGGTGAAGGTCAACCAGATCGGCACGCTGACTGAGACACTGGCGGCGGTCGAGATGGCTCATAAGGCCGGATATTCAGCGGTCATGTCGCATCGTTCCGGCGAAACCGAGGACTCGACAATTGCCGATCTTGCTGTTGCCACCAATTGCGGACAAATAAAAACCGGCTCGCTCGCCCGAGCCGACCGCACCGCCAAATATAATCAGCTTTTGCGCATTGAGGAGGAATTGGGCGCCCAGGCGAGATACGCTGGCCGCCACGCCCTGAAGTCGTCTCGATGAACCAGCGGCCTGAGGTCGTCTTGCACTACTCACCCCAATTGTCGCAAATTTGCTGCCAAATCTGACACCGGGTTACAGTTATGGACCAGACAACGACGCTGTCCGCCTATGACCGCCGACGCTCCGTGAGCCGTCTGGCCGATTTTGTCGTGCAATCAATTGAGGCCGCCCGCGCAGTCGAGAAGCCGTTCTTCCATCTCGAGTTCGATCGTGTATTCCCGGAAGACATATATGCGCAAATTCTCGCGTTGATGCCGGAGTCTTCCGACTATCGACCGATGCACGGACGCAGCAAGGGGCACGATCTCGAAGACGGCACCCATACTCGTGTGAAGATCGATCTATTCCCGGAATACATTCGCAATCTGCCGCCGGAGAAACGGGCTCTGTGGGATGTGGTCGGACGCGCACTTTGTTCGGGGCCGGTCAAGCAGGCATTCATTCGCCGGCTGGCGCCCGGTTTGTCCAAACGCTTTGGCGATAAATTCGCAAAGGTCGGCATGTATCCCATCCCGATCCTGACCCGCGATATTCCAGGCTATCTGATTACGCCGCATACCGACACGCGCTGGAAGGGGATTACCGTCCAGCTGTACCTGCCGAAGGACGATGCCAACACGGATATCGGAACCATCTTTCACGAAAAGCTTGCCGATGGTTCACTGCCAAAGAAAGCGCAAATGCGCTTTGCGCCGAATACCGGCTACGCGTTTGCGGTGGGGACCGATACCTGGCATTCGGCCGACCCCGTCCATAACCGGGTGAAGACACGCGACTCGATCCTGTTGACCTATTTCGTAGACCAGGGCCTGTTGAAGATATTGCGCAACCGCGGCAAACGGCTCGGCAACTTTGTTCTCAATGAAGTCCGCCATCGGATATAGGCCATTAAATCTGCCTTAAGGCGCTTCGGGCATCTTCCTGGCCATGGTCTCCCATCGCCGCCGCCGCACTTTTTTGACCGCGCTCGGCCTTTATGTATTTGCGGCACTGTTCATTGGTTATTTCGGCAAGAACGCTTTCAGCGGCGACCATGGTCTACGCGCGCAACAGGACCTTGAGCAGCAGTTGCTGGCCATGAAAACCGAATTGAACGCGCTGAAAGCGGAGCGAGCGCACTGGGAACGCCGTGTTTCACTGCTTCGCGCCGACCGAATTGATCCCGACATGCTCGATGAACGGGCCCGCGCCCTGGTCGGCTATCTCGACCCCCGCGACCTGACCCTGCTGCTCAATCCTCGTTAGCAACCTGGAATGGCCAGCGGCGTTATCCACCGCTGGCCGTGAAATTTTCCGCCAATTTGCGGGCGTTTTCCGCAATTCTGTACGGTGGCCTCGCGCTTTCGCCGTAGGGCGATTTAAGCTATTGGGGGTTCCGGAAGTTTACCGGCACCTCGACACGAAGGCCGGACGCTTTCGCAGGGAGTGCCAATGGCGGTCGCCCATAAAGACCCGAGTGCCGACGCCAAATCCGTCGCCGATTTCAGCAAGGAGCAGGAGCTTTCCGCCTATCGGACCATGCTGACCATCCGCCGCTTCGAGGAGAAGGCCGGGCAGATGTACGGGATGGGTCTGATCGGCGGATTTTGCCACCTGTATATCGGCCAGGAAGCCGTGGTGGTCGGCATGCAGATGGCGCTCAAGGCGGGCGACCAGGTCACCACCGGCTATCGCGACCACGGCCATATGATTGCAACCGGCATGGACCCGAAAGGGGTCATGGCCGAACTCACAGGCCGCAGTCATGGCTATTCGAAAGGCAAAGGCGGCTCCATGCACATGTTCAGCGTGGAGAAAGGCTTCTATGGCGGACACGGGATCGTCGGCGCGCAGGTGCCGCTCGGAACTGGTCTCGCCTTCGCCAATCGCTATCGCGGCAATGACAATATCAGCGTTACCTATTTCGGCGACGGTGCCGCCAATCAAGGTCAGGTTTACGAGAGTTTCAATATGGCGGCGCTCTGGACGCTGCCGGCCATCTATGTGATCGAAAACAATCGTTACGCGATGGGTACCGCGATTACGCGGTCTTCAGCCGAGGTCAATCTGTCCAGGCGCGGCCTGTCGTTCAACATTCCCGGCGACCAGGTGGATGGAATGGATGTGCGCGCGGTGAAGGCAGCGGGCGAGAAGGCGGCCCAGTGGTGCCGCGACGGCAAGGGGCCATACATTCTTGAAATGCTCACATACCGCTATCGCGGACATTCCATGTCGGATCCTGCAAAGTACCGTACCCGCGAGGAAGTCGACGAGGTGCGCACGCATCACGATCCGATCGACATGGCGCGCCACCGTATCATCGAGAAGAAAATTGCGAACGAAGACGCGCTGAAGAAAATCGACGGCGA
>Ga0187765_10000539_pt1 | contig 13903 bp, 9 predicted proteins | sample 0216_QUI02_MP05__3_FD_133018 | JGI IMG/M metagenome (GOLD analysis project Ga0187765, IMG submission 133018) | Tropical peat soil microbial communities from peatlands in Department of Meta, Colombia - 0216_QUI02_MP05_10_MG | ecosystem: Environmental > Terrestrial > Soil > Wetlands > Peat ...
ATCGGCTTTGCGGTGCCGTCCAAGACCGTGATGGCCGTGGTCAACCAGCTCCAGCAGTTCGGCGAGACCCGCCGCGGCTGGCTCGGCGTGAAGATCCAGCAGGTCACCGACGAGATCGCCGAGAGCCTCAACCTCAAGCCGGCGCGCGGCGCGCTCGTCGCCGGCATCGACGACAAGGGCCCGGCCAAGCCCGCCGGCATCGAGGCCGGCGACGTCATCGTCAAGTTCGACGGCAAGGAGATCAAGGAGATGCGCGATTTGCCGAAGATCGTCGCCGAGACGCCGGTCGGCAAGAACGTCGACGTCATCGTCATCCGCAAGGGCAAGGAAGAAAAGAAGACGGTGAAGCTCGCGCGGCTCGAAGACGCCGAGAAGCCGACGCCGGCCTCGGTGAAGACCTCTCCGCAGCCGCAGGATCAGCCGAAATCGTCGGTGCAGAAGAGTCTCGGGATGGAGTTCTCGGTGATGACCGACGAGCTGCGCAAGCGCTACAAGATCAAGGACTCGATCAAGGGCGTGGTGATCACCGGCATCGACCAAAGCTCGAACGCGGCCGATCGGCGGCTGACGCCGGGCACCGTGGTGGTGAAATTGGGCGAAGAGATCGTGTCGACGCCCGCCGATATCGAGGGCCGCATCGAGCAGCTGAAGAAATCGGGCAAGAAGTCGGTGCTGCTGCTGCTGGCGACGCCCGACGGCGACACCAATTTCGTCGCGCTGCCGCTGAACTGAGCGAAGCCGACGGCCGACAATCGACGGCGGGGGGGAGCGATCCCTCCGCCGTTCGTTTTTTGCCTCGGACCTTTTGGGCGGACATCTGGGCCCGGAGAATTTTTAAATTTTTGCGCCAAAATCCGCCGATTGCGACATTCGAGCAAATTCCTTCGCCCGGCCGGACTCATATGATCCAAATCAATGAAGCCGGTCGTTCTCTCGGGTAAGAGAGGCCATTTATTGCAAGGGTACGCCTCTTATGCTCCGCTACGCAGCCAGCGAGCTCATGTTCCGGCGTGGCCGTTCGTTGGTGACCGCGGTCAGTATCGCGCTTGCGGTGCTCGCGGCCATGGTGCTTACGTCGCTGGCGACCTCCTACGCGCGCGCGCTGCGGGTGCCGATCGATACGGTCGGCGCCGACGTGATCGTGCAGCAGCAAGGCGACGTCCCGCCCAAGCTCGAAGGCTTGGTGTTTCCTCATCCCAACGCGTTGCTCCCCGCCGATATTGTTGGTCAGTTCAAAGCGATCCCCGGTGTCATCGCGCTGACGCGCGCAGTCTATATGTGGGACCTGGAGCCGGATCGTTATGAATCCGTACTCGGCATCGAGGATAGCGACGTGGGTCTCGCCGGCCTTGCGCGGCGTCTGATCGACGGCAAACCGATCACAGCGGCGAGTAAAGCCGTGCTGGTGGACAGTGATTTTGCGACCAAGAATCACGTCAAGGTCGGCGACAGCCTCAAGGTCGGCGGCGATACGTTCCCGGTTGCCGGCGTGGTCGATGCCGCGCGCAGCGGCAAGCTGGTCCGCGCCGACGTCTATATGGCGCTTCCCGCCGCGCAGGCTTTGGCGACGGCCGCGCCGCAGGTGCGGGCGCTTTACTCGTTCGGTCCCGACGATACCAATCTGGTGTTGATCAAGGTCAATCGCGAACAGCTGCAAGGCGTGGTCGATAGGATCACTGCGCTGATCGGCAAAAAGGGGGTGGTATCGAGCGAACTGTCGATGCGCAATGCGCTGTCCGGCGTGTTGTTTCTGTCCCAAAGTATGGGCCTGATTGTCTCGGCAATCATCGGCCTGTTTGCCGCCGCTTTCGTATGGCGGGCGACCGCTACTTCGGTAACCGAACGCCGGCGCGAGATGGCCATTCTGCAAGCGATCGGCTGGTCGTGGCGCCACATCGGCGAACAGGTGCTGATCGAGAATCTGGCGCTGGCGGCGATCGGCACGGCGGCGGGGCTTGTCGCGGCGTTTGTCGTCGTGCTGACGCTCGGCCATGTCTCGGTGACGGTCGATCTGCCCTGGGACCTGAGCTCGACTCCGCATTTCATCCCGACGGCGACGATCGACCGCACGCAGACCATTACCGCGCCAATATCGATCTCGTGGCTGAACGCCGGCATCGCCACGGCCGGCAGCCTCGCGATCAGCCTGCTTGCCGTCCTCGCCGTTCTCGCCTTGCCGCGTCCGCAGCCGTGGGCGCTGCTGCGCGCCGAATGATGGAGCCCCGCATGAGCCATAGTGCAATGCTCGCCAAGGCCGCGCCTTCATCGACCGGCGCAACGCCGGTCCGACAACAGATCATCCGCGTGCAAGGCATCAAAAAACGCTATGGCGACGTGGAAGTCCTCAAGGGCGTGGATCTCGCCGTCGATGCCGGACAATTCACCGCCATCATGGGCAAGTCGGGCTCCGGCAAGAGCACGCTGCTTGGCGTTATCGCCGGGCTCGAGCAGCCCGACGAAGGCGACGTCTTCATCATGGGGCAGAGGCTCGCGGGTATGAGCGATCACGACATGGCGACGCTGCGCCAGCGTTCGATCGGCATCGTGTTCCAGGGCTTCAGTCTGATCCCGTCGCTCACGGCGCTCGACAATGTGATGCTGCCGACCGCCTTTGCGGCGAGCACAACTGTCACCGAGCGCCGGCAGCGCGCCGTCGATCTGCTCAAGCAGGTGGAGCTTGGTGCGCGACTCGACTATCGCCCCGGCACGCTGAGCGGCGGCGAGCAGCAGCGCGTCGCCATCGCGCGCGCTCTCATGAACAGTCCGTCCGTCATCCTGGCTGACGAGCCGACCGGCAATCTGGATCAGGAGACGGGCGCCTCCGTTCTCGAACTCCTGCTCGACCTCGGCCGCTCCCACGGCACCGGGCTGTTGATGGTGACACATGATCCCGACGTGGCGGCGAAAGCCGGCAATGTCGTGGAAATGAAAGACGGAAGGATCAGCGATGGCCACGCGTAGGGAATTCGTCACGGGCGTCGCGACGAGCGCTGCAATCGTCTTGTTGACCGCATTGGCCGCGCCCGCCCGGGCCGCGTCGCCGACCATCGAGATTATCGCGCTGCCGCACGCGCCGGTGCAAACCGCGCTCAAGCCGGTGCGCGATTTCCTCGGCACGCTGGGCGCTCGCGTGAAAGTGGTCGAGCTCGATGCCGGAAGCGCGGCGGGCGAGAAGCGCATCAAAGCCGCCGGCGAGAAGGGGCATGTGCCGATTCTGCTGCTGATCAACGGCAGCAAGAGCTTCAAGCGGCCGGACGGCACGCAAGTGGTGTTCAAGGATTTTCCCGCCAAGGCCGACAATCCGCTTGGGCTCAACGGCTTATGGTCGGTCGCCGATTTTCAGGCGGCGGTGAACGCGGCGCTGGGGAAATAACATGAGCATTCACTGGCGCTATGTCGGCAGCGAGCTGGCCTACCGCTGGAAGCGTACCGCGCTGTTGATCGCCGGCATCGCGCTGGCGGTGACGCTGGTGACGACGCTCGACATCTTGAGCCGCGCCTTTGCCGATCTCGCGACCGTGCCGTTCCGCAATCTCGGCGCCGATTTGATCGTGCAACGCAGCGCGATGCAAACGGCAGTGCCCAAAGAGATGGGCATCATCCTGCCGTATTCGGCCGAGCCGATCACCGCTGATGAATTGAAGCGGCTGGCGGCGGAGCCGGGCGTGCGCCAGGCGGCGGGCTTCGTGCTGTTGTGGAATCTCGGCAAAGGCCGTTTCGTCTCCATCACCGGCGTGCCGCTCGCCGCCGACGCTCCGGCGCTCGGGCCGGGCAAGATTCGCACCTGGCTGATCCAGGGCCGGCTGCCAAGTCCGGGCGCGCGCGAAGTCCTGGTCGAGCGGCATTATGGTGCGTTCTACCAATTGAAGCCGGGATCGAGCGTCGATATCGGCGGTGAGCAATATGCCATCACCGGCGTGGCCGACATCCTGGAGGGAAGCCAGATCGTCGCCAGCAATTTTTACATGGACATCGACGAGGCGCGGCGGCTGGCCAATCTGCCGGCGAACCTGGTCAATCAGGTGTTCCTGAAACTTTCCGACATGGCACAAACCGAGTCGATCAAGAGCCACATCGCTGGCTGGCTGCCGCATGCCTCGGTGACCTCGCCCGGCACCATGCTGCAATTATTCGGCGGGGTGTCGCAGACCATTGGACGTTTCCGTCTGGTCGCGGTGCTGGCCGGGACGTTGGCCGCACTGGCGCTTGGCGCCACTTTCGTGTTCGGCAATCTGGTGGAGCGCAGCCGCGAATTGGCGATCCTGCGCGTGATCGGCTGGGAGCAAAGCCAAGTGCGGGGCGAGATCGCGACGGAAATGGCGCTGCAGGGGCTTATCGCCGGCGTGCTGGCACTCGGTCTGCTGGCGCTCGGCAGCAATCTGCTCGCCCATGTCAGCATCAATCTGCCAGCGAGCCTGCCAGGCGAAAACCCCGCGAGCTTCGCCGCCGGCGAATTCCAAATCGGAGCCAGCAAGATCGTGCTGCCGGTGACGCTGACCTATTGGGACTGGCTGTCCGGCCCGTTGGGGGCTACCGCCGCGCTCGGCATCTGCGGCTGGTGGATGGCCGCCGACCACAAGGCAAAGAGCCTGTGGGCCGCAATCCGGGCAACGTAAGTCTGGTTTTCGATGTCGCCTGTCTCAAGGTGCCAAAAAAGTACAAAGTGCGTTGCAACACAATATTTGCCGCACGCGGTACTCGAGTCGAAATCTAAAATTTCAAATCCAATGCGCAGTCATCTTTTCGAGGGCATCGGCCAGCTGAGTTATGGAAAATGGTTTCTCCAAATAGGCAATATTTTGCGCCTTGAGCCATTTCATCTTCTTATGTGAGGGCGCATAACCGCTGATACAGAGAACGGCCATTTTCGGTCGCGCATGCAGCGTTTCCCGCACAATGGTAAGTCCGTCTATGCCGAATGGCAGCACGACATCGGTCATCAAAACGTCGAAGGATGCGGGCGATACGACGAGGTTGAGCGCTTCTTTGCCATCCGCCGCAGCTCGTACTCTGTAGCCCAGTTCCTTCAATTGAGCTGTCGTCATGGTTCGCACATCAACGTCGTCTTCCACCAACAATACGGTTTTCTGATTTCCGTTGAGCAGCGCGGGATCCGTGCCGATCTGGTCTTGCCGTTCTCCCATATCGATTCGAGGCAAACGGATCGTGATGGTGGCGCCACGACCAACCTCGCTCTCAAGTTCAAGATGCCCGCCCGATTGCTCCACAAACCCATGCACCATGCTCAGACCGAGCCCGGTGCCAAGTCCATCGGGTTTGGTGGTGAAGAACGGTTCTATGGCGCGCCGGAGAACCTCTTTCGTCATGCCGTGGCCAGTATCGCGGATGGAAATACAGACCTCCTCCCCCATGGGCCACCGGATCGGGCCTTCTTTGTCCGCCCATCTGGCCCGCTGGCACACGGTCGCGATAGTCAACTTGCCGCCTTCGGGCATAGCGTCGCGCGCGTTGATCGCCAAATTAATGAGCGCATTGGTCCATTGTCCGCGATCGACCAAAACTCCTGCTCCCGAAGCATTCACTTCGACGTTGATTTCGATCGACTCGCCGATGGTGCGTTGCAATAGTTGCAGCGTGTCCAACACCAATTGATCAACGACGGTCGGTTTGGCTTCCAGTGGTGCCTGACGGGAGTATGTCAGCAACTGCTGCACAAGCTCTTTGCCGCGCTGCCCGGCGCGTATGCTGGCTTCGATTAACTCCGGCTCCGCCGATTGGTGTTTCTTTGCGGCCAGTTCGATGAACTCAAGGCCCCCGTTGATGACCGCCAATAGATTGTTGAAATCATGCGCGATGCCTGCCGTCAGTTGTCCGACGGTCTCCATCTTTTGCGCCTGAAACAGCGTTCTTTGCGCTTCCTCGCGCTTTCGCATTTCTTCTTGAAGCTTTGCCGTGCGCTCGGTAACCAGCCGCTCGAGCCTCTCGTTTTCCTGCGCTATGACCTCTTCGGCCTGCTTGCGCGCGGTAATATCGGCGATCGTGCCGACCAGCCGCGTGGAATCCTCCGTGAGCTTGGCCTTGCTCAGCAGCCACCTGTAGTCACCATCTTTGTGCCGCAGCCTGAATTCCACGGAATGAGATTGGCATTGCCGTTGCAGGTATTCGGACTGTCTTTCGGCAGCGGCCGTTCGATCGGCTGGATGAAGCAAATCTTTGAAAGTTTGCTCGGTGTTGGCAAGCTCGTCGTCCGCATACCCCAATATGGCCTTCCAGCGCGGCGACATATAAGCGTTTCGGTTTGCGATATTTAATTCCCATATGCCCTGTTCGGTGGCCTCCATCGCCCATGCCAGACGTTCTTCGCTTTCGGCCCGTTCAAGATTGGCGCGCGCAAGCAGCTCGTCGGATTCGCGCTTCGCCCTTGTGCTGTCTTCGATCCTTCGCTCGCGAGCAGCGATAAAGCCGACGAATAGCAGAACGATTGCGGTCAAAAACGCGGCGGCGATGAAATAACGAATACGATCGCGCCGATAAATCGCCAAAATTTCCTGTTCGGAGAAGGCGACCGTCACAACCAAAGGAAATGCTGCAACAGTGCGAAAAGATATCAGCCTGGTGATGCCGTCCATTCTTCCGCGACCAGTGTAAAAACCACTTCCTTGCTCCTGCAACTTCGCGACCAGGCGTTTGGCGCTTTCAGTGACTTTCGGATTTTTGTCTTTGAAACCTCGGGCGGCAAGAAGACTGCCGTCGCCTCTCCATAGGCCGATGGCTCCTTCCTTGCCGACGTCGATCGATTCATAGAAACGAACCAGCAGGTCCGGATAGATATATGCGGCAATGACTCCGGCAAACGAGCCGTCTTTATTGCTCAGCCGCCGGCTGAATACGACCACGTTACTGGCCGAAAATCTTCCAACGATAGGCTCGCTGATGAAGAGGCCGATCCTGTCGTCGTCGACATGGACGCGAAAATAATCGCGGTCGGCGAATTTGAAGATCTTGCTCGGCAAGTCCGGCTCCGACGTGGCGAGAAGTTCGCCGTTCGGCCCGATGATATTGAAGATTTGCTTCCATCCGCCGCGTTGAAAACGCCGCAAGCTCTCGATGTCGAACCGTCCCGGATCGTCTTCGTACTCGCCCTGGAGCGCCAACAACACCTTGTCGGTCGCTTCGATGATTTGAATGATCTGTTGTTCAAAGGTGCGGGCAAGATTTCCGGTGTTCTGGCGCGCCGCCTCGATGGCAAGCGATCGTTGCTCGTTGAGATGAAGGATGACGCCGAACCAGGTAAGGCCGATTATCGCGAGACCGAGTAATACACTGACCAGCAATGTGGGCCGCGACCAAAACCGCGAAATATTGTTGAGTGGCATCTCCCCTCCCGCCACACCCATCGAATCGCAAAATTGAACTCTCGAACGCCACGATCATCAGCGCGTTACAGCCTTACTCAGAAAGTGTCTGCGATACGCCGGCGCAAGTCCCGTGAGGCCTCGGCGATATGGCGGTGCCGGAGCGGGAACTCCATCGTCTGGTCGCGAATCATTCCGTGTCTTGCCAGCCTCGCCATCGATTTCAAAATCAGCGCGAAATTCGCTCGTTTAGACGCACTTGCCTCGAATCAGCAGAAGATTGATGTATTTTTACATATACCAAAAGATGCCAAACGAAACCTCCATTACAGAGATGTCCCTGCGACACCCGCGACACCCGCGATACCCGATACTTCAGAGCTCATTTTGCACCGCAAAAATTTCAAGCTGCGCGTAAGACCGCATGCTGACTGCCGTCAGGCCAAGTGCTGGAAACGTACCGATTGCGACGGTTAGTGGCATGTCAATATGACGGTTCCTTTCAGTACCTAACCATGTCCACCTGAAAGTATCGCCGCCTTCTTTTCCTCGTACTCGTTCCTCTGAATTTCTCCTCTTGCAAAGCGTTCGTCCAATATCTGCAACGCCGAATGCCCTGGACCTCGCCATGGCGGTTCCCAACGATGCGAACCATCGCCCCATGACCGCCGAATGATGAGAAAGATCGCAGCGAAAACGACAATCATGAACAGCATCATGAGCGGGCAAATCCACCAATACTGCCAACCATAGCCGTCGCCCCACATCCACAACCCAGGTCCGTACCATTGAGGTGATTGCGGCGCGGTCGGCGGCTGCGTCTGAGAAAGCACCTGCACCGGCTGCATCGTGATGCAGCACAGAATGAGTAGTCGTGAGATCTTCTGGTACACTTTGTGCCTCCTTTCTGAACCCACAAAACTCGTCAAGCTTGCACCTGTGGTTCGGATCGCGTGCGGCGTTCAGACATGAACTGGTCGAACTCGGCCTTGTCCTTAGCCGCGCGCAAGCGATGCAGAAACTCCTGAAAATCGCGCTGCTCCTCCTCCAAGCGCCGCAGCGTAGCGGCTCGATATTCGTCAAAGGCTTGGTTGCCGCTCATTCGCGGCTGAGGCCACCTTTCTTGTGTTTCGCGGCTTATATTGTTGCCCCAGTTACCAAATCCGAATCCACAGCAGTCCATTTTTCCGCTCCATACCAAATAGACCAAGGCCGCAAGTCCTAGCGGCCACCAAAGCATGAATCCCAAGATTGCCAGCGCAAGCCAGATCGGCGCGGGCAATTCGTCGAGTCGCGCAGCGAAAAGCGCCATCGGTCTTGCTCCTTGTACAAGATTTCACAGGGGCAGCCGCTCTCTCAGCAGCCGCCTCGCAGTCGACCTCTCATCATGACAACGCATAGCGCAATCATGACGAGGAAAAGGACCAGTGAGTATTCCATTGCTACCTCCTTGTCTGAAACGTTAGACGGGAGGGCGTCTGAAAAAGTTACAATGACTTGTTGGCGGGGGAGCAGCAATCAGGGGAGGCGGGCTTGCAGGATAGCTCGTTTCGATAAAACTCGCACCGTTCCGCAATGATCTTCTTGAACTCCTGCCGCGCCCGGTGCAGCTTCACCTTGGTATTATTGTAGCTAATATCGAGCGTCCGGGCGATTTCATCGTCAGTTAGCCCGCCAAGTGCGCTGAGCATGAAGACGGTGCGAAGGCTATCGGGCAGTTTTCCGATCTCGCCGCGGATGCAATCGTGCATTTCTTTGTTGGCCAGCAACTGTTCGGGTGAGGATTCGGCATTGGCCTCCGCCGGATCGGCTGCGGCACGTACATCTTCGTCCCATGAATCGGGCAGCGGCTCTGTCAGTTTTGCTTCCTGCGTCGACCTGCTATGGAGCCAATCCGAGGCTACGTTTGCTGCAATCTGATGCAGCCACGTCGAAGTGTCGGCCTCTCCTCTGAAGCTCGGCAATCCTTTGGCCGCCTTCGCGAATACCGTTTGGGTCAGGTCCTCGGCTTCTTGCGGCCCAACCATGCGCGCTAGAAACCGCCGAACACGGTCATGGTTGGCATCGTATAAGACTCGAAACGATTCTGTCGCGTGTGCCATTTGTTACTTACAACACACCGATGCTGGTTCGGATTGACGCAGATCAAATTGCTCCGGTTAGGAGTGCCTATTGGCACTCAAATAAGGAGGATTGCCCGATGGATGACTTTCGTAAGGAAGCGAAGGGGGTCATTAACGGCCGCATTGCCATGTCCGCGACATGTCCGCTTTGCCCCCAGCCCTCCGTCGGAGACGAAAATTCACACTCTGGTCAAACCTAATCCAGCACGTGGCTGACCATGCCGTCGGCGAGCTTGGGCTCGAACCAGGTCGATTTGGGCGGCATGATGCCGCCGGCATCGGCCACCGCCATCAGATCGTCCATCTGCGTCGGGTAAAGCGAGAAGGCCGCCGCCATCTCGCCGGACGAGACGCGGCGCGCGAGCTCGTCGAGGCCGCGGCCGCCGCCGACAAAGTCGATGCGCTTGTCGATGCGCGGGTCGGTGATGCCGAACAGCGGCTCGATCACATGGCGGGTGAGCAGGGTGATCGGCAGCCGGCCGATCGGATCGTTGGTCGGGATTTTTCCCGGCGCGAGCGTGAGCTTGTGCCAAGCGCCTGCGAGGTACATGCCGAATTCATTGGAGGCGCGAGGGCGAACCGGTTCACCTGCCGTCACCACCGTGAAGGATTTGCGTAACGCTGTGAGAAGTGAACCGGTGCTTTGACCATTCAGGTCCTTCAGCAGACGGTTGTAATCGAGAATGGTCATTTCGTGATCCGGGAAGATCACGGCAAGAAATTTCGACGCGCTGTCGGTGCGGCGCGCCTTGGCGACGCGCGCGGCGGCGGCCGAACGGTGATGGCCGTCGGCGATGTAGAGCGCGGGAAGTGCATCAAATGCGCGGGTGATAGTGTCGATGATCGCGCCATCGCTGATCACCCAGAGTTGGTGGCCGACCGGCACGTCGGCGATGTCGTCAACGATGACGTCTACCGCTGGCGCGTTGCCCGTCGCGTGCCTGAGAATGCCGTCAATCGCGGGCGCCGACGGATAGGCGATCATCACCGGGCCGGTCTGGGCGTTGATGGCCTCGATCTGCCGCACGCGGTCGTCCTCCTTCACCGGCGTGGTCAGCTCGTGCTTGCGGATGCGGTTGCTGTTGTAGTCGGCGACCGAGGCGGCGCAGGCGAGGCCGATCTGGGTGTGGCCGCGCCAGGTCAGGCGATAGACGTAATAGCAGGGCTTGTCGTCGCGGATCAGGACGCCGGCGGCGATCATGGTTTTGAGATTTTCGGCCGCCTTGGCGTAGACGGCTTTGTCGTAAGGATCGACGGCCGGATCGAGATCGATCTCGGGCTTGGAGATGTGCAGGAAACTCCACGGCTTGCCCTTGGCGCGCACGCGCGCCTCCGCGCTCGAGAGCACGTCATAGGGCGGCGCCAGGATTTCGCCGGCGCGCCCGGGCGCGGGACGGAGCGCGCGGAAGGGATTTATCAGGCTCAAAAGGCCTCTCCGCTCTGATAAGGATCGGTCATGGCCGACACTTCCAGACCATCGAAGGCGGTGCTTATCGCAGGGCCGACGGCGAGCGGCAAGTCGGCGCTGGCGCTGAACATCGCCGAAAAGCTCGGCGGCGTCGTCATCAACGCCGATTCCATGCAGGTCTACCGCGACCTGCGCATCATCACGGCGCGGCCGACGCCGGAGGACGAGGCGCGGGTGCCGCACCGGCTCTACGGCCATGTGGACGCGGCGGAGAATTATTCGGTCGGCCGCTGGTGCATCGATGTGCAGGCAGCGCTGGCTGAGACCGCGCGGGCAGGGCGCCCGGCGATCGTGGTCGGCGGTACCGGGCTTTATTTCAAGGCGCTGACGCAAGGGCTTGCCGCCGTGCCGCCGACGCCGCCGGACGTGCGCCTAGGTGTGCGGGCACGGCTCGAGGCGAATGGTCCGGAAGCCTTGCACGCGGACTTGCAGCAGCGCGATCCGGCGATGGCGGCGCGGCTTAAAGCCGGCGACCGCACGCGCGTCGCGCGCGCGCTCGAAGTGCTGGAAGCGACCGGCCGTTCGCTCGCCGAATGGCAGCGCGAGGGCATGCGCGCGATCCTCGATCCCGAGCAGGCGATCAAGATTTTTCTAAATCCCGAACGTTTGGAGTTGCATCGGCGCATCGATGCGCGCTTCGACGCCATGCTGACGGCGGGCGCGCTCGAGGAAGTGCGGGCGCTCGATGCGCGCGGGCTCGATCCGCTGTTGCCGGCGATGAAGGCGCACGGCGTGCCGTGGCTGCGCCGCCATCTGCACGGCGAGATCACGCTGGAAGAGGCGGCGGAGGGCGCCAAGCTCGACACGCGGCACTACACCAAGCGGCAGGTCACATGGTTCCGCCATCAGATGCCGGACTGGCGCTGGGTCGCGGTGGAAGATGCCGAGGCAGCCGTGCTCAAAAGGATTCCAACACAATCCAGCTAGGCCGACACAGTTGCAACCTGGGACCGCCGTTGCCAATAGCGTCACGCGAGTTAAACCAGCAACCGCAAGCCAGAGCCAAACTGGCTTACGATGAATTGTCGCATACTGGCGTATCCTTGCCGATCACACAGGTACCGTTCCGACCCGGCCCTACGGTTGTTTCGCAATTTTCAATTGCCCGACTCTCAGCCAATTCTCTGGTAGGCGCGAACGCCCATCCGACGCCTGGCGTTCCTTCCTTTGGATCATAGGCATTGGCAAAACATTCGTTCTTAAAAGTCGTAACGATCCGGCACAGCGAAGCTCTCTCAGCATTTTGCTCGCGACAACGTTTGAGTGCGTGGGCTCTTGCTTCTTCAGATGTGGGCCAGTTGCTACTCCACCCGAATGAAATGCCTTGTTTAGCCACATCTATCGGCAGGGTAATCGCGACCGCGCCGTCTGCCATCGCCGAGAAATTCAAAAGCGTAAAAGCAAATGCAACGCACCAACCCATGAAACTGCGAAACATTGATCCCCCGAATAATGACATTGCTCGCCCCCGGTCACTTTAGGATAGAGAAAATCGTTCGACTAGGGTTGCAACGATGACTGCGATTTCCGCATCGGATCATTTTCGACATCACCGTCGATGTACGATGTGTGCAATTCCCTGAAAGCAAACTGATCGCTTGAGACCGCGCAGGGGTCGCAGCTGGCAATTCGGTCCAGTCGGTTCGTTAGTCTTTTTGGCTTGACTTGGACGGGTGAGCCCAGTATATCCACGCGCAATGAAATGGCTTGGGAATGGCTCTGAACGCAACGAAATGGCTTATCGTGACTGAAATGAGTAATAAAATTATCGTAGTCGTATGTCGGTGCACCGCCGGGGGTGGCTAAGGCCATCCGCGCGATGGCGGTGTGCGCAGGGGCTTCGGGCCCCTTTTTGATTCCCAGTAAATGATGGGCACGAACAAGTTGGAGCGGACCATGAAGGAAATGACCGGCGCGGAAATGGTGATCGAGGCGCTCGCCGATCAGGGCGTGGAGCACATCTTCGGCTATCCCGGCGGCGCGGTGCTGCCGATCTACGACGCCATGTTCCAGCAGAAGAAGGTGCAGCACATCCTGGTCCGCCACGAGCAGGGCGCGGTGCATGCGGCCGAAGGCTACGCGCGCTCGACCGGCAAGGTCGGCTGCGTGCTGGTCACCTCGGGACCGGGCGCGACCAACGCGGTCACCGGCCTCACCGATGCGCTGATGGATTCGATCCCGCTGGTGTGCATCACCGGCCAGGTGCCGACGCATCTGATCGGCAACGACGCGTTCCAGGAATGCGACACCGTCGGCATCACGCGGCCGTGCACCAAATACAATTATCTCGTCAAACGCATCGAAGACCTGCCGCGCGTGCTGCACGAGGCGTTCTACGTGGCGGCGAGCGGTCGGCCGGGGCCGGTGGTGGTCGACATTCCGAAGGACATCCAGTTCGCCAAGGGCAATTATTCCAAGCCGAATGAATTTCCGCATCAAGGCTACAAGCCGCGGCTGAAGGGCGATCCGGAGAAGATCAGGGCCGCCATCGAGATGATGAGCAAGGCGAAGCGCCCGCTGTTCTATACCGGCGGCGGGATCGTCAATTCGGGGCGTGCGGCGAGCGAGCGCTTGCGCCAGCTGGTCAAACTCACCGGATTTCCGATCACTTCCACGCTCATGGGGCTTGGCGCCTATCAGGCTTCCGATCCGCAATGGCTCGGCATGCTCGGCATGCATGGAACCTGGGAGGCCAACTGGGCGATGCACGATTGCGACCTGATGATCTGCATCGGGGCGCGCTTCGACGACCGCATCACGGGCCGGCTCGATGCGTTCTCGCCGGGCTCGAAGAAAATCCACGTCGACATCGATCCGTCGTCGATCAACAAGAACGTCAAGGTCGACGTCGGCATCATCGGCGATTGCGCGCACGTGCTCGAGGACATGATCAAGATCTGGCAGGCGGCCAAGCCGCAGGTCGACAAGCAGGCGCTCGCCGAGTGGTGGAAGCAGATCGACAAATGGCGCGGGCGGAAATCGCTTGCGTACAAGAA
>Ga0187765_10000540_pt1 | contig 13895 bp, 12 predicted proteins | sample 0216_QUI02_MP05__3_FD_133018 | JGI IMG/M metagenome (GOLD analysis project Ga0187765, IMG submission 133018) | Tropical peat soil microbial communities from peatlands in Department of Meta, Colombia - 0216_QUI02_MP05_10_MG | ecosystem: Environmental > Terrestrial > Soil > Wetlands > Peat ...
AACTTACCGCAAGAGATGGCATCAGACGACCTCTCGTGCTGTGCCGGTCGCCCCGAACATTATGCGAGGGAGCAAGCAATGGGTCGCAGGATCAACTTCATCAACCCGTTTGGCACAACGGCCTACGACGCCCTGATCCGTGAGACGCTCCTGCACTATTGCATGGAAGGCTCGGAGCTCGACGTCACGCATCTCGATGCATGCCCGGCCGACATGGATTACTTCTACCCCAAGCACTTCGTCGAGCTCGCCCTCCTTGACGCCGTGAAGAAATCCGAGGAGGACGGCTTCGACGCCGTAATCAATGCCTGCTGCTACGATCCGGCAGTGCTCACTGCCCGTGAGCTCGTCGACATTCCGGTGGTGGGGCCAATGCATGCCTCAATCCAGATGCTAGCATATCACGGCCGAACCGCAGTGATCGTGACGGATCATAGCAAGGCGTGCGCGCTGATGAAGGACAATACCCGACTCTACGGAGCGGACAGCCTCATCGTCGGCTACGACGTCATTGACTGGTACGTGCGCGACATGGTGAAGGATATCGAGCAGGTAGCGCTCGATGCCATCGAAATGTGCCATCGCGCAGTCGAACGCACTGGCGCTGAAGCTGTCATTCTCAATTGCACTATCATCGCTGCAGCCTATCAAAAGCACCTGATGGAGGGCGGGAAACCGGCCGACGTGCCGATTATGAACCCTAACCTAATGGCACTGCTTATGGCAGAGTCATTGGCACATCTCCATCAGAAGGGTGCCTACCAGATCTCCCGCGCCGGCTATTACGGGAAGCCGAAGGACGCGCATTTCAAGGGTATTACGGAGCAGACGCGCGCTGCTTGGCACGCGGCACGGCCGACGCTGCTGAACACGTTCAGCTAATTCAGTGTGATAGGGACACGGTACAGGTGAAATCAATGGTCAAGGGCAGCTCCTCGCATTGGGTGACGTCGGTGAGCGACATTGCACCCGAGGACATCTACATCCGCGGCTATCCGCTGCAAGCACTGATCGGGAGCCTGCCATTTCCCGCCCTCTCGTTCCTCGTCCTCCGCGGCCGAATCCCGCGACCTGGGGAGGCGCGGATGATGGACGTTATCCTCTCCTCGATCCTCGACTACGCGCTGCAGAAATCCGGCACGATCGCGGCGCGCGCCGTTGTCTCGGTCAATCCGCAGATGCCAGCCGGGCTCGCCGCCGGCGTGCTTGCCGCTGGCGAGTACGCGATGTCACCCGAAGATACCGGCCAATTTATTAGCGAGACCTACCGGGCGTGGAAGGCGGCAGGGACGACGATGGAGGAGGGCGCAAGTGGCCTCGTCGCCGAGCTTCGCCAGGCCAAGCGCCGGGTGCCAGGCTTCGGCCATCCCGTCTTCCGGCGCACTGATCCGCGCGCCGAGCGACTAAGGGAGATCGCGATCGCCGAAGGCGTCTGGGGCGAGGTCAACGATTGGTATGGTGCCGTTCATCGCGCCTTTCAGGAGGCGACCTGTAAACTCGACCTTGTGATGAACGACATTGGCATGCTCGCCGGCATCATGTGTCAGATGGGCTTCACACCGCAGGAGATGACGGGAATTGCCCTTCTGTCGACGTTCCCCGGCCTCATCGCGCACGTCTCCGAGGAGCTGCAGTCGGGCGTGCGCCTCCGCATCATCCCCGATTCAAACGTCGACTACGCGCGCGACCGGCGCGACCTCGCCGCCGACATGCGTGCCATCGGCTGGATATGACAACTGTCCGAGTTTAGGTGTTATAGGAACCGGCGTGCCAGCTCCGCGCAGCGCGCCAGTCCCTCGGCAAGCCGACGAAACGATCGAGCCCGAGCCCGTCGATCGCAATCGAACTCCGCCCCCGCACCACGAGGTCGGCCAGCGCCTGACCGATTGCTGGCGCGAGGCCGAAGCCGTGCCCCGAGGCCGAGCAAACGACGAAGCCCTCGGGCGCGCCCGGCCGGTCGAGGATGACCGTTGCATCCGGCGTCACCTCGATGACCCCAGCCCAGCTCCTGAGCGCGTTGACCCCGGCGAGTGACGGGAAGAGCTCGGCGAGGCGCCGTGTCATGTTGCGGATAATCGGCGTGTTCGGCTTCGCCGGTTCGGCGCAGAGGGAGACGTCAATCCACTCGTGCGGCCCGCCGTTGAAATGAATGTTGCCACGCCGCGTCTGCCGCAGCGAGAGGCCGTTTCCAACCATAGCGACTTCGAATAGCGGGGGCAGAGGAACCGTCACCATCGCCTCGAGCCGCACCGGAGCCACCGGGATCTCGACCCCAACCATTCGACCGATATGTCCAAGCTGCGGCCCGGCGCAAGCGACGACCGCCGAGGTCGCGATCGCGCCAGAGACCGTCTGGACCGCGGCGATGCGGCCGCCCGCAATGGCGATGTCGGTCGCCGGCGTGAACTCGGCGAGGATTCCGCCAATACGCTGGAACGCCCAGGCGAATGCCTGCGTGGTGCGCTGTGGATTGGCGTGGCCACCGCGCGCGGTGTGCATTCCGCCGATCGTGTTCTCGCCGAGACAGGGAGCGATTTTCCGCGCCGCCGCCGCATCAACCAGCTCGACAGCGACTCCGGCTTGACGCCACAGCGGGCAAGTCTGAGCGAGTTCGGCCCAGGACTCGGGCTCGATCGCGACCCAAAGCCGTCCGCCCGGACGCCACTCGGTCAGCGTGCCGAGTTCGTCGTCGAGCGTCGCCCAGAGCCGCTCGGCAGCTGCGGCAAGGGGCACCTCGAGCGGCTGCTCACCGCGCAGCGAGAGGAAACCGGTGGCGCGACCCGAGGCTTCCCAGCCTGCCATGCCCTTATCGAGCACGACTACGCTCGCACCGTCCTTCCGAAGGAAATAACCGGCGGCAAGGCCTAGCACACCTGCGCCGATAACGACAACGTCGGCGGATCGCGGCAGGTCACTCATCGCGGCGCGCGTTCGTCCAGCGGGTGGAGCCAAATCGGCCAGCGCTTACGCATCTCTTCGCTTTCGTCGTGCGGCCAGAGTGTCGCGAGCGGGAGAGGACGCACCGGCGCGCGATAGGAGCCGGGCCGCACCTCTTCCAGCGGGCAGCCCGTGGCGCCGGCGATCAGCAGCGCCCCGTGGTCGCGGCAGCGCTTGCCCTGGCAATGGCCCATGCCCACGCGCGTCAGACGCTTGAGCAGATCTTGGCTCGTCCGGGCACGCGACCCGAGACCATCGATCCCACCGGTTGCCGCCGATCCAGAGCCGAGATACCGCGGCGGCTGCACGCCCACGAGTTCGCGACGCGTCACCTCCTCGCACTGGCAGAGCGTGACGTCGAGGCCGCCGACAGCGAGGAGCGACCGCAGCCAATCCGCGGCCGCGCCGGTGTCCGCAGCCAGTTCCGGGTTTAAGGCAGGGACTGCTGACGCCACGAGACCGCACGCTGTGGCAATGGCGCGCACCGCATCCTGTCCCTGCCGGACAGCGACCGCCGTGTCCCGGTGCGTCACCTCGCCGGTCCCGACGAGGTCGCCAGCGACATGGATGAAAGGGAGGCTGGTGCATGTGCCCCCCTCGACCGCCGGAACCCATCCGCCGCGGGTGGCGCTGTAGCTGAGCGTGCATCCCGCGAGCGCGGGCAGCTCGACGTTGGGCACAGTGCCGTAGGCCATGACGATCGTGTCACAGAGGATCTCGCGCACGCAGTTGGGCACCGGCTGAAGCTTGCCGTCGACTGCAACGAGCCTTGCCGCGCGCACCTCGGTCTCGCCCAAGGCTCGCTCGATGGTATGCTGGACGAAGATCGGTACGCCGGCACCCGTGAGATCCGCAACGAGGTTGGCGTCGCCCCGCGGTCGCGGCCCTGGCTCGACGACTGCGACGACCTCGATCCCCTCGGAGCGGAGGAGCCGCGCCAGACCGAGTCCGAGGTTTCCGGAACCGAGCACCATCACACGCTCGCCACCAAGCGCCTGGTATCGGCCGGCGAGCGCCGCGGCCCCGTTCGCGCCGAGGACGCCCGGCAACTCCCAGCCCGGAAAGGAGAGGACGAGATCCCGTGCTCCGGTGGCGAAGACGAGGTGATCTGCGTGCAGCATTTCTGAGCGCCCGCCCTCGGCAAGGGCCAACTGAAAGCCATCGAGGCTGATGCAGTTCTCGCGCGGGCCGAACACACCCCAGACGCAGGTGCCAGTTCTGACCTCGACCCCCGCCTCGAAGCAGGCGACGAGCGGTTCGTTCGCTGCGAGCACGCGTTCGACCATCGTGGCCGAGAGGGACGCCGGTAGCCGCGCGCCATAAAAATAAGGTGCGTCGAGCCCGAGCGCGGCAACGCTCTGCGGATGCTCGTCGATGAGGGTCACGGCAAGGCCGAGGCGCGCCGCCTCAAGCGCGGCGGCACATCCTGCGGCACCGGCACCGATGACCACGACTGCAGGGGCGGTCACGGGCGGCTCCACCCGCCGCGCGGCACGCACGTACCAGAAAAATGCTGCCGGCAGACTACAATCGGCAATGGCGCCTCCGGTTACCTCAGTCGCGGCCGTCGAACGCACAAAGCTGGACATTCCTGACCAGCGGGTCTAAATTTTGTACTAGAAAGACATAAGGTCAAGAGGAATCTATGCGCACCGCAGTCACCGAGATGTTCGGCGTCGATCTGCCGATTTTCGCCTTCTCTCATTGCCGTGACGTCGTCGTCGAGGCCTCGCGCGCCGGAGGAATGGGCATCCTCGGCGCCGCGTGGATGACCCCTGAGGAGCTGGAGGCATCGCTACGCTGGATCGACGACCATGTCGGTGGCAGACCCTACGGCGTAGATGTCACCTTCCCAGGCTCCTACGTGCCACTCGGCGATGAGCGCGACCCTGACCAGATCCTGCCGCCTGAGCACCGCGCGTTCGTCGGCGGGCTGCTGGACGATGCCGGCGTTCCTCGCCTACCAGCCGACGACGCCTCGTCGTTCCTCCGCGAGCATGCTGATAAGATGAAGATGACGCCGCGTGACGCCGAGCGCTCGCTCGAGATCGCGCTCCGGCACCCTATCAAGTTCGCAGTCGGCGCCATGGGTGTGCCGCCCCGTCACGTGGTCGACCGGGTTCACGCAGCGGGTATCAAGGTCGGCGCCCTGGTTGGCGCGGTAAAGCACGGGCTGAAGCAGCGCGACGCCGGTGTTGACGTCCTTATTGCACAGGGGACCGAGGCGGGCGGCCATGTCGGCCGAGTCTCATCGATGGTCCTGTGGCCGCAGCTCGTCGACGCGATGGCGCCGATACCCGTACTCGCCGCTGGCGGCATCGGACGCGGCCGGCAGTTTGCCGCGGCGATGGCGCTCGGCGTCGCCGGCATCTGGTGCGGCTCGATTTGGCTCGGAACACGGGAAAGCGAGCTCACCCCGGAGATGAAGGACCGACTCTTCGCCGCACGAACAGAGGACGCGGTGGTGAGCAAGGCGCTGACCGGAAAGACCTGTCGCTTGCTGAAGAGTGCCTACACAGAGGCATGGGAGCGCGGCGACGCGCCGAAGCCCCTTGCATTTCCGCTGCAGTCGATTCTTGGGGGCGAACCTCTGCGCCGCGCCGAGCGCGCCCATCGCCTTGACTGGTGGACCTACGCAGTCGGGCAGATTGTCGGCGACATGAAAAGCGAAACCACCGTACGACAGATATTCGCCGACTTTCTGACCGAATATGTGGAAGCGGTTGATCACGTTGAAGCATTGACCACCGAAGAGAGGTGAAGCGCTTTGCGCTTAGTGCCCCCGCGCCGGCTGGCAGTGACACATGCTTCTACTTGAATCCAACGCAAAGGCGCTCTTCAGGAAATATCAAGTGCCAACACCTGCGGGCGTGGTCGTAGCAGACGATACCGATCTGACCCAGATCCTTGGCTGGCTACCGTCAAGTCTAGTGCTCAAGGCTCAAATCCTCGGCGGCAAGCGTCGGAAAGGTGGCGGCGTCCTGTTCACCAATGGCCCAAGTGAGACGCACAATGCTTTAGCCGTCCTCCTTGGTAGCAGTATCAACGGGCAATCGGTTGAAGCGGTGCTGGTGGAAGAGCGCATAGAATTCGAACGCGAACGATATGCTGGGATAATCATCGATAATGGAGAAATTCGCCTGCTATTTGCGCGCACCGGCGGCGTTTTCATCGAGGAAATCACCGCAGCCGATTCCGCCAATGTCGCCACCATCTCGGTTGACCCGATTCAGGGGCCGGTCGCTAATCAGCTTCAGGACTGCTTCGTTCGGCTCGGCTATGCACCAGAGTATCGCAACGCATATGAGAAAATCGGCCAGGTGTTGTTTGCGATGTCCCGCGCCTACGACGCCACAATGATCGAGATTAATCCGTTGGTTGAATCGTCGGGCGGCAAACTCTTCGCGCTCGATGCGCGCGTCGCGATCGACGACGTCGCACTTGACCGACAGCCGTGCATCGCCGCGATGCAACCGCGCCTGAGTGTCACCGCGAGCGCGCCGGACGAATTCCCCGGCCTCAAGTTTTGGGAGAACCCACTAGGAGGCGCCATCGGCCTCATCGGCCTGGGCGGCGGCCTCAATGTGACCCTGATGGACTGGATCACCAGTAAAGGTTCAAAGGTAGCAGCGTTGGTTGACATCGACGAGGCCATCGGTGCCGGCCAGGCCGAGCAGGGTTTTGCGACCGCGATTGAGGCTTTCGATCGCCATCCATTAATCAGGTCAATACTTATCAATGTGATCTCGTGCGGCTATCGCCTGGATGAGATCGTCGCAGCGCTATTGATCGTGCTTCGTAGTCGAAAAGGGCGGCACGTCAAGCCACTCTTCCTGCATCTTCGGGGAAACGGGATGGCAAAAGCGCAACAAATGCTCACCGCCGCCGGCCGTACCAACAGTGTATCGATCGCAGCCGCTATCGAGGCTTTGGTCGCATCGGTGAAGAACTGAATATGGCAATTCTAGCGCTTACGGAGAGCCGCATTCTGCTGCATGGCATTGGAAACCGACTAGCGCGATTCCAATGTGACGAAATGCTGCGCCACGGCACGAAGCTGACAGGCATTGTCGTTGCCGAGCGGAACGAATTGGAACACTGGAGCCCGCCCGACATCCCGGTGTTTGAAACCGCGCGGGAAGCGGTGGCGTCAGTGGGAGCGGACCTCTCTATGGTCTTTAGCGCCCCGTACAAGGTGAAAGCCGAAGTATGTGCTGCCATACAGGCCGGCATTCGAATCGTTGTATGCTTCACCGAGCATGTTCCTGTGCACGATGCCGTTGTCGTACGTCATCTCGCCAAGCGAGCCGGGGTAACGTTAATTGGCCCGAACTCGAGTGGCCTATTGTCGCCTGGCCGCGCTAAGGTGGGTTTCTTTATTGAGGATATTTGCTTGCCTGGAAATGTAGGTGTTATCACAAAGAGTGGTTCCCTTGCCTACGCTGTGCTGGCCGAAATGAAGAGCGCGGAAATCGGGATTAGCACCGTCATTGCCATCGGTGGCGACGCGGTAAAGGGATCCGACTTTCGTGATCACCTACTCCTGTTCCAGGCCGATCCAGAGACCAGGGCGATCGTGCTCCTCGGCGAGATAGGCGGCAGCGACGAGGAGAATGCGGCTGACTTTATCCGGACAGCAGCGATCAGCAAGCCATTGGTGGCCTTCATCTCGGGAAAGTCGGTGCCGCTCGGCCAGAGCTTGGGCCATGCAGGTGCGATCGCCGAACACGGGCGAGGCAACTACCATTCGAAAATCAGCGCGCTGAAAGCGGCTGGCGTGCAGATCGCCGAAAACATCGGCGAGATACCTCGACTGCTGAAGTGTTGGTAGGCTAAACCAATCGCACAAAGTCCTGCCTCTTTGTGACAGAATATTTTATTCGTATCCACGCATCCTGGTCTTTGAGACTATTGTCGTGAGGAGCAAATCAAGATGGTTGCGGGCCCCTGCAACTGCTTCAATTTGTTGGGCAGTGGCCAGGTGATCCGCGCCGGGTATTCCACCGTGTTTCGCCACGCTCAAGATTCCAGCCGGCTCCCCCTTAATGTCGACGCGCAAAGCCAGGTTATCCGGCGTGATGATGATCTCGCCGACAAGGGCGCGAATATGATCGAGCGCTTCGCGCCGGGTCGCCTCGTCGGTCAGGCAACAGTTTGAAGACTGGAGGACACACTACAACGATGCGCGACCCCACAGTGCCCCGGGGAACTCGACCCCGAGGGCCTTCGTCGAACCAGCTAACTGTGTTCGAAAAGTTGCCTAAGGCCCGGACCACAAATCGGGGCAGCCCCAAACAACATTCGACTAACTTAACAATTGGACCAATTTTCGGGAAGCAGTTCGCCTGCGCAATCAATCTCACTTGCACCCTAAAATGGAGTTATTGCGATGGCGTAGACTCTCTTAGCCGTTTCATCGAGCTGTCTCATCGTGGTACCGCTCAAGCCTCTTGCGTTTGTTATCTTGCGGAGAATTCACCGTCCTCCGGTGACCAGGATATCAGCACCTGTGACGTAGCTTGCCTTTTCTGACAGTAACCAGACTACAGCCTCGGCAACCTCCTGGGGTTGCCCGGCGCGACCAATGGGAACGGTTGGCCCCAAGCGTTCAAAGCGCTCTTTCGGCTGAATTTCCGTGTCGATGAGGCCGGGGCTCACGCAATTGACGCGGATGCCGTCCTCCGCGACTTCCCTGGCAAGCCCCAGGGTGAATGAAGCAACCGCACCCTTGGCGGCAGCATAATGCACGTATTCCTTGGGCATGCCCATGGTGGCGGCGCGCGAGCCAATATTTACGATTGCCCCGCCTTCTCCACCATGTCGGCGGCTCATCCGCTTCACGGCCTCTCGCGCACACAGGATGACACCCATGACATTCACCTGCAAATTGCGCTCTAGGTCGGCCGCCTGCAGTTGCTCGACGCGGCCGTAAGCGGAAATTATGCCGGCGTTATTGACAAGGCCCGTTGGCGGCCCGAGCGCATGGTCGACAGTCTCAAAGAGACTTACAACATCTAACTCGGACCCGATATCGGCGCGGACGGCGATGGCGCGTCGTCCGGCAGCGCGGATCTCTGCTGCGACTTCCTCGGCTCGGTCGCGTCGTGATACGTAGTTGATCGCGACGTCCCAGCCGGCGTGGCCGGCGAGGAGCGCGACTGCGGCGCCGATGCCACGGCTGCCACCGGTTACGATAAGAATTTTGGCCATGCGCCTACATCCGGCTGCGCTCACCCTTGGGATCGTAGGGTGAGGATGGGATAACTTCAGCCGCGACCTTTTCGTTGAACACCAAAACAGAAAGTTGAGTGCCCGGGTTGGCCAAGGCGGCGGACACATGTGCGAGGGCAATATTAAAGCCCAGCGAATAGGCATGGCCCGCGGACGTGACGCGGCCAACGAGCGTGCCATCCTGGTAGACCCCTTCATTCCCGAGCGCCTCGGCACCCTCGCGTGCGGCAATCCGTAAAGTGACAAGACGTCTGCCAATGCCCTGTTGCCGCTGGCGCAAGAGCGCATCGCGCCCAATGAAATCGCCTTTGTCCAAGGCAATGAAGCGGTCGAGACCGCTTTCCCATGCGGTGTACTCGCCGCTCACCTCTCGCCAAAGATTGGGATAGGATTTCTCGAGCCTGAGGCCCTCAATCGCGCGGTACCCCACGAACCTCAACCCATGATCCCTGCCGGTGTCACTAATGCGATCAAGGAGATGTTGTTGGTATCCAATCGGATGGTAGAGCTCCCAACCAAGCTCGCCCTCGAAATTTATGCGCAGCATCCGCACGTCGGACGCAAGTCCCACCACGGCCGTCTGACCGGTCAGCCAAGGAAAACGCTCATTCGATAGATCAATCGAGGCGAGAGGCTCAAGAATCCTTCGTGCGTGGGGTCCGACCACTGTAAGGCAGCCGCGCTCCATTGTGGCGTTGCGTAGGCGGACACTGCCGTCAGCGGGAAGAAGCCGCGAGAGGTGGTCGAAGCTAAGGGATTCGGCCCTAGGCGAGCTTATGAGGTAGAAGGACTGCGCGCCGAGCCGCACGACCGTGAATTCTGCCTTGACCCCGCCGCGCCCGTTCAAGAGGTGCGCAAGGCGAATGCCGCCCTCTTTTCGAGGTAGTCGGTTGGCGAGGATTTGGTCAAGCCAATCGGCGGCACCCGGTCCCTCGACTTCGAACTTCGCCATCGGCGTCATATCGATGAGGCCCGCGGTCTCCCGCACCGCGCGCGCCTCGGAGGCGACATGCGAAAAGTAGCTTCCGCGCCGAAAACTGTAGCTATCGCGGGGTTCCACTCCGGGTGGGGCGAACCATACCGGTATCTCCCAACCGTTGAGCGATCCGAAAACCGCGCCTGCCGCCTTGAGGCGGTCGTATGAAGGGGACGCCTTTAATGGCCGTCCCGCGGGCCATTCGTAGTCGGGAAAATAGACGCCGAAGTTATTGCCGAACGCCTCACGAGCCTTGACGCAGGCATAGGGTTTGTTGACATGGCTGCCAAAGCGACGAGGATCGAAGTCGACAAGATCGATGCCGCACTCGCCCTCGACAATCATCTCCGAGAGGTAGTGCCCAAGGCCGCCACCCATCATGATCCCCCCGACGACACCTTCCGCCAGCCAGAGATTGCGCAGACCGGGCATGGGTCCGGCGAGCGGCATGTTATCGGGAGTCGTGCAAATGGGCCCGCGAATATGCGCCTTGACACCCGCGCGAGCAAAAGCCGGAACGAGCTCCATAGCCGCCTCGATGTGTTGGGCCACGGCATCGAGCTTCTCCGGCAGAAGAGTCATGGGGCCGAACCAATCGGGTACGCCGTCCAGTGCAAAGAGTTCGAGATCGTCTGGTCGCTCGTACGGGCCGAACATCAGGCCCTGGCGTTCCTCACGGAGATAGCCGAGATATCGGTCGTCCTTGAGGATCGGCATTTCTGGCAAGCCGGCGCGCTTGCGGGCAGCGATCTCGGGCACCTCCTCAGTCACATAGTATTGATGAACGATAGCGATCGCCGGATAGGATACTCCTAGGAGACGGGCCGTCCGTTGTGCGTAGTTACCGGTCGCGAGGACAAGATGCTCGCAGATGATGTCACCTGCCGTCGTCGTCACCTTCCACTCACCACTCCGCGTCTGCTCAAAGGCGGTAGCCTCGGTGTTGCGGTAAATCTTGGCACCCTTGGCACGCGCCCCCTTGGCAAGCGCCTGAGTCACGTCAGCAGGGGCAATGTGTCCGTCCTGCGTGTGGTAAAGGCCGCCGAGAATGCGTTCTCCCTTCTCGATGAGGGGCCACAAACGGCGGACCTCCTGCGGGTCCAGGATATGCGCTTCAACTCCCTGAGTGCGGGCGGAACCGGCGTACCACCGGTATTCGTCGAGCCGTTCGGGATCGGAAGCAATCCGAAGCGAGCCGCAATTGTGCCAGCCTACCGCTTGCCCCGTCTCGGCCTCGAGACTTCCATAGATCGCGATGCTCTTGAGTACGACCCGAGAGAGGCTGAACCGATGGGTATAAAGCGGCATGAGGCCCGCGGCGTGCCAGGTCGAGCCCGATGTGAGCTCGTTCCGCTCCAGGAGCACGACATCGATCCAGCCGCGGTGCGTGAGGCTGTAAAGGATGTTGCAGCCGACGGCCCCTCCACCAACGACAACGACGCGCGCATGGGAATCCATGACAAACCTCGCTCTTTAAATTGGCGTTCAGCTCTCAGCTCGCGCCCCGGCCCCCGGAAGCCACGTCAAAGACGCGTCGTCGCTCAGGCAGCAGCCCTTGTGGGCGGTACATCATGATCAGGACGACGAGGATACCGATCGCGACCAGCCGCAGCGCCGAAAGCGTGTCGGCGGATATGGGCACTATGGTGGTGAGATAACGCGTACCAACGTAGAGCGTCTGAACGACGATCGTGCCGACTAGGACGCCGGTCGGGTTCCCGCGCCCGCCCAAGATCACCATGGCCCAAAGTATGAAGGTCTCGACCGGTAGCCCGTCGTCGGGATTGATGTAGCGATTTTCAAATGCGTAAAAAGCGCCCGCCAAGCCGCCGATGGCGCCGCCGATGAACATCGCCTCGGCTTTGAAGATCGTCACGTGCTTGCCCAACGACAACGGCAGCCGGTCGCCTTCCCTGATGAGCTTTATGACCCGGCCAAACGGCGAAACCGCGATTACACGCATGAGCAGATAGATCAGAATCGTGGCCCCAATGACGACGAATTCGAATTTGCCGACGGAACGCTTTACCGTCTCACCACTCGCACCACCCGCGATCCATTTTTCATTGAGTACGACGAGGCGCAGCAGCTCTGCCATGGCCAGCGACAGGATGCCCCAGTAGGTACCGCTCATATTGCGCACGGTGGCCGCGAGCAAGAGACCGAAGAACCCACCCGCCAGCGTAGCGAGTGCGAGACTAGCAGCCGGACCCACGCCATGGTCGGCGGCGACCGCCGTCACATAGCCGCCTGCGAGTAGGAACGCGACTTGACCGAAGTTCGCGATGCCGCACGAACCAACCTGCAGGTCAAGGCTGAACGACATCATGGCGAAGATCGATGTCACCACCACGAGATAAGTCGCGAAGCTCAGGATCTGCTCCATCAAATCAGCTCGCGCTTGGTGAGTCCGCTCGGTCGCAACAGCAGCAGGACGATAACCGCCATGTACGCGATGCCCGGCTTATAAGCGACGGGGAGGGAGAAGTTGGATCCGGCGGAGGTAAGGTCAAAGAGCGAAAGGACCGGTCCCCAGTTGAGATTGATGCCAAAATTCGCGGCGAATCCTATGATCAGCGCGCCAAGTATTGCGCCGTAAATCGAACCGACGCCACCAATCAATACAACACAAAAAACCGGGATGATGAGATTGAATCCGAAATAGGGGTCGAGCTGCGTATCCCAAGCGACGAACATGCCGCCAACCGCGGCAAATGCCGTACCGACGAACCAGACCACGCGAATAACATGCTCGGTGTCGATGGAGCAGGCCTGAGCGAGTTCAGGATTCGTCGCAGTCGCGCGCATCGCCTTGCCGATCCTCGTACGGGTCAAGAGCAGATGGAAGCAGATCATGGCAGTCATAACAGTGCCTATGATCCCCAGCTGTGGGCCGGTTATGCGCGCGCCGAATAGCGACATGCCTGGAACCAACTCGTACTTGTATCGCAAAAACTGCGGGCCCCAGATCGCCTGCACCGAATACTGGATTGCAAGCGACAAACCGAGTGACGCGATCATCGGCGTGAGATCGCCCGCATGGCGCATGACGCGAAAGATTATTCGGTCGACGACGATGCCGAAGCAACCCATGACCAGCATCGCGACCGCGAATGCGAGCAGCAGCGGCCAGCCTAGCTTGACATTGAACGAGTAGGCGATATATGCGCCGATCACCGCCATCGACGCGTGTGAGAAGTTGGCAAAGCGCAGAATCGAGAAGGTCATCGTCAGGCCGATTGCAATGATGCCGAGCTCAGCGGCCGTGATCAGACTGCTGACGATGACCTGCGCGATATTCATCTCATCTGTGCCGCACGACCCGCGCCCCGCTTTGGGCTGGGCATCTATTGGGCGGCATATAGCTTCTTGAATTCCTCGTCGGTCGGTGCCTTGTCGAGCGGCACGCCTTCCGGTCCATTATAGCGGAAGACGAAGACGTCCTTGGTGCTGCCCTTGACCTGGTAAGGCATGAGCTTGCCATCCTTGAACTCGCGACCTGAACTTTGATCCGCCGCCTGTTTGCCATACATATTGAAACCCTTGTCGCCCTCGCCGGACACACCGAGATATCGATACGCGGCAGGCCACATCGCATCGCGGATCTTGGTCGAATCGAGACTGTTCGCGAGGTTGATCGCAGTAGCAACGATCCACACCGCGTCATAGAAGGGCGGTGCCCAGGCGTCGGTATAGACCTTGCCGTATTTGGCGACGTATTTCTTGGTGAACGCATCGGCGCGCGGGCCGG